>JAEEGK010007478.1_pt1 | contig 26048 bp, 21 predicted proteins | sample 8958771 | NCBI WGS metagenome assembly JAEEGK01 (sample SAMN16246547, study PRJNA631951) | gut metagenome | biome: gut microbiome; feature: rumen; material: SC-attached | host: Bos | place: Iran: Karaj | collected 2018-10 | reverse complement strand
TCCTTCTCAGTTCATCCTCACGGTCAATTTCAAAATAAAAATTAGTACAGTCAAAGTAGGCATTATAGGTATCAAGCTTGTATTTCTCATGTACAAGTTTAGTAAAGATTTCCACAAACTTCTCGTAATTATCACCAGAAGACAACAAACTCCTGAGTGTCAACGAAGGTGCTGAAAGGGGAAGAAGTAAAATCTTTTTCTAATAGTCGTTGCAAGGGAGTCCTCCTGTAAACACCTTAATTTTAGTAATACAAACTTGACTGTCCGACCAAAGAAAAATGTATAGAAAACGGACAAAATAAGGGTTTTTTACTATTTTGTTAGGGTGCAGTCAGGAAGGACTTCCTACCTCAAAAAAACGCCATAGGTTAAGGGGACCGGTACTCCGGACTGAAAAACCTACTATTTTAACCTTTTTTATGGCGTTTTCCATTTTTTTTCTTGTTAAACGCTGTACTTAATTCATGGTTCTCATAGGAGAAAAGTTATGAAAGGTAAGTATGCTGCTGGTTTGATCAAGGACATCTTGCACTATCACATGGAACTGGGAAAGACCCAGGAGGAGACCGCAAAACTCCTTGGCATTAGCACTAAGACTGTATCACGTCATGTTATTCAAGCTAAAAAGGCTGGGTTTGTCGTTGATGATCTTGAGCTTTCTGCAATGGAGCTTGTAAAGAAAATTCAGCCTCGTTTCGCTGATAACCATTTACGCCAGCGAGACACTCTAAAGAAGTATATGACGAAAAAGCATCTGGTTGAAAGTGCCAAGAGGTACTCTAAATCAATGTGTTTTGCTGAATGCTACAGAATCTATCTGACGGAGAAGATGGATAAACCTCATTTCAGCATTGATTATTACAAGATTCTGCTGAGGCGTTTCATGAAGAAACAAATAGAGAATAGTGGTTTTTTCGATATTAACTGGACCACTGACGATGCTAGAGAATTAGCAAGTTACATTGGTCCTGCTTTCCTGGAGTTCATTGATTCACTTCTTGGAAGAGGAGTTACTGGAGACAAAGATGATATCAGAAGAAATTTAGATTCCTGTATGCGAATTATTTCTTTAATTCATGGTAACAAGGCTCTTTATGCTGAAGCTGAAACATTGGCAATGAAGAAAGTGAAGTTGATTGATTTTTGGCGGGTGCTTACTGAAATTAAGGATTCAGTGATGAATGCCAGTAGTAAGTGGGATTCCAGGTTTTTTACCTATGTTGAGAAAAGAAAGGAACAGTATCAGCAGGTTGAACTTAAAAGATTACGTTTAATTTAATTTTGATTTTCAGGAGAAATTGCGTTTATGAAAATTGTAACCGTAAGCAATCAGAAAGGTGGAGTTGGTAAGACTGCTACTGTAGTAAATATGGCTGGATATCTGTCCAGAGAGCATGATATGAGTGTGCTTGTTGTCGATCTTGATTCACAGGGGAATGCTAGCTGGAGCCTATCAGATCACTGTCTGGATTTTAATGTCGGTGATGTACTCTTTAGCGACAAATTCAGTGCTGAGATTGTTAAGCAGGGCTCATTAAAGCAGGGGATTCATGTTGTTAGTGCAGACTCTTCTCTTGCCGATATTGACTCTGTTGATATCAAGCTCCTTGTTACTCGTATGTCAGCTTTTCTAGCTGCTGTTAATGAAGCAGGGATTGATGTTGTTCTTTTTGATACTCCTCCTTCACTTGGTAAAGCTCTTACCAGTGCTTTACTGGTTTCAGATTATGTCATCTGTCCTATTGAGCTGGAAGCTTATAGTTTGCAGGGTGTAAGCAAGCTTCAGAACGTCATCCAGAACATCAGAAAGTTCAATAAGAATCTGAAGGTTTTAGGTCTGCTTCCAAGCATGGTCGACAATCGAAACAAGAGACATCGTGAGCAGTTAGTTAAGATAACGGAATCATATCCTGATTTAGTGATTAGGCATCCAATAGGTCTGAGGTCCAGTGTGGCTGATGCTTTATCCGAAAAAATCTTTTTAGGAGATTTTAAGAAGGCAAGTGCCAAAAAAGCCAAGCAGGAGTTTTCTGAATTAACTACCTGGATTTGCGATGCGATTACTAAATAAGATAAGGGGATTTGAAAAATGAGTTTGAATTTAGACGATTTCAATAAGTTAGGTTCTTTGATGAAGAGTGATTCTGATGCATCAGGAGCTGGAGAGATTTTTAAGCTGTCAATCAGTCTGATCGATGAAGATCCAGAGCAGCCAAGAACTGAAACTAATCCTGGTTTTTCTGAAGAGTCCATTGGTGAGCTTGCTGAGACCATTAGAGAACGTGGTGTTAAGTCTCCTATTTCCGTAAGAGAATCAGGTAACGGCAGGTACATCATCAATCACGGAGCCAGAAGATACAGAGCCAGCATAAAAGCAGGTTTAACTGAAATACCAGTTGTTATTGATAATGATTATTCTAAGCTGGACCAGGTTATTGAGAACATTCAGCGAAATAATCTGACCGCAAATGAAATTGCTGATTTTATTCGTGAGGAGCTGGCTAAGGGCAAGAACAAGAAGGAAATAGCAAGTGAGCTGGGTAAGTCTAATGCCTGGGTAAGTCAGTATTGTTGCATCATTGACATTCCTGAAGATATTTCACCGTTCTGGGAGGCTGGTGTTCTAGGAGATGATGTGACCGCTTTATCTGAATTGTGCAAGTGCTATAAAAAAGATTCAGATAAAACTCTTGGATTCCTGGAGGGAGCTGAAAAGCTGTCACGAAGAGAGATTGCTGATCTCAGAGAAAGGATTGATAACGGAGCAGATATTGACTCTATTGATACTCCTAAGTCTGAAGGCATTGATAAAGACAAAACCTCTAGAAAAACTGATGAATATCCAGAGGAATCTTCTGACCAAGATGATTCAGAAGATGATTTACGAGATGATGAAGATGATAATTCAGAGTCAGAATCAGAACCAGTTTCTGAACTTGAGAAATATGCGGTCAATGATTCTGAATTCGGAGAGAGTAAGACTATTTCATGCATTTTCTGTAGATGCACTTTGGATTTTTCTGATACCGAATATCAGTTAATGACCGTGAGTGTTGGTGATGATAAAGCCCTGATAAAGAACGATAACAGGCATTTTATTGTACCGATTAAAACTCTGATTCTTTCCAATATCAGTTTTGAATAGCGAGGTGTATATGGCTAAGAGATATTTATACATCCCTTATTCAGACAAGGATGAGGCCAAACAATTGGGAGCCCGATGGGATAAAAAAGCTAATAGCTGGTTCATTCCTGATGGCCTTGATGAAGTCTTGTTCAGTAAGTGGATTGATAACAGAGATCCGTGTTTAAGATTTACTGATGACCTGATTGCTCATGGCTGTTTATTGAGAGCAGGAGAGCCTATTTGTGATGGTCAGACTCATCGAGTCCAGGTTGAAGGTGATAAGGGAAACGTCAAGAGTGGATTTTACGTGATGCATCTTGACGGTGTGCCTAACGGATACTTCATGAATAATCGTACCAAGGATTCATTTAAGAATATGTATCTCAACCGTGGCCTTGAAGAACGTGAAGATCCTTCTGTAATTAAGAAACGCCAAGAAGAAATAAGAAAACAGCAGGAAGCAGCTGAAGCTGATAAAAAGAAGAAGGAACAGCAGATAGCCATTGGATTATGGAGACAGATGAAACATCTGAGAAATACTGATTCCGTAACTTCACCATATTTTAGAAAGAAAAGAATACCAGGGAGTTTTTTTACCTTTGTGAGTGATGATGATTCTAATCTCGTTACCTGGATTCCTTTATATGATGTAAATAAGCAGCTTACGACTGTTCAAACTATTTCTCCAGAAGGTGAAAAGAGATTTGTCAAAGGTGGAAAGAAGAGCGGTAGTTTTCATGTTGTGCTTGGCAAAATTGAACCTAAGGATTCAACAATTATTATCTGTGAAGGGTACGCAACCGCAGCGAGCATCCAGTATTGTTTGAGTGCCTATAACGATGTGAAGGTGGTGGCTGCTATAGATGCAGGCAATCTGTTACCTGTAGCGGTAAGTCTCAAAGAACGTTATCCCAATATGAGATATGTGATTGCAGGAGATAATGACCATCAGTCTGATATCAATGTCGGGGTCCAGGAGGCCACCAAGGCTGCTGAAGCAATCGGTGCTACTGTTGTTATTCCGAAGTTTGCAGAAGATGATACTGGATCTGATTTTAACGACTTGATGCTTTCTTCAGGAAGAGATGTTGTAGTTAAAAGTTTCGTACAGTCTTTACTTGTTTAGTTTTGGTTGATTAGCTCCATGAAAAATCATGGGGCTAAGGAGATAATTATGAATTGGACAGAAAAAGAGTTGAAAGAAATTGAGAATGTAATACGCCATCTTAATGTTTGTGTTATGGTTGCTACTGGGCTATCGCTAAGATTCTCTGCTGAGGCAGAAGTTGTTGAGTTGCTAAATGAAAGTGGGAAAACAGTGAAACGTTTTTCTGTTGCTGGGGACAGTGCCTTAGGTATTCTCAGAGATATTGTTTCTCAATTGGATTGATTTTAGATGAAAGAGTATATTTTTGTTGATACCGAAACGACAGGACTCAATGCAGAAACCGATGAGTTGTTGTCTATCAGCATCATTGATCATTACGGTAGATGTATTTTTAACTCCCTGGTGAAGCCAGAAAACAAAAAGTCCTGGGATGAAGCAGAAAGGATAAACGGTATATCTGCTGAAATGGTAATGAAAGCACCAAGGTTCAGACATCTGAAACCTGTACTGAGTAAGCTTTTTCAAGGAAAACATGTAGTTGCTTACAATATGGCGTTTGATGCTTCATTTTTAGGAAAAACGCTTAGAAATGCCAGTTCTTTACATTGCTGTATGAGAGCTTTTGCAGAATATTTTGGTGAAATTGATCCAAATGGTCAGGATTTTAAACTGAAAAAACTGGTTTTTGCTGTCAATGAATGTAATCCTGATTTTAAATTTAATTCTCATACGAGTCTCGGAGACTCGCTGGCAACTAGGGAAGTATGGCTAAGACTGATGCGATACAAGTCGATAGCTAAAAAATATGGTGCATAAAGGTCATTTTTGAAAACAAACTGTATTATTAGGGTATACTCTTATAATATAGTTGTGATATACTGTCTTTGTATTAAGAATTACGGAGATAAAACAATGATTAAAGAATTTGAATATATAGAACTAGACAGATATTTCATGAATCACGTGATATGTTGTTTTGACCAGTACCAGGACAAAGATATCGATTATATAGAAAGTTTGAAGAATGAATTTCAAAAGGTTCTTGATATTGTAAAACCTGTTAAAACTATAAGATCTTGTACCGATGAGGAGATGGAAAGGTATGATCTTTCCTATCATAAAGATATATCTAATGCACTTGAATATGAAAAATGCTATACCGTTTTATTAGATCAGGTCAAAGATAAGACTACTGATGAGAAAGTCGATTTTCTGTATCCGTTTGTTCCTTATCTGATAGGCTTGCTTTGCATTCATACCGCTGTTGATGATAAAAAGGAAAGTGACAGGTTCTGTAGTAACCAGACTATTGCTTATCTGCTGGTATACCGATATGAACATAAGATTTCCATCCTGGATGATTTACATTTAGAGTTAAGCAATTCGGATGTTGTTACTTACAATTCTGCATTATGTCAAAAATTAGCTCATGAAATGGTTATGGCGGATTTGGAATTTCAGCGGAACCATCCAGAAGAGTATAAGAGAAAAGAAGATGAAAGACGTGAATTTATAAAGAAAATGGCTGAACGAATAAAAAACAACCTTTTAAAATATGAGTTATCAAAAAAGGACAATAAGTGAGTAAAGTATCATTTATTATTCCTGAAAAACAGCAGGAGCAACTATGGGGAATGATTGATTATTATTCAGAAACTCCCCGAACTATAATAAAGAAGAATCTGACAAGATAGTTTTTGAACTGATAGATAAATTAAGACATACCATTGTGTTTATTATCATGACTTTAATTGTCAGTGTTAAAATAATTAATGGTTGTCCATACAAAAGGCTTAAGTATGGAACAAACGAAACATTAATCGCATCTGTTGTTAAATTTGTGCGTTTTTTCAGTTCTTTGTGAAAGAAAACATGGGTATCGGAATTATGCTAAATATTTCGATATCAGTCGAAGATGTTTTTACCTTTGCGGATTTTAGAGATTATTTCATAAATCGTTATTATTACATAAATAATTGAACACAAGGCTCCTAATATAATAATGAAAACATCAAATGAATCATCAAATGAAAGTCCGGTATAAGAACTTATTATTTTGCTGATAATACTGCCGATAACACAAAATATGGTTGCTCCAATGAAGACTGGATCTCTGAAAAGCCAGAAGATGGCAGTAGCCAAAAAAAGAAAAAACAGGGCAACGTAAAGCATAATATCCCTCTCTTATTATTTAGTTTGCTCTTTTATGTTTATAAAAAAACAGAGAGCAGAAAATGTTACGGCCAAATATAGCGAATAAGGTTGATATATTAGCGATATATTAATTATACATATAAATCTATCTTTTTAAAGATAAGATTTGCAGATTTGTGAAATAGTACAATAAATATATTTATAATGGTAAATTATCTATGGATAATATTATAATTCAGTGATTTTCTTAGGTGTAAAAAGAATTTTTTTGTTTAATACTGGGAATATTATAACCGTAACCAGGTTCCGGTTATGAGCGGTATAAAGTTCTTGCAGGCACCGGTAAAAACGGGGCTTATATCAGTATCTGCTTTAATGAAACCTTTTAACAGTATTAAATCAAGTGAATTTCCCTACATGTACAAGGTGGCTGAATATGCCACGCAACGGTTTTTATTTCCTGAAAAAGCATTGCCGGGACACTATGAGGCAAAGAAAAGGAAGACGGTGCAGAAAGGCAGAAAGTAGAATTTCCGGTGTCTACGAGAAGATCTGAAACTACCGGTTCGTTCTGCATCGGAGCGACTAACCTCCAATCGTTTTGGAGGTAAACTTTTTCGTTCTTTATACAATGCAGAGATGCAAAACTAATCCGAAGTCAGAGAAGAGATCAGCAGAACTCTTTCATAGAGGACTGAACTTCGGCGGGGTGAAGCATGCAGAAGAACCACTTTTTTTTTCGGCCATATCAATAATGTAACCATAAGTCAGGATGGAGATGCATTCAGCGCAAGCTTCAGCATTTGCGTACAGGATGATTCAATCAATACGGTGACAGCCCCTGAAAACATTGCGGTAGGAATACATTTCTGTCCCGATGCAGAGTAGTGTAATTATAAAATATAAATATTATATATAAAGATCACAATTACAAAAATTAAAACAGACAATAATCTAGTCACGTTAAATAAATAATAATAGACTTAATATTAGCATGGCGTTCATACATGTAAATTTAACAATAAAAAAATTGGAGATTTATCATGATGTACATAATTGATCATTCCAACGGTCAAAAAATTCTGGACATTGATAATAGTTGCATCAGAGATCATCGTACGGGAAACAAGTTATTTGATTTTGATAATAAATGCATCAGAGATCACCGTACCGGCAATAAATTATTGGATATTGATGGTAATTGCATCAAGGATCACCGCACCGGCAGTAAGTTACTGGACATTGATGGTAATTACATCAAGGATCACCGCACCGGCAGTAAGTTATTTGATATTGATGGAACTTACGTAAAAGATCATCGTACTGGAAAAAGGCTGTATGATTTTAATGGTTATACTCTCTTATCGTATCCGTACATGTTTGCGGTACTTCATGCACTTGATGTTTTCTAAACACCGATTGTATAAGCCGTTCTGACAGGCATTATCACAGATGTCCTATACTGTTTAAAGGAAATTAGTCGAAAACAATGTTTGAATTTTGGCCTGTTCATTAAAATGAACAGGCCTTTTAGATTTTAAGAATTAGTAAAAGGTTATGTTATGTTAGCAGCATTTAAGAATTTTATTTATTTGTTTATTGACAAGGATAAATTCCGTCCCATTGTTAAATTTGAAATTTTTATCAGTGTGCTGATAGTGTTCAATGCCATCTCTGCCGGTATAATGATTACTCAAAGGAATGAATGGCTGGAATACTTTGACCATGCCTGCACTGCCATTTACTGTTTTGAAATACTTGTTCGGTACATTGCCTGTGCATCGCCGAAGAAATTTTTCTCCGATCCCTTACAGCTCTTTGACATTATCATTATTTTGTTTTGTTTAATTCCTGAAACTATCTTCTTGAATACTAATATTCTTCTGTGTCTCAGAGTAATCCGAATATTGCGAATTGCTCGTTTTATAACGCTAAATCGAGAAATGAGCACAATCATCAAGGTTCTTCTGAAATCAGTCATGTCTCTGTATAAGATCATGGGATTGATGCTGGTATTTTTATATGTGTTTGGAATTGCCGGAATGAGTATGTTCAGAATGCCAACAGATGATTATCATGCTGATCGTCAGAATCTATATATAGAATTTATTAGTGAAACTGATGACTATTTTGCCGGTGATCGAATCGATCCGTTTGGCAGTGTTTCTGAGTCAATGCTGACTCTGTTGAAAGTAATTACCGAACAGTCATGGAGTTCATACAGAAACAGCCTGATTATCGCTTCTAAAATGAAAATAATCGATGTTCCTTCATGGGTTGTAAGTTTATATTTTTTAAGCTGGTTTATGTTCGGAGCTTATTTGCTTTTAAATTTGGCAATGGGGGCAATTATTCAAAATTATGATGAACTTTATTCAAAAGTTAATGCTCAGAAAAGAGAACAACAAATTCATGAAAAAGTGGAAGAATTGGTCAATGAACTACTCAAAGACCTGAATGATGGAAATCTGTCTCTAAATGAAAAACAGCGACTTATTCAAAAGGCTTTTAATATAGCAAAAAAATAGTTTCTGAGGCAGCCGTTAAAATGAATCGTCAAAGTTTGCGTGAACCAAACTCCGTAGAATTTCATGCAGCTCTGAATATCAGATAAACTCCTGGGATATAATATAACTTATATAATCAGGAGTTTTTCATTATGGTTAAAGAAAAAGACTGTTCACGGAATCCAAATGACTGATGAGAAATGTCAGTAATACGTAAGCTCAGACAGTGACTATTGTCGTAAAGGTTATAAAAAGAAAACCGTCAATACCGGAAATGCCGTTGAAAGTCTTAATACGTCTTACCTAAAACTTAATTACCGGAGAAGCGTATATGCATGCGACCTGGCCTTACTGGAAGATCTGTTTTTTCACATTTGAAGTGACCAAAAATACACCATGCTTTCATGAAACCGGACATAATCTGTGGTAAATTTCGGATAATGCATGAAAACAGGGGGAGTTTTTGATTTTTTTTATGTCCCCGGGACAAAAGTCTGGACAGCTTTCGTCTAGGGATTATGTTGTTATTTTTAATAAAAAACAACATATTACAATAAAAATAGTTGATTGATTTATTTATAAAATATAGATTTTTGCTTATAAAAATAAATAGGTATATTAACGACACAAAAGCAGTAACCGGAAGGTTACTGCTTAAAAATTTTCCGGGGAATGTTTTTCCATTTACAGAAAGATTGTCATCCACCCAAAGTTTTTGCTAGCGGCGTTTTCTAGCCTCACGTTCACGTTTTCTGCGCTCAGCTTCACGTCTTCTTGCTTCCTGAGCAGCTTCACGCTCACGCTTTTTGCGTTCTATTTCGCGTCTTCTAGCTTCCTGTGCAGCTTCACGTTCACGCTTCTTTTGTTCTGCTTCCCGTTTTTTGCGTTCCATTTCGCGTCTTCTGGCTTCCTGAGCAGCTTCACGTTCTCGCTTTTTACGTTCCATTTCACGCTTTTTGGCTTCCCGAGCAGCTTCGCGTTCACGCTTAATTCGTTCTTTTTCCTGTTTTCTGGCATGGGCTTCAGCTATTCTTTGGAGATTTTTTCTTCGCCACTCTTCGCGTTTTCTTCTGATTTCCTCCTGCCGACGTTCCCTTTCGCGCTGACGGGCCAAACGTGCTGCTTCCCTTTCGCGTTTCTTACGCTCGCTTTCACGTCTTTTGGCCTCTTTTTCCATCTCACGCTGACGTCTTTTAGCCTCGCGTTCACGTTTTTTGGCCTCACGTTCACGTCTTCTTTGTTCAGCATCTGCAGATGTCATAAATACCTCGTCTATAAAAACTATACAATAATATAACTAAAAATTAGTATTTAATAAAATTATATTAAAAATAAAGCTTGCTATCTTGTCCTGCTCGAATAAAACATATCCTTTTTAAACGCTAACATACAAATAATGATTAAATATTGACACGTGTAAAAAAATTAATGAAATATATTGATTAAGAATAAAAAGTTTGATGAATATTACATTTCGAAGCGCAAATAGGTGAAATTAAAAATTATTGATTTGATTTTTCATTAGGCCAGCATGTCGTTTTTGGATAAAGCAGAAGTGCTGTAGTTTCTAGGTCATACATCGTCGTTTTGGTGAAGATTCTTCTTCAGGTTCTTTCTTCTCATTCATCACCTGTATCCATTCTCCTTGCTGTATTCATTAAATGGTACGCAGTACATCTGTCCATGCAGAACCTGACAGCGTCTAACAGAGCTCAGCAGTTACAGGAGTGGGGAGAAGTTATCTTCCTGATATTTTAACGGTAAAACCAGATGTCTAAATTACGATCACTTAATAAAAGAATGCCTTGAGTAGTACAGCAGTAGGTTATTTGTGTGATCGATATTTACAAATCTATAAAATATTTTATCTAAAAATTTTGAATTTCCATTTTTGAGTAATGGATCGTTTTTTTTTTTTTTTGTATGGAATAATTAGAAACAAGCAATAGATATATTATGCTTATCGCTAAATATATTTTATGCGTGATTTTATTTTTTAGAACTTTGATTTTGATAAATATATATAAAACATTGAAGTTAAAGTAATAAATTCGATAAAACTTAGGGGGTGACAAAATATGGCTGAAATACATATTACTGGTCAAAAGATGCTTAAGAGCATTAATGCTGAGTTTCAGGAGGCGTTTCCGTACCTTCGCTTAACCTTCTGCAGTGTGGCGGATTGGAAGAAGGCCACCGGAAAAGGTGGAACCATTCATGGCTTTGATATGAGCCAGCGTCTTTCTGAAGTGAGAGTAAAGAAGGATGTTGCAGGGGATATCAGTATCCACGGAAGAACTCTTGTTAAGAATCTTGAGAAATCATTCCATGAAATCTATGGAATCTGCTGTCAGGTTGCATACAACGATAAGGACGGTAAGCGCTACTACACATCCGGAACCTATGACAACATGACCCTTTCACAGCTTAATAAGGAACTTGAGAGTCGCGGGTGTCAGAAGAAGCCAAAGTAGGCTTGTGCGTCTTTGGTTAAATGATGTCCGGCAGGATTTTAAAAAGGTCCTGAGTTCTGTAAACGCATCATTTCATAGGTTGTAGTGCCTTATTCAATACAAAGCAAGCCTCCATAAGCTGAGAATCATGTAATGAGAAATCTAATGGAGGCTTTAAAACGTAGGCAAAGACATAGTCACATAACCAGAGCTACAACCGTTTCTTAGGAATTGATGCTGTGATGTAGGAAGGTAAGTACATTTTTAGATAAAAAATCTGTTTTTCATTTTTATGGAAAAATTTTTTATAAAAAAGAAGGTTATGCCAACGTAAATAATAGTATTTTTTCTGTTAAATATTCTCAATCAGAACAACAGGAAAGAAAAAATTTAATGAAAGCAGAAGAGGAATGCGATGTTTGGCGGATTAAAGAAAATGTTGTTTGGTATTCTCGAAATGCAGGTTAGCGGAGATACCCTGGTGTCTGAGTTCGAGAATGAGTTTTTAAGAGTTTTTGATATTCCTATCCGCGTGTACAACCTTTCCAAGGAAAGGAAAATTCAAAGTGGAGCTGGGGGCAGAAGAGCCTCTAAGGATGCTTTGATTAGTGATGTTTCCACTATTATTGTGAAAGGAAAATCCAAAAAAATCTCCATAAAAGACTCTGAAAAGGTCGGCAGTGTGGAGAAGAAAATTGAGAGCACTCTGGGGATCGGGGTGCAGATACTCTGTTCCGACGGCAAAGGTTTTGCCGACAACAACAAAACTCTCAAGGAAATCAAGGATATCAAGAGCGACGATCTAATATCTCTCGATGTGGCCGTTAACAGCTCTACTACTGTAAATGCCTTTACTAAAGCATTTAACAAAGCCTGTAAAGGGGTAAGTGTCAGGGTATGGTGTCTTACCAAAAGCACTGGAAAAATCATGACCGGAGCCAGAGGTCATTTTGCTTCACCTGAGACTCTGCTAAAGGATGTATCCGAGGACAATAAAATCGCTCAGCACGGTGTCATTGTTATTAATACTGCAGATCAGGTCAAGGTAGTAAAAAAGACATTTGCAAAGATGTATGGTCTTGGCATTGAGATTGTTACCGCTAGAGGCGGCCAATCTGTAGATGACGATTTGACGATAAGAAACGTCAGGAAAGGTTGATATTTTTTAACCTGATTATTAATTGTTTTTTAACTTTTAAGGAGAAATTTTTATGAAATTTTCTGGAAGAACTACAGTGGCTAAGTTTAAGGCCATGTTCAAGGATGAGTTCAAGGTTGCAGTACGTGTTTATAACGGCAAGCATTTTGCCGAAGATTCAGCAACTCTTGCTTCTATCAGAACCGGTGATGTAAAGGGCGGCGAAGTTGAGATTCACGGCAACATGAAGGTTGGTAATGCTGAAAAGCTGCTTAAGGATAATTTCGGTATCACCATTCAGGTTGAGAACAAGGAAGGAGCACTGGCTGACAACAACGTTACCATTTCTTCTTTGCGTTGATTGTGTTGTTTTTATCAAGTGAGGAGGAGATGCTCGGGAATGGAACAGCTTTCTGAGTATCTCTTAATGCGGTGCAGATAGTCCAGAATGTCATGTCTTGCAAAAATGAACCAATATCTAGATGACATTTTCTCTTTGATTTTCAGAAAAAATCAAACTTCAGCACCGCATACTTTTTTGTTTGTGGTTTCTAAGTGAGTATCAGGTAGTTAATTATGGCAGTGAAAGAAATCGAACCGCATCTCTGCACAGTCTATGATTACTTCTTAAAGAATAATCAGAAAAATGAGTATTTTGTTATCCCTGAATATCAGCGCAGTTATACATGGGAAATCGGCCAGTGCGATAAGCTTGTTGATGATATTGAAACCTTTATCAGCGAGGGGGCTGAGGATCCGTACTTTTTCGGTACTATTATTCTAAATGTTAAATCCGAAAAGATGTATCTGATTGATGGTCAGCAGCGTACTACTACCTTTTACCTGTTGCTTAAGGCTTTGGAATTTGTAATAGGTGCCAAGCTAAAGAATTTTGTAGAACATGATGAAGATTCTGAATTTCTCAAGGAAGGTCTTAAGGGAGATCTTCGTAAGATCCAGTCTGTTGTGTATAAAACAAATGATGAAGGTATTCTTAAGATAAAACGGGATCCGGCGTTGCTGGATCAACTTGTTCTGATTGAAAATAATTCCATTAATGAGCCTGAGATAAATAAGAAAATTTTTGCTGAAATAGTCAGAACATTGAACTTTGATGATCTTAGTAATCTTGCAAAAGAAAATGAAATATCAAAGCCAAAACTGAATAAGATCAGTTTCTTCTCTAATTTTAAGTATTTCTATGACCGTCTTTCCAAATACGGTGAATCCAGTATTCATGTATTTGCTCAGAAGTTACTGGATAAATGCCAGCTTATTGTAATCAGAAGCTGGAATATTGAACAGGCAATCGCCATGTTCAATTCGCTGAATTCCAAGGGATTGCCACTTTCCGATGCAGACATAATTTCTGCAGCCATGTACGCGAATATTGAGAAGGAATCGGAAAAAAAGGAATTTGTTGAAAAATGGGGATTTATTCGAGAAGCCACCAAGGACGGAAATGACCTTAAAAAAGGTAAAATTCTGGATATTGACGGAGTGCTTCAGCAGTATATGTACATATATAGAGCTGAAAACCGTGTATATATGAGTATCAATAGCGAAACCCCGAATGTTACCACTCCCGGTGTCAGAAAATTCTACGAAGGAGACAAAGGCTCCCTGTTGAAGAATCCATTAGTGCTTTGTGACAGCTTTAAAACAATTGTCAATCTTTGGCTTTTAATCAAAGATTATTCCATTGTTAAGCTTCTGCTTAAGTTCAATGTAAATGCAAAGCTTTATCTGGTTTCGTACCTTTTTAAATTCTGCCGTAATGATGGGAATGGAGATTTTGACAGTTCGGCTATAACAGAGGAACTGGTTTCTTCCATAGCTGTTCCTCTGTTAAGGCTCTTTGCTATTCTTGAAATTGTTGATGCCGGATACTCCAGTAACAAATTCAAAACATTCCTGTTTAAGGAAAATATTAAACTGGTAGATCCCCGGACTTCTATCAGCGAGATAGACAGTGATTTTAACAATCATATTAATGATGCCGGCAACTGGCAGAGAGATGATTTGAAAAGATCCTTACTTTTTTATGAAAGAAATCCTCTGGTTTACCTCAATGAATATCTTTATGCCAGAAATCACGGGAAGAAATTTATCCTGTCTGATAATGTCAATATAGAGCACATTATGCCGGCAAGCGGTAAAAATATTGCTGTAATTCGCAAGGATGCCGGAATTAACGATGTCAATGAATTTGCAGCAATAGTTAATAAACTCGGAAATAAGATTCTTTTGGAAGAAAGCATTAATAAAACTATTGGTAATGCCTGGTTTAAGACTAAAACCCAGACCTCTGTGAGAGAAAAGTCCGGATATAAGGACAGCTGTTACAGCATAGCGGCATCTTTAACCACCTACGGTTCAGACTGGAGAGTTGAAGATATAAACATGGCTACCGAAAAGGCCGTAAACCGTATTCTGGATTTTATTTTCGGTAAATCATGATACTGATTTAAGCCGGTAGAAAAAATCCAGGGACAAAATTCCGGTATGCAAATCTCCCCGGGTTTTATACTGAATGGTTTGTTGCAATAAAACGGTAAATGATACTTTTACAGAAATGAGGGGAAACTTAAAAGCTTGATATTTTTAAATCTGAATACTTGAAGAGCTTTATTACATACGAAAGCATTAAGGTGGAACTGGAGTTTTCCAAGAGGGTATTTGATTTATAAAATGCAGGTTTTGTTAACTGTCAGGAGGTTTTATGAAAGACACAAAAGCATCAGGAAATCAAAAGAAGGCTCCGGCCAAAACCGTAGCAAAGGCTTCTGCATCTAAAGCTACAGCTGCAGTAAAACCGTCATCTAAGAATCAGGCCGCAAAGACTGTAAAGAATACTGTTAAAGCAGCTAAACCGGCAGTAAAACAGCAGACAGCAAAAAACACAGACAAGGCAGCTGCCTCAAAAACTGCTGTACCGGAGCTAAAGAAGGGGGATTACTTCAAGTTCGGAAGCTATTACCAGGAGAACAGCACTAAGAAAACTCCCATAGAGTGGCTGGTTCTAAAAAAGTCCGGTACTAAGGTTCTTCTAATCTCCAGGTACGCTTTGGATTGTAAACAGTACCATCATGAAAAGGTTGATATAACCTGGGAAAACTGTGATCTCAGGAAATGGCTGAACGGAGAATTCCTGAAGAATGCCTTTACCGCTACAGAACAGAAGAAGATTGCGGTAACAAAACTTGCGAATGACAACAATGCGGAGTATGGCACCTTCGGAGGAAACAGTACGGAAGATAGAGTGTTCTGCTTAAGTCTAGCAGAAGCTGGTAGTCTCTTTAAGGATAATGAGTCCCGTAAATGTGTGCCTACCCCCTATGCTTTAGGAAAAGGTTGCTGGAAATACAGTGAAATTTTGATTAATGGCAGAGGCTGTTGTTACTGGTGGCTTCGGTCGCCGGGCAACTATCAGTTCCTCGCCGCGGGCGTAGCTGCAGGCGGGGCGCTCGATCTTTTTGGCAGCAGTGTCCATAGTGGTGGCCCTGCTGTTCGGCCCGCTTTATGGGTGAATCTGTAATCTGGAATCTTCCAATCTGGAATCCACCCGCTGTGGCGGAGCCTCGGAATCCTGCGCGGCTGAGCCGCGCTGATAATCCGCCCGCGAATCGCGCGGTTTTTGAAAAAATGAAGATTGGTTAAGTAAAGAAGGAGATCTTAAATATTTGACTATAAGGAGGCCAAATCTGACAGAGTGGCAGCTTTGAATCGGCTTTTTGATAATGATGGAATGGAAGTGTTCTGTTTGCCTGTACCAGTTTAAGCTGACGGTAAACAGAGTGGTAGAGGATAAAAGTTTTTTTTGATAGAAATTTAGATAGATAAGGGGATTGTATGGCTACTGAATTACTAATTAATCAACTGTTTACGGGTAGATATCTTGATGAAGGTGAAAATATCGGTCATGAAGTCATTAATCTTTTTAAAGATGATGCAGGTAACAATAATTTATTTATAACCCCTTCAGGACAGGTACGTAATCATGATGTCGGAGCGGTATTATTTGTTTGTAATATTTCTGCAAGAACAACAGTTGAAGTTGTAGGGATGGCAAAAGGTATATCTTCAATTTCTGATGATGAGATTAATCAGATTACTTATAAAGGTTTTTCTCTTGACCAGATTTTCGGCAGTAATAAATATCTTGGCAATGAGGATCCTGTTCCAAATCAAGTATCATTTCGTGCTGAAAAAGTATCTACTCCATCAAGAAGAATATTTATAACTTTAGATAATAATTTTAAGTTCGAAGATGCAATTGTCATTTATCTTAAATCAGATAGAAAAGTGATTATTCCGCAGGGAATGCGGGAATATTATTCTGATGAAGTTGATGGTAATGCCTATAGACAGCTGCTTGCTGAGCTTATAAATAAAGATTCAATCTGGAATGACGTTAATGAAGTTGTTTCTGATGATCTGGTACATAAGCAGGCTCCTTTAACAGTATCAGAATCGCAATCTAAATTTGACATTATGAGAGAAAGATTTCTCAAAAGGATCAGTGAAGTACAGTCGGGGAATCATATGAATTCTGAAATATTAATTAATCAAATATTTACGGGCAGATATCTTGAAGAAGGTGAAAATATCGGTCATGAAGTTATTAATCTTTTCAAGGATGATGCAGGACACAATAATTTATTTATAACGCCTTCAGGACTTGTACGTAATCATGAAGTTGAAAGTGTCTTATTTGTTTGTAATATTTCTGCCAGAATAACAGTCGAAGTTGTAGCGATGGCAAAAGGAATTTCTACAATTTCTGATGATGAAATTAAACAAATTACTTATAAAGGGTATTCACTTGACCATATTTTTGGCGATAATTCATATCTTGGCAATAAGGATCCTGTTCCCAATCAAGTGTCATTTCGTGCTGCAAAAGTCGCTACTCCGACCAAAAGAATATTTATAACTTTAGATAATAATTTCAAGTCAGATGATGGAATAGTTATTTATCTTAAATCTGATCGAAAAGTGATTATTCCGCAGGGTATGCGAGTATATTATTCTGATGAAATTGATGGTCAGGCTTACAGGCAGTTGCTTAATGAGCTTATAAACAAGGATTCAATCTGGAATGATATTAATGTGCTGGCTTCTGATGAGTCAGCACATAAGCAGGCTCCTTTAACAGTATCAGAATCGCAATCGAAATTTGATACTATGAGAGAAAGATTTCTCAGAAGAATCAAAGAAATACAAACAGGTAAATCCAGTGAACCATCCTCTAACGGATCAGCGGGTAGCTTCTGGGATATTAATTTATTAAAAAAATTGAGTTATGACCAGGTACGTCAACTTTATATGATTTTCCTGAAATTTCAGGGATTTGCTCAAGCTACCGTCAATACAGCTTTAAATGATTCCTTCTATATATGGAAAAAAGGTGATCATGATCTTTTCTGGCAGGCTGTTGAGAGCAGTGATGCAGATGCGAGGAGCATTCTCATTGAAATATTGAGAAAAAACAGTAGTGTTGATCCTGAAAAAAATGCCAGCACATATATGAGCCATCTCAGACGTTTCCGCTTGTTTTTAGCATGGGAAGGCAATGATGAGGCGGGTAAACTCCTGCGTTCCTTTGCCAATACTGCTGATGTTAAATCAGACAGCAATGATGCAAAACCAAAGAAACAACCTTCAGATCCGAAAATTGTACAGCCCCCTAAGAAAGAGGTTCTGGTTGTACCGCCTGACCTTAAAGTCGGGGACAGCTTTAAGTTTGGCAGTTATTATCAGGAAAGCAGTAGTGATATGAGCCCAATAGAGTGGATTGTCCTTAAAAGACAGGGCACAAAGGTTCTTCTTATGTCACGTTACGGACTGGATCGTAAGCAGTATCATCATGAAAATGCGGATGTCCCATGGGAGGAATCTGACCTCAGAAAGTGGCTTAACGATACTTTTTTAAAGACTGCCTTTTCTGAAGAAGAACAAAAGAGGATTGCTCTTACCAATGTAGAGAATATAGCAGACCCTCAGTACCAGACCTTTGGCGGTAAAAATACGGACGACTACATTTTCTGTTTGAGTATGGCTGAAGCAGACAGTCTGTTTGATGAAGACGCAGCACGTAAATGTATTCCTACCCCTTATGCTGTCGGCGAAGGTGTTGTCCAGTCAGAAGTATTTATGCTTAACGGCAAGGGCACCTGTCTCTGGTGGTTAAGATCCCGTGGAGTCTACGAATTCGGAGCTTACCTTATCAGAGAGAACGGTTCTATCGGCGGATACAATGATCTCAGCAGTACCTTTACTGCCATCCGTCCGGTTTTGTGGATGAATTTATAGCTAGCTAAGTTAAAACCTGCATACAACTATTAAGCCGGAGAGTATTTCGACGTAATAATGATTCGTTTGATAGTTGTGATGCAGTACAAAACCGGAAAGCAGAATACCCGCGAAATTTGTAGGCTTTTTCAGGTATGTTCAGATTTCCGGTTTTGATTTAACTTCTCCTGATGCAACAGTCTGAGTATTGTTATGGAAAAGTAAAAAGGTGAGTCACTATAGATCATTAGAGATAGAACAAATATTTGGTGTAACCGGGGCAATCTTCTATTACATAAAAAGACTGGTGAGTAAACTTAGTTAAGAACTAAGGAACTTTAAGAATTACGGAGCTTTATGAATAACGGAAAACGTACTTAATATATGTAATGACTAAGATAGTTTTAATAGCATTAATACCATTAACATTAATGTTTTAAGAGTGGTTATTCATAATTACGTACAAAATCTGAAGATTATAAAGTAACTTAAAAGATATCGGGAATCATTAATACAATGGATATAATCGCTTTAAAACAAATGAGCTTTGAAGAGGTGCGTCAGCTTTATCTGTCATTTCTGCATCAGCAGAACATTAGCAAAAATACCATTCAGACAGCTTATTCAGACTCCTTTTATCTGTGGAGAAAAGGGAATCACGACCTTTTCTGGAAGGCTGTTGAAGCGAGAGATGAAGATGCAAAGAACCTTCTTTTAGAAACTTTGAAAAGAAACAGCAGTGCTGATCCTCAAAAAGTTATTAATGGTTACCTGTCTCATATCAGACGTTTCCAGCAGTTTCTCAAATGGGATGAATTAGGAAAAAATGAAGGACGGCCTGTATTAACTGTTCCCTCTGTTTCCACTGAATCCACTGCTTCCACTCCCCCTAATTCTCCTAATTTCTGGGTAGCACAGAACAAACGCGTTCTCAAATCTGCAGTTAAAGATATTCCCGAGCCGTCAGAAGCTCAGGTTGAGTTCTATCTTTCGAGATGGAATGAACTGGAGAATTATCGTCTGCAGGAACAGGCTTTGAACAAACTGTTCTTTGAGTTATGTCCTGAAAACACTGATATTGAAGATATCCTGCTAAAGGTATCAACGCTTAATGATTTCTACAGTACTAATATTTTTTCTGTTTATCCGGTGGCCAGGCATATTCAATCGTTAAATATTGATGCCAGATTAAAATCCGGTGATATCAGTTTAGTAAATGATATTAAACAGATTACTATTGGCGGCAAGATTAAGAATTTTTATTCTTTCGCTTCGAAGTACTGCAGTCACCATAATCCGAAGGACTTCCCGATTTACGACAGCTATGTTGACGCTGTTCTTAGATATTATAGGGATAAGGATAATTTTGCCTCTTTTAAAAATGATGATCTGAAGGATTATATTCATTTCAAAGGCGCACTGAATAATTTCCGAAAATTCTACGGTCTGGAGAAATATGATTTAAAACAGCTAGACGTTTATTTGTGGCAGCTGGGAAAGGATTATTTTCCCAAAAAATATTAATAATGTGTAGAAAAAGGCAGAGATTAAGAACCACAGATGATGATTATAATCTGCTGTTAATACTATCTACCTGCCATCTACTTGATATTCGTTTTAAATCCAGCAGACAACAGATGCAGAGAACATTAACAGTGTATAAAAATAAGTATGTATTTTTTTAATTTATTTTTAATTATTTTTTGAAGCAGCCTTTTTATTTTATATTTTTGAATTTTTTCTTGGAGTTTTGCTATTTAAAGTTATTTAAAGCTTTTGAAATACTTAAACATTTTGGATTATGAATTAGTTTATTTGAAACACTTATATAACTTATATAGTAGTTAAATACTATAAAATATAAATATATTTGAATATGTATACAATGATCAATACATGTTTTATATAAATATTTTATAAATATATTATTTTTGAGATATTAACATATAGAGATAGTTATGAAATATACAAATATTATTGATTCCCCTCTTGGCGGGACTGAAAAAGATCTTCTTGGAGTTAGTGATTATGTAAATGCACTAAGTCGTTTTCTTTCATCTGCCAGTATGCCTACCACAATAGCCATTCAGGGGGAATGGGGTTCAGGCAAGACCTCCTTTATGAATCAGATTAAATCCCAGCTCTGTGATGATGCTGATAAGCCGGATACAGATAAAATGTTTCACGGCATCTGGGTCAATATGTGGGAATACTCCATGATGAAAGATCCGGAGGATATCCTGATTAACGTGATTAAGGGGTTAACAAGTTCATGTCTTGAGGTCTTTGAAAACCGTGTAGAGAAGAATTCTTTTGATGTGGAGAATCTGAAAAAGAAGACCTGGGGTTTTATCAAGGCAACCAGTGCTTTTGCTGTAAAGGCTGTTGCTCATGTCGGTCTCAATGCAGTCGGTGCTGACGGGGAAAATCTCATTGAAGATTATGTAGACTCAATAAAAGGGGAAAAGAAAGATGCTCTTACTCTTAAAGAGGTTCGTCCAAAGGAATTCAGAGATGCCTTTGCCAAGGTAATTACAGAATGTTTGGATCTAGATCGGAAAAACGGAGATACCAACAAAAAAGGCTTCATGTTTTTCATTGATGACCTGGATCGTATTCCGCCGGAAAATGCCGTACATATTCTGGAACTTCTTAAAAATCTGTTTGAAGTGGAAAACTGTATTTTTGTGCTGGCTATTGACTATGAGGTTGTAGTTAAAGGTCTTAAGGCAAAGTTCGGTGCAGAGAATCAGATGGATGAAAGAGCCTATAGATCATTCTTCGATAAGATTATCCAGATGCCTTTTTCCATGCCTATCGGTGCCTACGATATTACCGGCTTTGTTGAGAGTTCAGTAGATAATATCGGAGTATTTACTCATGATGAACTGAATCAGTTACTCTCCGTTGACGGAGAAAAAGTAAAAACCTCTGAAGTACTGGCTGATATGGTTCTTCTTTCCACCGGCACCAACCCCCGTTCTATAAAACGTCTTTTGAACAGCCTTTCACTCATAGATATTATGCATAAGATAAAGATCCAAAAGGAAAAGGAGCGTGGCAGAAAAATCAATGACATGTCCGTAGAGGATAAGGCCATGAATTTCGGACTGGTATGTATTCAGGTGGCATATCCGGATATATACGATTTACTGATTCAGGAATCAAATTTTCTGGAATGGGATGACAGTTCAGCAAGAGATTTCAGATTGAAGGCTCTGAGCCCGGAAAAAGTTGAGTATTTAAGTACGCTTGAAGAATTTGATGAAAAGTGGGAGCAGGTTCTCTATAGAGCATGTCAGAAGAGTATATATCTGTCTAACAGGGTGCTTAATATTTCCCGACTGCTTAATAAGATTCGTTTCCTCTGTCCGGATCAGGAGCAGTTCCCGGCAAAAATCGTTGAGCTGCTGGGCATGTCAGCGGTAACTACGGTTTCTTCAGTAGATTCTGTGACAGTTGAGGCTAATAAAAACAAGAATTACTCAAGATCTAATGATGTTGAAGATTTCTTCAGCAAGGTAAAATGCAGTAATCCTGACCTTATCAAACGTCTGAGATGGATAATCGGTATGATTACTGAAATTTTCGGAAATACTGTAAAGCCTGCGGTTTCAACTTCTCAGCTGGCATTCTGGTTTACCAATTCTCTTACTAGAAGCAGAAGATTCCTGGCAATATGGTATATACCTGCTACTAAAGAAGATCCTAATGAGTATATCGAAATCTCACCATGTGGTGCGGGCTCCACCGTCTGGCCGTTTGGGGATTCGAGGAAAGGTTTTGTCTCAAAGATTCCGGATTGGTACAAAGGCATTAATTTCCGTATTAAATGGGCTCCTGGCTCTGATAAGGAGGAAATCCTCGGTTTTCATCCGTATGAATATGTCAGCAGAAAGATTTGTACAGAGGAACTGTGGAATCTGATATCAGACAGATATACTCCGGACAAGCTTTGCGATTCCTACAATGAACTGTTTATGTTTATTACCGAATGCTTCTTTAAGTACGGATCAAGGGTTCCGCTTCCAAAACCTTTTACCGGTATTACTGAGAATTAGCAGATTATATCTGTCATCAGAGAAGCTATAATAAAGAAAATTCTTTTTATATTTGATATCAGGTGGCAGGGCGTAAGATAATATAGCGTCCTGCTACCTGAAAAATTTCTTCATGACAATAAAGAAGAGCCCCGGAAAAGAGGAGTGCCTGAAGCACCCCGAAAGTTCCAGAGCTCTTTTAATATTCTGTCAGTCAAAGTAAGCCGGTGACTGCCGGATTAATTTTCAGGCTAAAGAGAGTTTACGGCTGCAATAACTTTAGCGGCATGTTTTCCGGCCTTCAGCTTCATTGCATTAATTTCTTCATCAGTGGTAATTCCCGGAATATAAATCATTCCTCCAAGATGGAAAGTACCGGCATATTTCAGTCCGCACATAGCGGCACACTGATGGAGCGGGGTTAACAGGGTATCGATGGTATAGTTCTGGGCAGCTCCCGGCTGATAGGAGTCTTCAGGAGAACCGGTTGTCACTGATACTATAAGCTTCTTTCCTTTCAGCTTGGCTGTTGAACCATATGCAAAGCCGTGAGAAAGAACATCTTCCTGCCATTTTTTCATGATGGATGGCATTCCGTACCAGTACACAGGAAACTGCCATACGATCACATCTGCTTCAAGCAGGAACTTCTGTTCTTCTGCTACATTGATATTATAGTCAGGATAAAGTCCACCGATATCTCTAATCGTAACGTCCGGAAGCTTTTTAAACTCATTTAGAATGGAGATATTGGCAATGGATCGGTCAAGATGAGGATGACCGGAAATAATAAGAACTTTCATAAAACCCCCTGAATTTCTCAGCTGTATTTAGCACGTCATAGTTATTTTAGCTAAAAAAAATATCAGGCTGCTGTGACTGTAATCTCAGGTTTATCAGTTAATGATTATCTGTCTCTGATTGATATCACTATTCAACACATGTACAATTATTTGTCCTAATTTTTAAACTTAATAAGTAGTATCCTGGTAATAGTGGATTTATCCGGTTTATCCAAATCCCTGTAGCCTGCAAACATTTGATCTTGTTAATTTTCGGATGTATGGGCTGTGGCGAAAAAAATACGCATCCAGCTGGCAAAAATTAGAAGCAAAAAAAGGAATTTTAAGCCGGTATTACCGTAATTCTGTTACCTGATGCTTCGTGAAATAATCGTTCCGCTTCTATTTCGCCACTATGCTCAAAATTCCGGTCAAAAATCGTTCGTTATACATATTATTGAAAGTTAGATAATCCTTAATGGTTATAAATCACTTTTTAGCCGATCAAATCTGTAAATATCGGATAAATTAAGAACTTTGTTGCTTAATTTTGTTTGAAATTTATCCATATGCCATAAAATATGAATTTGTTATATAAAAATAATAATTCAAAAAAATACCGATTTCGTCATATCTGCACCCTTAAACTTGTAACCTTTGTTCAAAATTTATACCAGGTAATGGTTTAATATTCAAAGAACAGTTGTCAATATTATGACGACTATTTTTTATTTTTTCGAGTTCAATTATTTTTAATCTTCAATGCGTGATACAGTCTTTTTTAGAAAGCGTTTTCTTAATGTTCACAGACATTTTTTAATATTCTTATAATAATTTTTCTATTGATTAATATGATCTAAAATATATGATTTTAAAGATGTAAATAAAATGTAAAATCAAACCTTTGATTATATATTATTTATATCTATACATGCACAAAAAAATGTTAAATTAGTACATTATGCTGATAAATGTATTAAAAGTTTTTAATTTCCTTAAAAGTAATGTGATATTAATCAATATTCATGAAAACGTTTTATGCTATCTTAAAAATGTCAAAAGTTAAATCGATGTAGAAACAATGTAAATATTTGGAGATTTTGTTTGATGCTCATCAATTTTTCTTTCTGGTTAAGATAGACGGAGTAATTATTAATGATCTTAAGTAATTTTAAGGTAAAACTTCTTAGTTTTGCTGTGTCTTCTGCTGTACTGACACTGGCAGCAAATGTCGCCAATGCCAAGAATTATGAAAGTGAAATGGTTATTATTCATCCATTTCAGTGGACATATGACAATATAGCAAAAGAATGTACTGAGTATCTGGGACCTGCGGGATTTGACGGGGTGCAGATTTCCCAGGCGGCTGAGCATAAAGATGCCGGTGGTGCATGGTGGGGTACCTACCAGCCTGTAAACTTCAAGAATTTTACTACCATGGTTGGTAATGAAGAACAGCTTAGAGCAATGATTAAAACCTGTAACGAGGCAGGTGTTAAGGTCTTTGCCGATGCCGTGATTAATCAGAAAGCCGGCGACGGTGTAGGTATAGGCGGTTCAACTTTCGGAAATTATAATTATCCTGACGGATTTACCAGTGATGATTTTCATCATAATAACTGCAGTATAGGTAATAATTATTCAGATGCATGGGTAGTAAGATTCTGTGACCTCAGTGGCATGCCGGATATAGCAACTGATAACGACAGTACCAGAAATAAGATTGCTGATTACTTCGCCAGCCTTATGAATATGGGGGTATACGGATTCCGTATTGATGCTGCCAAGCACTTTAGCTATGATGATATAGACGCTATTGTAGAGAAAACAGCATCCAAAGCAGGCAGGAGACCTCCTGTCTATATGGAGGTTATCGGTAATCCAGGTCAAGAGGCAGATGATATCCAGCCGAATAAGTATACATGGATTGATAATGCCGTTGTAACAGATTTTACTTATGCTAATAGCATGCATAATATTTTTAACGGAAGCGGTTATGCCAAGGCTTTGAACATGGGGCTAGGGCATGTTGATGCTGAAAATGCCGAAGTCTTTATAAGTAATCATGATAATGAATGGGGAAGAAAGTCTGCCGGTTCCTGCTCAATAAGAACCCAGAATAATCCGGATTACCATCTGGCTCAGTCCTGGCTCGCAGTTTGGCCTTTAGGCAAGGTTAGACAGATTTATTCTGCATATCAGTTCCCGGTCTTTGAAGATAGTTGTGAGCGGGTCAGTCAGCAAGCCCATGATCAGGGCGGTCCTATCGGGGCAGCCCGCTGTGAAGGTGGCTGGTTGTGTCAGCACCGTGTACCGTTTGTGCTCAATTCTCCTAGATTTGCAAGAGCAACCAGAGGAACAGCCGTTACTACTAAAGGTTTTGATGACGGAGCTTTGTGGTTTAACAGAGGAAGCAAGGGCTTCTATGCCCAGAATACTACCGGC
>JAEEGK010007476.1_pt1 | contig 26052 bp, 25 predicted proteins | sample 8958771 | NCBI WGS metagenome assembly JAEEGK01 (sample SAMN16246547, study PRJNA631951) | gut metagenome | biome: gut microbiome; feature: rumen; material: SC-attached | host: Bos | place: Iran: Karaj | collected 2018-10 | reverse complement strand
GCTGGACCGGGGGCAGACGGCTTTCCTGGTCAGCTGCCTCAGGGGACATATGGAACCGGACCGGTACGGGCTGACATCGATTGCGTCGCTGTACTATGACACACCGGATTTCCGGCTGGTCCGGGCATCGCTGGACAAACCCGCATTCAAGGAAAAGCTGCGGCTTCGCTCCTATGGGATCGCAACGGAAGAATCCCCTGTCTTCCTGGAACTGAAACGGAAGGCTTCCGGGATTGTCTACAAGCGGCGGGTCCAGGCGACCCTGCCGGAGGTGCGGCGGTTCTTTGCCGGGGAAAACGGACTGTTTGATGACCGGCAGATCAGCGGGGAACTGGAATGGTTCCGTGACAGCTACGGACTGCTCCGGCCGGCCTGCCTGATCATCTATGACCGGGTGGCGTATTTTGAACCCGGCGGGGACCTGCGGCTGACGATTGATTTCAATCCCCGGTACCGGACGGACGCCATGAACCTGACCAGCTCCATGGACGGGTTTCCGCTCCTGCCGGACGGAGACACCATCCTGGAAATCAAGGTGCAGGGGGCGATGCCCCTGTGGCTGACCGCGATCCTGGATGCCGGGCAGATTTTCAAAACGAGCTTTTCGAAATACGGGGAAGCCTACAGCCGGCAGTCCGTGGGGCCTGCTGAGCTCCCGGGATTCCGGATTGCCGGATAAGGCATCCGGAAAGATGATGATTCTGTGAGGAGAAGAGAGAAATGTTCAATTCGATTTATTCCGCAACGGTTACTCCGGTCCAGCTGCTGATTATGGCAGCGGCCGCACTGGCTTCCGGAATCCTTTTCGGATGGCTGATGAGCTTCCGGATCCGGGCGAACCGGCGGTTCTTTATTGTCACTTCGGTGATGCCCCTGGTGGTGGGCCTGGTGCTTACATTTATCAACGGCAATATCGGGGCCGGGATCGCATTCGGCGGCGCATTCGCCCTGACCCGGTTCCGGTCCGCCCAGGGCACATCGGATGAAATCACTGCGGTGCTGATCGCCATGGCGGCCGGATGCGCTTTCGGGATGGGATACGCGGCATACGGCGTCCTGATCCTGGTTGGCCTGGGACTCGTTTTCCTGGGCCTTTCCGGATCGAAGCTGTTTGACCATGCCGGCATGGGCCGGGAAAAGCTGCTGAACATCACGATTCCGGAATCCCTGGACTACACGCGGGCATTTGAGGAACCATTTGCCCGCTACCTGGAGCAGGCTGAAAGCGTGGGCGTGAAAACCACCGGCATGGGCAGCATGTACCGGCTGTCATTCAAAATCCGGATGAAGAATCCGGCGGAGGAGAAGAAGCTGATCGATGAGCTGCGGACCCGGAACAGCAACCTGGAGATTGCGGTCCTGCCCTATGCGGAGCCGCAGCTGCAGCTGTAATCCCTCCGGAAAGGAGAAATGATTTATGGGAAAGAAACACCCGGTGATCCGGAAACTTCTGATTGACGCGGCGGCGGCCGGACTCGCCCTGATGGTCTTTGCCCTGTTCCACCACGTACTGCCCAGGGCGCAGCAGAGCCTGAACGTGCAGACGATCCGGCCGGTGCAGGCGGAGGAAACAAAGGTTTCGGAGACTGAAGAGACGAAAACCGCCAAAGCACAAAACGAAGAGCGGGCAGAGGCAGCTGTATCGGAGAATGATGAAATGACCTCCGCTACAAGAACAGCCGAAAAGACGGATGAATTCCGGCCTGATGTCCGGACGACCGCCTCCGCAGGGAGAAGCGATTCCGGCGGGCGGAAATCCGGCTCCCGGCAGAACAGCCGGAAAAGCGGAAAGAGCGGCGGGATGAATTCCAAGGGCGGAAGCGCCCTGACAGGGAGCGATGAAGCTGCGGAAGCCGGCACGGAAACGGCGGATGAAACCCCGCTGACGGAGAAATTCGCAGACCGGTTTACGGAATCCGTGACCTTGACCGAAAACAGCTATACCAGCCCGGATATTGCGATTACGGTGGACGAGGTGAATGAAGATAACCTGACCTACTATGTGGCGGATATCTATGTGCGGGATATTGAATGCTTCCGGACAGCGCTGGCGAAGGATACCTACGGTTCCGGTTTCCGGGACAGCATTGGGGACATGGCCGCACTGAACAACGCGCTGCTGGCCGTGAACGGCGACTATTACGGCAACACGAACGAGGGCGTGGTGATCCGGAACGGGGTGATCTACCGGGCCAACCCGACCGATTGTGACGTATGTGTGCTATACTATGACGGAAGCATGAAGGTAATGCCCGGATCCTCCTTCTCCGTTGAGGAAGCGGTGGAGGACGGCGCATGGCAGGCCTGGACATTCGGACCGGCACTGCTGGATGCCGGCGGGGATCCCATTACCGCGTTTGCGAGCACGAGCCGGATTATCAACGCCAATCCTCGGACTGCAATCGGATATTATGAGCCGGGCCATTACTGCCTGGTGGTCGTGGACGGGCGCGGGGAATCCTCCGGAATCAGCCTTTCCCGGCTGAGCCTGCTGTTTGATCAGCTGGGCTGCACCGCGGCCTATAACCTGGACGGGGGAAATTCCTCCATCATGGTGTGGGGAAATGAAGTGATCAACAATCCGTCCGGCGGCGGAAGGGAAAGCAGCGACGCGCTGCTGATCGCGGAGGTGCGGAATGATGGATAAAGCGAGGGGACTGCTGAGCCACCTGTCTGTGATTCTTGGAATCATGTTCCTGGTATTCCTGGTGCTGGACCAGTTCAACCCGATGATGAACTTTGTGGACAACAGGATCTCCAGATGGCTGCTTGCCATGTTCTGTATCTGCGGAATCAGCCGGAGTATCCTCTGCTGGCGGAATCCCTGCCGGTGACACGGTTTTTCTGCACGATCAACAATGACCTGCCGGAAATGCAGGAGGAATTCCGGACCGCGATTTCCGAAGGCAAAACGGGGTTTGTGATCACCCGGCAGCAGAAGCTGAAGGATCCGGGCCCGTATCAGCTGGCGGATGAAGCGGAGATGTTCTTTGAAGGCCGAAACTGGACCTATTACCTGTATCAGAAAGAGCCGGCTCCTGACTGAGGCGGCTGTTCAACGGATAAAAAATGCGGCGGGAAATAAATGCATTTCCCGCCGCAGCTTTGTTATACGGCAGAAGAATCATCTCCGTTTATCTTCGACACGAACAGGCGTCCGGTTTCTCCCAGAAGCTCCAGGAGCTTCGGAATGAGCGCGGGGTCGTGGGCGTCCAGTTCATTGGAGGTTTCAAAATTGACGGTGCCGCTGTAGCCGATATCATGAAGGGCGCTGAGAGTTGTTTCCCAGTCAATGATTCCGTAGTAGGGAAAACGGTGACTGTCATTGACGCCGTCGTTGTCGTGCAGGTGCAGGGCAAGGAGACGGTGCCCGAGGGTTCGGATGGCCTTCCCCTGGTCCTTTCCCAGCAGGGCGGCGTGACCGCTGTCATAGCAGAAACCGAATAATTCCTCCCCGGCGATGGCGTTGAGCTCGTCGATGTACCTGCAGGCTTCTCCCATATCGGCACAAATGGCTTCGACACGCTTGGCTTTCCAGGAGGTAAACATATTCTCCAGCAGGATCTTTACGCCTGTGCGCTTCGCCTCCGGGATCAGGGCGGAAAAGAGCCGGATGTTGATTTCGTGTTCAGTGCCAGCGTCCAGTCTGTTCCGGTAGTCATTGAATGCAGGATGGATTACCAGGTAAGGACAGTCCAGGGAACGGCACGCGTCCAGGCACATCCTGAAAGCCCGCATCAGAAAGGCGTTCATCTCCTCATTCTCAGGTATCCAGGAGGGGAAGGGAGCATGCGCCTGCCCGAAACCGACGCCGTATTTTCTGCCCGCGTCGCGGATGGGCCGGATGACCTCCTCCATAAACCGCTCTTCCGGCCGGGTGAATTCTCCCTCGATGATGCCCTTGCGGATGCTGCTGTACGAAATATAGATCAGGTCCAGGTCCACGCAGTCAATGCCGGCCCGGCTGATAAGCCGCATACCCTCATCGACCCCGAAGGGCTGGAAAATGCCGTCTGTCTGTACGCTGATTTGTCTTTTCATGGACAGGCCTCCCGTTTACGATTTCTTTTCCGGATATGCCGCTGAGGCATGTGTCAGTGATATTCCGGCAGCCAGCCCCGGTGGGCTTCGATCAGGTCATCGCACATGGCGACGATATCGTCAATGGACAGCTCGCTCTGGCAATGGGGATCCATCATGGCGGCCTGATAAATGTAGTCCTTTTTCAGCGTCACGGCAGCCAGGATAGTAAGCAGCTGCACGTTGATGTTGGTGCGGTTCAGGGCAGCGCACTGTTCGGGCAGGTCTCCGACATAGGTGGGGGTGACGCCGGAAGCATCGGCCAAACAGGCAACCTCTACGCAGGCGCTCTGGGGCAGGTTGGGGATCAGGCCTGTATTGAGCACATTGCCGCCGAATTTGTACGGCACATTGATCTCCATTGCCTCCATGATCCGGCTGGCATATTCATTGCTCCGGACATGGACCAGGTTCGGATTGCCGGTCAGCTCATCCCGCAGCTTTTCCCATCTGGCAATCTGGTTTTCGCAGCGGCGGGGGTATTCATCCAGAGGGATATTGAACCGGTCGATCAGCTCCGGATACTTATCCTTGATGAAGTAAGGCATGTATTCCGAACTGTGTTCGCTGGATTCGGTGACATAATAGCCGAAACGCTTCATGATTTCGAGGCGTACCATATCGTCGTGCTTTTCCGTGATGGCCGCACAGCGGCGTCTGATCTCGGGATACAGGTCTTCTCCGTCCCGGGAGACCTCCAGCAGCCAGCCCTGGTGGTTGATACCCGCAATCTTCCACTGCACCTTGTTGTCATATTCCATTCCGGCCAGCTGCATCAGCTTCGGAACACAATGCTGCACACTGTGGCACAGGCCCACTGTTTTGACGCCGGTAAACCGCTGCATTGCACCGGTCAGCATGGCCATGGGGTTGGTGTAGTTGAGGAACCAGGCGTCAGGGCACACTTCTTCCATATCCCTGGCAAAATCAAACATCACCGGGATTGTGCGCAGGGCCCGGAAGATGCCCCCGATGCCCAGCGTGTCGCCGATGGTCTGGCGAAGGCCGTACTTTTTGGGGATTTCGAAATCGGTTACGGTACAGGGCTTATAGAACCCCACCTGGATGGCGTTTACCACGTAATTCGCTCCGCGCAGTGCCTCTTTGCGGTTCTCCACTCCGCACCAGGCCTCAATCTTCGCTTTACCGCCCAGGTTATTGTTGATGGCCGTCAGCATCATTTCGGATTCCTTCAGGCGCTGGGGATCGATGTCATACAGGGAGATCACGCTGTTTTCCAGCGCCGGGGTGCCCATGCAGTCCCCGAGCACGTTCTTGGCGAACACCGTGGAACCCGCACCCATAAAGGTAATTTTCGGCATAAAAAAGATCCTCCTTTAAGATACAGGGTATATGAACAATCTTGCTGGTCCGAATATACGGCATATATACGGATTACTACTGTACGGGCAGTATATCACACAACATGCTCTTTTTACAGATGAATATCGGCGATCCTGATTCTGCTTTTCTCATTTTTATCCTGTCCGGCATATCTGCCCGGCATTTATCCGCCGGACCGGAAACTGAACGAAAAAACGACGGTTCAATTGTCCGGGCAAAAAATGTTTTTCTTTTGTTTTGTTTACCCAATTTAGACATTCTCACATGTACAAATTGATGATATTATATGATCGAACGATAATTTCGGAGAAAATGCATATGAATCAGAATCTGAACCGAATTCTGTCGGAACAGAAGGGCAAGACAAAGCTCAGTCTTTTGATTTGCCTTTCTATGTTCGTTGCATCCATCCTGCTGCTGGTGAACAGCCAGATGGTCGGTCTGGTATTCCTGGCAATGTCGCTCATCATGGGCGGAGCATTGCTGCTGCGCGTCCGACGGGCCCGGGAGGAGCTGGCCAAGCTGGGGAACAATGACGAGGCCGGGAAAAAGCTGGACAGCAAAGAGGCGGTTTACTATCCGGTGTTCGGACTGACAATCGGTCCGGATTTCGCAGTGCTGGAGCGCCCGACACTGCAGGTTTTCCAGCTCGGAGATATGAAAAAGTTTGAAGTTGGGTTGGCGGGGGATGTCCGCAAGGTACTGTTCCTGACAGACCAGGACGGGAAACGGCATCCGATTGCGGAGACCCGGAAGGAGGATGATCACCAGGCGGATTTTGACCGGGCCTATCGCCAGATCCGGGATATTTTTTCCAACGGTATTACTGAAACCTGAGCACTCCAGACAAGCAGGACACGACCAAAGACCGGGAAAAGATCCCGGCCGAAAGGAGAAATCGGAATGAAAATCGGTTATATCGGACTGGGTATTATGGGACGGCCGCTGGCCAAGCACCTGCTGAAGGCCGGCTTTGACCTGATGGTATCGGATATCAATCCGGATCCTGTACAGGAACTGGTTTCCATGGGCGCGGGCACCGGAACATATGCTGAGATCGGCGAACAGTGCGAAGTGATCATTACGATCCTTCCGAACGGCGGCATCGTACAGTCGGTGCTGTTCGGGGAGGGCGGCATCGCTTCGACGCTGAAGCCCGGCAGCCTGGTTATTGACCACAGCTCCGTCACACCGGTGGAATCCCGGGAGTGCTATGACAAACTGAAAGAAAAGGGCGTCGACTTCGTGGACGCGCCTGTGTCCGGCGGTGAACCCGGCGCGATTGCCGGCAAGCTGGCTGTTATGGCAGGCGGCGATGAAGCCGTTTTTGAGCGCGCAAAGAAATATATTGAACCCTATTCCTCCTCCATCCTGCTGATCGGTCCCTGCGGCAGCGGCAGCGTTGCCAAGCTGGCTAACCAGATCATCGTGAACAACAACATCGCCGTGGTGTCCGAAGCCCTGACCTTCGCCGCGAAGGCCGGCGCCGATCCGGAAAAGGTGTACCTGGCGATCCGCGGCGGCCTTGCCGGATCCGCGGTACTGGATGCCAAAGCTCCGATGATGTGCAGCCGGAACTTTGTGCCCGGCGGCCCGATCCGCATCAACCACAAGGATATCGCCAACGTGGTGAAGACGGCGCATGCGATTGACGCCCCGATTCCCTATACCGCGCAGCTGTTCGAGATCATGCAGTCGCTGAAGATCCACGGCCTGATGGGCGAGGATCATTCTGCGATCGTGAAATACTTTGAGGCAATGGCGGACGTGAAAGTGGAGAAGAAGGAGAAGTAATATGGCGTTAGATACGAAAATCCTGACCAGCTACAAGCCCATTGACGTCGCGGCGGTTGACGCACTGCTGAACGCGGAAATCGCGGCGAACAACAAGAAGATTGTGGTGCTGGATGACGACCCCACCGGCGTGCAGACGGTGCACGACATCACCGTGTACACCAACTGGGACAAGGACAGCATCCGCCAGGGCTTTGAAGAGAAGAACAACCTGTTCTATATCATGACCAATTCCCGCGGTTTTACCGCGGAGCAGACCACCCGGGCGCACCATGAGATCGCGGCGGTGGTGGATGAGGTCTCCCGGGAAACCGGCCGGGAATATATCTACATCAGCCGGAGCGACAGCACGCTGCGCGGGCATTATCCGCTGGAAACCAAGCTGCTGCGGGATGACTATGAAAAGTATACCGGCAAGAAGATTGACGGCGAGATCATGTGCCCCTTCTTCAAGGAGGGCGGCCGTTTCACCATCGGCAACGTGCACTATGTGAAGTACGGCGATGAGCTGATTCCCGCCAATGAAACCGAGTTCGCGAAGGACAAGACCTTCGGCTATACCGCGGCCACCATGCCCGAATATATCGAGGAGAAGACGGGCGGCGAATTCAAGGCGGCGGACGTGGTCGGGATTACGCTGGAAGAGATCCACAACATGGATTACGACAGCATCCAGGCCAAGCTGATGGCGGTGAAGGACTTCAACAAGATCATCGTCAACGCGGTGGACTACGCCGACGTCAAGGTGTTCTGCGTGGCGCTGTACCGCGCCATGAAGGCCGGCAAGGTGTTCATGTTCCGCACGGCGGCCGCCATCGTCAAGGTGATGGGCGGCGTGACGGACCAGCCGCTGCTGACCCGCGAGAAAATGGTGCAGACGGAAACGTCGAACGGCGGTGTGATTGTGGTCGGCTCCCACACGGACAAAACCACCCGCCAGCTGAACTGCCTGAAGACGCTGGACAACATTGAGTTTATTGAACTGGATGCCACGCTGGTGCGCGATGAAGCCGCGTTTGAGGCGGAGGTGCAGCGCTGCCTGGACCTGGAAAACAAGTGCATTGCCGCCGGAAAGACGGTCTGCTGCTATACCACCCGCGCGCTGATCACCGCGGACACCGGCAACAAGGAAGACGAGCTGCGCCTGTCTGTCCGTATATCGGATGCGGTGCAGTCCCTGGTCGGCCGCCTGTCGGTGACGCCCAGCTTCGTGATTGCCAAGGGCGGAATCACATCCAGCGACGTCGGAACGAAGGCACTGGCCGTGAAGAAGGCGAACGTGCTCGGACAGATCCGGCCCGGTATCCCGGTATGGCAGACCGGCGACGACAGCCGGTTCCCCCGGATTCCGTATGTGATCTTCCCCGGCAATGTGGGTGAAGACGTGACGCTGAAAGAGGCCGTGGAAATCCTGCTGGCCAAGTAACCAGGACAAAGATTGGAGGGCTCTATGGCCCAGTGTGTAGTAATCGCGGACGACCTGACCGGCGGCAACGCGACCGGTGTGCTGCTCCGCAAAATGGGATACCAGGCGAACACCGTGCTGAACCTGGCCGCGGTGGATCCCGGGATCATTGAGGAGAGCAACTGTGTGGTCTATCCCACAGACTCCCGCGGCATCAGTCCCGAAGAAGCCTATGAGCGGGTCCGCAAGGCCTGCGGAATCCTGGCCGGGGACAATGTGAAAATCTATACGCACCGTATCGACAGTACGCTGCGCGGCAACCTTGGCAGTGAAACAGACGCCATGCTGGACTTCCTGGGGGAAGAGTATATCGCTGTGGCGGCTCCCTGTTTCCCGGCGACGGCCCGCATCGTATGCGGCGGCTATATGCTGGTGGAGGGGATTCCCCTCCACCAGACGAACATCGCGGTTGACCCCAAGGCGCCGGTGCTGACATCCGACGTCGCCGCGCTGTTCCGCAAGCAGAGCAAATACGGCGTAGCCCCGATCATGATGGAAGAGCTGATGCAGGGACGGGAACACCTGGCCGGACGGCTGAAGGAGCTGGCATCCCGGGGCATCCGCACGGTAACCTTTGACTGCATCACCCAGGAAGACCTGGACCTGATCGCGGACGCGGTGATTGACAGCGGCCTGAAGTTCATTGCCGTGGATCCCGGCGTGTTTACCGCCACCCTGGTGCGGAAACTGATGCCGCGGGAAACCATTCCCGGAAAATACCGTATTCTCTCCGTTGTCGGAAGCGTGAACTCCCGCACCCTGGACCAGATGCGCCACCTGTGGAAGGTCATGGACACCGGAAAGGTGATGGTCAAAACCAAGAAGCTGCTGGAAAGCGACGAGGCGCGGGAGGAGGAAATCACCCGCGCGGTGGACAGCGTCCTGGAAGCGGCGGAGCATGACCAGATCCTGACCGTGACCGGCGACGGGATTTATCCCGAGAACCGGATTGATTTCGGACCGTATATGGAAAAGCTCGGGTGCTCGCTGGATGACATCACCGCGGTGATCAACAATTCCTTTGCGGAGATTGCCTACCGCATTTTCAGGGCGGAACCGACATTCCGCGCGCTCTATACCAGCGGCGGCGATGTGACGGTGGCGGTGTGCGGGTGCTTCGGTACGGCCGGCCTGCTCCTGAAGGATGAGGTTCTCCCGCTGGCGGCCTACGGCCAGTTCCTGAGCGGGGAGTTCAAGGGAATTCATATTGTCACCAAGGGCGGAAGCCAGGGCGACGCGACCGCAATCGCCCGCTGCCTTTCGTTCCTGAAGGAAATGGTAACCAATGAAGAAAAGGAGGCGTTCCATTGAAAAAGACTTTGATTGCGATCCCGCTGGGGGATCCGGCGGGAATCGGCCCGGAAATCGTGGCGAGATCCATTGCGGACAAGGACCTGTTCCAGATCACGAACTGCATTGTGATCGGCGACAGGAAAGTGATGGAGAACGCGATCCGGATCACGGGCGAGGACCTGAAGGTCAACGTGGTGGCGGATCCGGCGGAGGGCGACTACCGCGAGGGTGTGCTGAACCTGATTGACCTGGACAACATCGATATGGAACGCTTCGAATTCGGCCGGGTGGACGCCATGTGCGGCAAGGCGGCCTTCGAGTACATTGAGAAGAGTATCCAGATTACGATGGCGGGCAAGGCGGACGCGGTGGCCACCACGCCGATCAACAAGGAATCCCTGCGCGCGGGCGGAATCAACTTCATCGGCCACACCGAAATATTTGGCGCGCTGACCGGAACCGAGGATCCGCTGACCATGTTTGAAACCAACGGCATGCGGGTGTTCTTCCTGACCCGGCACCTCTCGCTGCGGGCGATGCTGGACCAGATCAAGAAGGAACGCGTGATCGACTATGTGGTGCGCTGCACCGAAGCACTGCACCGCCTGGGCGTTACGGAAGGAACAATGGCGGTGGCGGGCCTCAACCCGCATTCCGGCGAACACGGACTGTTCGGCTGGGAGGAAGTGAACGAGATTGCCCCCGCCGTGGAAGAACTGAAGAAGATGGGATACAACGTAGCCGGCCCGGTTCCGGCAGACTCCGTATTCCACCAGGCCATGCTCGGGAAATACAATTCGGTGCTGTCCCTGTATCATGACCAGGGGCATATCGCCACCAAGACGCTGGACTTTGACCGGACCATCGCGATTACCAACGGAATGCCCATCCTGCGGACGTCGGTGGACCACGGAACAGCGTTTGACATCGCCGGAAAGGGGATTGCGGGCGCCGTCAGCATGAAGGAAGCGATTCGGCTGGCTGCCAAATATGCCCCTTATTTCACCAGGTAAAGGTTTTCCCAATAATTTAAACAAGGAGGGTCTTTATGGAAATCAGTGGTATCAGTATGTTGATCGGTCTGTTGATCGGCATCGCCCTGCTGATCGTGCTCGTGCTGAAGACCAAGGTCCAGGCGTTCCTGGCTTTGATCCTTTGTACGATCGTGGTCGGCCTCATCGGCGGCATGCCCCTGACTGCGACGGATATTGTGAATGCGGCGGGTGAGTCCAAATCAGGCGCCAGCATCATCAATTCCATCACAGGCGGGTTTGGCGGCACGCTGGGAAGCATCGGTATCATCATCGGCTTCGGCGTCATGATGGGCCAGATCTTCGAGGTATCCGGCGCTGCAAAGCGTATGGCTTACACCTTCCTCAAGCTCTTCGGCAAGGGCAAGGAAGAAGAAGCCCTGGCGCTGACCGGCTTCCTGGTATCTATCCCGATCTTCTGCGACTCCGGCTTCGTTGTTCTTTCCCCGATCGCGAAGGCGCTGTCCCGCACAACGAAGAAGTCCGTGATCAGCCTGGGCGTGGCGCTGGCCGCCGGCCTGGTGATTACGCACTCCCTGGTTCCCCCGACCCCCGGCCCGCTGGGTGTCTGCGGTATCTTCGGAATTGACGTGGGCCTGTTCATCCTGCTGACGATTGTCCTGGCGCTTCCCATGGCCATCGCCTGCATCTTCTACGCAAGAAAGTACCTGGCGAAGAAGTTCTACCGGATTCCTGATGAGGAAGGCAACATTGTTGAGCAGCCCTATCAGGCGCCCGATTACGAGTCTGCTTTCCACATGGATATGGAAGGCGTTCCCGGGGCATTCGCTTCCTTCCTGCCCCTGCTGCTGCCGATCCTGCTGATCCTGATCAACACGGTAGCATCCGCACTGAAGGCTTCCGGCATCTTCTGGAAGATCATGATCTTCCTCGGCCAGCCGATCGTTGCCGTGGGCATCGGACTGCTGGTTGCCATCTTCACCCTGGGCCGGCCGTTCAGCCGTGAGACGATCCTGCATGAGATGGAAAAGGGCATGGCTTCTGCCGGTATCATCATGCTGGTGACGGGCGGCGGCGGCGCGCTGGGCCGTATCATCACCGACTCCGGACTGGGCGGCTACATTGCCAACGGCCTGGCCGGAACCGCAATCCCGCTGATCCTGCTGCCCCTGGTGATCTCCACGCTGATGCGCTTCGTACAGGGCTCCGGTACGGTCGCCATGACCACCGCGGCCAGCATCACCGCTCCGATCCTGATCGCCTCCGGCACTGTGAGCCCCATGCTGGGCGCCATTGCCTGCTGCGTGGGCTCCCTGTTCTTCGGCTACTTCAACGATTCCTACTTCTGGGTTGTTAACCGGACGCTGGGCGTCTCTGAAGCAAAGGAACAGCTGCGGATCTGGTCTGTGACCTCCACGATTGCATGGGCAGTCGGTGTGATTGAGGTACTGATCCTGAGCATCTTTATGCACTGAGCCTGCTGAAAGGCAGGAATCACAAGCAGGGCGGTCTTTCCTGCCGGTTCTCCGGAACCGGCAGGAGGACCGTCCTCTTCATTCCAGACATCCAAAGGAGAAAAATATGCCACTTGCGACAATGAAACAGCTGGTCGATGAGGCCTGGCAGCAGCATACCTGCATTCCCGCATTCAACGTCGGAAGCCTGGAAATGGTGCGCGGCGCCCTGCAGGCGGCGGAAGAACTGGAAACGCCCGTGATCATCCAGATTGCGGAACGCCTGCTGAAATACTCCCCGCTGGAGCTGATCGGCCCCGGCATGGTGCAGGCGGCCCGGGAGGCTTCCATACCCGTGGCAGTCAACTTTGACCACAGCCGGACGAAGGAAGCGATCCGCAAAGCGCTGGATTACGGATTTACCGGCGTGATGTATGACGGCTCCACGGATCCGTTTGAGGAAAATATTGCCGGAACCGCGGCCATCGTGGAGATGGCCAAGGAATACGGCGCTTCGGTGGAGGGTGAACTGGGACTGGTCGGCGGAAGCGAGGACGGACTGTCGGATCACGGAATCCTCTGCACCAACCCGGACAAAGCCCGCGAATTCTGCGAGCGGACCGGAATCGCCTGCCTGGCGGTAGCCATCGGCAACGCCCACGGGGACTATCCGACGGCACCGGTGCTGGCCTTTGATATCCTGGAACAGATCAACGCAAAGGCCGGGGTACCGCTGGTACTGCACGGCGGAAGCGGCATTTCGGATGAGGATTTCCGGAAGGCGATCTCCATGGGCATCGCCAAGATCAATATCGGTACGGCCAGCTTCAACAACGTGACGCGCTTTGCGCAGGATTACCTGGCCACCGAAGGAAAGCACACCTATTTTGAACTGAACACCGCGATGACCGCCGGAATGAAGGAGAACGCGCTGCGCCATATCCGGGTATTCCGCGGGATCTGCTGACAGACCGGTAAACAGGAAAAGGAAAGACCCCGGAAATGCTTTCCGGAGGGCTCTTCCCCGGACGGCCATGGCATGCTGCCATGGCCGTTTTTATGATTGTTCCTCAAAAAAACAATCATAAAACATATAATTCCTATTGACATAGTAGGAAAACGGTGATAAACTGCGGTCAACTCATTCGGAAGGAGGCGCGGAGGATGATCCGGAAGACCCGTTACACCCAAGGCATCATGCAGTGTCGAATGCGTATCTCCCGGGCATGTTCCGTGGCGGAAGCGTTCGGCCTGTTTGCCGCGCGTCTCCGGATGGGTGTACGCAGCTGAAGGCTGCCCTGTCCTGATGCCATTTGCCCGGGAGCCATGAAAACGGCCCCCGGTTTTTTGATGCCGGGGAGCAGGACGACAGAACAAGGAAAGGAGAGCCCCGGAAAGCGATGGTCAGTGAAGAACGGATCCGGACGGTTTTTACCGAGCTGGCGGAAATCGACAGCGAATCGTTCGGGGAAAAGCAGATCGGTGAAAGCATTGTGAGCCGCCTTACGGCGCTCGGCCTGGAAGTAACCGTGAACGGCGGGACCCGGAAGGAATTCCTGGAAGCCCACCCGGACAGCCATCCGAATATCTACGCGGTGCTGAAGGGAACCGTACCGGGGGAACCGGTCCTGTTCTCCGCCCACCTGGATACGGTGGCCCCGGGAAAAGGCAAGCGGGCCGTTATCCGGGAGGACGGAACCATCCGGCCGGCGGGGGATACCGTACTTGGCGCGGATGATATCGCCGGGCTCACGGCGATCCTGGAAGCGCTGGCGGCGATCCGGGAAACCGGAGCGAACCATCCGAATATCGAAATCCTGATTACTCCGGCGGAGGAGCCGTTCTGCGAAGGATCCGCGAACTTTGACTTCTCCCTGATCCGGGCCAGGCAGGCCTATGTGCTGGACCTGACCGGGCCGATCGGAACCGCGGCGGCCGCGGCGCCGACGATCCTCTCCTTTGAGGTGGAGGTTCGCGGAAAAGCCGCCCACGCGGGATTCGCACCGGAGAAGGGAATCAACGCGCTGACCCTGGCGGCCCGGACGATTGCGGAAATTCCCACCGGGCATGTGGACCCGGACACCACGGTGAATTTCGGCACGATTGCCGGCGGAACGGCGAACAATATCGTTCCGGAAAGCGTGCGGCTGACCGGCGAGGTCCGGAGCCTGCGGCACGAAGAAGCGGACCGCAGGGCGGAGGAAATCTTCGGCCGGTTCAACGTCAACACCCGGAAGGCCGGGGGAATTGCCTTCTGTCGCCGGAATGAGCGTATCCGGGCCTACGCGGTGGACCGGGAAAGTCCGGTGGTGAGGCGCTTTGAACAGGCCTGCCGCCTGGAAGGACTGGAACCCCGGCTGACGGCCACCCTGGGCGGAAGCGACGCGAACCGGCTGAATGAAGCGGGAATTCCCGCGATCGTGACCGCCTGCGGAATGGAAAATGTGCACTCCACCGCGGAATATACCCGGGTGGAGGACTTACGGAAATCGGCAGAACTTACATTACGACTGATGACAATAACGGAGGATGAATCAAAATGAAAAACAAAGTAATCGGACTGATCCTGGCACTGGTGGTTATCCTGTCTTCCGTCGGCGGATTTGCGCTGGCGGACGGAGAAAAGGGAACGCTCCAGGTTTCCTTTATGACCGGCAATATCCGCATCGCAGTCAACATCCTGGCACAGCAGCTGGGCTACTTTGCCGAAGAGGGCGTGACGGTGCAGGAAGTGAACCTGGGCGGCATGGACGCGCTGACCGCGATCAACGGCGAGGGCAACCTGGACGTCCTGACGACCGGCTTTGTGCCGGACCTGCAGGCCATCGGCAACGGATATGACCTGGTGGTGGTCGGCGGCACAGCCGTTGAGGGCGGCGCCGTGATTGCGAAGGAAGGCAGCGCGGAAGCTTTCCGGGATGCCGGAACGATCATCAATGTGGACGCGTTCCTGAACGCAAAGCTTGGCTTCAAACGGAATGAGGCGGCCTGGGTCATCACCCGGCAGTACCTGCTGGACAACGGCGTGACCGCGGAGCGGATTGCCGCGATCGAGGATGAGGCCGCCGGCAACATCAGCTATTACGCGGATGAAACCGCAGTGGCCCAGGCAGTCCAGAAGGGTGAAATTGAGCTGGGCTTTCTGCCCCTGGAATACGCGCTGCTGTACGCGGATGCCTACGGGCTGGAAACCGTGACGGCGGCCGGCGCGCTGCAGGAGAACTATGTGTGCTGCCGTGAGGTGACTTCCCGGACCCGGCTGGCGGAAAAGGCCGAAGCCTTCGCCGCGTATGAGCGGGCCAGGATCCGTGCCTTCGAGTATTACAAGGCCGGCGAAACGGACGAAGAGATCCGCGCGAACGTTGTGAACATTGTGGTGAAATGGTCCGGCAAGGAACCGGATTATGTGGAAACCTACCTGTACGGCGGCGTGACCAAGTACGCGGTGGACCCGAATACGGCCGGCATCATCAAGTATGTGGAGGCGGCCAACAACTCCGGCCTGCTGAAGAGCGCGGCGATTGATTTCGGAACCTACGACATCACGGCGAACATCGACACGAGCGCCTACCTGAGCGCGCTGAGCTCCCTGGCTGAAGAGAACCCGGACAACGCGTTCTACGCGCAGCTCCTGGAAGAGTACAACGCGGCGAATTGAGCCGGAATCCCCCGCCCGGACCATTCCGGGCGGGGGATTCCGAAAAGGCGGATCCGGGATATCGGAGGAGCGCAACAGATGGGGAAGATCTACAGCAGCATCCTGGAGCTGATCGGCAACACACCGATGCTGCACCTGAACAAAATTGAAGCGGCGGAAGGCCTGGAGGCACATCTCTACGCGAAGCTGGAAGGCTTCAACCCGGGCGGAAGCGTCAAGGACCGCGCCGCACTGAACATGATTGAGGCGGCGGAAACGGAAGGAAAGCTGAAACCGGGCGGAAAGATTGTGGAAGGAACCAGCGGCAACACCGGCATCGGGATCGCCCTGGTATCCGCGGTTAAGAAATACAAAGCCACGATCTGCATGCAGGAAGGCAGCAGCGCGGAGAAGATCCGGATCCTGAAGGCATACGGCGCGGAAGTGGTGCTGACACCGAAGCGGGAAGGCTTCGGAAAAGCCGGGAGCTACGCGAGGGAGCTGGAAGAGAAGGAAGGTGCCTTCCGGCCGGGACAGGGGGAGAATCCCCACCATCCGGAAGCGCACGAGAAGCATACCGGACCGGAAATCTGGGAAGCGATGGACGGGAAGGTGGATATCCTGGTGGCGGCGGTCGGAACGAGCGGAACCTCCCTCGGAACCGGCCGGTACCTCCGGAGCCGGAATCCGGACATCCGGATCTACGGCGTGGAGCCGGCCGGATGCCCCGTGCTGAACGGCGGGGAGCCCGGCCCCCACAAGATCCAGGGGATCGGCGGCGGGGCGATCTGCCCCATTACGGACCTGACGCTGTACAACGAAATCCTGCTGTGCAGCGATGAGGACGCCTACAAATACGCGCGGATGTGTCCGAGGACCGAGGGACTGCTGATCGGCATCTCGGCCGGGGCGGCGCTGTGGGCGGCCACGGAGATCGCGAAACGGGAAGAAAACCGGGGAAAGAACATCGTGGTGATTTTCCCGGACGGCGGAAGCAAATATCTATCAAGCGACCTGTTTGAATGAGGAGGAAAAGAAAATGGCAAACGCATGCCAGCTTGTGCGGCCGGCAACGGCGGCACCCTATACAGACGCGCAGGCAGAAGCCTACGCAAAGGAAGCCGGAGTTCCCCCGAGACCCCGGGAGACCCGGTCGGAAATTGACGAGCGGGGCGCGTTTATCCGCCAGCCCAACGCGTTTATCCAGCCCTTCGGGGACGGGGAAGGGGATCTCCGCGCGGAGGCCAACCGGTTTGCGGTTTACTGGGCCCACGGATGCCACTGGTCCAACCGGCCGGTGATCGTGCGGGATATCCTGGGACTGCAGGATGTGATCGGCGACGTTGCGACCACACACAGCGGGGAGACCAATGTGTACGGCCATGGATTCGCCAACCAGCCCGGACACCGGGACCCGATCTGCGGCGCCCATTTCCTGAGCGAGTTCTACAAGCGGGCAAACCCGGACTTCACCGGACGGGCGACTACCCCGACGCTGGTGGACGTGAAGGAAAAGAAGGCGGTCAACAATGATTACCACCGGCTGACCAACTACATTGAAGTCCAGTTCCGGCCGTTCCAGCCGGCGGATGCCCCGGACCTGTATCCGGTGAAATACCGGAAAGAAATCGACGAGTTCAACGACTGGCTGTTCCCGACGGTGAACAACGGGCATTACCGGATGGCGTTCTGCCAGTCCTGGGAAGCATACAGCGAAGCCTATGAGGATTTCTTCGAATCGATTGAGAAACTGGACAAACGGCTGGAAACCAACCGCTTCCTGTTCGGCGACTACATTACAGACTCGGACGTGCGGCTGTACGTGACGCTGGTGCGCTGGGAAACCAGTTACTACCACAACGTCGGCCCGATGAAGAAGCGGATTACGGAATACAAAAACATCTGGGGCTATGTGAAAGACCTGTTCAGCCTGCCGGTATTCCGGAAATACACGTTCTTCGAATTCCCGAAGAATGATGAAGCCGGCCTCTTCGCCAGCTACCCGAAACGGATTGCGGCGCAGGTTCCCTACGATGAACTGTGGGCGTCGGACGGCAGCCGGAAGGCGCTTTCGGCCGATCCGGAACACGTTTTCAAAAAGCATCCGGAAGGGGAAACGGCGGAAGACTACCAGAGCAGGATCTCCGTTTCCAAATGGAACGCACAGGCCCGGGCGGACCGCAACCCGATGGTGCGCGAGCTTTCTGCGGACGCGTCGGTGAACCCGATCGCTTCCAGACTCCGCGACTGATGCCGGGGACGGAAGCCGGGAAAGAATACTGCTGAGATTCCGTGCGGCGGACGCAGGTGCCGCTGCCCGAAGGACAGAAGGAGCCAGAATGACTGCATCGGAGAAAACCGGGGAAACCCGGACCAAAATCGCAATCCGGGATGTGAGCTTTGACTACGTGGACCGGAAAACCACATTCGCGGCGCTGAACCACATCAGCCTGGATATCCGGGACGGTGAATTCCTGTGCATCCTGGGATCCTCAGGCTGCGGGAAATCCACCCTGCTGAGCCTGCTGAGCGGCCTGAACCGCGCGACTTCCGGGGAGATCCTGCTGGACGGGAAAACCGTCCGCGGACCTGGTCCGGACCGCGCGGTTGTGTTCCAGCAGTATTCGCTGTTTCCCTGGCTGACCGCCCGGGGCAACGTGCTGTTCGCGATCCGGCAGTCCGGGCGGAAATATACCCGGAAGGAACGCGAAGAAAAGGCGGAGGAATACCTGCGGAATGTGGAGCTGCTGGCCGCGCGGGACAAGTATCCCGGCCAGCTGAGCGGAGGCATGAAGCAGCGGGTCGCGGTGGCACGGGCGCTGGCACTGGAATCCGACGTGCTGCTGCTGGACGAGCCGTTTGCCGCGATTGACCCCAAGCTCCGGCAGGAACTGCAGGAACTGATCTCCTCCCTGTGCGCGAAGCAGAAGAAAACCGTTGTTTTTGTTACCCATGACATTGACGAGGCGATCCTGCTGGGAGACCGGATCATCGTGATGGAACCCGGCCGGATCCGGACCGAGGTGAAGGTGGACCTGCCGCATCCCCGGAAACGGGATAACCTGATCGGCACACCCGCCTATGAAGCGCTGCACCGGAAGCTGATCGCCGGTTTCTACGCGCAGGTCCGGGAAAACATTGATACGGAGGTCCTACTGTGAAACGGCTGCTGCTTGACAGGAAAATGTATGTGGAATTCGGGCTCGCGGCAGTCCTGTTCGCGGCCAATATCCTGCTGACCATATTCATGCCTTACCTGACTGAACACAAGCGATACTATGACAGCGGTGCCTATATCACCGTACTGGCAATCGCGTTTGTGGTTTACGTTTTCGGGGTGCATATCACCCGGAAGAAGAGCGCGTCGGACATCGCAGTGGTGGTATTCGCGTTCTTCGCGGTATGGGAGACGGCCTATAAAACCGGCACGGTGAAAAACGACCTGCTGATTCCGTCTCCGGAAGGGCTGTTCCACGTATTTGTGGAGAAGCCGGAAGAAATCTGGCTGGATGTGCTGGGATCCCTCCAGCTCCTGTTCTGGGGCTTCTTCCTGGCGATCCTGTTCGGAACACTGCTCGGCCTGCTGGCCGGCTGGATTCCGAGAATCCGGGAGGTTCTGCTTCCCATCTCCAACGTGATCACGCTGATTCCGCCGCTGATGTTTTCCGCCTACCTGATCATGGTGTTCGCGACATTCCGGGAAGCCGCCATCGCCGTAATCTTCTTTGCGGTTTTCTGGCCGACCTTCCAGGGAACGGTCGCGCGGGTTTCCCAGATTGACCGGGCGGTGATCGAGGCGGCCCGGACGATGGGCGTCGGGACGCTCGGAATGCTGGGAAAGGTGATCCTTCCGTACTGCCTGCCCGGGATTATCCGGAGCATCTCCAAAAGCCTGCGCGGGGCGTTCATGTGCCTGACCGGCGCGGAAATGCTGGGAATCAACCTGGGCGTCGGCTACTTCATCGAGAAGTACAAGAGCTTTGCGGATTACCGCTGCGTGCTGGCGGGAATTGTGACCGTGGGCGTGATCACCACAGTGATCGACATCCTGGTGAACAAGGCGGAGAAGACCCTGATCCGCTGGGAAGAATAACGGGGAGAGGACGGGAGAACCGGAATGAGCATTGTGTATACGGATGACCGGAACGTGGATTACAGCCAGGCGGCACAGGTGCTGGCCCGCTCCATCCCGGTGCGGGAAGGCTGGGACGCCGGAAAAACGGAAACGGCTTTCCGGAACAGCACATATGCCGTTTTTGCCCTGGATGGCAGCCGGATCGTCGGCGCCGGAAGGGCGCTCTCCGACGGAAAGGCATGGACGCTGATCACCGATGTGGCGGTGCTGCCGGAATACCGGGGGCAGGGAATCGGCGGCGGAATGCTGGAGCGGATTAAGGAGCGGTTTGCCGGCCATGAGCTGTTCACCTACACCTACGGCGCCGGGATTCCCTTCTTTGAGGGACACGGATTCAGCCGGTCCCGGAATTCCTTCACCTATGCGGGAAAGGACGACGGGGCCATTGATAGGCGCCTGCTGGATGAAGGCTTTTTCCTGCCGGTCGGATACCGGTTTGAACGGGAGTTTGAGCCGCCTGCCGGTTCGTTCCCGGTGGGCCGGAAAAGCAGCCTGGACCGGAATTCCGTCCATATCCGTTTTTCCGAGACACTCCAGGGAATCGATTTTGAACGGCTGAATACCGTGCTTTCGCAGGCCTTCGGCGGGAAGGAACGGGATGCCGGTGTCACGCGGGAAACCTTTGAGAACAGCCCGTTTGTATCCTTCGCGTTTGACGGGGACAAGCTGGTCGGCTGCGCCCGGGCGGAATCCGACGGCGTCGCGCAGGGGCTGATCCTGAATGTGGCAATTGACCCGGAATACCAGGGGCTCCACATCGGGCAGGAGGTCGTGGACCGGCTGGCGGCCCGGATGAAAGGGCAGAACCTTTTCCTGAACACCCATCCGGGCGGCGTCGGTTTCTATAACCGCCGGGGATACCGGCGGAACAAGACCGCCATGCTCTGCCCGGCCCATCCGGACATGCCGGCGGAAACAGCGCGCGGGTTTATCCTGCCGAAAGGCTACCGATTCGCGGACGAAATGGACTGACAGGGAAAAACAACCAACCGAGGGGGCGTGCCAGGATGGAATACGCAATTGACACCCGATGTATTCACGGGGAAGGACACCGGCATCCGGATGAGAACTGCGCGATCAGTTATCCGATTTACCAGACAGCTTCATTCTCCCACCTGACCCCGGGAAAGAACCCGAACGGGTTTGACTATTCCCGGGAATCGAATCCGACCCGGGCATATCTCGAGGAAACGGTCAGCTCCCTGGAGCACGCTTACGATACGATTGCATTTGCCTCCGGCATGGCGGCGATTGCAACCGTTTTTGAATACTTCAGGCCCGGGGACCACATCCTGCTCGGGGAGGACCTGTACGGCGGGGTGGTCCGGCTGATTGCCCAGATCAGCACCAAGAACGGCTATGATGTGGAATACGCGGACACCACCGACGTGCAGGAGCTTCGGAAGCATATCCGGCCGGAAACCCGGGCGGTTTACCTGGAGACACCGACCAACCCCATGATGCGGGTGACGGATATCCGGGCGGCGGCGGAAGCCGCGCATGAGGCAAGCGCGCTGCTGATTGTGGACAACACCTTCATGACGCCGTATTACCAGAACCCGATTCCGGAAGGCGCGGACATCGTGGTGCATTCCGGAACGAAATACCTGTGCGGGCACAATGACACGGTATGCGGATTCCTCTGCAGCGCCCGGGCGGACCTGGCAGAGCGGTTCCGGCTGCTTTCCAAGACGACCGGGGCCACCCTCGGACCGTTTGAATGCTGGCTTTGCCTGCGGGGACTGAAAACGCTGGCGCTGCGGATGGAGCGGCACCGGAGCAACGCGGAGCGCGTGCGGAACTGGCTGCTGGACTGTCCGCGGGTGGAGCAGGTGTATTATGCCGGGAGCGGCATGATCTCCTTCAGCGTGGACTCCGCGGAGCTGGCGGTGGGCATCCTGAAACACATCCGGCTGATTACCTTCGCCGAGAGCCTTGGCGGAACGGAAAGCCTGCTGACATATCCCACCCTGCAGACGCACCCGGATGTGCCGGCGGCCCAGAAGGAAAAACTGGGGATTACCGACAGGCTGCTGCGCCTGTCGGTCGGAATTGAAAACCCGGATGACATCATCCGGGACCTGCAGCAGGCATTTGAAAACGCGGGCCGGTGAAGAACCCCGGCCCCGGAGGGAGGGAGCCGCGGTGGCGGAACGGAACCTGGATTTTGACCGGGTGGTGGACCGGCGGAACACCCGGTGCCTGAAATTTGACTTTGCCGTGAAGCGCGGATACCCGGAGGACGTGCTTCCGCTGTGGGTGGCGGACATGGACTTCCGGACTTCCTCGTATGTGGAGGACGCGCTGGCGGAGCTGACGAGGCACAACATATACGGATATACGAACACCCAGTGCGGGGACGGCTTTTTTGAGGCGGTCAGCGGCTGGATGAAGCGGCACCACCGGTGGAATGTGGATCCGTCCTGGCACGTCAAAACGCCCGGGGTATGCTTCGCGATCGCGGCGGCGATCCGGGCGTTTACCCGGCCGGATGACGCGGTGATCATCCAGCAGCCGGTCTACTACCCGTTTGAACGGCTGATCCGGCTCAACGGCCGGAAGGTGATCACATCCGACCTGGTCCAGGAAGCGGACGGCCGGTATCGGATGGATCCGGACGACTTTGAACAGAAAATCATCCAAAATAATGTGAAGCTGTTCATCCTGTGCAGCCCGCACAACCCGGTGGGCCGGGTATGGACGGCGGAGGAACTGCGGAAGATCGGGCGGATCTGCGGGAAACACCATGTGACGGTATTCAGCGATGAGATCCATTTCGATTTCGCCTGGGAAGGGGAACACCATGTTTTCCAGGAGGTGGAGGAGGAATTCCGGGACTTTACGGTCACGGCCACATCCCCCAGCAAAACCTTCAACCTGGCGGGGCTGCAGCAGTCCAACATCTTCATCCCGAATCCACAGCTCCGGTGCCTGTTCCGGCGGGAAGTGGACCGGACGGGATATGACGAGCCGACCTCCTTCGGGATCGCGGCCGCGCAGGCTGCCTATGAGAACGGGGACGAGTGGTATACGGCGATGAAGGCCTATGTGGCGGATAACCTGGACTTCGCCTGCCGGTTTACCCGGGAACATCTTCCCGGGGTGACCCTGAGAAAGCCGGAGGGCACCTACCTGGCGTGGCTCGACTTCAGGAGCTTCGGCCTGAGACCGGCGGAGCTGGAGGAGATTATCGTCCAGCGGGCCAAGCTCTGGCTGGACAGCGGCTCCATATTCGGAAAAGCCGGGGAAGGCTTCCAGCGGATCAACGCCGCATGCCCGCGCAGCACCCTCCTGGAGGCGCTGGAACGCCTGGAGCACGCTATTAACCTGTGACACAGGCGGGAGAACCGAAACAACGGACCGAGCGGAAAAGGAGAATACGGAATGAAGGTTTCCACAAGGGTTGAATACGGAATGCTGGCACTGGCGGACATTGCCATCCACTCTGAGGGCGGAGGCAGTGTATCGGCGCCGGACATCGCGGAAAGGCAGGATATTTCCCGGAAGTACCTGGAGCAGATCCTGACGCACCTGCGGCAGGCCGGGCTGATCAATGCCCAGAAGGGCCTGAAGGGCGGCTACACCCTGTCCCGCCCGGCCGGCACGATCCGCCTGTCGGACGTGCTCAACGCACTGGACAACAGCATCCTCGAGGAGACGGATCCGGCCGGGGACGGGCAGGGCCTGCGCGGCGCGGTCAACGCCTGCCTGTGGAAGGAACTGAACCGGTTCCTTACGGAATTTGCCGAGAGCCGGACGCTTGCTTCCCTGGCGGAGGAGTGCCGGAACTACCCGGCCGGCAGCTGGGACATGTATATGATCTGAGACATTGACCGGAGCCGCTCCGCGTGGCATAATACCCGTGTCTTTGGCGGCAGAAAGGAAGATGGGTATGAACCGGGAGGAAATCACGCATTACAGCCGGTGCCTGAACCGTGAAATGCATATTATGATTTACGGCCAGGGCGGAATTCCGTTTCTCTCATTTCCGACACAGGATTCCATGTGCCATAACTATGAGGATTTCGGGATGATCCACCAGCTGGCGGATTTTATCGAGGACAACCGGATCCAGCTGTTTGTGGTGGATACCGTGGACCGGGAAAGCTGGTCCCCGAAGGACTGGGACAAGGACTTCCGCGCCGCGCGGCAGGAACAGTATTTCCACTATATTACGGACGAAGTGATCCCGCTGATCCATGAGCGGAATCAACGGACACCGGCAGTGACCGGATTTTCGATGGGCGCGGACCACGCCGTGATTACCTTCCTGCGCCGCCCGGACCTGTTCCGGGGTGTGATTGCGCTGTCCGGTGTTTATGATGCCGGGTATTTCTTTGACGGATGGATGAATCCGACCCTGTATGACAATTCACCGGAGCAGTTCCTGCCCAATATGCCCGCGGACCATCCGTGGATCCGGATGTACAACGAGCGGAAGATGATCCTGTGCTGCGGGCAGGGCGCGTGGGAAGAGGACGGCGTACGCACGCTGAAGAACCTCGAACATATCTTCCGGGAGAAAGACATCCACGCGTGGTGCGATTTCTGGGGGAATGACGTGAACCATGACTGGCCCTGGTGGTTCCGGCAGATGCGGTATTTCCTGCCGTTCCTCCTGGATTTCCCGTGGAATGACTGAACGAACAGGACCGGACAGACAGGGAGTGATTCCATGAATTTTGTTTTTATCTCGCCGCATTTTCCGCATACCTACTGGCAGTTCTGTGACCGGCTGCACCGGAACGGCGTGAATGTGCTGGGCATCGGGGACGCGCCGTACGACGGGCTGGAAGCCCCGCTGAAGGCGGCCCTGACCGAGTACTACCGGGTGGACAGCCTGGAGGATTATGACCAGGTATACCGTGCTGTCGCGTTCTTCGCCTTCCGGTACGGAAAGATCGACTGGATTGAATCCATGAACGAATACTGGCTGGAACAGGATGCACGGCTGCGGACCGATTTCAACGTCACCACCGGGATCCGGTCCGACCGGATCCGGTTCATCAAGGAAAAATCCCTGATGAAACAGCTGTTCCTGGATGCCGGGATTCCCACAGCACGCCAGCATGTGGTTTCCACGGTGGAAGCGGGGCTCGCGTTTGCGGAGACGGTAGGGTATCCCCTGATCGTGAAGCCGAATATCGGTGTCGGCGCAACGGACACCTGGAAACTGCACAACGATGCGGAACTCCGGGAATTCTACGGGCATCTCCCGCAGGTTCCCTATGTGATGGAGGAGTTTATCGAAGGAGATATCTGCTCCTATGACGCCATCCTGGATTCCCGGTGCGAGCCGCTGTTTGAAAGCATGACCTGGTGGCCGCCGGTGATGGATATTGTAAACAAGGACCTGGACCTGAAATATTACACCTGCCCGGAAGTGCCGGAGCAGCTGCGGACGCTGGGACGGAAAACCGTGAAAGCGTTCGGCGTGGACCGGCGGTTTGTCCACCTGGAGTTCTTCCGCCTGACGAAAGGCCGGAAAGGACTCGGGAAGAAAGGCGACTTTGCGGCCCTGGAAGTGAACATGCGCCCGGCCGGCGGATATACCCCCGACATGATGGACTTCGCGCATTCCACGGACGTGTACCAGATTTACGCGAACATGGTGACCGGGGACACGCGCGGCCTGCCGGAAGCGGAGAAGCACTATTACTGCGTATATGCCAGCCGAAAGGACGGCCATTCCTACGCGCACACGCATGAGGAAATCATGGCAGCCTACGGCAGCCGGATGATGATGCAGGAGGAAATGCCGCCGATGAACTGGCCGCAGATGGGCCGGTATATGTATACAGCCCGCCTGGAGACATTTGAGGAGGCACAGGCTTTCATTGACTTTGTGCAGGGAGCCT
>JAEEGK010007475.1_pt1 | contig 26056 bp, 10 predicted proteins | sample 8958771 | NCBI WGS metagenome assembly JAEEGK01 (sample SAMN16246547, study PRJNA631951) | gut metagenome | biome: gut microbiome; feature: rumen; material: SC-attached | host: Bos | place: Iran: Karaj | collected 2018-10 | reverse complement strand
TGGTGGGTAAGGAGGAACCCCGGTGCAATGGCATTGACGCGGATGCCCTCCCCGTACTTGAGCGCCAGCTCCCCGGAAAGCCACTGCGTCCAGCTGGCCATGCCGGCCTTGGCAATGCCGTACCCGGCCACACGCGTAAGCGGCCGGAACGACGACATGGAGCAGAAGTTGATGATGGCCCCTTTTCCCTGCTTCACCATGGGTGCAATGAACACCTTGGTAGGAATCACCGTTCCAAAGATGTTGAGGTCGCAAACCCGCCGCATGGCCTCAATGTCCAGGTCTTGCAGCGTCTGGTCTGGCTGCAGGTTGGCCGGTCCCATATTGCCGCCGGCCGCATTGAGAAGGATATCGATGGTCCCATAGGCCGACAGGATCTCTGCAAGGTTCCCCTTCAGCACATCCTCCTTCAGCACGTCCGTGGGCAGGAACAGCGCCTCTCCCCCATCGGCCTTGATTTCCGCCACCAGCCTTTCGCCGGTTTCGCGGGCGCGCTCCAGGTCCAGGAGAACCACCCGGCACCCCTGCGCGGCAAAGTATTTCACGATGGTGGCCCCCAGGACGCCGCAGGCGCCCGTCATCACCACCACTTTTCCTTTGATATCAAAGAGTTTATTCATTTCAATGTCAGTTTAACCGTACCCTTTACCCGGGTACACTTTCCGTCCACCCACAGTTCCGCTTCCACGCCCGCAGGAAGTTCATACACCACCTTCCTGCCGCCGGAGAGCCGGAAATGCACGGGACCCCGCCGAGTCCACACATCGAACGATGCCTCCTTCAGCCCGGCCGGCTGCGGGCACAGCCTGATGAGGCTGCCATCGGCCTTGAGCGGGACGATGCCCGCGATGCCCTGACTCAGGGCGATGAGCGGCATCACCGCGCAGTGGCTCCACTGGGAAGTGTTGTCCGGCTGCGCGTCAAAGAACTCCTCCAGCGTATTGTTCTCCCACACGGAGCGCATGCCGCCCCAGCGCGTGCGAAGATCCTTCAGCACCACATCCATCCTTCCGTACTTTGCCAGCGCCCACATGGGCCACACCAGGTTGCACGGATAGGATATACCCAGATTCGAAGGCCGGTTCACCAGAATGTCCAGGCTTTTTTCATAAGCTCCGTCCGGGCACAGGTCGTAGAGGAGAGCCGTGGCCAGGGAGCGGTCGCAGTAACGGTCCTGCCCGTCCTCTTCCCGCCAGGGAAGATTGAGCACGAAGACCTTCTGTTCAGGGTCCCAGAACTTGCGCACACAAGCCTCCCGGACGCTTTCCCCGTAAGCCAGGACATCCTCTTTCAGCGCCGGAGCTTCGAAGACATCGCAGAGGGGCGCCAGGGCTTCGCGGCACATGGCGGCAATATAGAGGTTCAGGGCCAGCTGCTTCTCACGGTCGTTGCGGTAGGCCTTCTGGTCCATGTACACCGAGCACATGCCCAGGCCCTCGGAAGGCACCAGGCCCTCGGCAGGATCCGTAAGGGATTTCAAATAATAGTAGAACTTCTCCAGGCGCGGGAACACCTCCGTCAGGTTCTCCTTTTTGCCCGTATAAAGGTAATAATTCTGCACGTCGAAGCAGAAGCCGATGCTGTGGTCCAGGATGGGCCCCCAGGCCGTCAGCTGCAGTTCCCGCTCGAAGATGCGCACCATGCGGTCCCATCCCGGCCAGCTGTCCATGAAATACCCCTCCAGGGAACTGCCCTGACTGAAGGTATTGATGTAGCGGGTCAGGAGCGGCTCGGGACGAAAGAACGGGTATAGCGCATGGATCTGGTGCCCGCCGTCGCCGCTGTACTGCTGGCGTTCGCGGGCCATTCCGTCTACGATAGTCTCCTGCGCGCAGTTGTTCAGGGTGTTCACCGTAGCGTCCAGCACCCGCTGCAGGGTATCATCGGCCACCCTGATTTCCGGCGTCACCGGCCAGGGATACGTCCTTCTGCGCAGGCCGATGCCCGAAAGCGTGACCGGCCGGTCAAAATTCCGGATGAGAAACTGTACCCAGCGGAAGCTCTCGAAGTCGAACGTCTCAAAGTGATTCACGCCCTCCCTGCACACAAACCGCGTCCAGGAGTGGAAGTGCGTATTGAGGATGGCCGATGCCCCGGGCTCGTGGGCCTCGTGCACCAGCATCTCCACCACCGTCCCTTCAGGAGCATCGATGGTGAAATAGGGAAATCCTACGCCCTGCTCGTCAAAAGAGAAGACATAGGACACCGTTTTTTCCCCTGCCGGGGCCATCACATAGGCCGTATCCCGAAAGTCATGCAGCTTCCAGTCGCTCACCGCAAACGCAGTCTCGTCCATGGCCATGTCAAAGTAGTTTTCGGCCGGGACCTTCCAATCGATGAGCGAAGTCTCCCGCAGGGCGGGATGCTCCACGCATTCCTCCTTCAGAAGCGGGACGGAGCGCTCCCGGATCTCGACATCGGAGCGGCCGTTACGGGCTTCCCAGAGATAATCCCGGTACTGGTTACAAATCGAAGGACGGTCCCCTCTTCCGTATGCCCTGGCAGGCAGCCACTGCCCGTCCATGACATAACCGGGGTCCGTCCATCCGTAGGGATACTCCCTGGCATCGAAGCACTCCTGCAGCGAACGCAGGAACCATCGCTTGTACTTGCCCGGTTCCCAGCTTCCCGGCAGCATACACTGCCAGGAAGTGTCCGTGACAAGCGGCCGCCCGCCCACATCGATATTCATAAGAAGGCCGGGCTTGCCGATGGGCGTTGTCCCGTCCCCGCTGCCATAGAAGCATACCTCGACCGCAATCGTATTGCTCCCTACCCTCAGATAGGGAGCAATGTCGACTGGGTCTGCCTCCTGCCACCTGGGGTCGGATGGCGCCGGCCCCCACTGGACCCTCTCTCCGTTCACGAAGAGACGGTAGCGGCTGTCGGCCACAATCCAGCCCTGCGCCCGGTTTGGTAGCGATTGGAGTTCAAGGTCCTTCCTGAAGAGAACGAAAGTATTCTGGGGAGTACGGGCCGACGGATACCAGATCCACCGGGCCGGCTGGAGATCCAGCGCCTTAGGATACTCCGCGGCAGGAAGGGCCGTTGAGAGAAGAAGCGCAGAGGCGGCAAGGACAAATAGTTGTTTCACAGAAAATTCAGGTTAAAATCCGTCATTCTGCCACATAATGGACTTGTCGTTGTAATTGGCAATTTCCTGGCTGGGAATCGCATACAGATAGCGGTCGGTGGTGCCCATCTTGTACAGGCCGTTCTCGTTCTCCGGCTGCTTCAGGAAGGCATCCATCACCTCCACGGCCTTTCCCCAGCGCACGAGGTCCAGCCAGCGCAGTCCTTCAAAGGCAAACTCCACGCGGCGCTCCTGCATCATGGCCTTGCGGAAGGCGGCCTGGTCGGGCGTGGTAGCAGCGGTGAGGGCACTCAGGCCCGCCCGCCCGCGCACCTTGTTGATGTACTTGAAGGCATCGCCGGTTGCGGAGTAGCCCGCTTCGTTCAGACACTCGGCATACATCAGGAGAACGTCGGTATAGCGAACCACAGGCAGGTTGATGGCAAAGTCGTTGTTGTTCACCGGAACCGCCGTGTAGTGCAGCCACTTGCTGATATACCAGCCGGTACGGGGAGCGCTGCCCACGATGACATCGGCCACGATGGACTGGTCCTTTCTCAGGTCTCCGGGCTCATAGGCGGCCACCAGGTCCTGGGACACTTCCAGGAAGGCCGATGCTCCCGTGAACGGAGTGAGCGTGCCGTGATAGCCGTCGGGCATGAAGGAGTTGGGAAGGATGTTGCCCTCTCCCAGGCCGCCGTTCGTGAACTGAATCTCCCAGACGCGTTCCTTGGTGTTGTTGAAAGCATCGTCAAAGCAGTCCTCGTACTTTTCGGCCATGTCATACTTGCCGGAAGTGATGATGTCTCCAAGAAGCGTCTTGGCCTCCGAGAACTTGCTCTGGAACATGTACAGACGGGCCAGACCGGCCTCGGCGGCATACTTGGTGATGCGGCCCACACTCTTCCCGGTCCATTCCGTAGGGAGCAGGCCGATGGCCGTGGTATACCCCTCGGCCGCGAAGGCGAAAGTCTCCGCCTGCGTGGAACGCTTGATGGTCTTGACCTCTGCGGTGGAATACTCCTTGTCAAAGAGCGGAACGCCGCCAAAGGAAACGCCCAGCTGATAGTAAGCCCAGGAACGGAGCGCAAGCGCCTCGCCCTTGATGGCCTTCTTCATGGTCTCGTCCTCGAACTCGACGCCGTCGATACGGGAAATGATGGCATTGGCACGGGAGACCACAATAAAGAGTTCCTGCCACAGATTCTGGATGTACGAGCCCGTGGCATCGTCCAGGAATTTGTCGTTCTGGTCCACATAGCCGGCACCCACCTTGGTGTCGTCACTGCGGGTAATGGCCATGCGGAACACGCCGCCCAGGTTGTTGTAAAGCTCCTGCTGCCCGGCATAGACACCGGCAATGGCAATCTCAAAATCGGAGGGCGTCTTGTAGAAGGTACCCATCGAGTACTGCGACTGCGGCTCTTCGGAGAGGAACTTGCTGCAGCCCATGATGCCCAGCGAAGCCGCGCAAAGGGACACCAGTGCAAAGATTCTGATACTATTTTTCATAACGCTGATTCATTAAAAAGTGAGACTGGCACCAAAGATGACACGACGGCTCAGCGGATAGGTGCTGTAGTCCACACCCAGGCGGGTGGTGCCGTTACCGTTGGTATTGGATTCGGGAGTATAACCAATGTAGTTGGTGAAGATATACACATTGTCCATAGCGGCATACACCTTCAATCCCTTGATGTTCACCTTCTTAAGAATGCTCTTGGGCAGGTTGTAGCTGAGGGTGATGTTCTTCACGCGCAGGTAGGTGGTGCTGAAGATACGGTTGTCGTCGGCCACGCCGCCGCCGGACTGGCCCCATGCATAGGGCGTCTTGCCGTCCCAGCTCATATCCACGCCATGCTGCTTGCAGTACTCCACGGGAATCGGGTTCTCACCCGCACCGTACATGGCCTCGAAATCCGGCTTGTAGCTGTGGAGCCAGTGACGGTAGGAGTTACGGCCCGAGTTACCCAGGTTGTTGTGACGGCCGCCGATATACATGATATCGCCGCCAATCTGTCCCTGGAGCAGAACGCTGAGTTCGAAGTTCTTGTACGCGAACTTGTTGGTGAAACCGAACACCAGGTCGGGGAAGTTGTTTCCGCACACCACCATGTCGTCGGCGGTGATCTTTCCGTCCTTGTTCACGTCCTCATAGCGGTAGTTGCCTTCCTCCTGGCCGGCCAGGATGGGAACGATGGCTTTTCCGCTGGCATCGAAGCAGTCGGGAGTAAGGAGGCCGATGGTGTGGTAGGCCAGGAACTGGCTCAGGGGCTTACCCACCTCCGTGCGGTACTTCTGGCCCCAGCTGGTCACATCCAGCGTCTCTTGCCCGCCCATATCAAGAACGATATTCTTATTGTGCGAGAGGTTCAGGTTGGAGCTCCAGGTGAAGTCTCCCTTGACCACGTTGGTGGAGTTGATGTCCACCTCGACGCCGGTGTTGCGCACCAGGCCGATGTTGGTGGTATAGGAGCTGAATCCCGTAGTGAAAGGAACCGGCTGGGAGAACAGCAGGTCGTCGGTGTCGTTGATGTAGTAGTCAACACTCACCTGCAGGCGGTTCTTGAAAGCGGCAAAGTCCAGGCCCAGGTTCAGGGACTTGGTAGCCTCCCACTTCAGGTCCACGTTGGGCATGTTGGAAGCGGCGGCGCCGGAAACCAGGTTGCCGTTCCACACCGTGTTGTACGTACCCAGGGCGGCGACAGACGGGTAATTGCTGCCCATGTTGTCGTTACCGGCCTTACCCCAGGAAGCGCGCACCTTCAGGAGGGAAATCCAGTCCACGTGCTTCATGAAGTCTTCCTTGTTGATCTTCCAGCCCACGGAGACGGAAGGGAAAGTACCCCACTTGTAATTGAGGCCGAAGCGGGAAGAACCGTCACGCCGCACGCTGGCGGTGAAGAGATACTTCTCATCGTAGTTATAGTTCACACGGCCGAAGAAGGAAGCATTGGCATAGCCCTCCCGCACCGTAGAAGCCTCCGTAGGCGTCGGAGCCAGGTTGAGCGTGGTGAGGTTCTCGTACGTCCATCCGGTAGCGGCGGCGTCAATTCCGTAGTTATTCTGCTTCTCCACGCTTTGGCCCAGGAGCACGTTGATGGCGTGCTTTCCGAAGGTCTTGTCATAGGTGAGCGTGTTCTGCCAGGTCCAGTTGTTGATGCGGGCTGCACTGCTGCTGCCCTCCGACTGGTAGCCGTTGCGGTTGATGTTGCCCGGCAGGAAATACTCATACTTGCTGCCGTCATAGGTATTGCTGTAGAGCGTCTTAAGCGTAAGGCCGTCCAGGATGTCCACCTCTCCCCAGAGGGAGGCATTGATGCGGGTGGTCTCCGTCTGGTCCGTAATCTGGATGAGTCTCAGATAAGGGCTGGGGAAGATTTCGCCCACTTCCGTCGCGGAGGGGATGCCATTGTCCCGCGTGGCGGCGTCGCGGCCCACCAGCGGCGAATGGATGATGGCATGGTGCAGGGCCGATTCCTTCCCGCCGCCGCCCGCGCCGTTCTGGACAGAACGGGACACGCCCAGGTTGATGCCCACGCGGAGCCGTTTGGTCACGTTGAGGGAAGCGTTGACACGGCCGTTGGCCTTGTTGTACTCAGAGCCCACCAGGATACCGCTCTGGTCCATATAGCCGGCCGACATGTAGACGGAGCCCCAGTCACCCTTGGCCGATGCCGATACCTGATAGTTCTGGATGGGAGCCGTGCGCAGCACTTCCTTCTGCCAGTTGGTGAAGGAATCGGTGGTGAGCCACCAGGAAGGAATCTGGTTGGCTGCCTGTCGGGAAGACATGGGATCCTTCATGCTGCCGCCAGCCCGCAGATGATTGACATTGCGGATATACATCTCCTGGGCCACATATTCATAACCCTCCTGCAGGTCCATGGTGCGCTCCGGGCTCTGGAAGCCGTAGTAGGCATCAAAAGTAACCGTAGGCTTGCCGGAGCCCTGCTTGGTTTCGATGAGGACAACGCCGCTGGCACCGCGCGATCCGTAGATGGCCGACGAAGAGGCATCCTTCAGAACCTGCACCGAGGCGATGTCGGAAGGATTGAGGTCGCTCATGTTGTCACGCGGAACGCCGTCAATCACATAGAGCGGACGGCTGGAGCCGTTGATGGTGTTGATACCGCGGATGCGGATGGAGAGGTCCTCACCGGGCTGGCCGCCGGCGGCAGCCGATGAGTACACACCGGCAATCTGGCCCTGGAAGGCCTCGCCGATGGTTGCGATGGGACGGTCCTTCATGGCATCCTGGGAGATCTTGGCAACGGAGCCGGTGAGGTTCGCCTTCTTGACGCTGCCGTAACCCACCACCACAATCTCGTCCAGGAACTCGCTGTCCTGCCTCAAGACCAGCGAAATGCTGCCGGGGCCGGTCACGGTCACGGTTTCGGTCACAAAGCCCAGGAAGGAGAATTCGAGCGTACTCCCCTTGGGAACGTTCAGGGTCCATTTTCCTTCGGCATCCGTAGTGGTACCGTTTGCCGTACCCACTACACTCACATAAGCCCCGCCTACGGGGATGCCGTTTTCATCGAGTACCTGACCGGACACCTTGACAACACCTTCCTGCTGCTCAAGGGATGTGGTCTGCGTTGCAGTACTGGCCCCTGCCGGAGCGGCCGCCAGTAACGAGGAAATGAGCATGCACATGGCAAGTGCTTTTCCTCCGATTGGAATAGTTTTAATGAAATGCATAACCGATGATTAAAAAGTTGTGATTGATTAGGTTGTCAGTTTTCCTGTATCCCCTCCGCGTCCACAAAGACGTACCGGGGACGAAAGTCTTCGTCCTTGAGCGTAAAACGCACATGGTTAAGCGCGAGGCCACGCACATGGCGCACGAACAGGCCATAGGCGGGCAGTTCCCCGAACATGGAGAACTCCGGATAACTGTCCGTTTTCTCAGGGATGTCGTCCAGCCGCCAGAGCGGCATGTAGGCCATTCCCTTGCTGGCTCTTCCCGGACAGCGGACCTCCACATTCTCCAGGGTCACATTCTCCACGCAGTGCCCGGGAATGCCCGTAATGGAACTGGGGATGGGATTGTGGAAGAAGGACAGCGACGGGCCTCTCATGTCATAGGCAAGGTCCGGACGGCCGAAGGGAATGTCCACGTAGAGGTTCCGGATGGTTACGTTCTTCAGCGTTCCCGGCGCCTTTCCGCCGCGGTGACCCAGGCGGATGAAAATGGCGTTCCCGGTATTCTCGGCATGGATATTCTCCACCAGCACATTGTCAATGTGCCCGCCGTCCACGCTCTCGATGGCAATGGCCGAGCGGAACGTATCCTTTACCCGGATATCCCGGATAACGATGTTCCGGAAGCCGCCCCACGAGGCCGTCCCGAACTTGACGGCGCTGGCACTGCTGATGACGTCGCAGTCGGAAACCTCGATGTCGTCGCAAGAGGAATCGGTGTGGTAGGACTTGAGGCAGATGCCGTCATCGGCCGAGTTGATGCGGCACCGCGTGATGCGAACGTGCTTTCCGTCCGTGACGTCAATTCCGTCATTGTTCCAGTAGGCGCGGTTCTCGAAGTCCAGGTCCTTCAGGGTAAGGTAGGTGCAGCGGTCAAAAGACAGTCCCCAGCAGGCGCTGTTCCGGAGCCGGAGCCCTTCCACCTCCACGTGGTCGGAGTCCGAGATAAAAAAGAGCTTGGGACGGGCCGTCTCATTGGGCCGGTTGAGCCGGGTGGTGTAGTTGGGGTCAATGCGCTCGCCCGTCCGGTGCAGGCTGTCCACGGCGAGGGCCAGCGCCCGTCCGTTCCCGTCGATGAGCCCTTCCCCGCGGATGCCGATGCCCGAGGCACCATCGGCCACAATGAGGGCCAGGGCCGAGTTGTCCCCGCCCTTTGTCTGCTGCACCGCCCGGTAGTCGTAAGGATTGGTGCTGCCAAGGATGGTGGCATCTTTCTCCAGGGTGAGCGACACGCCACTCTTGAGTTCCACCGTTCCGGTAAGGTACTTCCCCTCTGGGAACACCAGGATGCCGCCGCCTTCCTGCGCATGGCAGAAGTCAATGGCCTTCTGGATGGCCTCCGTATTGAGGGTCTTTCCATCCCCGACAATACCCATGTCGGTAGCCTTTACCGCCACGGGAGCTCCGGTTTCCCGTCCCCAGCGGGGATTGGGTTCGGGGCCCATGACAAACTCCAGCGTACCGCCCACCATGATATCGGCATGGGAAATCCAGCAACGGGAATAGGGCTTGCCGTTCAGGGTAGCCGACTGGATGTAGACATTCTCATCCGAATTGCCGCGGGCCACCACCGTGAAGTCCTTGCCGCCGTCCAGATGGATGGTTACTTTGTCAAAGGAAGGACTGCCAATCTGGTAGACGGGCAGGGCCGGGCAAACCGGATAGAATCCCATGGCGCTGAAAATGTACCAGGCCGACAGCTGGCCGCAGTCATCGTTGCCGGGAAGGCCGCCCAGGCTGGCCTTGAACTTGTTCCGCACCAGCTCCCGCACCGTCTTCTGCGTCTTCCAGGGTGCATCCGTGTAATTATACAGATAAGGAGCATGCATGGAGAACTCATCTCCCACGTAATAGAAGTCTCCGGCGAAGAAATCGTCCAGCTGGCTCTCCAGCTGCGCTTTTCCGCCCATAAAGTCAATGAGGCCGGGCACATCGTGCGGAACAAAGAAGGTGATGTTCCGGTAATACGTTTCCCGGTCACGGTCCGTTCCCCGGGCCCAGGTACTCACGGCCTGGTCCTTAGGGTCCCGCCAGGAGCCGTCGCTGTTACGGCCCCGGATGAGGTGCGTCTCGGGATCCAGGACATTCCGGTAGTTGCCGCTGCGCTCCATGAGCATCGCGTACAGGTCTTCCCGGCCCATTTCCCGGGCCATCTGGGCAATGCACCAGTCGTCGTAGGCAAACTCCATGGTGCGCACGCAGGACTCCTTGTACTTGTCGGTGGGCACATAGCCCAGCCTGATATAGTCCAGGATGCCCACCCGGGCGGCATAGATGCCGTCAGAGGCCGTAGTGGCGTTTTTCATCATGGCTTCCAGCGCCTTCTGCGTATCAAAGCCCCGCACGCCCTTGACAAAGGCATCGGCTATCACGGCATCCCCGTGCGTTCCGGTCATGATATTGGAATAGCCGGGGCTGGGCCACTTGGGAATCCAGCCGCCCTCGTCGTAGCTGTTCAGAAGGCCGGTGATCATGTCGTTCACCTTCTCCGGGTGCAGGATCACCAGCAGCGGATGCAGGGCGCGGAACGTGTCCCACAGCGAATAGTCGGTGTACATGATGCCCGGCATAATCTTTCCGTTATAGGCACTGTAGTGGCGCCCGCCCTCGGTGAGGTTTCTCGGGAGCAGTTCAATGCGCTGCATGGCGGTGTAGAAGATGGTCTTGTTCTCCTCGGAGGATTCCACCTCAATGCGGCCGATGTGGCGGGCCCACTCGGCCTTCCCTTCCTTCACCACCTCGTCGAACGGCCGCTGGCCTATCTCGGCCTCCAGGTTTTCCCGGGCCTGCTCCAGGCTGATGAAGGACGTACCCAGCCGTACCTCCACCACCTGCCCATCCTTCGAAGGGAGGAAAAGTTGCAGGGCAGAGCCCGCAGAGCCGTCCAGTGCCATCTTCTGCAGCTCTTCAGAAGAGCGCGTTTCGGGCTCCAGACACGCAAAGCGAACCGTGGCAAGCCGCGTCTTCTCCGTATATTCAATGGCCATATCGCAGCTTTGTCCTTCCTCCAGGTAAACGGAGTAAAGGTCGGCGGCAGGCCGGTGCGTCTTGTGGGAATCCACTACCAGCGCTCCGTCCACGAAAAGCCGTACGGAATCGTCCGTGGTCACATAGAAGACGTGCTTTCCGCTCCGGCGGGCTTTCAGCGTTCCCTTGTAGCGTACGCTGAAGTGATCTTCCGGTACGCCGGGTGCCGGAGACCCCTCCCAGTCAAAGTCCAGGCTCTTTTCCTGCGTGAGGGCGACAGGCTCTCCTTCCAGGCCGGGATTGTCATAGAATTCGCCGGAAAAACCCTCCGGAAAAAGCTCCTCATTACGGGCAAAGACCGGTTCCGGGACAATGGCGCAGCCCGCAGCAGGCCGGCTGAGCCGGGCCACGAAGTAACAGGCGAAATCGGGGCCGGCATAGCCCTGGTTGCCCACCCGTCCTTCATTGGATATCTTTCCCTCCACCTCATCCATGCCCGGAAGCACGTGGAAGAAGTTCTTGAACTCGCTGCGGGCGTTGTCCACCACAAGGCAGGTCTCGTCGGAAGCCGGATAGGTGAACCGGAGCATCCCGGAGCTGGACACGCCGGTAAGTTCCGCCTTGATCCCGGAGGCCAGCTCTACGCTGTAGTAGTAAGGCGTTGCCTTTTCCCGTTCATGGGTATAGGCCGATGCACGCTCGTGCGGCCGCACGGCATCCTTTCCCACCGTAGGCGAAAGGGTAAACGTGCCGTAGTCCGACATGGCGGCGCCATTGGGATAATGGCTGGCCCGGAAGCCCTGGATGGCCGGATGGTCGGAGAAATAGCAGCGGTCGGTCTTGGCCGTCTGGGGCGAGAGCTGCACCATGGCGTTCGGGTAGCCCACGCCGGGATACACGAATCCCATGGGTTCCTCGGGGCCCGAGAGCGTGGACTGTCCCTTCCACACCTGCGTGCCGATACGCGTATCCACATAGTCCACAGGCTCTTTCTGACGGGAAGAAGCATGGCTGAGGGAGAAGGTGACCATGCCCGCCACCAGGAGCGCCATGCCGCCGGCCATTTTCGCAAGTGCCGGCCGGGAAGCCCCTTTCCATTCTCCCATCAGGAGACCGGCCACGCCGCTGGCGAGGATGGCTGTCGCCTGCATGATGGCCCAGCCAACGGATGCGGCGTAATCCCCCATCTCATTGCAGCCCATACCGTAGAAGAGAATGCTGCCATACCAGATGATGCCGGCCAGCGCAGCCCAGAGGTAGTTTTTGAGCGGCGCGCCCTTGTAGTTCTGCCCCGTTTTCTTCTTTCTCAGAAGAAGGAGGCACTGCCCTGCATTCACCAGGAAACCCGTCACAAAGATGACGGCCCAGGTGGCGTTGGCACTGCTCATGGGACTGGCGCCCAGTTCCACCGCCTTCTCCTGTAGGGGGCTGCCCATCACAAAGCCCAGATTGATCATGGGGCCCAGGATACCGGCCAGGATGGCGATGAGAAGGCCCTTCTTAAAGCTCTTTCCGGATGCAGCGGCATCGGCCTTGCCGTTTTTCTCGCGGCCCGCCGCGGCAAAAAGGAGAATGCCGCCAAGGGTAATGACAACGCCGATGGGAATGGTGACAAAACTCCGGGAGAAAAGATCCCCGGGATGACCCTCCGCGAAGAAGGGAATCACGGTACCCACCGCATTGATGAGGCCCTGCATGATGGGAATGGCCAGCGAAACGCCCAGGTAATCGATGCCCTTTCCAAACAGGAGGGCACCGATTCCCCAGGCCAAACCAAATACTGCAATGATGGCCGTTACGCCAGGGTGCGCCGCATATACGTCCCACACGTGCGGGATGGTGAGCGATACGGCAATTGCCGGACACACGATGAGAGCGACCACGCTCCATATCAGCCAGTTGTTCTCCCAGGCCCACTTCCTGTTGCGGTCAAAAGGTGTCGAGAACACACCCGAGAAACAGCCGGCTACAAGGACCATCACAAGGCCCATATAAAATCCATTTTCCATTATCGCTGAGCAGTCAGGTTACGCACGGCCTCCTGCAACTGCATCTGCTGGCGGGCAGAAAGGTCGTAAAACTCAAAATCAGAAACGTGGGTGCCGCTTTTTTCCACAATACACACGCGGCTTCCCTCCTGCATGGCAATCTTGTGCCAGGTATCCAGAGGGATGTTGTAGATGACACCGGGCACCATATCGGCAAGGTCATACTGGACGGTGCCGCCGTCAATAGTGGCGGCAATGAGGACCGCGTGCCCTTCCAGGAGCACGAAAACCTCGTCCGTCAGGTGATGGATATCCAGTTTCACGATGCTCTCCAGCGCCTCGGCGGGAGCATAGTTCAGAAAGGCCGCCTGCCACCCGTCCGAGATGAAGGTGGGGTCATAGCCAGGGGCGCTGTGCCTGTATGTTTCAATCAATTTCATAGGCATTTAACTTTCCAGGAGGCGGTCCACTACCAGCTGGCGGAAGCTGGGAGAGAGCATGCAGAAATAGGCCGTGAAGCCCGTCACCCGCACCACGAGGTCGGGGTATTCGGAGGGGTTTTCATTGGCTTTCAGGAGTGTCTCCTTGTCCATGATATTGACATTGATGAGCGTTCCGCCCAGGTCCATGTGCGTCTTGATGATGGACTCGATGATGTCCACGTGCTTTTCCCGGGCAAAGGAAGGATCCAGTTCCCACTGCATGGGGGCGGTATTCCCGTATCCGGGCTGAATTTTGGCGATGGCCGATGCCAGCGACAGCGAGGCGCCGTCCACCACGAAGCCCGGCACCGGATTGGCCCCGTGCGAGATGGGAGTACCGGCCTTGCGGCCGTTGGGGGTAGCCTGGACGTGTTCCCCGAAGGAGACCGTGTTGGCCCAGGAGAAGAAGCCGGGAATGAACACGTGGTTGGTTTCCCGCTCAGAGAGGACATCGGCCACAAATTCGTCCCGGATCCGGAGGGCCCATTTCTCCCCCAGGCTGCCTTCGCAGCCATAGTGATCGCTGCTGCGGAGGATGCTGCGCACCATTTCCCCGCCCCGGTTTTCGAAGTTGGCGGCTATACTGTCGGCCACAATCTCCCAGGAGAGCCTATGTTCCAGCTCTATCCGCTGCTCCAGGGCGGCGAAGGAGTCGGCGGCAATGGCAAGGCCGGCGCCGTCGATGGCCAGGTTGTAGTACTCGGCACCGCCGTCCGACGCGTCCAGCCCCTTTTCGATGGGACCGTGGCTGAGGAGGTTCAGGAGGAGCTCCGGCTCGTTGTATTTCTGATACTTCAGGTGATGGCGGATGCCCTCGGCCGCGGTGTGCACCGCTTTTTGCAGATGCTCCGTGAAGAAAGACCAGAGTGCTTCCGTAGAAGGTTCGGGGGCTCCGTCCAGCATATCATGCCAGGCCACCTCGAACACTTTGGCCATGTTCACCTTCACCAGGTCGTTCATGGTGTACTCCAGTCCGGGGAGCGACATCCAGTTGCAGCCCACGGCAATGCGCTGGCGGGCCAGGGCGGCCGAATAGCCGTTTTTCATGAAACCGGCCACCAGTGCCTTGTCCCCGGAGAAGCGGGGCCAGCCGTTTTTGTTCTTCACCAGGCATTCCACCGAGCGGCGAAGGAGGTTTTCATCCAGCCCGTCCCACACACGGACGGTGATGTTAAGGGAGGTGTTGATGATATCGGCCGCCTCCAGGATGAGGAAGGAAATGCGGGAAGTCTGGTCGCGTCCGTCCTTGTCGGGACCGCCCAGCTGCCAGTAGATGGGGTCGTTGATGAGGAGACAGCCCAGATAGTAGACGGCCTCGTCCTCGGTGATGCGGCCCTTTTCGAGGTCTCGTTCAAAGTAAGGCTCCAGGAGGGAATCTATTTGTCCGCCGGCGCCGTCCCGGTTGTAGGTACGGGAGGCCAGATGGAACCAGATAATCCACTGGCAGGCTTCCCGGAGCGTTTCCGGGGGAGCCGACAGGATGTGCCGGTTAACATCGGCCATCTGGAGAAGGTTTTCCCGGCGAACGGGATCCGGCTCTTCCTGAGCCATGGAAACGGCGGCGTCGATATGCCGCTCCATCCAGCCCTGCACAGCCTTGACGGCCCGCACGTGGAGATCGTAGAAATGCTGCTTTTCGGGTTCGGGATGGACGCTCCGGTAGCTCTCAATCTTATCCAGGAGACCTCCCCAGCCCAGTTCCAGGCCCATCTGGAAATCCGGGGCAAAGTGGGCGTCGTCCCCGATGCCGCAGATGATATTGTAGCGTTCGATGTTTTCCTTCAGGTAGTCGTAGGGATAGTCCGGATTCCACTTTCCCGGGCGCATCTTGGACATAAAGTACATCCATCGGCCGCAAAAAGCGTCGTCCGGGTCTATATAAACCGGATGCACGGCCATCAGGGAGCAGAAATTCTCTGCCCAGGCATCATACCCGTAGAAAGAGCCGTCCGGGTGGTTGGGAATGATCTTCCACAAGCCCTTGGGCGGAACGATGCGTCCGTAGTCGTCCTCGTCCAGAAGGCCCTCGGCCCGGATCTTTTCCTGTGTCTGGGCCAGTTTCTTCTGACGGAGGGCAAATAGTTTTTCTTTCAGTGTCTTATCCATGAATCGTTTTTTTCTGCAGCTCTTCCAGGCGCTTTTCCGGGAGGGCGCTCAGGCCCGCCATGGCATTGTCCATTCCCAGCGAATCGTACTTTCCGAAACCCAGCGTGTGGAAGCCCAGCAGCTGATAGGTTATCTTGTCTTTTATCGGTTCCAGAAGGGAGCAAATGGCCGCTATCTCTTCCTCACTGTCATTCACGCCGGGAACAACGGGCGTTCTCACACACAGCTTTGCGCCGCTTTCTGCAAGGCTTTTCAAGTTACTTACAATCTGTCCGTTTCCTATCCCCGTCCATTCCCTGTGCTTTCGGTCGTCGGAGAGTTTGAGGTCACACAGCCAGAGGTCTGTCAGGGGCAGCAGCTCCTCCATGCATTCCCAGGGAAAAGAGGCATTGGTCTCAACGGCCGTAGGAACGCCGTTCTGCTTCAAAATACCCAGGAATTCCCGCACAAAACCCTGCTGCATCAGGGGCTCTCCGCCAGAGACCGTCACACCGCCGTGAGACTCCTCAAAAAAGGGCAAATCTTGCTCTATTTCGACCCAGAGTTCCTCTGGGGAGACTTCCCGTCCTACCATCGAAAGGGCTCCGGCGTAACAGTGCTGCGTGCAAAGCCCGCACGTGGAGCACTTCTTCCTGTCAATTTCCATCCGGCCATCTCCTTCCGTCACCGCCCCTTCCGGACAGGTGTGTAGACAGGTGAGGCAATGGATGCACTTTTCCCGAATGTACTGGATCTGACGGTCCCGGGTCCAGGTTTCCGGGTTATGGCACCACTTGCACCGCATATTGCACCCTTTCATAAATACCACGGTCCGAATACCGGGTCCGTCGTGAATGGACATGCGTTGGAGTGCTGTGATGAGCCCTTTCATAGTGAATAGTTTTCTTCACTGCAAATCTATGCGTTTTTTTAACTCGTTCTACATCACCGATTTGTTGAGAAAATGCTATTCTTTACTCTATTCCGACATTTGCCTTTATCAAACGATTTTCTGGTTCAATTTGCGGTAGTCGGAAGGCGTCTGTCCGTAGCGCAGATGGAACTGCTTGTAGAAGTACGCAATGCTCTCGAAGCCGCATGCATAGGCTATCAGTTTGATGGGAATGCTGGTGAGGATGAGCTCGTCGGCGGCATACTTGATACGGATGTCGTTGACAAATTCGGTCAGGGTCTCCTGAAACACCGACTTCACCACCCGGTTCACGTAATCGGCGTTGCGCCCGCAGAGCTCCACGAACGGGGCGGTACCCAGGCGGAACTGGTCCGTGTGGTTGTATTCCTTGATGGCCGATATGAGCCAGGACGGAGCGGAAAGGTAGTCCCGCTGCGTTTCCAGCTCCTGGATGTTGCGGAAGATAAACAGAAGGAGACTGTCCATCTGCATGCACGAGCGTTTGAAGCGCATGGCTTCCTCGGCCCGGGAAGAGAAGCGCTTGACAAGGTGCTCCGGCAGCTTGATCTGGTACGGATACAGGTTCTCCGACCAGAAGTATTGGTCGGAATGGGCGAAATAGCGCTCGTGGAAGTAGTCCAGCGTTTCCCGGGGAAAGGCTATGTTGACAATGGTGAGGTTCTTCCCGCTGGAGGAGAAGGTGTGCTCGTCCTGCGGGCGTATGAGCACCATGTCATTGGCATGGAGGATGACCTTGTTGCCGTTGATGTGGTGGACTCCCTCCCCGTTCTCTACCCAGAACAGTTCTGCGTAGTCGTGGGAGTGGTAGGAGATGTCATACCGGGTGGTAATGAACACCCGGGCAATGTGGAAGACCTCTTCCTTGGCCAGGAAGTCGGTCAGGTTGAATAGCTTGCAGCTGGACTGGTCTGTTCTCTGCACCGGTCTCATAGGCAGTATTGATTAGTAGGTTTGTCATCCATTTCCAAGACGAGTTCTCCTCCTTTCAGAAGGTCTTGGGCCGGAATCCGGAAGCCCCTTACCTTCCGGCCACCGAGCCGTACGCTCTTCACGTAGAGATGCTTCCGGGAGGCTCCTTTTGCCCGGATTATGAGGTCCTGTCCCCGGCCATAGCGTCCGCCCAGGTGCACCACGGCTTTTGTAAACAACGGGCTTCCCAGTTCGTAGAAGGGGTTCACCGCGCATCCGCCATCCACCTGGAAGAGCCCCAGCGAGGCCATGACGGCCCAGGCGCTGAGCTGTCCCTGGTCTTCGTCTCCCAGATAGGCGTTGGCTACGCCATAGCCATAGAAGCGTTCCAGGATGGAACGGCTCCAGCGCTGGGTGTTCCAGGGCTGCCCGGCCGCATTGAACAGGAAGGAAAAGTGCATGCTCTGCTGGTTTCCCTGCACCACCGGATGGTCCCAGTAACGGTCTCCGGGCGCATTGTAGCGCCAGGCTTCGTCCTGGGAGAATCCCCAGGAAAGGCGCTGGACAAAGCGTTCCTTTCCTATGGCCTCCACAAGGCCCGGAACATCCTGCGGGACAAAGAAGGTAAGCTGCCAGGCATTCCCTTCCACGTACTGCTTGTTGGCGCCGCTTCGGAACGGGTCAAAGTCCGGGACCCAGTTCCCCAGGCTGTCCTTCATGTGGGCGAACCCGTCCTCATCCAGCACATGCCTCCACCAGGAACCGCGCTCGTCAAACACGCGGAAAGTGGCGGTATCCCCAAGGCTCAGGGCCAGCTGTCCTACCGTCCAGTCATCGAAGGCATATTCCAGGGTATTGGAGAAGCGCCCTTTGTCTGAAGGGACGTATCCATGCTGCAGGTAGGCTGCCAGGTCCCGGTTGCCGGCAAAGCCCTTGTGCACCTTCTGCCCCGGGGTGGTCTGCATCTTCACGGCAGCCCGCAGCGCCTCGTGCCCGTCAAAATCACGGATTCCCATCTGCCAGGCGCCCACGATGAGAGGGATCTCGTGCTCGGCCACCATCACGGGAATATAGTTAAGCCCGGCGGGGCCCTTTCCCAGCCATCCGTTAGCCCGGAACAGCGAAAGCTGCGTCTTCACAAACTGGCTGGTCCACTCGGGCGTCACCAGGTTCCACAGCTGATTGAGGTTCCAGAAGGTGTTCCAGAAGGCATCGCTGCTTAGCATCACATCTTTCGAAGGGTCTTCCACCGTCTGTACGGTCCCGTCCGTCGCCACCCACTGTCCGTTACAGTCGCTCCAGATGGTGCGGCCGCAAAGGCTCCGGTACAGATGGTTATAGAACCGGCACTTGTCCAGCCGGTTGTCCGTCTCAATCTCGATGCGCCCGAGAAGCTCGTTCCACACCTTCTTCTGATGCTCCACCACGGCTTCAAAGTCCCAGTCAAAGGGGCCGGACAGCTCCTTTTCCAGGTTTTCGGCCGCGTTGGAGAGGCTCACGGGAGAAAGGGCTGTCCTCACCTTAATCACCGGATGAAGGGCCGTGTCAAAGTGTACGGCCAGCAGTTCCCCGCCGCGATAAGCGTCCACACGCTCAATGGGCGCGTCAAATTCCATCACAAAGTGAAGGGTGTAGTCCTGGTCGGCGTCTTTTCGCCAGACCCGCTCGGAGCGCTGGTGGGAATAGCCCTCGATGCGGGAAGGGCCCGTCTGACGGAAGCCGCTCTCCACTACCTTAAAGTCGTACTCGGCTTCCGGATGCAGTTCAATGAGCACACGGTTCTCCTTTCCCGCTTCGGGAAAGCTAAAGCGCAGAAAGCCGCAGCGGGTGGTGGCGGTCATCTCGGCAAGGATATCGTAGTCGGTGAGCCGGGCCCGGTAATAGCCGATGCCAGCTACTTCCGAGCCTTTATCCATACGGGAGCGGTATCCCGTGTCCGGGTGGCGCTCATCCCCTACTGTCGCGAGCAGGGGTCCGTTTACCGGCATCACGCCCAGTCCGCCCAGCGTCCATTCATGCACATGGGAGAAGCAGCCGATGTTCTCCAGCGAAGGCTGATAGCCGGCCTGCCAGCCCTGGTTCTGGTTGTCGGGGCTCAGTTTTACCATGCCAAAGGGCATCCAGGGACCCGGGGCAATCATCCAGCGGGAATGAGCCGTGCCCATGCGGGTATCCACGTAATCGGCCAGCGACTGCTTCCGGCAGGGTCTTCTCACCACTTCGCCTTCCTGCAGCGGCCGGCCGTTCAGGAGCACCCGGTAGCGGCTGGTGACATCGGCCGTTACCGCCGGCATGGGGACCTCGAATACGTAGCGGCCCTTTTCCAACTTCTTGGAAAAGACCTTTTTCCCGTCCAGCGTCACTTTCAGAAGCGGCTCGCCGGAGAGATGCTCCACGTCTACGAGGAGCGGCTGTACGCCGCCCAGCTCGTAATCGGCCGCCTCAACGCTGCGCACCAGGGCATCCCGGGGCGTCTCCACTTTCATGGGCGAGGGCCCCACCAGCGCCACGCGGTCAAACTGAATCCAGGAGCCTTCCAAAATGGTAATAACCACTTCATTACCGCCCTTCCGGAGGGCATCAGCTTCCAGGGGCAGTAGCAGCGTACGGCTGCCCGGGGAAAGCTGGAACTTTCCCGCATGCCCGTTCACGAGCATCTTCACAAGCGGGCAGTCTTCCTCCGAAAAGCTGGCCAGATCCAGTTCCAGGGCATATTTCCCCGGACGGGGAGCCTCTCCCAGCGTAAAGAGGATGTTCACCTCATGCGTTCGCTGGCCCGACGCCCAGGCGGTACCGCCCCACGCATCGGCCGGGCCGGGAAGGATGTAGGGGAAGTCTTCCTTTATTCGGCTGTAGCCCACGGCAAAGAAGCGGTCCTCGTAGCCGAAGTCCTTTTCCAGGAACTTTTCGTAGCCGTCCGGGGCCAGGGCGAACTCCCCCGGAGAGCCGTCTTTCCGGCCGATTTCCCAGACGGTCGCGCCCGGCACCTCATTCAAAAGGGACGGCGGAAGGTCCTCGGGACGGCTTCCCCAGGAAGGGTTGGGGCTGTCCCCCATCACAAAGACCATTTCCCCGCCTTTGAGGATGTCTTCGTGCGATATATAATTATAGGTATAGGGCTTTCCCCGGAGCGTTACCGCCTGGATGTAGCGATTGTCGTCTCCCGTCTTTCGGGCCAAGAGGGTAAACGTGCGCCCGTTTTCCTGGTGGAGGGAGGCCCGTTCAAAGCAGGGAGAACCAATGGCGTAATAGGGGCTGCCCGGGCAAACGGGGTAGAAACCCAGGCTGGAGAAAACCAGCCAGGCGCTCATCTGCCCGGCGTCATCGTTGCCGGAGAGGCCTCCCGGGGCATCGGCATACTGGGTATCCAGGATATCGCGCACATGCTGCTGCGTCTTCCAGGGCTCTCCGGCGTAGTTATACAGGTAGGCCACCTGATGGCAGGGCTCGTTTCCGTGCCAGTACAGGTTTTCTGAAAAGAGGGAATCCAGTTTGTCCGTGTAGTGCTTAGGCCCGCCCATCAGGTCCATGAGGCCGTAGGGGTCCTGCGGCACGTACCAGGTATAGTGGCACGGCGCACCTTCGGTAATAAAGCGCGCCAGGGCTTCCGGAGGGGTTCCTTTCTGGAACGTGCCATCGGCATGCCGTCCGGCCGCGTAGCCCGTTGCCGGGTCTATGACGTTCCGGTAATTCCGGCTTCGCGCGAGGAGGGCGGCGGCATCTTCTTCTCGGCCCAGTTCCCGGGCCACCTGAGAAAGCACAAAGTCGTCGTAGGCATACTCCAACGTACGGGAGGTCTGCTCCTTTGAATGGAAGGCTTCCCGGACAGGATCTTCCAGCGGGATGTAACCATACTGCAGGTAGCTTCGAAGGGCGCGGCGGCCCATGCCGTCGGCATATTCTTCCGGGGATTCCGGACTCTCAAAGGCGTTTTTGCGCATGCCTTCGTAAGCCGCCCCGATGTCAAAATTCCGCACGCCTTTGAGGAAGGCATCGCCGATGGCGGCCGTGCAGTGGTCCCCGATCATGGCGGCCGTATAGCTGTTCCAGCACGGGAATATGGGCATCCAGCCGCCTTCGCGGTATTTATCGGCGAGCGACTGCATCATTTCTCCGCTCCGGGAAGGGGACATGAGGACAAGCAGCGGATGCAGGGCCCGGTAGGTGTCCCACATGGAATAATCGTCGTAATGCGGGACCGGGCTCTTCCGGGAAGGCGTTCCGGAAGAGAAAGAAGGATAGCTTCCATCTACGTCGCTGATGGTCCGCGGAAGGAAAGAGGCCCGGTACAGGGCTCCGTAGAACTTTCTCACCAGGTCTTCGTTTTCCCGGGACACCTCCACCTTCGAAAGATGCTGCTCCCAGCGGGCGGTGAGACGTTTCCGAGCCCCGTCAAAGTCGTAGTCCGGAATCTCTGCCTCCAGATTCTTTACCGCGCCCTCGTACCCGGTGAAGGAAGTGCCGCAGACAGCGGTGACGGAGGCCTTTCCCGGCCGGCGCCGCAGCTGCACATACAGGCCGATGCCGGCAGCCCCGCCCACAGACGTTCCGCCCCTCACAACACTGTCACGGGAATAGGTTCCGAAGGACTCCAGTTCCTCTTCAAAGCGGATGACAAAATAGCCGCTGTAGCCGGCCGGCTGGCCCCAGCCCTGATAAATTCTGTGGATGGGATTGTAGCCCCTGATTTCCTTTCTCAGGGTATCAAGTTCAATGTAGCCTTCGCCTTCGTCGCTGTTGGGATTCACGATGAGAAAGGCGGGCGCATCTTCGGGATAGGTAAAACGGAAAATGGCGCTGCGGGAGCGACCGGTCATCTCGGCCAGGATGCCTTCTCGGTGCAGGTGAACGGCGTAATAGGAGGGCGTTGCGGTCTCACTTCGGTGCTGGAACGGGGTGGCCCTTTCCACGGGAGCGAGCCGGCCCACGTCGGTGGCGGGGAAAAGTGTCATGGAGCCGTAGTCCTGCGTGCAGCCGCCTGTAATCCAGTGCGAACTGCGAAAGCCCTGGAAAAGAGAATCCCGATAATAGTACGGCGCAATGCATTTTTTCTCCGTATCCCGCGTCTGGGGCGTCCAGAAGGTCATTCCGTTAGGCTCCAGAACCGCCGGCAGGGTTTGGCCGTATTCTTCACTCCCCTTCCCGTATCGGCCTTCCGTATACACGCAGTTGGCATCTGTCCCCACCCGTGTATCTACATACGAAACCAGTTGGGGTTCCCGGCCCGGGGAACAAGCAGCCACAAGGCAAACGATGGCAAGTTCAGGTAAAATTGTTCTCATAAGACTAAGGGCAGCGAATAGTTTTTCACAAAGTTAGCATTTACTCGCTAATAGTGAACACCTTTCGTATTATTTGGAAGCAATAAAGAATTACTCTATTCCGACATGCCGCCACCGCCGCCACCGGCCATCCCTGTTCCCCTCTGCTCTTCCCGGGCTCTCCCCTGCCTCATCCCGGCCTCATCCCTGCCACATCCCCCATCCAGCCCTATACAGCATTGACTGCGGGTAACCGGACTTTTTTCGTCAAGTTACCCGCAAAAAAGGGCAAATTTGCGGGTAACCGGACATTTTTCGTCAAGTTACCCGCACTTCAACCATCAAGTCTTTAGAATACCAGGTTCCACGCCGCCTGCTGCGCGTGCGCACTGTGGGCGGCGTTCATCTTACCGAAGTTCCACTTGAGCCCTACCAGGATGTATCGGCCCATGATGAGACGGTAGCTGTCCTCCTCGTAGTTGGCCGTCACCACATGCGAGAGGCTGCGGGTCTGGTTCAGGATGTCCTGCACCTTCACGCTCACGTTGAAGGCGCCGATGTTGCGGGAGATTTCCGCATTCCACTGCCATTCGGGCTGGCCGTAGCCGGCCGAGTAACCCTTGTAGAACACGTAGCTGAGATCTGTCTGCAGCTCGAATTCATGGGGCGTGGTGTACGACACGCTTCCGTCAAAGCTCGTTTGCAGCGTATTCATATCGGCCTTCGGATTGAGCGAATAGCGGGCGATGTGCCCCCGCGTATGCGCACCCAGCGTCATGGACCACATCTCGGGGTTGTAGCGGACCGAGAGGCCGGCCGATGGCGTCACCGACCACGTCCTGCTCTCGGAGAACCCGCTGAGCCCGCCATAGAAGCGGTCCCCGGCGGCATTTCCCCAGAACTGCTCCATGAATGCGGAATAGTCGAAGGAGTCCTTGTCCAGGGCTGCAAGGGTGCCGGAGGTCTGATAGCTCACGGAGGAGGAGACGGCGGTCGATCCGCCCAGGGTGAGCGACCAGCGTTTCTTCTCATCGAGCGGCAGCGTGTAGTTCGCATAGAGCGTACCGGTCACGGAAGGCTTCCGGATATTCACGGGAATTGTGTACAGGATACCGCTCGCATCGTACCAGAGCGCCTGGCCGATGGAATTAAACTGGACATCGGCATATCCCGTGAGCATGAGGTTGGAGAACTTTTCGCGGTTGTTCCGGTTCCAGTTTACGGTAAGCGTGGTCATCGAATAGGGCTTCAGGTACACGTTGCCGATACTCAGGCGGGAGGGATTGCCAATGTCCATTACCGGCATCATCCGGGAATTGCCGGGACGCGACGTGTAGCCGTAGGCCGATACGCGGAAACGGTCATTCCCGTTTGTAAGCTGGAAGCGCATCGCGGGCGTCACAAACCAGTTCCACTCCCCTTTTCCCACGGTCTGTTCCACGCCGAAAGTCTTGGAGAACGTCTCGTTCAGAACGCCCGTCGCCTCGGCGCCCAGCGTAAGCCAGGTACCTTCAGAGAACTTATACTGCGCCGTAAGGCCGTACTCCTGCGTAAGGGAGCGGGAGTTGCTCACGGAAGAGTAATAGTCGTTTCGGCCGGCCGCATCAAAAGCGTCCCGCAGGTTATCCCGCTTTCGCCAGGCGAGGCTGGCCGATGCCTCCAGCGTCCACTTATCCCCCAGCGGCTCCGTATACTCCAGCCCACCGTGCACATGATGGCTGCTGCCCCGGCTGCTGTAGTTCATGGCCCGGCGGTCGCTACCGCTATCGGCCGTAAAGACAGACAGTTCCGAGCTTTCACCACCACGGCCGCTATAGGAGCCGCCAAAACCCACGTGAAGGGTGCGGTTTTCCTTGCCGCCTATCTCCCGGAAGGTGACATCTCCGTCCAGGTCCACGTCCCGGCTGGAGCTCAGGCTTTGCGTCGAGCTCTCCGAGCGGTTCAGGAAATCAGTCTCCCGCCGGGTTTCCGAAGCGCTCAGCCTGGTGGAATGGGAGCGGTTGTAAGAGAAGTAGGGCCGGATGTGGAACCAGGTTTTGCCCTTCTCCTTCTGGAATTCCATATTGGCACTCACCGACTGGTTGTAGGCCTTTCCGGTGTTATCCTCTGTAGAATGAAGATTGCCGTCCTCCTGGTAAGTGGTGCGGCTAGAGCGGGTTCCCGAGTCCGTATCCGTGTATTTGTAGTTGGCCCCCACGGTTGTTTCCACATCCTTGATGCGGCTGGTATTGGCATTGAGACCCAGCTGGGCAGCGGTCGAAAGGCCCTGGCCGGTGGAGGCCGTCGCCTCTCCGTCATCATCGATGTACACCAACACGGCATTGGAGTCGTTGATGTTCTGGCCGTTCGCAATCAGGGTGAGCTGGTCTTTTTCCGAGTAGGCCGATACAAGGGCGTTGGCGCTCCACAGGAAGCCGCGGTTGTCGCGAAGGACATCGGCCCCGTCGCTTTTCCCCAGCGTGGAGCCGCCCTTGAAGCTGGCGTTTCCGAACCAGCCTTTCTCGTATTCTTTCTTGAGGGCTACGTCCAGCACCTTTTCGCGGTTTCCGTCCTGAAGGCCCGTGGCACGGGAGCTTTCGCTCTCACGGTCGATGACACGGATTTTGTCCACCACGGAGGCGGGCAGGTTGTTGAGGGCCGTGCTCTGGTCGTTGAAAAAGAACGTGCGGCCGCCCACGGTAAGTTTGTCAATTTCTTCGCCGTTGAACTTCACTTTGCCATCGGCCGTCACTTCCATGCCCGGCATGCGCTTCAGGAGGTCCTTGAGCATGGCGTTGGCGCCCACCCGGTAGGAGGAGGCATTGAACTCTACCGTGTCCTTTTTCACCACGACAGGGTTTCCCACGTCGCTCACCACGGCGGCCTTCAGGAACTGCTCGTCCACCTGGAGGCGGATGGTTCCCATATCTACCTCACCTTCACGGAAATAGCGCTCGCGGACAAAGGGCTTGTAGCCCATCATCTCTACGTGAAACAGATACTTTCCAAACGGGACTTCATCCAGTTTGGCTTCACCCTTGGCGTCGGTAAGGGTAAAGTTGGTGATGGTGGTATCCTTGGCGGGGATGACGTAGACGGAGGCAAAGCCCACAGGCTCGCTCGAAAGGGAATCCAGCACGGTGACCTTGATGTCACTCATGCGCTGCTGGAAGATATTGTCGTTCAGGATGAATACCTGGGCCCAGCTCTGAAGGGGAAGCAGGAAGGTAAGAAGGAGCAGCAGTTTTTTCATCCGATGAATAGTTTTCCCGCCCTATCAACATTTTTCATACCAAACCACTATTTTCGAATAAATATTCGTACCTTTGCGGTTACGTTCAACATGGGGGTGTTTTGGTTTTGACAGCGCCGATGTCGGACGGTAAGCATGCCGGGCGTTGGGGCCTTGCCCGTAAATCTCAGACTCCAAAATTCAGTTGCCAACAACAACTATGCACTCGCTGCCTAATTCGGCCAAGTCCAATTAGCTTAATCCGTCCCGCCAAGGCTGCGGGGCCGACGAGTATCCCTCGGGCCTTCCGCCTCTTAAGGCCCGATCAAGGGGTATCAATCATTTGAGGCCGCTCCGGAGGACGCCTCTAAATCCGGCTAAGACTTAAAGGCTAAGGGACGCTTCGCCCGCTTTCCGGCAGGGCTTCCCCGACAACCAA
>JAEEGK010007474.1_pt1 | contig 26056 bp, 16 predicted proteins | sample 8958771 | NCBI WGS metagenome assembly JAEEGK01 (sample SAMN16246547, study PRJNA631951) | gut metagenome | biome: gut microbiome; feature: rumen; material: SC-attached | host: Bos | place: Iran: Karaj | collected 2018-10 | reverse complement strand
CGAATCGCAGGGCGATTCGCCTAGGGGGAGCCTCTATCGCAGGCTCCCCCTCTCGGCAAAACGATCCACTGGATCGTTTTGCTCGATTCACCCCTGCCGAGCTCCTAAAGTCAAGGGATTTCGCCGCTTGCGGGCGGCGACCAGAGGCTGCTCGCCTCTGGACTCTCGCAAGCCTTTGGAAAAGGCTTGCGCGAAACTTTAATCATAGGCTCTTTGACTTTACGGAGCTTTTTCGACAAGCTGAGCCCTGGTACAGCACGTACCGGGGCATTTCGCATACGCAAAAGAAGCTGCCCCCGACACCGTTTCCGGCATCGGGGGCAAATCTTTGGAGAATCGTGTAACCCAAGTCATCGGAGAAGATCACCAACAGCTGTTGTAGACCTTACCTGCGTACATGGCCTTGTTGTTGTACTTGAACATTTCGGAAACCGTGCAGACGACATAGCCGTTCTGCTCAAGCCAAGGGCAGAGCTGCTCCACAGCGGTTGCGGTAGAATCATAGGTCTCGTGCATCAGCACGACCTGACCGTTCAGCGAACCGTTCTGCGCTGCCTGCTGGATCTTCTGCACGATTGCACTCGCAGATGCGCCGCTCCAGTCTCCGGAATCAATGCCGCTGTTCGGGAACGGAACCGGCAGCGTGTTTGCGATTGTCGTACTGTATTTCAGATACGGGAGTCTCACAAGATAATCGCGTTTGACGCCGAGGAGATTGTTGAGTGTGTCCTTGCAGCGGTTGTATTCGTTCAGAACACCGCTTGCGTCCATCTTATCAAGATTGTCGGGATGCGACCATGTGTGGTTCGCGACCTCAAACCCTCTTGCCTCAGCTTCCTTGACCTCGCCCGGATTGCTGGAAATTCTGCTGCCCCAGTAGAAGAATGTCGCATGGAAGCCCTGCTTTGTCAGCGCATTCTGAATGCGGGATGCATAATTCTGACCGCTGACCGGACCGTCATCGAAGCTCAGCGCGACTGTCTTTTTCCCGGGCGGAATCCAGCTGATGTCAGCAGTGTTATACCACTTGTCACCGGGATGCAGCTCCGGCCAGTCCGCGTTGTTCACGGTGGCAACGGTCGTTGTTGTCGTTGTCGTGGTTGTGGTCGTCGTCGTGCGGGTCAGCTCCGGGTAGAAGAAGAACTGCCGCAGCATGGAGTAGTCGATCGCATTGAGCTTATTGTCGCCGTTCATATCAGCCGTATCCAGATACACCTCCGCATCGGTATCCGCCTCCAGGAATGCCAGCAGATCCAGCACATCCTGTCGGTCGATCTTCTCGTCGTGATTGACATCTCCGCGCCGATACTGTGTCGGCAGCTCGGAGATCACCGAATCCACATAGAAATCGCAGAGGCTCTCCGCGGTCTCCACATAGAGGTAGCAGTCTGTCGCACCCGCCGGGATCTGATACGATGCGTTTTCGAGCACCGTCCATGTGCCGCTCGCTGCGGAACCCTCCGCGATCTGTGCGTAGTTGGTTCCCGAGCCGTCCTGATACTGGAGCGAGAGCTTCATGGCAACGGCGTCGCCGGTTTTCTGATACACCGCGCAGGAAAAGCTGTAAGTCTCACCGGCGCTCCAGGCGGAGCCGAGGGCAACCACAGGGCCGTTCCATTCATTGCTGCGGCTGCTGATTTTCAAGCTGTACTGACCGTCATTGGCGACCTCGCTCGTGCGCTCCACTGATTCTGTGGCACGCGCCGCAAAGCTGTCCAGCCCGGTCTCAAAGGATGCGTTGAGCAGCTTCTGACCCGCGCTCGCCGGGATTGCAGTCACTGCAACGCCCGCCGCAACGATCGTAATGCCTGCGCATCTTGCAATCAGTTTTTTCATGGAGACCATAAATCTCACCCCGTTTTTCTGTTGTGCTTCTCTTTTATCTGATTTCGGTTATATGTAAAAAAATGAGTGGAGCGTCAGGTCGGGATCATATCCTGCCCGACGCTGCCACTTAGGGGGAACATGGTTCAGAGGCTCTCGATGGAACCTGCGAGATACTGCAAAAGCAGCGTGAGATCCTTGTCCGTCAGCGAGCCGTCGGCGTTGGTGTCAGCGTTGGCTTTGCCCTTGACGGAAAGACCCACATCAATACCTGCAACTGCCTTTGCGAGCATGACGGCATCTGCGAGCTCCACGAGTCCGCTGCAATCGACATCGCCTGCGATGCCGGGCTTCTGCGGATTTTCGCCGCTGTCGCTCGTAGCAGTGGTAGTCGTCGTCGTTTCAGTTTCAGTTGTAGAAGTTGTGGTCGTTGTAGTGGTGCTCTCAGTGGTCTGCGCACCGGCAAGCGATGCGGGAACTGCACCCTCGATGCCGCCGTATGCTTCGTCCACATAGAAGTCGATCGTGGCATCCGGCGTCTCCAGATAGAGGAGCATACCGGTCGCGCCTGCGGGGATCTGGTAGCTGTCATTGGAAACGAGCACCCATTCGCCCTTCTTCGCGGTGACAGTCGCCACCTCCGCGTACTTCTCGTCGCCGTCTGCGGAATACTGGAGTGTCAGCTTGATGTCCTGTGTTGCTTCACCCTCGGTGTATTTCACCATTGCGCCGAAGCTGAAAGTCTCGCCCGGCTTGAACGGATTGCTGCTCAGGTTTCTGCCGGCGCCGTTCCAGGTTTCCTGTCTGCCGGTGACGGAGAGCAGCCCGCTGCCGAGATACGCCTCGCCGGAGGTCTGCGCGACCTTGTCACTGCCGCGCTCAGCCCAGCGCTCTGTGTCGCTTTCAAAGGTGTTGTGGAAGTAGCAGCCGTCCTGATCGGGCTCGATTATGGTCGGGGTCTTGCCGCCGCCGGCGGGGTTGTCGCCGTCGCCGTAATCAGACGGGTCGATCATAGCCGCGAGGGAATTATAAGCTGCCTTTGCGCTGCCGTTGTCATTGAAGAGGAGGCAGTTTTCACCGCGGCGCCAGCTTGTGCCGTCGGTTGTGCCCCAGACAACGAACGCTTCGACTGCCGGGTTATCGAGTGCGCACTGCATGATCGCCTTGTAGCGGTCAGCGTTTGCCTGCGCGATATCGAGCTCTGTGATGTGGACACAGCCGGTAATATCCGCATAAGTGTTCAGTGCGGAGCGGTAATCGTTGACGCTCGGCCAGTCTGCATTGAGGTGAGACTGCATGCCCACGCCGTCGATCACATCAGCAGCCTTCAGATCCTTGACCAGATTGATAATGCCGGTCTTCTTCGGCTCCTGATACTCGTTGTAGTCATTATAGAAGAGCTTGCAGCCCTCAGGACGGTACTTCTTTGCGTAGGTAAACGCCTTCTTGACGAAGCTGTTGTCGCCGTAGACGGAGACCCATGCAGAAGTGCCGGAGTTGGTATTGTTGTCGCCCTTGTCGCGCGGGCCGGAAGAGCCGTCCTTGATGCACTCGTTCGCGACATCGTAGGCGTAGAGGTTCAGGTCGGGATACTGCTCTGCGATCGCATCAAACATGTTGTGGATGTAGCTTTCCATGCGCTGATCCATCGTGGAGGTATCGACCCAGCTGCCGTTGTTGAAATCGCTCTTGAAGAACCAGCTCGGGGTCTGGGAGTGCCAGACGAAGGTGTGACCGCGCATTGCGATATTGTGCTGCACACAGAAGTCGATGATGCTTGCGGCGCGGCTCAGCGACACCTTGATGTTATTGTTGGAAGAGCCGTTCTGCACGAGGGTCGCATCCGGCTTGAGCTCATTCTCGCAGGTGACGGAGTTGAACTCGCGGAGGATGATGCCGGTGATTGTCGAATTACCCATGCTGCCGTTCGGAACACAGGTGCCGACGCGGAAGTGATTCGCGTAGATATCCTTGAGACCGACATCCGCTGCATGTGCTTCGATCTCTGCGCGGCTCCAGGTCTTGTTCTTGCCCTCTGCCTTAAAGCTGTCAAAATAAAAGTCGTTCGTGCTGTCGGTGGTGATTGTCACGGTGAGGTCGGCTGCATCATCCGGTGCTGCATAGCTGCCGGAGAGCTTCGTCCATTCGCCTGCGTTTGCAGCCTCTTTCACGATCACTGCGGATTCCCTTGCGCCGTCGGGTCTGAGCCACGAAAGCGTGAGGGTGAAAGTCTCGGCGGTGTCCGCCTTGACGAATACACTGTATGCATAGCGCATGCCGCCGTCGAGGTAATAGCCCTTATCGGAAGCAGCGCCGTCTGCTGCGTTCTGCCGGTTCGTGACTGCCATGCCGCGGGAGGAGTGATACGCCCCCTGCGGTGCTGCTTTCAGCTCCGTGAAGTCGCCGACATTGTACCAGCCGTCATAATTCGATTCAAATCCGTTGCTGACCAGAAGATCAGCGGATGCGGTGCCCGAAGGCATCACAGTCAGCGCGGAGAGCGCCATCGCTGCGGACATGACGCCCGCGAGCATTCTTTTCAGTTTCATTTTATTTTCCCCCAAATTTCTGCGATGATACCAGATGTGCGGTTTTGTGTTTCGGTTCCGGAGTTTCTCCGTTCCCTTTGACTTTATTCTAGCATATATGCACAAAAAAAGCAAATAGGTATTCTTTGATAGGGGGTATAGGGAAAAACATATGGTATTTCCGGTGAATTTAATACAGTCCGTATATATGAAGAAACTGTGAATTACTGCATGTTGAATTCAAGAGCAATATCGTTATTATTTTGCAAAATCCGTTCGGTTTGCCGGATTCTTCCGGCGGGCTATTGCAATAATCCCGGATTTATGGTACAATATATATGTATCTTTGCATACGCATCTCACACAGAAAAGGAGAATCACGATGTTTGATCAGATCGGCGAAACCCTGCACGGATTTACCGTCACGCGCATCCGCGAATCGGCGGAGCTCGGCGGCAGACTCGTGGAAACGGTATACGAAAAGACCGGCACGGAGCTTGTCTGGGTCGATAACGGCATTGAGAACAAGCTCTTCTCGATCGCATTCAAGACCCTCCCCGAGCAGAGCACCGGCGTCTTTCATATTCTGGAGCATTCTGTGCTCTGCGGCTCCGCAAAGTATCCTGTGCGGGAGCCGTTTGTCGAACTGCTGAAAAGCTCGATGAACACATTTCTCAACGCGATGACCTTCCCGGATAAGACGATGTATCCTGTCTCCAGCCGCAATCCGCGTGATTTTCTGAACCTCACGGAGGTCTATCTCGATGCGGTGTTTGCGCCGCGCATCCTCGAAGATCCCAATATCTTCTGCCAGGAGGGCTGGCACATCGAAGAAGCCGAAGACGGCACGCTCACCTACAAGGGCGTTGTCTTCAATGAGATGAAGGGCGCGACCAGCAGCGTGGACGATCAGGCGGAATACAAGATGCTGGAAATGCTTTTCCCCGATACCTGCTACGGCTTCAATTCCGGCGGTGATCCCGCTGTCATCCCCTCGCTCACCTATGAGACCTTCTGCGAAACCTACCGCAGATTCTATCACCCCTCGAATGCACGCATTTTCCTTGACGGCAGCGTGCCGCTGGAGGAGACATTGCGGCTCATCGACGCATATCTCTGCAAATATGAGAAGTGCGCTGTCCTCCCCGAGATCGGCATGCAGAAGCCCGTTTCCGCGGAGGAGACCATCCCCTATGATCTTGCGAAGGAAGAGCCGATCGAAGACCGCGGCTGCCTGACGGTCGGCAAGATCGCAGGCACATGGGACGAGCGCGCAAAGCTGCTCGCGATCCGTGTGCTGAATGACGCGATTGCGGGCTCCAATGAAGCGCCGCTCAAGCGTGCCGTGCTCTCCGCAGGGCTGGCGCAGGAAATGGATGTCATGCTCGATGATTCCATCGCACAGCCCTTTTTGCTCATTCACCTGAAAAACACCGCCGACGGCAGAGACGGCGAAATCCTGCCGCTCATCCGCAGGACTGCCGCAGAGCTCCTCGAAAAGGGGCTTGACCGCGCCGCACTCGAAGCCTCTGCGAACCGTCTCGAATTCCGCCTGCTGGAGCCCGACGAGCCGCAGGGTCTTGACCGCTGCATCAACGCCATGAACAGCTGGCTGCACGGCGGCGACCCGATGCAGTATCTGGTCTATGCAGATGACTTCGCGGCTGTCCGCAAAATGATCGCAGACGGCAGCTTTGATGCGCTGCTGCGTACACTCTATATTGACGAGGAGGGCACCGCCGTCCTACACTCTGTCCCCTCCTACACCCGCGGCGAGGAGCTGCGGAAGGATGAGGCAGACCGCCTTGCAAAGATCCGCGCAGCATGGACAGACGCCGATCTGGAAGCAAACCGTGCGCGCAATGCGTCCCTGCTGGCATGGCAGCAGACGCCCGATACGCCTGAGCAGCTTGCAACGCTCCCGGTGCTTGATCTCTCCGAGGTCAGCGATCAGCCGTCGCTTGCTGAGACAGAAGTGACAGAGCATGCCGGCATCACGGTGCTCTGTCACCCGGCAGCATGCAGCGGCATCGTGCATCTCACGCTTTATTTCCGTCTCACAGACCGCACGCTTGAGGACATTACCCTGCTGAATATCGCCGCAGACGGCTTCGGCAAGCTCCCGACAAAGCGGCACGGTGCGCTGGAGCTCCAGCAGCTTCTCAAAAATACCGTCGGGCGCCTGAATATCGGTGTCGAAATGGCGGCAAACCGCAAAGACAGCGAGCACTGCACACCGCTGCTGGCTGTGCGGAGCAGCGTGCTCGAGGAAAAGCTCCCTGCTGCGTTCGACCTGATTCTGGAGGTCATGCAGGAGACCGATTTCTCGCAGAAGGACAAAATCCGCGAATTCATCCTGCAAATGGATGAGCGCGCAAAAATGGCGGGCGTTATGGCGGGGCATGCACTCGGCATGTCGATCGCAATGTCGCGGTATTCCGCACGCGGTGCCGTTGCAGATGCCCTCAGCGGCTATGCATCCATCATGCGCCTCCACCGGCTCGCAAAGAATTTCGATGCAGAATTTGACGCATTCACAGCAGAAATCAACACCGCCGTGCAGGAGACCTTCTGCCGTGCACGCCTGACCGCATCGGTCACCGCGGCGAAGCCTGCCGACATTTCAGCGCTGCTTGACCGTCTGCCGGAGGGCACCGCTGTGCCGGAGAAGCAGGCCTACCGTGCAGAGCTGCCTGAACGCACGGGCTACACCATTCCCGCGCAGATCGGCTTTGCGGTGCAGGGCTACGCACTCCCGCTGAGCGGCATCGAATATCAGCCTGCGATGGCAGTCGCGACCAAGATCATCTCGCTCAGCTACCTCTGGAATACCGTCCGTGTGCAGGGCGGCGCTTACGGCACTGGCATCTCTGCGGCGCGGGACGGCAGCGTCTTCACCTACTCCTACCGCGACCCCACTCCGGCTGCGACGCTGGAGGTCAACCGCGGCATTTCCGATTTCATCCGCGGATTTGTCGAGAGCGACGAGCCGCTTGACAAATATATCATCTCCCGCGTGTCGGACGGCGACCCGCTGCGTTCGCCGCGTGAGGAGGGCGCGTTTGCCGATGCACTCTGGCTCTCCGGCGAAACAAAGGAGGATCTGATCGCCTCCCGCCGCGGCATGCTGGCAACGACCCGCGCACAGCTCCTCGAGACCTGTGCCGCATGGGATGCGCTCTGCGAGAAGGGTGCGGTCTGCGTGGTCGCTTCGGAAGCGCAGCTTGCCGGCTGCGGCGGACTGACGATCCTCACGGATGCAGAATAACGCAGATACAATCTTTCAGATAACAGAAGCCCCCGGTACTCCGCAGTATCGGGGGCTTCGTGCTTTCCGCACACAAACAACGGCGCCGTACTGCTGCCTTACAGTACGGCGCCGCTGCTAGAAAGGAGTGGTAGTGATGATGTCGTGAATCAGCCCTGATTCCAGCTCTCGAGCTCCCGGTAAAGACCGAGATAGAGCTCTGCGGACTGTGCCCAGCTGAAGTCTGCTTCCATCGCATTCTTCTGGATCTCAGCCCAGAATTCAGGGTTCTCGTAAGCACCCTTGGCACGCAGGCAGGCGCCCAGCATGTCATGTGCATTGTAGGTCTTGAAGGTAAAGCCGGTGCCGTTCTCGCCGCCCGCATCCTTCACGGAATCGCGGAGACCGCCCGTCTCGCGGACGATCGGCATCGTGCCGTAGCGCATCGCATACATCTGCGCCAGACCGCACGGCTCGCTCTGCGACGGCATCAGGAACATGTCGCAGCCCGCATAGATGCGCCGCGCAAGCTGCGGCACAAAGCCGAGCGTCACGCTGACCGCCTGCGGATAACGCCATGCCATCTCCTTGAAGAAGTCCTCATAGACGCGCTCGCCGCTGCCTAAAATTGCGAAGTGGAAGCCGTCGTGAATCATCTCCTCGAAGACATAGCGGATGAGGTCGATGCCCTTGTGTGCGACAAAGCGCGTGCAGATGCCGATGAGCGGCTGGTCGTCCTGCGGAAGACCGAGCTCCTCCTGCAAGGCGCGCTTGCAGGCGAGCTTGCCTGCCATGTCGCCGACGCTGTAATGCTGATAGGGCTCTGTGAGCGCATCATCGGTCGCCGGATTGTAGCTCTCGACGTCAATGCCGTTCAGGAAGCCGGTCAGCTTATACTGCTTGTTGGTGAGCGCTCTGTCGAGCCCGTGCGAATACCACGGATCGAGGATCTCCCAGGCATAGCTCGGAGAGACCGTCGTGATCTTGTCAGCGGTCTCGATGGCGCCCTTCATCATGTTGACATTGCCGTCGTATTCCAGCAGATTCGCGTGATACATCGGAATGCCCATCAGTTCGTTGAGCACTTCCTTGCCGTACTTGCCCTGATACGCGATGTTGTGGATCGTGAACACGGTGCGGATATTGTCAAATCCTTCCTGATACTTGTAGAAGATCTGATAATATACCGGCGTGAGGGCAGTCTGCCAGTCATTGCAGTTGATGACAGTCGGCTTGAAGTCGATGACGCGGAGCATCTCAAGGATTGCGCGGCTGAAGAAGACGAAGCGCTCGCAGTCGTCATAGAAGCCGTAGATGCCGTCACGCTTGAAATAATACTCGTTGTCGATGAAATAATAGGTCACACCCTGATGCACAGCCGAGAAGATGCCGCAATACTGCTTTCTCCACGCGACATCGACGGTGATCGAGGTGATGAAGGTCATGTCCTTGCGCATCTCCTCGCCGATGCACTTATAGAGCGGGATGACGACACGGCAGTCGTGCCCCTTTGCATTCAGCGCAAGCGGCAGCGCGCCCGCAACGTCTGCGAGACCGCCGGATGCGACATAGGGTCTGGCTTCACTTGCTGCATACAGAATATTCATGCAATGCCTCCTTTAACTGCGTGCGGGCTGCACAGTGCAGACCCCGCACCGATCATTCCGGCTCAGGCAGAGACTCAGATCTCTGCGCCCTTGCCGATAAAGAGCGGGTAGCCTGCCGAACCGGTAAGCTGGCGTTCATCCGCGATCCGCACATTCTTGTCGGTGATGACATTGCGGATGGAGCAGCGCGCACCGATGACGGTATCCTGCGTGATGACGCTGTCGCGGACGACAGAGCCCTTGCCGACGCGGACGCCGCGGAAGAGAATGCAGTTCTCGACCTTGCCCTCGATGATGCAGCCGTCTGCGATCAGCGAATTCTTGATGTGCGACTCGAGCCCGAAGCGGACAGGCGCATTGTCCTTGGTCTTGGTGTAGATCGGTGCGGTCTTGGTGAAGAGCGCATCGCGCTTTGCGCTGTCAAGCAGGTCAAGGTTTGCGTTGAAGTAGCCCGCCAGCGAGTCAATCTTGGAATAATAGCCCTTGTGCTCATAGGCGAGGATCTTGTAATTCGCCGTGCGGTCAAGGAGAATATCCTTGCGCAGCGAGAAACGGTTGCGGCTCATGGATTCCTTGACGATCCGGCGCAGGAAATCCTTGCTCATGACATACATATCAAGACCGAGATTGCAGTTTCCGGTCATGGGCGGGTCGATCATCACATCATTGACGAAGCCGTCGCCGCCGATGCCGAAGATGGTCGCGGAGGTGCCGGTCGCCTGATCGTAATAGCCCTTTGCGTAGATCGCGGTGATGTCCGCGCCGCTTTCGATATGTGCCGCGACTGCCGGGCGGTAGTCGATGTTGGTGACGATATCGCAGTCTGTCAGCACGACATATTCTGCGGGGGAATGCTCCACGAAGCTCCAGATATTGCCGAGCGCGTCGAGCTTACCGTTATACATGGTCGAGCTGGTGTGCGAATACGGCGGAAGCAGATGCAGACCGCCCTTCTTGCGTGCGAGATCCCACTCTCTGCCGGAGCCGACATGGTCAAGCAGCGAGCCGTAATTGCGCTTGGTGATCACGCCGACCTGAGAGAAGCCGGAGTTTGCGAAATTGGAAAGCGGAAAGTCGATCAGGCGGTATCTGCCGCCGAACGGCACCGAGCCCATTGTTCTGAGCTTGGTCAGATCAAACACAGCGTCATCGTGGATGCTTGCAAATACAAGCCCCAGTACATTCTGATTGGTTCCCATTGCTTTTACTCCCTCCCCTTTCAGATAGATTCCGACAGAATCTGCTTGGGCGCGACTGCCATGCCCTCGCTGACTGTGATGTTGTGTCCCGTGACGGCGATGCCCCATGCGTTACGGTCATCGCCCTCATATTCCTCGGGGCTCCTGCCGATGTGGGCATCCTTCTCGATCACGCAGTCCTCGCCGACAATCGCATATTCCACGACCGCGCCCGCCTTGATGACAGTGCCCGGCATGACGATGCTGTAACGCACCGTCGCGCCCTCCTCGATCGTGACGCCGCCGAAGATCACGGAGAAATCGACCTTGCCCTTGATGACAGAGCCCTCAGTGATCATCGCGTTCTCGATCTCAGCGGTTGCGCCGATATACTGCGGCGGATAGTTGCTGTGGCGGGAGTAGATGCGCCACGATTTGTCATAGAGATTGAGCGGCTCATTCGGTGCGAGCAGATCCATGTTCGCATCCCAGAGCGAATCGAGCGTGCCGACATCCTTCCAGTAGCCCTCGAAGGTGTAGGCGAAGATGCGCTCCTTGTTTTTCAGCATAGAGGGGATGATGTCCTTGCCGAAGTCCTTGGAGCCGGTGTTGGCGTTTTCATTCTCGATGAGATACTTCTTGAGCTTTGCCCATGTGAAGACATAAATGCCCATCGAAGCGAGCGTGGAGCGCGGCTCCTTCGGCTTCTCCTCGAAGTCGGTGACGCGCATTTCCTCATCGCAGATCATGATGCCCATGCGGGACGCCTCAGAGCGCGGCACATCGAGCACCGCGATGGTGAGGTCGGCATTCATCTTCTTGTGATAATCGACCATCTTGGAATAATCCATCTTGTAGATGTGGTCGCCGCCGAGGACGACAACATACTCCGGGTCATAGCGCTCAATGAAGCTGATATTCTGGTAGATTGCATTGGCAGTGCCCTCATACCAGGATGCGCCGGAATTGCTCTCGTAAGGCGGGAGCACATGAACGCCGCCGTTCATCTTGTCGAGATCCCACGGCTGACCGTTGCCGATATAATCATTGAGCACGAGCGGCTGATACTGTGTCAGCACACCGACGGTGTCGATGCCGGAGTTCGTGCAGTTGGAGAGCGGAAAGTCGATCAGGCGGTATTTTCCGCCGAACGGCACCGCAGGCTTTGCCATATCATGTGTCAGTGCATACAGCCGGCTGCCCTGTCCGCCCGCGAGCAGCATGGCAACGACTTCCTTTTTAATATACATAGTGGAACGCCTCCTTGCATTGTGTAATTACGATTTGTCGTCAGCCGGCTTCTTTGTACGGGTTCGCTTCGGCTTTTCCGCAGCGGCCTCTGCCTTCGGCTCCGCCTTCTTTGCGCGGGTTCGCTTCGGCTTCTCCGCAGCGGCTTCAGTCTTCGGCTCCGCCTTCTTTGTGCGGGTACGCTTCGGCTTTTCGGCAGCCGACGGTGCTGCGGCGGTCTCTGCACCGGCAGTCTTCTTTGTGCGCGCCTTCTTCGGGGTATATTTGAAATACTGCACCGAGAGCGGCGGCAGCGTCAGTGCGATCGACTGATCGAAGCCGTGCATGCCGAATTCCTGCGACTCGACCTTTTTGAGCGCCGTGCCGCTTCCGCCGAACTGCGGCGAATCGGAGTCAAAGACCAGCGTATAGGTGCCTGCATAGGGCACGCCGATCTTGTAATCCTCGCGTGCGACCGGGACAAAATTGCACACAGCGATGATCTCATTCTCGCTGTCGTCGATTCTGCGGAAGGCGATGACGCTCTGGCGGTAATCGTCATTCGAGATCCAGCTGAAGCCCTTCCAGGAATCATCGTTTTCCCAGAGCGCCGGGGTCTCGCGGTAGAATTTGTTGAGTGCCTTTGAGAATTCGAGCAGCTCTTTGTGGATCGGGTAGTCGAGCATGAACCACTCAAGCTGTCCCTTGTAATCCCACTCTCTGCGCTGACCGAACTCCTGCCCCATGAAGAGCAGCTTCTTGCCGGGATGCGCAAACATATAGCAGAGGAATGCGCGGTAGGAGGCGAACTTGTCGCCGTCAAGACCGGGCATCTTCTCGATCATCGAGCACTTGCCGTGCACGATCTCGTCATGGGAGATCGGCAGGACATAGTTTTCGGAGAAGCAGTAGAAGAACGAGAATGTCAGCTTGTCGTGATTGAATGCACGGTAAAGCGGATCCATCGACATATAGGAGAGCATATCGTTCATCCAGCCCATGTTCCACTTGAAATTGAAGCCGAGACCGCCGATGTCGGTCGGCTTTGTGACGAGCGGCCATGCGGTGGATTCCTCCGCGATCATCAGCACATCGGGGTGTCGGCTGAAGACCGCTTCATTGAGCTGCTTTAAGAACGCCACAGCTTCGAGATTCTCTCTGCCGCCGTTGACATTCGGTCTCCATTCGCCGTCTCTGCGGTCATAGTCGAGATAGAGCATCGACGCGACAGCGTCCACGCGCAAGCCGTCGATGTGGAAGGAATCGAGCCAGTAGCAGGCGGAGGAGATGAGGAACGAGCAAACCTCGGGCCTGCCGTAGTCAAAGACTCTGGTGCCCCAGCCCTTGTGCTCCTGCTTGAGCGGATCGGTGTATTCGTAGAGGCAGGCGCCGTCGAATTCGCAGAGCCCCTGTGCATCCTTCGGAAAATGTGCCGGCACCCAGTCGAGAATGACGCCGATGCCCGCCTGATGGAACATGTCGATCATCTTGCGGAAGTCATCGGGTGTGCCGAAGCGCGAGGTCGGGGCGAAGTAGCCCGTGACCTGATAGCCCCAGGAGCCGTCAAACGGATACTCCGTCAGCGGCATGAATTCGATGTGCGTGTAAGAGAGCTCCTGCATATACGGAATGATCTGCTTTGCGAATTCGACATAGGGAAGCGGATTTCCGTCTTCATAGGTGCGCCAGGAGGCAAAATGCACCTCATAAATATTCATCGGGCTCTTGTAGACATTCGTCTGGCTCTTCTTTTTGAGCCACGCAGCATCGTTCCACTTATAGGTGGATTCATAGAGCTTTGTCGCGTTCTGCGGTGCAGTCTCGAAATGCGTGCCGTAGGGATCGTTTTTGAGCAGCACCCTGCCGTCCTTCGTCAGAATGCTGTATTTATAAAGGGTATACTGCGGGAGCCCTTCAATCTCGGCCTCCCAGATGCCGTCAGCAGTCTTCTGCATCGGATTCGCGTCGCGGTTCCATTCATTGAAATCGCCGACAACGGAGATATTGACTGCATTCGGCGCCCAGACGCGGAACACAACCGTGTCCTTTCTGCCTTTTTTGATGCGGTGCGCACCGAACAGAAGCTGTGCGTCATAATTGCGTCCTTCATAGAACAAGTGCAGCGGAAATGCGTTCGGATTCTGAGCGGAATTGTTCGTATTACCAGTGATATTCATTCGATCCTCCCCAACCGGCTCGTCGGACAAATTCGGAACAATTTTCCGGCGGGTGCGGTATATCCTTTCCTTTCCAATGTAGCAGCGGCAAAGCACTGACAGCTTGCCGTATATCTATTTTACCATATTCTCTCATTTCTTTCAAGTCTTTTTTGCAATTCTAATAAAAAAACAGCATTTCGGACAATGTTTTTCTGTTGTTTTTGTGCAATTTGTCAGCTTCCCATAGCAAAATAAAAATAATTCACGCGGGAGCAGATCCGCCCGTCTGCACAAAACCTGTTTTTGGTAGAATCAGAACGCCCGTGCGCAGCGATTATTACGCTATACCGTGCATATCACATACCGCTTGCTGCAATATTATTTCATTTCCGTCAGAATCACCGTTCGTCGATCGCCGTCCCCGTGATTGCAGCCGCAAGCACCGTCACATCATCCCGCGGCGCACCCTTTGCGTCCCGCTGTGCCTTCGAGCAGACGGTATGCGTCAGCGACTGGAGATCGCCGCCCTGCTGGAGCCGCTGCCGGATGTACGGATACAGCGATTCGTCGAGCCCGTCAGAGAGCAGAAAGAGCATGTCCCCGCGCTCGAGCTTCAGCACAGTCGAATAGGGCTCCGTCTTCGGAAGAATGCCGATCGGGTCGCTCGCCGCCTGACAGATCGTAATGCGCTCGCCGTGCTTGATCATCGTCGGCCCCGCGCCGTATTTATACAGTGTGACCGCAGCGGTGTCCGTGCAGATCTTTGCAACATCCAGTGTCGCAAAGCGCTCCTCGCCGGATTTCGTCAGCATGATTGCATTGATCATCCGTGCGACTGCCTCGCAGTCCATGCCCGACTGCACGAGCTGACGGAAATTTCCGACAACAATCCGCGCATCGACTGCCGCATGCCGCCCGCTGCCCATGCCGTCCGAGACAACCAGATAGACCGCACCCTCTGCATCCGTGAAGGTGTCCCAGCAGTCGCCGCAGGGCTCGTCCTCATGCACGGCGCACTGCGCTGCCGCCGTCGAAACGGTATATCCGCCTGCGCTTTGCAGGATTATCCGCTGCTCCTCTCCCGCACTCTCCGTGCCGCAGCATTCGAGCGGCTTGCCGAGCGCATCGGAAAGGCACTCGCAGATCATCTCCGTGTCCGCTTCGAGATGGGCAGGGAGATAGAGCTCGACCAGCACGCGCCGGCTTCCGGAGACCGAGACCGCGGCTGCATGGAGCGGAATGCGGAAGCGCTCCAGCGTCTCTGTGACAAGCCGTGTGAGCTCCCGGTGATATGTATGCGACTGCTTCTGCGCCGCTTTCCGCAGGAGATCTTCCGTAATGCGCATCTGCGAAAACAGCAGCAGACGGGTATCGCGCAGACGGGCGGCAAGCGCACGGGATGCGGCGTTCTGCCGCTTCATGCGCCGGAATTCCTCCGTGACGCGCTCTGCCCGGAGACAGCCCTCGGGCGCGTCCATCGGCTCCGAATAGGCAGCGGCGGAGAGTGCTTTGAAGCAGCGCCTGACCGCATCATCGCCGCCCTCCCAGCAGAGCCCGCGGCTCTTGCATTTGCTGCACACGGCGTCGCAGACCTTCGCGGCGGCATCCTCCGGGAGATCATTCCGTGCGAGCATATTTGAGATGCGCTCCGCCGAGCCGCGCACGCCCGCGATCGAGTGTGAGAGAAAGCCCATGCGCGCCTCGGTCAGCGCATTGAGATCAGTGTTGCCGTCGCTGTATTGCAGCAGCATGTCCAGCAGCGTGCCGGAGGGGAGAAACAGAAAGAGCAGCCCGCCGATCACGCCGTTCATCCATGCCTCCGCGACTGCCGTGCTCCAGCCCGAGAGCGCCAGCCCGAGCGCACAGACCGCCTGCATCACCGCATACTGCACGACCGGCTTCTTTCCCGCGAGCGCACCCGCCGCAAAGCCCGCTGCCGGAAGCATCGCCGCATAGCCGGCGGCACCTGCCTCCGCGAGCAGTACCGCGCAGGCGCAGAGCGTCCCGCAGACCACGCCGCCCGCCGCACGGTAACGCCGCGCCGCCGTCAGGATCAGCAGCCCCGCCGCGATCCCGCCGAAGCTCACCATAAACACACGGACCGAACAGAGCGCCGCCATGCCCATCACGCAGCAGACGGAAAACGGCATCGCGTCACTCGCATGCAGCAGCACGGGCAGGCCGTTCTCGAAGCGCATCATCACGCGCCGGATGCAGTAAGCAAGCACGCCTGCCGCAGCCCCGCTGACGCCCCAGATCAGCCAGTCTGTCCCGCGGACAAGCCCCGCCGCGCCGAAGATCAGCACGGAAAGCACCGTCCCTGCCGCCGCCAGCACACCCGCTGAGCGCGGGCTGTGGCGATTTCCGAGCACCCAGCGGATGAGCGTTGTGAGCGCCAGCGCGCAGATCAGCACCGGCTCCGCGGTCAGCATCCCCGTCAGCGCATAGGTCACCAGCGAGCCCGCCAGCACGGCAATCCCGCAGACCGGCGGCAGCGCGGCAGTCAGTGCGGTGTTCAGCGGGATATGCACCCCGTTGAACGATGCCGCCGCGAGCAGGCAGGCGCCCGCCGCACAGCCGAACAGTCCCAGCGCATAAAGCAGGCGCGGGTCTTCTCTCAGTTTCTTCAGTTTGTTCATACAGCATTCCTCGATTCTGTCCTGATCTTGCCCTTCTGCGGGCGTGCGGATATATCATACCATATTCCCCCTGAAAAACCTGTCGATACAGGGGCGGACAAGTTGACATTCTTGCATTTTTCTGATATAATAAGATGGATGAAGTATATCCGCACCCTCGGAGGTGATTTTATGAATTCTACTCTTTTTCTCTCGCAGAATTTCGGCGTTCTGGTGCTGCTGATCGGATTTCTGATCGTGCTCATTTCCGACATTCATCTTGAGCGCAGAATGATCGGCCGCTTCGGCATGGCAGTCACATTTCTGCTGATCTATACCATCACCTATTATATAGAATCCGATCTCGGCTTCCGAACCGAATACACTGCTGCTCGGGCGGTGTTCACAGCCGTGAATTACAGCCTGGTCTCATGGATCCTCTGTGTCCTGATGCTGGTCATATATTCCGTACACAGAAAGCTCCTGATTCTCCCGGCGGTCATCGGCACCGTGCTCTATTTTGTTTCGATCCCGACAAAGCTGGTGTTCTATTTCACCGAAACGAACTCCTTTCAGCGCGGTCCGCTCGGCTACCTGCCCTATATCATCGCCGGACTGTATCTGCTCATCCTGGTCCTGCGGCTCTTCCTCGAAAAGATACATGACAAGGAGCTGCTGATCCTTCTGATCTTCATTTCCGTGACCGCAGTGGTCTGCTTTTTCACGCCGCTTTTCCTGAGTGTCGAGAGCGCAGTCTGGTTTGTGCCGGTCGTCGCTGTTGACCTGCTGCTCTATTATGTCTATCTCCTGCGTCTCTTTACAATGATTGACCCGCTGACAAATCTGCTGAACCGCCAGTGCTACTACGCCGACGCGGAAAAATATGCAGACCGGATCACCGCCGTCGTCGCAATGGATATGGACGGGCTGAAGGAGATCAACGACCGTGAGGGACACACCGCCGGAGACCGTGCGCTCCGCTCGCTGGCAGACTGCTTTCAGCGTGCAGTGCACCGCGGCGAGCGCGTTTACCGCATCGGCGGCGATGAATATCTCATCCTCGCGATGGATGCGGATGAAGCTGAAATCATAAATCTCACCGAGCGCATTGCCGCCGGGGTCGCACGGGTGCCCTATTCCTGCTCTGTCGGCTATGCGATGCAGACGGGCAGGCTGTCCATCGACGAACTCTACAAACAGGCGGACGCCATGCTCTATGAGGCAAAACAGAAATTCTACGAGGAGACCGGAAAGGCACGCAGAAAGCAGAGGTGATCGTAATGCAGTTGCCTGCACACACAGCCGGCAATGTGACGACCGATGCACATTTTCATATGGAATATGCTGACGCCGCCTATTTTCATTATTTCGGGGATGATGTTGTTTATTCCATCCTGCGGACGGTGCATGAAGCGGATACCGAGCGTCTGCTCTCCGCGGCGGCATCGCTCCGCGACGGGCAGACCGAACAGATTGCACTGCGCATGCGCGGCTGCTCCACAGACTGGCGCTGGATGCTCGTCTCCCTGACAGCACACGGTGACGACGAATCGCGGCAGTATCATTTCTGTATCTCCGATGCACGCGGCATCCAGCGCGCGCTGCTCCGCACCATGCAGGAGAATACGGAATACCGCTTCTATCTCAATCTGATGCGCGATCTCGCGTTTCATTATTCCTTCCGCACAAAGCGCATCCGGCTGATGGCATTTGACTGCTGCCGCGAGATCGTACTGACCGATATGCTGCTCGAGGAATGGAAGCAGCAGGCGATCGAGAAGGGCATGATCGGCGAGCGGGATGTGCCGCAGTTTGAAAAGCTCTGCGCAGACATCGCAGCAGGCACCAGCCGCTTCCAGTGTGAGCTGGAAACCTCGGTCTGCTCACTCGGCGCAAGAATGGAATACTGCGCCTTCCGCGGCGTCACCCGCGCAAACGCACCGGGCAGCCGCACCGTCCTCGGCACGATCAGCTTCCTGCACGCAAAATACAAGAGCAAGGAGCCCGGGTTTCTCATCGAATCCTCCCGCGATCCGGCGACCGATCTGCTCAACAAAAGCGCCGTCACCGCCTATGCGAAGGAGGTGCTTGCAGCACAGCCCGCAGAGACCGTCAGCCTTGTGCTGCTCAACATCGACGATTTCAAGGAGATCAACGACCGCTGGGGACACATGCTCGGCGACGAAGTGCTCTTCACGCTCTCGCATATTCTGAAAACGGAGATCGGCGCACGCGGCACCGCCGGACGCATCGGCGGCGGCAGCTTCCTGCTCGTTCTGGAAGGCATCGCCGATGAGACCGATCTGCGCGGCGTCCTGCGTGCGATCCGCACAAAGCTCGAGTGGGCCTGGGAAAGCGGCACAGGCTCCGGCAAAGCACAGCAGATGCGCGTTACATGCTCGATGGGCGCCGCCTGCTATCCGATCGACGCGAAAACCTATGAGGAACTCTTCATGCAGGCGGACAAGGCGCTGTATATCGCCCGCGAGAAGGGACACAACCGCTATGTCATCTATGATGTGAAGAAACACGGCGAGGTGCAGCCGAACCGCGCACGTTCCCTCTCCGATCTCTACGCCGCTGCGCCCCCGCAGAGCAACACGGGATTTGTCACGGAGCTCGTGCAGGAACTGATGCACAGGAAGCCGCCGCTCAGCGAAGTGCTGGAGCGCATCGGCACGCAGTTCGGGCTGGACGGCATCACCGTCTTCACCGCGCCGGACTGGCAGCCGCAGTACCGCTGGGGGCATCCGATCGGCTCAGGCGCGGAGATCCTGATTGCAGAGCCCTTCGCGAAGAGCTACTCCGCAGAGCGCATCTCCGTGATCGACAACATCAATGCGCTGGAGGGCATCGCGGATGACGCCTTCCAGTGGATGCAGGGGGAGAATTTGCAGGGCGCCGTGCTCTACCGCGCAGAGGATGCGGGCACGCCGACTGCGCTCATCGCCTTCGGGCTCTTCGGCAGATACCGCAAGTGGAGCACCCCGGACATCGGGCATCTGACCGTCCTCGGCGGTGTGCTGCATGCGCTCCTGACAGAAGGACAGGCATGACGCAGCGCATCAACAATGCATCTTCCGACATAATCTGTGCATTATAAGATATTGTCTTTCCTATAACAAAAGATTTATAATGATGATGCAGGCATCAGATAAATAATGCCGCATCATCATTTTTCTTAGGGGAGGAAAAACAAATGGGCAAACATCTTATCCGAAAGGCAGCAGCGCTCAGTCTCGCGCTCGGGCTGACCGCATCCGCACTGCCGCTGACCGCCTCAGCAGACGATCAGCAGTACATCATGGGCGACATGGATCTGAACGGCAGGCTCAATGCAGCCGACCTCACGCTCATGAAAAATCTTCTGCTCGGCGCAGCGGAGATGAGCTATCAGCAGATGGTCGCCTTCGACCTCAGCGCCGACGGCACGCCGGATCTCCGCGACCTCATCCTGATGCAGAAATATCTGCTCACAGACATCTCAGAGTTCCCGTCCGGCACCTTCTATACCCTCACGCCGCCGGAGGATCCGATCGAAAACAGCAGCTTCATCGCACCGTCGATCTCCGTACACGGCGCCTCGCTCCCGACCGCGGGCAAGGCAAATCTCGTCGTCTTCTATGTCGATTTCCCGGACTGCCGCTATGACTACGCGCCGAGTGAGGAGGAGCTCAATCAGATCGCGTTCGGCGCGGCAGATGAGAGCAATCCCTGCTATCCCTTCGAGAGCTTCTCCGCATTCTACGGCAGAGCCTCCAAGGGCAATATGCAGCTTTCGGGGCATGTCTTCCGCTATACGACAAAGGAAAATCAGGCAGTCTATGACGACAACAAGGTGAAGATCGCAGAGGAATGCTACGACGCCTTCAAGGACAGCGTCGATTTCACGGAATTTGACGGCGACGGCGACGGGCGCATCGACGCAACACTCTTCACCACACCGACCCGTGCGGGCGACGATCACTGGTGGCCCTGCGCAGGTGCATTCGGCGATCCGGCTTACCGTGTGGACGGCAAGGCAGTCGGGCATATCATCACCGGCAATGCACAGATCGGCAGCACCCGCGATTATGTCAACTTCATCAGCAGCTATTGCCACGAGATGGGACACTGCACAGGTCTCCCGGACTACTATCTTTTCACCACAAACGATTCCGAGGGCATGCACGGCGCTGCCGGCATTGAGCTCATGGACACCGACGCGGGCACGGACTTCGGCGCATTCTCAAAGCTGATGCTCGGCTTCTACCGCGAGAATCAGGTCAATGTCTACAACACCGCGATGGGCACACAGACCTATACCCTTCGCAATGCACAGACCGATGCCGGCAACTGCATCATCATCCCTTACGGCGATCAGCTCGCGGAGCACTATTTCTCGGAGTATTTCATCATCGAGTATGCCTCCGGGCAGGGCAACAACAGCGCCGTGCCGTGGTGGCAGAAGAAGGGTGCGGGCGTCCGCGTGTATCACATCGACGCGACAACCGAATACGGCTGGAACACCTATTTCCGCTACGGAAGCGGCAGTGAGTTCACAAACCGCGATACCGGCAGACGGCTTATCCGCATCATCGACGACACTGACACGGATAATTTCTATCATGCGGGCGATGTCATCACAAACAGCATCGCAGGCTTCAACTGGTATGACGGCAATGCACAGCAGACGGTCGATCCGGGTCTGAAGATCACAGTGGACAGCTTCGAGAATGACGCCTACACCGTCACAGTCTCCGCGAAATAAGCACAGAAAAAGCGCAGTGTATGGGTTGCATACACTGCGCTCAGCTTTGATTCGTTTCGGCCGGTCAGTCGATCTGTGCCGCATATTCCTCCTGCGTCATGCAGATCCGGTCATTTGCCATATATTTCTGAGACTGCGCGTCAGGATCGTTGTTCTTCACAACCGACACAACAAAAACCAGTTCATCCCCGGGATTGTGCGGCAGCTCCTCTGCAGAGAGCACTCTGTATCCGGAGCCGACCTTCTCAAGCACCTTTGCCTTGGCACGTTCCATCATCGCTTCCATGCTGTCGCCGGAGGGCAGCCCGGTCTGCTGTGTCTCGCTCTGCTGCGCTTTTGTCTGCTGTGCTTCCGTCTGCTGTGCCTCGGTCTGCTGTGCTTCCGTCTGCTGTGCTCCTGCGGCGGTTGTGTCCGCGGAGGAAGCGGTCGTGTCCGCAGTGTCAGCAGTTGTCTCCGCTGCTGTTGCTTCGGTCTCCGCTGTTGTGGTGGTAGTCTCTGCGGCGGTCGTGGTGGTCTCCGCAGTCGTGGTATCCGATGCAGAGGTCGTGGTCTCGATGCCGGCTGTGCTCGATTCGGTATTGCCGCAGCCGGTAAGCAGTGCAGCGAAGATCAGTGCTGCTGCGAACGCTGTTTTCTTCATTTTCATTTCCGTTTCTCTCGATTCTATGGTCAGCCTTATTCCGCAGAGAATGTAAATTCCATATCCTTTGCGATGTCTTCCTTGTCGTCCTTCCAGGTCAGCTTGTTTGTCGCCTTGTCGAAGGTCATGGTGCCGGTGCCGTTCTCATAGACGGTCTCGCTCTTGGTGACTTTGCCCTCTGCATCATAGGTCTCGTTCTTGTGAACACAGTCTGTGTACTTGATCACGAAAGCGGTATCGGTCTCCTCGCTCTCGCCGCTCATGGTCCAGACGCCGCTCTCTGCTGCACTGCCTGCCCAGGTCACAGTGAACTTCGCGCCCTTTGCGCCGGTGCATTCGACCTTGATCAGCGCTCTGTCGCTGCGATACTTGCCGATGTAGTTCATCATCGGATTCTGGCCGGTCTGCTGACCGGCAGCTTCCGTATTTGCCTCCGAAGCAGCAGTCGTGTCAGAGGATGCCTTGGTGGTCTCTTCTGCCGCAGCGCCGGTGGTCTCCGCTGCTGCGGTCGTGGTCTCCGCCGCAGAAGCGGTGGTCTCTGCTGCCGAAGTCGTAGTATCAGCCGCAGATGTGGTGGTCTCAGCAGCAGAGGTCGTGGTCTCCGCAGAGGAAACCGCATCGCCGGTGCTGGAAGAATTTCCGCCGCAGCCTGTGAGCAGCACTGCCAGAAGCAGCGCTGCTGCAATACCTGTCTTTTTCATGTTCATTTCTCCTATTCTGTGATCGTATTGTTTCTGGCGGCAGCATCCTTGTGCCGCTTTGTGAAAGACAGTATATCACAGGAAGAAAAACATGTCAAGCGAAGTCCGGCACATTCGGCAGAATCACCGATTTTTCCGCAGAGGGACAATTCTTGCTGTGAAAAATTTTACTGATTGTAACAGAAAAATCACATATCTGCGTAATATTTACAGATCGGTAACATCATTTCGGAAGAGCCTTTTCGTGAGTGCCCTCCAGAGCTCGACACATTTCAGACGGATCTCATATTTCTCCGGCTGCGCCGCGAGCGTCACGGTCTCACCGTCAAAATGTGCGGCAAGGGTATCGCGCTCCTCCGCAGCGGGCAGGCACAGTCCCGGGTACATCACGCACCACCAGTTCTGCCCCGACCCTTCGCCGATCTCAATGCAGAGTGCCTGATAATCCCCCTCCGGCAGCGTTACCTCGCCGTATTGCCGCGCAGGGAAATGCTCCGCGTGCACATCCGCCGCGACCGCATCGGAGACACCCGCGCCCCGCAGCGCATCCTCTGCCGCGGCACGGATCTCCGGCAGCGCCGCCTTAAGCGCTGAAAGCTGTGCGGCATAGTCTCCGCCTTCCGGCATCCACGCCTCCGCGTGCGCGAGCACCGCATCGCGCACGGCGAGCTTTGCGGTCTGATCCGCCGTGCTGTCGGAATCCGCACGCACATGCAGCCGGATCACGCCCTCCTCCAGATTCCGCACGCAGCGCCCCGTCTCCGCAATCTCTGCGGCGCCCCATGCCAGCGGGATCATCAGCAGCATCCATATCGCCTTTTTCATCTGCATCCTTCCTTTCGCTTCCAGTATGATGCAGATTCGGCAGATTATACAAATCCCTATGCAAATTTCAAAAATTGCAGACACTCTTGCGTTTTTTTGCACGAGCGCTTGCAATTTGCCCGAAAATCGTGTATAATTAGGGACGGTGAACTTCACCGAAATTTCGCGCCGGTCTTTCCGGGGCGCACAGGGAGGAAAATCTAATGTTAGTTACGGCAAGAGACATGCTCTACAAGGCAATGGAAGGCAAGTACGCAGTCGGTCACTTCAACATCAACAACCTTGAGTGGACGAAGGCAATCCTTCTGACCGCGCAGGAGCTCAATGCACCTGTCATTCTCGGCGTTTCTGAGGGTGCCGGCAAGTATATGACCGGTTTCGAGACCGTCACCGCGATGGTCAAGGCAATGGACAAGTCCCTCGGCATCACCGTGCCGGTCGCTCTGCACCTCGACCACGGCTCCTATGAGGGCTGCTACAAGTGCATCAAGGCAGGCTTCTCTTCCATTATGTTTGACGGCTCTCACTTCCCGATCGACGAGAACGTCGCAAAGACCACTGAGCTCGTCAATGCTGCACATCAGCTCGGTCTCTCCATCGAGGCAGAGGTCGGCGCAATCGGCGGCGAAGAGGACGGCGTCATCGGCAAGGGTGAGTGCGCAGATCCCGATGAGTGCAAGCGCATCGCTGATCTCGGCGTGGACTTCCTCGCAGCAGGCATCGGCAACATCCACGGCAAGTATCCGGAGAACTGGGAAGGCCTCTCCTTCGAGACTCTCGCAGCGATCAAGGAGAAGGTCGGCGATATGCCGCTCGTTCTGCACGGCGGTACCGGCATCCCGGCTGACATGATCAAGAAGGCAATCTCTCTCGGCGTCGCAAAGATCAATGTCAACACCGAGTGCCAGCTCGCATTCCAGGAGGCGACCCGCGCTTACATCGAGGCAGGCAAGGACCAGCAGGGCAAGGGCTTCGACCCGCGCAAGCTGCTCGCTCCGGGCTTCGAGGCGATCAAGGCTACCGTCAAGGAGAAGATGGAGCTCTTCGGCTGCATCGGCAAGGCTTAATCTCCGCGCGGCGTATACTCATATATCACAGGCAGCACTGTCGGCTTCGGCAGTGCTGCTTTTTATATACAGCTACAGCGGCAGCAGCGCATGTTACTGTTATAAAATAAATATATTTCAAATGGGTTGACAAATAATTACAAATGTGTTACAATCAGCATATAGAAAGGAGCGTGATACCCGTATCAGAAGAATCATACGTCCGTTGTTTTTCTTTGATCAGAAAAGGAGTAACATCATGAACAAACTCACAAAAATCGCCGCAGCCCTTTGCAGTATGTGTATTGCAGCAGGCAGCCTGCCTTCCCTCGGTGCCGCTGCATGTGATCTCACAAAAGAAGAGCTGCTCGCAAAATACGGCTCGCTCTGCAAGATTGAGAAGTGCATCTCTGTTGATTTATCCGAACAGAACAACCGCAACTACCGTGCGCAGGAAGATGTATCCCGCGCCGTGACGCCGACCCTCGGCGAGACAGTGTCCTCCGGCAAAGAGGGCGGCTTCTGCTTTGACCTTCTGGACGCAGGCTGCGCCCGCATCACCGGGCTCGATACAGAAGCTATCCCGGCAGACACAATCGCGCTTGTCATCCCCGGGGAGATCGGCGGTGCACCCGTCCGGGAGATCGGCTATGCCGCATTTGCGGACGCAAACAAGCAGCTTCCGTCGCTCCGCACCGTGATTGTGCCCGATTCCGCAGAATACATCGCGCCGTGTGCATTTCTCCGTGTCTTCGGCAACTGGAACGAGCGTCTCTCACAGGAAACCGGCGAATGGGACAGGGGCTATTCGATCAATCTGCCCGAGAACGTCAGATACATCGGTGCGCATGCCTATTCCTCCTGCGCCTTTGCGCTGATCCCCGCGGGCGCAGAGCGCATCATCCGTCTGCCGGAATGCCTGGAATACATCAGTGCGACCGCCTTTGACGATGCAGTCGGCTCCCGTGTCCTGTCGCGCATGAAGATTGAGGTCGATATGCCGGAGTCGCTTGTGTTTCTCTCCGATGAAACCTTCCACACAGACCGCGCATGGGTCGGCACGGCGATCATCGACGAGTGCTCGCGGAACTGGGAGGTCGATGAGAATGTCCGGGAAGCAGATCTGCCGCTGATCCGCTCCATACTGGGACGCGGTTTCGTCAACGGCGAGCGGAACATCTGCACGATGAAGGACGTTCTGCGGCGCTATCTCGAAGACAACGGTCTGACACAGGACGATCCTCTTCCCTACGAAATAACGCGCACGTTCGGCTATTATGCACCCTTTGCCGGCAGCTATGACAATATGCTCACTCTCGCAGAGAAGAATGCACCTGAGCTGCTCCCCGAGGTACCGCATGAAATGGGAGACGTGAATATCGACGGCAGCGTCACCGTCAGCGACGCCATCATGCTCAACCGAATGCTCTCAGAGGACCCGGAGATCGGCACGGCATCGCACAGCTTCCGCAATGCCGATCTGGACGAAAACGGCACCCTGGATTTGCAGGATTTCCGCACGCTTCTGCACAGTCTGCAATAAGAGACCGGAGCGCACAGGACAAAGAAAGGATATACGATAAAAAAAGGGAGCTCCCGAACACGGGGCTCCCCTCAGCTTGTCGAAAAAGCTCCGTAAAGTCAAAGAGCCTATGATTAAAGTTTCGCTCAAGCCTTTTCCAAAGGCTTGCGAGAGTCCAGAGGCG
>JAEEGK010007473.1_pt1 | contig 26057 bp, 20 predicted proteins | sample 8958771 | NCBI WGS metagenome assembly JAEEGK01 (sample SAMN16246547, study PRJNA631951) | gut metagenome | biome: gut microbiome; feature: rumen; material: SC-attached | host: Bos | place: Iran: Karaj | collected 2018-10 | reverse complement strand
AATTCTTTAGTGGGCTTGGAATCCACTCTTTCCACGGCAATCCATATATCTACTACTCGAAGAACAAGGTGAAAGACCAAGCCATTGCACTCACGACCGAAGATTTCGCAAGATATTTTATTGCTGAGTTCAACGCATGGATTGAGAGAGGAAAGGTAAAGCCTATTCCGATAACGATAGACGATATTCTAAAATGCCTGAAAACACATAGCCCATCGCACAATACTATCTGCACCTACGGAGGCCGTTGCCTGACAAACTTTATAGCCCTCACGCCCAACGGCGATGCGTACAACTGTCCCAAGTTTACCGGGTCGCAGAATATGATACTCGGCAATATCACAGAGCGCGATATCAAGGACATTCTTTCTCCCGATTCGCCTCAGATGAGCAAAATGATTGATGACAGAGTGGCAGCAATCAACGAGTGCGAGAAGAAGAACTGCGGGTACTTCTATATCTGCAATGGAGGATGCCCATATCATTCGTTTATTGCAAGTGATGGCGAGGATGTACGTCATTTGGATTGTTTGTGTGAGGGGAAACAGCTACTCTTCCAATATTTAGAAAGTGTATTGGGATGCTTGGCCGAAAGTTCAAACAAGGCCATTGCTGATTGAGGGTTGTTTTAACGTACTGTTACAAAATGGCAGATATGCCTTTACGTCACAGCTGATGTAAGGGCATATGGTATTTTGACGTGCCTTTACTTCAAACTTTATGTGCTTTTACTTGGCATGCCGACGCAAGGGTTCGTCAGGAGTGGTGTTTGTACACGTCTGCAAAACACAAGATACAACACCACCCAAAGGATACTTGTCGCACAAAGAATACGACATTGAATCAACGAGAACTCGACAAAGGAGCCCCCGTAGGGGCGCAGGCGATTAGGCAGGCGGTGGAGCGCAAGCGGCACCCCTGCACGCCGGCACCCCACCCTATACTGAGCCCCGTAGGGGCGGGCAGGATAACGCGTCTCCTGTCACCCCTACGGGGTTCCATTTGGTGTATATACGCGAGACAGGGGTTTCTGCCTTCGGCTTCCACCCCTGCCTGTATTTCCACGCCCCTCCGGGGCTCTGAGCGGATGCAGAAACCCCACACTGCGCCTAACGGCTTAGTGTGGGGTTATTAAGATATCGTCTCTTCGAGAAGGGAAGGGAGAAAAGATTATCCCTCGTAGAAGGGCATCTTGACGGTGACAGCCTTGAGGAGTTTCTCGCGGATCTTGATGTAGATCTCGGTGCCGGTCTTGGCATAGGCGGCCTCGATGAGGGCGGTGCCGATGTTCTTGCCGGTGCTGGGGCTGGGGCTGCCCGAGCGCACCTCACCGATCTTCTTGCCTTCGGCGTTGCAGACCTCGTAGCCGTTGCGGGCGATGCCGCGGTCGATCATCTCGAAGCCGGCCACTTTGCGCTTGAAGCCGGCGGCCTTCTGGGCGAGGAGGAGCTCCTTGTTGATGAAGTTGTTGTTCTCGGCTTTCAGCTTGACGATGAAGGCCAGCGGAGCCTCGAGGGGGCTGACGGTGTCGTCCATCTCGTGGCCGTAGAGGGCGAAACCTTTCTCCAGACGGAGGGTGTCGCGGCAGCCGAGGCCAGCGGGCATGATGCCGTATTCCTTACCGGCCTCGAAGACGGCGTTCCACACATCGATGGCTTTCTCCTTGGGGATGTAGATCTCGCATCCACCTGCGCCGGTGTAACCGGTGGTGGAGAGGATGATGTCGGGGATACCTGCAAAGGTGAGGATCTTGAAGGTGTAATACTCCATGTCGACAATGTTCTCGTCGGTCAGCTTCTGCATGGCCTTGAGGGCGTTGGGTCCCTGCACGGCGAGCTGGGCCCACTGCTCGCTCTCGTTGACGAAGTCTTTGCCGAGCTCCATGCCCATCTTGTCGGCAATCTGGCTCATCCAAGCCCAGTCCTTGTCGATGTTGGCGGCATTGGGTACCATGAAGTACTCGTCGTCGTGGACGCGGTAGACGAGCATGTCGTCAACCACGCCGCCCTGACCGTTGGGGAGGCAGGTGTACTGCACCTTGCCGTCGAAGAGGTCTTCGACGTTGTTGGTGGTGACATACTGCATGAAATGTTTGGCGATGGGGCCTTTGGCGCGGAACTCGCCCATGTGGCTCACGTCGAACACGCCTACGTTGTTGCGGACGTTGTTGTGTTCTTCAACTAATCCGGTGTACTGAATAGGCATGTTGTAGCCGGCAAATTCGGCCATCTTGGCTCCCAGCGAAATGTGGAGGTCTGTGTACGGAGTTGTTTTCATTATATTAACTATTTGATTTATTATTACTTGTATTCTATTTTGTTCTTCCGTTGAATTTACAAATATACACTTTTTTTTTAAATTATTGAATAGTGAATAGCGAAAAGTGATGAGAATGTGTTATCGTGTTAATGTGTTATCGTGTTAGTCGAATTACAATCTCCACGTATCTCGCGTATTACACGTAAAGATAGCTATACTTGTGATACGCGTGATACGTGGAGAAATAATATACTTTATTGAGATAACGCATTCAAGTGACTTCGTTCAATCCAGTATCGTTATAGCATTGTTATCCGTTCGTTCCTTTTTTGTATGTAGGGTAACGAGGCAGGATGGATTCAGTAAGGATGCTGTATTGAAGGGCGTTAGTGGGGTTTGGAGGAAAGAAAAGAGACGCCGATTGGGAGTCCGGCGTCTCTTTTGGAGGATTGTCGTGATGCAGGGTGCAGCGTGTCAGGGGAGGATGAGTTTGACGGGTTTCTCGTTCCCGATGCGGACGATGTAGATTCCAGAGCGGGGAAGGGTGAACGAGAGGGGGTCGGTGTGGCTGCTGCCGCTGTGGGCGATGGTGCGGCCCAGGAGGTCGTAGATGGCGACGGGCTGGCCTTCGGCGCCTTGGATGGTGATGCTGTTCTGGCGGGTGGCGATGATGTAGCCGCCGTCGGTGTCGGTGGGTTGGATGCCGAGGGGCGAAGTGAAGTGGGCAACGAGCACGGTGTCCTGTGTGATGACGATAGTGCGTGGGTTGTCGGTGTTGCCGTCGTGCCACGAGTGGAAGCGGTAGTTGTGCTTAGGATAGGCGTTGATGACGACCGTTTCGTTGGGGTTGTAGAGGCCTTCGCCGGTGACGCGCCCCATCTCGTAGTTGTCGGAGATGATGCAGGCATAGTATTGGCCTCCGTTGTCGGGACACCCGATGAACTGGATGTCGTTGCGGAAGTTGTGGAGGCTGTACGAGCCGCCGGTGGAGTCGGTATAGGGGTAGGCGTCCTGGCTGGTGCTGTAGTAGACGCTGGAGAGGTTGTCGTTGGTGGTATGGCACAGGAAGCGGTCGCCGGCATAGGTGGTGACGCCGGAGTTGTCGTGGATGGCCAGGACGAGGTTGTCGGTGCCGTTGTATTGGAACGGGGTGTTGAAGTTGATTTTGTTTAGCCCGTGGATGAAGTCGAGTTTGCCTTGGTATACGGGTGTCATTTCCTCGATGGGGATGTAGCTGTGTTCGTAGTTGAATTTGTCGAGGGTGGTGTGTCCCATGTATACAGTGCAGCTGTCTTTATGGATGCCCTGGGTGTAGTTGTAGTTGATGCTGAAGGCGTGGATGGTGAGCGGGCCTCCCATTTCGTCGGCAAGGAAGAGCTGTTCGGAGAAGTTGTAGGATTGGTTGACGGCGAAGGGCAAGCCGTTGCGGTCGTAGGTGGTTTGGCTTAAGATGTCGATGTTGGTCACGTTGTTGCAGACCTCGGTGTTGAACGAGGTGGTTACCCAGTCGCTGCTGTCGGTGTAGATGCCGTCCTGGAGGTTGTAGTGGCCGCGGATTTTAAGTTCGTAGACGGTGTTGGATGCGAGGTTGGCGATGGTGGCGAAGGGCATTGATGTGGACAAGGTGGTGAATGGTAGGTCGGTGCCTTGCTTGCGGTAGGCGAGGGTGTAGCTGTCGAAGTTGCCCATCCAATTCAGCGAGGCAGTGGAGGTGGTGACACGCTGGATGGTGATGTGCGAGGGGTTGGGGTGGTTGGTGTAGTTGAAGCTGATGGTCCGCCCGGGTACCGAGACGTTGGTGATGGCAAAGCTGACGTCGGGGGTGCCGTCGGAGAGGTACGGATAGATATCTGTGTTCGGGGTGAACTGGGTGCGTTTTTTCAGGCGGGAGAAGTAGGCTTCGTTCAGCTGGCCGTTCACGTCGTTGCTGTTGGAACCGGGACGGAATACCCACACTTCGTCGAAGTACTCTTCACCGTCGAAACCGGCGTTGCCGTCGAAACGGGTGTCTACACGGTAGATTATCAGACCGCGGCCGGGCAGTTGGCGCTCGAAGGTTTCGGTGTTGTCGCGGTATTCCACCACATAGAATTGGTCGGGGTCGGCACTGGGGAAGCGGAGGGCAACGGTGTCGGGGATGCTGTCGGCCAACGAGTTGATGGTGTATTTGCCGGGTTTGGTAATCAGAGGGATACTGTCCAGCCAGTTGCCGTACTTATATTTGAGGTAGGCGCTCATGTGCTGTGGGGGCTTGGAATTGGTGGCCATGAGGTCCCATTGTCCGACAGGAGAGATTTCGTCGTCGCGGTTGTAGCGGTAGAGGTCGGGGGCGCCGAGCGAGTGGAACATCTCGTGGCAGAAGGTGCTGGTGCCGAAGTAGTCGGCACCTGAACCCTCGAGGGCGAAGTTGAAGGTGCTGACTTGTTTGCCGTTGATGTAGACATCGCGGCCGTAGAGACTCCATTTGTGGGGCCAGAGGAGGTCGTTCCATCCGGTGGCGGCACCTTTGACGACGAAGTTGACATTGTCGATGTAGCCGTCGTTGTCGCAGTCGAGGTTGTAGCTTGTGGGTACGGGTGCGGAGTCGTTGATGTAGTTGACGGCACTAACTAAGAGCTCGAACTCACGGTTGGAGCGTTCGCGGTAGTTGGTGTAGCCAATGGGGTTGGCCTCGGTGTAGGGCCTGTAGTAGTCGCGCGGGTGGGGCGAGCGGTAGGAGCGGATGCTGTCGCCGTCGGGAGTGGGGGCATAGTGGGTGCGGATGAAGATTTTGTTGTAGGATGCGTGTTTGAAATAGTTGTATACCGAGGAGACTGTGGCCGTGGACGAGTCGCTGAACATCTGGTCGATGTTGGAGAGGGGACGGGAGTATGGCGAATCGTCGGCAAAGCGGATGAAGATGACGAGGTTGCAGAAGTCGCCGTGGTTGCGGCCGCTGGTTTTGGGGACGGCACGGCGGTATTGTTCGGGTATGTCCCAAGCGTGGCGGCGTTGCAGCCACTCGGCACGAGAGATGGAGATGCCCGGTTTTACGCCCAGGGTGGCGGGGTCGACTGTGCCGACGGGATAGGCAGAGGGGCGTACACCCTTCTCGCTGTCGCCGAGGGCGTAGACCCACCAGCCGCTTGGGGCTTGGACGATAGTGTAGTTCTGGGCATCGTGGAAGCGTTGATAGCATTCATCGCCTGTGACGAACATGTGGATGGTGTCGCCTGAGGGCTGGATTTGTGTGGTTGGCATGTTCTCGACGTAGACAGCATGTGCACAGACGGGACTGAGAAGCAAGGCTGCCAGGAGAACGAGATGAAAACGAAAATTCATAATGTGTTTGGTTTATTTAATTTGACTGTATACTGATTTATTAAGGTAAAGCGCCTGGAGTAATCCTCGCAAAGCAAGGAATGCCATGAAGGCAGTCCAGAGGATGTTGTTCCAGACGAAGAGGTCGGCCAGGTGTGCAGAGAGGAAGTGCTTGCCCAGGTAGTAGACGGCAAAGAAAGTGGCCGAGGCAACGAACATGCTGTTGCGCATGGTGCGCGATGCTGTCGCGCCGACGAAGATGCCGTCGAACAGGAAAGCGGAGAATCCGCACACGGGGATAATGAGCGTCCAGAAGAGGTAGTGCAGGGTGCCCTGTATAATGTCGGGTTTGTCGCTGAAGATGCGGAGGAACCATTCACCTCCTATAGCGTAGAGTGCCGTGAAGAGGAGTGTGAGCCCCAGTCCCCAGCGAAGCAGCAGTTTGACCGAGAGGTGGAGGGAACGGCTGTCGCGTGCACCGATGTAGCGGCCTACAAGCGATTCGCCGGCATAGGCAAAGCCGTCCATGATATAGCTGAAGAGGGTGAAGAACTGCATGAGGAGTGCATCGATGGCAAGCACTTCGGCACTGATATGGCTGCTGGCAGCAGTGATGAAGGTGAAGACTGCCGAGAGACAGACGGTGCGGAGGAAGATGTCGCCGTTGACCTTGAAGAAGAGCTTGAGTTGCGACCAGTGCAAGGACGCTTTGAGCAGTGGTATTATCTTCAACTGGATGGTGGTGTGCGGTTTGATGCGGCGCATCTCGCGGACGAGGAAGAAGAGGCCTATGGCAAAGCCGCTGTATTGTGCTATCACTGTACCCAGAGCCACGCCTTTAATGTCCCAGTGGAACACCAGCACGAAGAGGAGACTGCAGACGATGTTCACGCAGTTGAGGAAGATGGCTATCCACATGGGGAGCCGTGAGTTCTGCATGCCGATAAACCACCCCTTGATGGCATAGAGCCCCAGGGTGGCAGGCGCTGCCCAGATTCGGACAAAGAAATAGGTGAGTGCCAGCTGGATGACTTCGTGTCCACCCTTGAAGATGAGCAGCGACAGGCGGCTGATGGGCCATTGAAGCAGGATGAGGGTGAAGGCAACGGCGATGGCTATGGCGATGGCACGAACAAAGATGCGCACAGCTTCGTCGAAGTTGTGCGCACCATAGGCCTGTGCAGTGAAACCGCTGGTGCCCATCCGCAGGAAACCGAAGTTCCAATAGATGAGGTTGAAAATCTGAGTGCCGATGGCAATGGCTCCTATGTGACTGGCACTTAGACGCCCGACAATGGCCATATCCACCATTCCCAGCAAGGGGACGGTGATGTTGGTGATGATGTTGGGCAGTGCCAGCGATAGGATGCGTTTGTTCATGTTCAGAGGTCGCACTGGACGACGTTGAGAATCCTACGGCTTCCTTTCTCGGAGACGAAGGCTACTAAATGGCTGTTGGATTCAACAACCCCTGTGGGAATAGAGACGGGGAGGGTGATGAAGTATTTCATGCCCTTGGCTTTGCCAACATTGATGGGTAAGCCCCATACGTCGGTGTAAATCTCGCGGAGGACGTGGTTCTGGGCGTAGTGTTCGATGTCGCCGCCGGTACGGCTCTGAGTGGTGAAGATGCTGTCTTCGGTGAGCAGGAGGGTGAGTGTGAGCTCTTGGTTGACATCTTCCTCAAAGCTGATATGCACATCGGCAGTGATTTTGTCGTTCACTTTCGCTTTCTCCATCAGCATGGATACGGCAGGTTTCTCGTTGACTATAGCGTCCACTTTGTCGTTGATGCCTCCGATGGGATTGAAGTGCGCGCCGCGGTTGATCATGGCAGCAGGAAGGCCGGTGCCGGTGCCGATAAGGCTCTCATACCATTCGTTGGCTTTTGCGTTGCGCAGGTCGGGGTCGTTGCCCAGAGGGCGGCCAAAAGCACCGGAATGGACGGCCACGGCAATCAGTTTATCGCCATATTGGTCGAGGGCGGCGTGGATGACTTCGTCGGCGGTGGGGCAGTTGACGCACCGCACACCGGTATATTTCTCGACCATGGCACACTGCTTGGTGGGGATGTCTTTCAGGCTGACAAGCCATTCGCCGGTGATGCCGCTGGGGATGATGTATTCGTTTTGCTCTATTTTATCGCACGAGGTGGCCAGCGACAAGAGCGCTATGAGTAAGGTGTAAAGGACTGTTCTTTTCATTGCTATTCATGTTGTGCGGAGAGGCTCCGCAGTGATTTGTTTTTTGCGTATTAGAACGATGTTGTGAGACTGAATGTGAGACCATTGCTGGCGGGCACCTGACGGCACACGCCGCCAATGCAGAGGAGGCCTTCGCGCTGTTTGCCGTAGCCGAGCTGCAGACGGGTGGCGTCGTGGGTGTATCCCACACTGATGTTATAGTAGTTGGCCTTGTTGCCGTCGTTGTAGACGTACTGGTCGCTGGCGGAAATGAACCAAGCACTGGCGAAGTTGTATTCAACAAGTCCCATAATCCAGTCGCCACAGCGTTTGTCGTCCACATTGGGGTCGTACTTGCTGTCGCTGCCCATCCATTCGGCTTCGAAACGGAGTACATTCTTCTTGTCCACTTTCCATGTCATGTCGGCCACAACCACATGGTTGTGATGCAGGTTGCCGAAGTGCCCTTCAACAGCGGGGTTGAAGATTTGATAGCCATAGGTGCAGGTGAGCTTGAGAGCAGAGCTGAGTTTCTTGGCTACTTCGAGGGAGAGGTCGGTGTAATACAACTCGCCAGTCTTGAACCATGGAGAGGTGTAGCCGTCGGTACCCATGAAGCCTATATGATTGGTGTCTAACCCAGTGATGACAGCTCCGTTGAAGTGGATGTCGGTGCCATACTTGCCACCAAGAAGGGTTCCTTTTTTGATTTTGTACATCACATCGCCCTGCAAGCCCATCTCGCCAGTGGTCTGTGTGGCGTAGGGGTACATGTTGAGGAAGGCATAGGTGTGCTGTTTGGTGATTGCTGGGATGTAGTTGATATACAGCATCTCGCCGCTTTCGGAGCGGGAGGATTTGAAGCACATGTTGTCGATGCGTTTTGCCTGAAGGTTGGCGCTGAATCCTTTTTGTGAGTAGGTGGCATTGAGCATCAAAGCTTCGCCTTTGCGGTAGATGTAGTTGTTCATGATGCAGGGGTCCTGTCCTTTGCGGGCATATTCGGCTTGGAGGCCCCAGTTGCCATAACTCATGTCCATACGCACGGCGCCGGCTCCCACATTCTTGGGAAGGTTGAGTTTGTAGCCATTTTCTTGGGTGGCAATGAACTCGTCGGGTTCAAACTTGCTCACAAAACCGGCACCGAAGGTGGCGCGCAGTTTGCTGTCGGCCATGGGGGTGATAAGGCTGTTGAGGTTGACTTCGCCGTCAATGCCCCTGACGATATTCTCAGTAATATAATTCCAGAAATAGCGCTGGACACCGGTCAGGGCTTTGATGGTGACGCCGCTGAAGGGACGCAGAGTGACGTTCAAGCCACGGAGCGAGTTGTCGATACCCAGGTAGCGGTCTTCGTAGGCACGAAGAATCATGCCACTGCCAAATTGCTCGTAGAAGTTACCAGCCGTGACGCTGATGAGCTCCCCTTGATAGCTTGCGAAATAGTTGGCGATTCCCATACCTTTGTAACGATAGTCAAAACCCAGCATGGGGTTTAGATAAGCCTCGAAACGCAAACCGGCACTGAAATTGCCGTTGGTATAGAGAATGTCGGCACGGCTGTTGGTGAGCAGTCTTTCCGTCACATCGGAGGCTCCAATCAAAGAGTCGGCGTGAGAAATCTGCCCGTCGAGCTGGATGTTACCGGTCACATGTCCTCCTAAAATGCCTTGAGCTCTCAGCGTGGGAGTGGCCAAGAGCACGAAGACAAAAAAGGGGATGAGTTTTCTTACATTAATCATCTCTCTTTATGGTATAATATGGTTTGTGCTTTGTGTATTATTTCTCTGCTTCAGCTGCTGCCTGCCTTACAACTTCGATAAGTTTGTCTTCGTCGCCTTCGACATAGGATGCGTGTTGCCAGATAATCTCACCTTTACCGTTGAGGACAAAGGTATGGGGAGGATTCACTACATTCATGGCGCGTTTGAAGTCTTGGTTCTGGTCGATGTATACTTCGTATTCCCATCCGTTACCGTCGACATGGGGTTTGACACGGGCAGCGCTGCGGGCATCGTCGATAGAGATGGCCACCAGCTTCACGCCGGTTTCCTCCTGCCATTCCTCGTAAACCTCCTTGATGGTATTCAACTCGCGGTTGCAGGGTTTGCACCATGTGGCCCAGAAGTTAACGATGATGGGCTTCCCGTTGTTCTGGATGACAGAAGACTGCACAGAACTTCCGTCCAGGGCTTTCAGTGTGATGTTTTGCGGTAAGGTGGCGTTCTGAGCCATGGCCAAGCAACCGATGGTCAGACAAATCACTGTTAAAAAGATTTTTTTCATAATGGTTTGTTATTTGTTGTTATTATTTTGTATCGTTCGATGTTGATTAATTGCATTGGATTTTTTGCAGGAGGCATAAAAGGGATTGTTTGGCTTGGCTGTCGGGGATTTGCAGCAATGCCTCGGAGGCAATACGTGCATGGTGAGCCACCAAATCTTCGGGCTGGACGGTATCCGGCATTTTGATGTCATGGGCTTCCTGCATGTCGGCCATGTCGTCGCGTATTTGGAAAACAATGCCATAGTGGTAACCAAAATCGCGCATGGCATTGCAGAATGGTGCGTGAGCTCCTGATTCAGGTAGGCTGCCCAGTTCGCAGCATACGGACAACAGCGAGGCTGTCTTGCTTCCGATAACGTCGATATATTGGTCGGTGGAGATGTCTCTCTGTCCTACATATTTCAGTTGTTTCAGCTCACCGAGACTCATAGTGGCCACGGTCTTGGCTACTATGATGGATGCCTGTTTGTTGCCGGTTTCCTGAAGGATGGACATGACACGTGAGAGGAAATAGTCGCCGCACAGTACGGCAGCCTGATTGCCCCAAAGGTGGCGTACGGAGTCGGTGCCCCTACGTTTGTCGGACTCGTCGACTACATCGTCGTGCATCAGGGTGGCGTTATGGAGCAGCTCCATAGCTACGGCGAGCTTGATATGCATGTCGGAGAGGTGTTCGCATGCTTTTGCCGATAGCAACAGCAGCAACGGACGGAGCATTTTGCCGGGATGGGAGGAGAGATGCTCTTCCACCTCGGCAATAATCGAGGGATAGCGGCCCTCGTTGCCGCCTTTGATACAATGGGAGTATTCTGATTTGAAACGGTTGAATGCGTCAAGTACTGGAAGTTGCAATTCTTGGATAGTCATGATATGTTGCAGGTGGTTGAGATGGTAAACTGTTCTGTGGTTTCTTTGTTCAAAAGGGTATTACAGGTATACGGATGCCTGTTGTGGTGATGATGGAAACGGTACGGCCAGACGAGTCGGAAACAATGATGTTGTAGACGCAAGTGGTTTGTCCCTGTTTGATAAGCTCGGTACGGGCTTGAAGGGTGTCGCCTTTGGTTTGTGAGATGAATTGGATATTGCTGCTGAGCGATACCCATTCTATCTCACGGTCCTCTTCCAGACATTGGCTGTTGGCTGCTGCGGCAAATGCAAGGTCGGAAAGGGTGAACATTACGCCACCCATCACGGCACCCATGGCATTGCGGTGGGTGTTGTTCAGTTTGAGACTGCAGATTGCAAACCTTGGCTCGACACTCTCAATCACCACGCCTGTGGCCTGAGTGGCGTACAGGTCGTTTGCAAACACCTCGCGGGCTTTATCCGTTAAACTCTTCATACAGTGAGGAAAGTTTGTTGTAAAGGGGCTTACTCACCTTCACAAGCGGTAGTCTCAGCGTGTTCCCTATTTTGCCTTGGATTTCGAGCAGGGCTTTGATGCCTGAAGGATTGCCCTCTTCAAAAATGGCATTCATGAGCGGCAACAGACGGAAATGTAGCGGTACGGCCTTCTTGACATCCCCTTTCAATGCATGGCGAACCATGGTCGACATCTCTTTGGGCATGGAGTTGGCTATCACAGATATCACACCTTGAGCTCCCATCAGCACCATGGGCAGTGTGAGCGAGTCGTCGCCGGAAATCACTGCAAAGTTGTCGGGCTTGTCGTGAAGTATTTGCATCACTTGGGTCAGGTTTCCCGAAGCCTCCTTGATGCCAACAATATTAGGGCATTCGCGTGCCAGCGACAGGGTGGTCTCAGCAGTCATATTCACTCCGGTGCGTCCGGGTACGTTGTACGCAATCACCGGTACGGGTGAAGCCTCGGCAACATGTTTGAAATGCTGAGCCAGTCCACGTTGGTTGGGTTTGTTATAGTAAGGGGCCACTGACAGGATACCGCTGATGCCGTCGAAATTGGTGTTGGAGATTGCATCGCGGACGGCCAGGGTGTTGTTGCCACCCAGTCCCAGCATGATGGGACAGCGTCCACCCACGCATTCGACGATAAAGTCTTGCAGGGCATGCCGTTCGGTATCGGTCATGGTAGCGGCCTCGCTGGTAGTGCCCAAAGCGACGATATAGTCGACTCCGTTGTCGATGATGTCGTCGATAAGCTTCTCCAGTTTGCTGAAGTCGATGGTCTCTTGTTTACGGAAGGGGGTCACGAGGGCTACACCCGTTCCGACAAATGGATTCTTCATATCTTGTATTATTTTATTCTAACTTTTTTTGATCATGACGAGGTATTCGAGTATGTTGGTCAAGTAATGCGACAGCTCGTAGGGTTGGTTGCCGAGGATGATGAGGTCGTAGATGTTGAGGTAGGCTTTGGGTGCGGGTTTGTCGGCGGATGTGCCGGGAGCGGTTGTAGGAGGCGTTCCGCCATAGCCTACGCGCAGACTTGAAGAGGCGTTGAGGGTGACATAAGGGCCATAAAGGTCGTTGCCCGTAGTGGTGTCGATAAGTACGTCGTAGTGGTAGCTGGTAAACAACTGCATGAAGTCGGGCTTTGGAAGACCGTATTTGTCAAGCAGTTCGTCGGCGTTAAGGGGCAGCTCAATTTTCCTTACCATACTCCCGCGGTTGGTCATGTGGTGGGTGAACTGGCTGAGGGTAATCTGTTCGGTGTCGGTAAGCCCATGGGCTATCACTCCGATGCTGCGCACGTCGTCGAGATGCATGATGCGCTTCCTGTGGGGTTTGACCACAAGTTCCTGCATCATGTTGTTTTTATATTGCTCCCTTATTTTCTCTACTACGTTCATGCTGTCCTATTGGTTGTTTTCGGGGCGCGTTTTGTGGCATTGCCCGAGTCGATGTGGGTAAGTTTAAAAGTCATCCTGTGGACGGGTGAAGGACCGTGCTGGGCTAGGGCTGCGTAGTGTGCGGCGGTGGGGTAGCCTTTGTTCTTGTCCCATCCGTACTGAGGATATTGGGCGTTCAGTTCGTTCATGTAGTCGTCGCGATAGGTCTTGGCGAGAATCGAGGCGGCTGCTATCGACATGTATTTTCCATCCCCCTTGACGATAGTGAAGTAAGGTATCAGCCCTTCGTTGTAAAAACGGTTGCCATCGATTAGCAGCAGCTCGGGTGTGATGTCCAGCTGGGCCACTGCCATGTTCATTGCATGCATCGAGGCTCGCAGGATGTTGGTCTTGTCTATCTCCGAAGCGCTGACGCTTGCCACTGCCCAGGCCAGAGCATCGTGTTCAATTTCTGTTCTGAGGGCATAGCGTTGCCGCTCGGTGAGCTGTTTCGAATCGTTAAGGGTTGCGTTGCTGTAGTCTTTGGGCAGAATCACCGCCGCAGCGAAGACGGCACCGGCAAGGCAGCCGCGGCCGGCCTCGTCGCATCCGCATTCAATCAAATCGGGGGTGTATTGACTTTTCAGCATTTCTTACGCAATTATGATGTTTATCGCAGCAAAGAAGACCACGGTCACCACGAAGGTCACATTAATCCAGATGTCGTTGCGCCGAGATGAGAAGCTACTCGTTGAGCTCCCGTTGGCAAACAGATAGGTGGTACAGCAGGCAAAGGGGATGGCGTATGCTTCGGCAGGAACAGGGAAGAGCTGTGTATACAAGGTCAGTCCGATGCTGCCGATGGTGAACAGCAACAGCGTGGTAATATTCTTGTTGAAGTTGATATTGTGGTTGCGGCTTGAGCCGATCACCTTGAACAGGCCGCACACCAGCAAGAGCAGGAAGAGGATACTCCATATCCACTGCAGCACATTGCCCCATGCCGACAGATGAATGTCGGTGACGGTATACCACAGCAGGTAGTTGCGATAGAACATCTCGTCGCATAGCCAGTAGTAGGTCTCCACAATAATCCATGGGGCAAGCAGGCCAAGGATGAACATGGCCCAGTCGCGCCAGCTGTAGAGACTGAAATTGAACATGCTGATGATGACGGGAATGACAAACACAACCATGGTTGGACAAAGCACAATGGACAATCCTACGCAGGCTGCTGCTCCGAAAGTCTTGTCAAGACCGATGGAGAGAAGGGTGCTGGTGATAAGCAGTTGATCGATTCCCACCAGCAGGAAGAGGGTGCCGAGCATGACGGGGGTGAGCGAGGGTCGACCAAGGCTCATGGCTATCACAAAGAACAGCACCGGAAGCAAGGTGCCCTGACCTATCAGTTTATGGCGATATAATATGCTGGTGAGCAAAACTCCCTCTACCAACATCAACACAAAGCCCAGCACCGTGGCCAGGGTAGGACTCATTGCGCCAGTCAGCCAGTAGAACAGGCTGCCGCCACCCGACGGGGGAGTGGAAAGGGGGTAGGCAAAACTTTTTGCCCACATCAGTCCCGCCACCGCCAGAATGACGATTATCTGGACAATGATATCGTTGTTGCGAAAGGCTTTTAACATTCGTCTTGTAGTATTATTGACGTACTATACGGGCGGTTCGGGCGCCGCATTTCAGCACATATACGCCGAAGGGAAGACTGGAAATGTCCACAGAGGCCTCCATCACCACATCAAGGCTCATCATCTCTGTGCCGTTGATTGCGTAGATGGTCACTTTCTCAGGGGTGTGGCGGCCAGTCATGATAGTGATTCTTTCGCTGGCAGGGTTGGGGTACACTTGCAGCGACTTATCAAACCAGTTTTCGTCAGCCTGCTGGATGTCGACACGAGCCAGGGCTTCGTTTACAGCTGCCAAGGCATTCACCTTGCCCCAGCCCCAAGCGTCGCTCATGCTGTCGTTGGCATGCAGGGGACCGGTCTCTCTGTCGTTGTAGGCGGTTTGGCACAGGATGTCCCTCACTTGCGAAGGGGTGAGGTCCTTGTTGGCCTCAAGCATCAAGGCTACGATTCCCGTCACGGCAGGACACGACATGGAGGTGCCAGACATGGCGGACCAAATATATGTTCTACCGCCATGCTCGAAAGACATTCGGGGTTGATAGGTCTCGTCGCAGTAAGAACTGATGGAGGAGACCACGTTGGTTCCGGGAGCGGAGATTTCAGGTTTGCGGCGGCCGTCAATCACGGGGCCTTTGCTCGAGAAACTGGCCAGCATGCCGGGGATGACGGTTCCGTCGTTTCGTGTGGTGAGGGCAGCATGAGCAGCAACAGCAATGGCTCCCTCGGCACATGCGGGTTCGCCGATGCCACAACGGTTGTCGCCGGCAGTGAAGTACGGCAGTGAGTTACTGGAAAATGCAGCGCCCATGTTGCCGGCACCGTTCTCCAATATGCATACATTCCAAGCGTGGACGGTACCTTCGTTTGCCGTGAATGCCACGAGGATGCCGTATGCGGTATTTTTGTCCACATTCAGTATCACATGAGGGCGTCCGTTGTATATGTTCGAGCTTTCCACTATCAGTTCAAAGTGTAGTCTGTCACCGTTTGATGCCACCATGGTGCTGTCCAGGTAGTAAACTCCGTCGGTGAAATGCACCCACGGGTGTGCGCCGTTGTCGTTAGTACTGACCCAAGGCATGCAGACTGAATCGTTCTCGTTGAACATGGCAAACGACACGTCGAAGTGTTTGCCAGGCTCGCCCCAGAAGGTGATGGCTTCGCCGATTTCCTGATAGCCATAATAACGTGCTATGGTGCGGATGGTGTCGGTGTTGGAGGGATTGAATGTGTTGGAGATGTGGAACTTGTCGTCACCACAGTTTCCGCCGCTGGTGACAAAGACGATACCGCTGTCGCTAAGGTTGTTGATGGCCTGGCTTGCCAGCGAGGTGCCGTCGATGGGGCCAAGGGTGTACATGCCCCAGCTGTTGTTGACAACAAGACGTTTGCCTTCCTCCTTGGCCACGTTCTTCATCCAGCCCACAGCGTCAATCCATGAAGGAAGGTCGAGATAGAACGATGCAAACAGCAGGTTGGCGTCGGGTGCCTGACCGCGGTATCTGCCCTCGATGCCCCTGCCTGCACAAATACCGGCCACATGGGTGCCGTGGGTGGCGTAGCCATACAGTCCCGATGTGTCGCCGCCGGCTTCGAGAAGGTCGTGGCGACCCACTATTTCGGTACCATAGTCATACCCCTGGGGGGCGGGTCCTTTAAGTCTGAACTGGTCCCAAGCACGCAATAGGCGGCGATTGTCGGCACCGTTGTTGTTGTAGTTGGGGTGCTTGTAGTCGAATCCCCAGTCGGTGATGCCTATCAGCACGTCCTTGCCTGTGTAGGCGCGGGGGAGTCCGAGGCCTTGCTGCACGCTGTCGGTACGGGTGTCGACACGGGTGCGGTCCATGGTGGGGACTATTTTCTGCGATATGCTGTACTGTAGGATATCGGGTGAGGACTGCAGCAGTGAAAGTTTGTTCAGGGGCAGGCGCAGAGTGACGATGTTGCCGGCTTTGGTTCCGACGGTGATGCCTTGTGATGCGAGTGTACGCGCGTCGAACCCGTCTCTGACTTTGGCCAAAAGCCGTATCTCTTCTTTGCCAGACTTGGTCCGCTGCATTTTCTGCAGTTCTACTTGGGTGATGCCGTCGCACTTGCCATTGGTGTTCAGGCTCACTTGTTGTCCATTTGTTTGTACTGATGCAAACAGTATTGCCAAGATGATAATGATTTTGCGCATAATAAAATAATGTATAGTTAGTCTTCGATTTCCTTTTCCACTTTTCCGTTTTTATAGATGGCGTGAGTCACCTTGCCCGTGCTGGTGGTGTAGGTGCCTTCGCCGTTGTAGCGGCCGTTGGCCCATGAACCTTTGTAGCGGGCGCCGTTTTCAAAGACGTATTCGCCCTGTCCACTCATGGCCCCTTTGTGCCATTGTCCGGTATAGGTGGCTCCATTTGGCCACACTTTTTTGCCTTCGCCTTCTGGCACACCGTCCACGAGGTCGCCCTCATATACGCATCCGTTGGCATAGGTGAATTTGCCTTTGCCAGTCTGCGAGGTGCCGTCGGTGAAGTCGGCCTCAATCACGTCGCCGTTTGGGAAGTATATCACACCTGGACCTACCATCTTTCCGTTCTCCCACGAGCCTTCCAGTCTTCCCCCGTCGGCATAGATGTATACTCCCTTGCCGTGGTACTTTCCCTTCACCCACTCGCCTTCGTATTTGTCGCCGTTGGGGAAGTCCATTGTTCCGAAGCCGTTCGGTCGGGTGAACTTGTCAAAAGCGCCATGGTACACATTGCCGCTCTTGTAAACTACAGGGCGGGATACCTGTCCAATGGCGAAATGGCTGGATGTCAGTAATATTAACGCCAGCAAAACGGTGTTTAGTATCGTTTTCATTGGTGCATATTTTTTTGCAAAGGTACAAAAAAAATGACATCTATCCGTTTTTTTTCTTTAAAAAGCTCCTCAAATTAAAACTTCCTTTCCGATGGGAATGCCCCGGATGGCTTTCTTGGTTGTGTTGCTGCTCAGTTCTGTGGCTGTTTGAAAGAAGGGTTATGCTAGGTGGGCCTTTGTTTTATTTCCATAGAGAGATTACATTTTGGGAGTGTCCGCAGTGGGGATGTACTGTTGTCTGGATATGGTTCGAAAAAAGGGGAGGGGAGAAGTGACAAGAAAGGGAATCTCCAAGTTTGCCGCACATGTGCTGTTTCTCCTGCAAAAGTAGGTTCTTCCAAGTTTAACATGATGGATAGTAATATGTTTTATTTGTGTATGCTGTTGGATATGTGATTGTTGGTGAAATATGAACACGAGATGTTGTTTTTATTTATAATATTCAGTAGTAATATGTGGATAATTTTTTGTATCTTTGCATCTCAAACAAATCAAAAAATATTTATCTAAAACATTCTAATATGTCAAAAGATCAGATAGTTAATAAAGATGACCTCGTTGTCCGCTTTGCCGGCGATTCCGGCGACGGAATGCAGCTGTCGGGAACGCTCTTTTCCGATGCTTCTGCCCTGACGGGGAATGACATCGCCACCTTCCCCGACTATCCCGCCGAGATCCGTGCCCCGCACAACACCATCGCTGGCGTATCGGGCTATCAGGTGCATGTGGGTAACCATATTTACAGCTCGGGCGACAAGTGCGACATCCTCGTGGCTATGAACCCTGCTTCCTTCAAGTCGAATCTGAAGTGGGCAAAGAAGGGTGCTTCGGTGATTGTGGATATCGACACCTTCACCGACGAGGCTATGGAAAAGGCCGGCTACAAGGAGAACCCCTTCACCGACGAGATGGAGCACGCCTATACCATCATCAAGGCCCCCATCACATCGTTCACCGCCCGCATCGGTCAGGAACAAGGTGCCGACAAGAAGACCGCCGACAAGTGCCGCAACATGTTTGCACTGGGTATTATCTTCTATATGACGCACAAGAAACTTGACCAGACCTTTGCCTATCTGGAGCGCAAGTTTGCCAAGAAACCCGATGTCATCAAGCTGAACAAGGCTGTGCTGAGTGAGGGTTATGAGTATGCCGACAAACTGGAGGTTATCCACTCCCATATCTTCGAAGTCGCCCACGCCGAGATGCCCAAGGGCCGCTACCGCAATATCACCGGTAATGTGGCAACCGCTTGGGGCCTGCTGGCTGCTTCTGAGCGTAGCGGACGCCGCCTGTTCCTTGGCAGCTATCCTATCACTCCCGCCACTGACGTGATGGTCGAGCTGTCAAAGCACAAGGCTTTGGGTGCTCGCGTGTTCCAGGCCGAAGACGAGATTGCAGGTATCTGCTCCGCTATCGGTGCCAGCTATGCCGGCGCCCTGGCCTGCACCAGCACTTCCGGTCCCGGTCTGTCGCTGAAGAGCGAGGCCTTGGGTCTGGCTGTGATGACCGAGCTGCCTTTGGTGGTGGTAGATGTCCAGCGTGGCGGTCCCTCCACGGGTCTGCCCACCAAGACCGAGCAGAGCGACTTGAACCAGGCCCTCTATGGCCGTAACGGTGAGGCTCCCCTTATCGTTGTCGCCGCCTCGAGCAGCGCCAACTGCTTCTACTGGGCTTACACCGCAGCCAAACTGGCTTTGGAGCATATGACTCCCGTCATCCTGCTCACCGACGGCTATCTGGGCAATGGCTCACAGCTGTTCCGCATCCCGAAGGTCGCCGACCTGCCGAGCATCACTCCGCGTCTGGCCAAGCCCAACGACCCGAACTACCGTCCGTTCCGCCGCGACCCCGAGACCTTTGCCCGCGAATGGGCTCTGCCCGGCATGGAAGGTCTGCGCCATCGCGTAGGCGGCCTTGAGAAATGCCCCGACGGTCCTCTCAGCACCGACCCGGAGAACCACGCCCTGATGACCTACAACCGTCAGGAGAAGGTGAACCGCGTGGCCAACTACATCCCCAATCAAGAGGTGACGGGAAACCCCGACGCTGACCTGCTCGTTATCGGTTGGGGCGGCACCGCAGGTGCAATCACCTTGGCTGTGGAAGAGCTGAACAACGAAGGCAAGAAAGTGGCCTATACCCACTTCAACTATATCTGCCCGCTGCCTAAGAACACCGGCGACATCCTGCGCAAGTACAAAAAGATTGTGGTCTGCGAACTGAACAACGGTCAGTTTGCCGGCTACCTGCGCACCCAGTTCCCCGAGTGCCCCATGCAGCAGTACAACAAGATTATGGGTCTGCCTTTCGAGGTTGGCGAGCTTAAAGAATGTTTCACCAAAATTTTAGGAGAATAAGTCATGGCACAGAGACATTTCGTTCCCAAAGCGGACAAAGAATATACAAAGGCTGATTTCACCAGCGACCAGATGGTAAAATGGTGCCCCGGATGCGGCGACCACGCCATTCTTTCCTCCCTGTTGAACACCTTTCCCAAGACAGGCCACAAGAAGGAGAATATCTGCATGGTGTCCGGTATCGGATGCTCCTCGCGTATTCCTTATTATGTGGACACTTACGGTTTCCACAGCATCCATGGCCGCGCTTGTGCTATTGCCACGGGTGTGAAACTGGCCAACCCCGAGCTGAGCGTGTGGGTGAATATGGGTGACGGCGACTCCATGGCTATCGGTGGCAACCACCTCATCCATGCTGTCCGCCGCAATCAGGACTTCAACATCACTATTTTCAATAACGAGATTTACGGCTTGACCAAAGGCCAGTACAGTCCTACCACCAAGTTCGGACAGGTGACCAAGACCTCTCCCTTTGGCACTATCGACTACCCCTTCAACCCCGGTGAGTTGGTGATGGGTGCCCAGGGTACCTTTTTCGCCCGTTCGCTCGACTGTGTGCCCGCCCTCACCAGCCAGGTGATGGAGGCCGCTGCCAAGCACGACGGCACCAGCGTGGTGGAGGTTCTGCAGAACTGTATGATCTTTAACGATAAGACTCATGCCGCTATTACCGACCGTGCCGTTCGCGACGACCGCACCATTGTGCTTGAGAATGGCAAGCCCATGATTTTCGGCAAGGAGAAGAACAAAGGTATCCGTTTCAATGGACGTTGCCTCGAGGCCGTCACTATCGGCGAGAACGGCATCACCATGGACGACATCATGGTTCACCATGAGGACACTGAGGACACTGGCATCCACATGATGCTGGCTCGCATGAGCGGCGACCTTCCCGTGGCTCTTGGTGTTATCCGCAATGTCGAAAAGCCTTCCTACACCGAGTTGTACGAGAACCAGATGGACGAGTGCAAGGCCAACGGCAAGTACAAGTGCGTGGATGACCTGCTCAACTCCGGCGACACCTGGGAAGTGTGAGTGTAGTTGAGAATTGAGAATTGAAAATCGGGAAATGGCTGTGAGTGTATCCAGATGATTCTTGATTTTCAATTCTCAATTCTATTTAGTTATCAATATTCAATTCTCAATTTTCATTTAAATGTCAATCGCACCGAAGTACGACCCCAGCATTGTAGAGGAGAAATGGTACTCCTATTGGCTGGAGAAGAAATTCTTTCATTCAGAACCCGATAATCGTAAGGCTTATACTATTGTGATACCCCCGCCCAATGTGACGGGTGTGCTGCACATGGGTCACATGCTCAACAACACCATTCAGGATGTGCTGATACGCCGCGCCCGTATGCTGGGCTTGAATGCCTGCTGGGTACCCGGCACCGACCACGCCAGCATCTCCACCGAGGCCAAAGTGGTCGCCATGCTCAAGGAACGCGGCATCGACAAGCGCAGTTTGACCCGCGACAAGTTCCTGGAATACGCATGGGAGTGGAAGGAAAAGTATGGCGGCATCATTCTTAAGCAGCTGCGTAAGCTGGGTGCCTCGTGCGACTGGGACCGTACCGCTTTCACCATGGACGATGTCCGCTATGAGAGCGTCATCCGTGTTTTCGTCGACCTCTACAACAAGGGCCTCATCTATCGCGGCGTGCGTATGGTGAACTGGGACCCCCAAGCCCTAACAGCCGTCAGCGACGAGGAGGTTATCTACAAGGAGAGCCACGGCAAGCTTTATTATCTGAGATATTATTTATCGGAGAACTCGGATTCCTCCGAGTATTCAGAAGAGTCCGGCATCAAGCAGGATGAGAAAGGTCAGTACATTGTGGTGGCCACTACCCGTCCCGAGACCATCCTTGGCGATACCGCTGTCTGTGTGCATCCCGAAGACCCGCGCTACACCGCTTTGAAGGGCAAGCGTGTGGTCATCCCCGGTGTGGGCCGTGCGGTGAAGATTATCATGGACGAGTATGTGGACCGTGAGTTTGGTACAGGTGCATTGAAAATCACTCCCGCCCACGACATCAACGACTACAACCTTGGATTGAAATACAGCCTCGAGACCATCGACATCTTCAACGACAATGGTACCCTCAACGAACATGGCTTGCAGTACGCCGGCATGGACCGTTTTGCCTGCCGCAAACAGATTGTCAAGGACCTCGAGGAGGCCGGTCTGATTGAGAAGATAGAGGACTACACCAATAATGTGGGTCATTCCGAGCGCACCGATGCAGTCATTGAACCCAAGCTCTCGGCCCAGTGGTTCATGCGTATGAGCGATGTGGCTAAGAAGGCTCTCGAGGTGGTAGAAGACGACACTATCCAGTTCCATCCTGCCAAGTTTAAGAACACTTACCGCCACTGGCTGGAGAACATCAAGGACTGGTGCATCAGCCGCCAGTTGTGGTGGGGTCACCGCATCCCTGCCTACTACTACGATGTGGATGGCAAGAGCGAGGTGGTGGTGGCTGCCACACGCGAAGAGGCCTATCGTCTGGCATGCGAGAAACACCCCGAAGCCGTGAAGAGTGCCGACGACCTGCGTCAGGACGAGGATGTGCTCGACACCTGGTTCAGCAGCTGGCTGTGGCCTGTCAGTCTGTTCGACGGCATCCGCAATCCCGACAACGAGGAGATTAAATATTACTATCCCACCGATACCCTTATCACCGCTCCCGACATCATCTTCTTCTGGGTGGCACGTATGATTATGGCTGGCGAGGAATACCGCAAAGAGGTGCCTTTCCACCATGTCTATTTCACGGGTATCGTGCGTGACAAACTCGGCCGCAAGATGTCGAAGAGTCTGGGCAACAGCCCCGACCCCATCATGCTGATTGAGAAGTACGGTGCCGACGGTGTGCGTATGGGTATGCTGCTCACCGCCCCTGCGGGCAACGACATCCCCTTTGATGAGAGCATCTGCGAGCAAGGCCGCAACTTCTCCAACAAGATATGGAACGCCCTCCGTCTGGTGAAGGGTTGGGAAGTAAGCGACGGCTCCGACAAGTCCGACCAGTCTGCCCAGTCCGACACTCTCTACAACAACAACGTCAGCGTCCAGTGGATGGAGATGCGCATGGCGCAAGTGCTGGAAGAGATTGAGAAAGACTTCGACGAGTTCCGCCTGAGCGAGGCCCTCATGAAGAGCTACAAACTCGTCTGGGACGACTTCTGCTCCTGGTATCTGGAGATGATTAAGCCCGCCTACGGCACACCCATCGACCGCGAGACCTACGAGGCCACCCTCGGCATCTTCGACCGCCTGATGCGTATCCTGCACCCCTTCATGCCTTTCGTCACCGAGGAGATATGGCATGCCCTGGCCGACCGCCCCGAGGGTGCCAGCATCATGATGCAGCACATGCCCCACAGCGTGTTCTACGACCAGCGTATGCTCGACGACTTCGAGATGGCGCGCGAGATTATCGCCGGTGTCCGCAACCTGCGCAACAGCAAAGGACTTTCTCCCAAGGAGGTGCTGGACCTTTATATCAAAGGCCATTGCCCTGCCATGTTCAATGGCATCATCTGCAAGCTGGGCAACGTGGGCAAGATCGAGTCCGTCACCGACAAGGTGGAGGGCGCACTGAGCTTTATGGTCGGCACCACCGAGTGCTTTGTGCCTGTCAGCCTCAACATTGACAAGGAGGCCGAACTGAAAAAGCTCAACGAAGAGCTGAAGTATGCTGAAGGCTTCCTCGCCACCGTGATGAAGAAACTCGGCAATGAGAAGTTCGTCAACGGAGCCCCCGAGAAGGTTGTCGCCGTCGAGCGCCAGAAGAAAGCCGACGCCGAAAGCAAGATAGCCGCCCTCAAAGCCCAGATAGAGGCCTTGGGTTGATGCTGTCTTTTATGAATAAAGAGGGTTTGCCGATGGTTGGGCAAGCCCTCTATTTTATTAGGATGGTACACCAAAACTCTCATTCGTCCGAAAAAATGTAGTTTTTGTTCTGTTGGTCGTCCGAAAAAATGTATTTTTTATTCCAATATTCGTCCAAAAAAATGTATCTTTGCATTGTGAATACGTCCAAAAAAATGTAATACTAATTGAGCATATTGTTGTTATGAGTACACTTACAACCATGCAAGAGACATTTGTGTCTGACATACGCACTATTATTAACAATGCCCGCACCACAGCCGTTCGCAGTGTGGATTTCTGTCGTGTGCAGATGTATTGGCAATTAGGCAAGCGCATCTTTGAGGAGGAACAACAAGGGAAGGTACGCGCGGACTATGGCTCATACCTTATCAAGAACCTTGCCCTGCGTTTGGAACCAGAATATGGCAGCGGATTTGGTCATCGTCAGTTGGAGCGTGCGCGTCAGTTTTATAGAGAATATCCAATTGCGTCCGCAGTGCGGTCGCAATTGAATTGGGCTCAGTATCGGCTACTTATGCAAATATCCGACCCCGACAAACGAGAGTACTATGAGTTAGAAGCGGTAAATAACGCATGGACTGGGCGAGAGCTGAAGCGACAGATAGACTCCCTATTGTACGAACGACTACTGATGAGCAACGACAAAGAATCTGTGCTGGCCGTGGCTCGCAAGGAGCGTATCCCTGAATCCCCAACAGAGATTGTTAAAGACCCCATGGTGTTGGAGTTTCTCGGACTTAAACCACAAGCATCTTATTATGAACGTGATTTGGAACAGGCTATCATCTCTCATATTGCTGAGTTTATGCTCGAAATGGGGAAGGGGTTCTCTTTTGTGGCAAGACAGAAACGAATCCTGCTGGAAGATGATGAGTATTTCGTCGATTTAGTATTCTACAATCGCCTACTACGATGCTTTGTCGTGGTGGAGTTGAAGACAGGAGAATTAACACACCAAGACCTTGGCCAGTTACAGATGTATGTGAACTACTATGACCGTACCGAGCGCGTCGCTGGAGAGAATCCTACCATAGGCATTCTTCTCTGCACTCGTAAGAATGATACAATGGTGCGTATGGCATTGCCGGAGGACAACAATACCATACTTGCCAGTCAATACCAACTCTATCTTCCTACCACCGAGCAGCTACAGGCCGAAGTGGAAGAGGTGAAACGTCTGGCAAGAGCGAATGAAACAAAAGTAGAAAATGAATAAATTGTAAGAAAATGGGAACATCAGTACTACATATCAAGACCGAGGTGGGATGCCGCGTCTACCTCTTCGACGAGGAGATAGGTGACGATTGCTTTTGTTCTGTTTTCAAACATTTCTGTTCCACACTTAATCGTACTTGACTATGCTCTATCCCACTATAAAACAATATCTCGATGCCCTGCGGCTGGCGGAGGAAAACTTCGACCAGCTGACCGCTCTCCGCCTTGTCGCCAATGCCGACGGCCAGCCGGTGATGAGCAGTGGCAACTTCGCCGTGGTTTTCAAGATGCAGGACACCCGCGACGGCTCTTTCCATGCCCTCAAATGCTTTTTGAAAGACCAACCCGGACGTGCCGAGGCCTACCGTGCCATCGCCGACGAGCTCGAGCAGGTGGTCTCGCCCTACCTCACCCGCATCCAGTATCTCGAGGGCGAGCTCTTTGTCGGCACTTCTTCCGGCGGTGCCGAATACCCCGTGCTGGTCATGGACTGGGTGGAAGGCCTCACCCTCGACAATTATCTCCGCGCCCATCTCTCCGACCCCCACGCTCTCCACCTCCTGGCCTATCAGTTCGGCCGTCTTGCGGCGTGGCTCCTCACCCAGCCCTTCGCCCATGGCGACCTCAAGCCGGACAACATCCTTGTCCGTCCCGACGGCACGCTGGTGCTGGTGGACTACGACGGCATGTTCGTCCCCGCCATGCAGGGGCAGCGGGCCCCCGAGATGGGAAGCCCCGACTTCCGCCATCCCGACCGCACCGATGCTGACTTCTCCGAGCATATCGACGACTTCGCCTTAGCCTCCATCCTCCTATCGCTCCGTGCCGTGGCCCACTGCCCCGACTACCTCGGCCGCTACGGGGCTGCCGACCGCCTGCTCCTCTCCGAGGCCGACTATCGCAGCCTGGAACGTTGCGCCTTCCTCCGCCAGGAGTTCCCCTCCACCTCTGCCGAGCTCGACCGCGTCTATGCCCTCTTCCTCCTTGCCCTGCGGCAGAAAACCCTCACCCAAGTCTCCTTCCGCCTCTTCAACCTCGCCAAACCCGCCGTCCCACCCCCTCCTGTTGTTGTCAATACTGCCGAAGCCAATGACGATGAAAAAGCCAATGGCATCAAAGACGAGTAAGGAGGAGTAAACAACCCCGACGGCACAGAGTTATTGAAATGTACTAATAAGGCTCTTGAATCTTATCAAGTAAAAGAGGGCTGCAAGGTCATACGAGGCAGTGCTTTTTTTTGGTGTGAGAATCTCACCGCCATCACCCTGCCCGCTACCCTGACACATATCGGGAACAGTGCTTTTAT
>JAEEGK010007472.1_pt1 | contig 26061 bp, 19 predicted proteins | sample 8958771 | NCBI WGS metagenome assembly JAEEGK01 (sample SAMN16246547, study PRJNA631951) | gut metagenome | biome: gut microbiome; feature: rumen; material: SC-attached | host: Bos | place: Iran: Karaj | collected 2018-10 | reverse complement strand
GAGTTCACCTGTAAATCTGATCTCGATAGCCTCGATACGTAAGGACTGACCTTCTGTACCACACTTCTGGCCTGCATCTGTCCATTCCATCCAGCCGATATTCTGGACATGTACTCTGTACTGCAGTATTCCTGAGTACGGTGTATTGTTCTCGAAGTTGATCGTGATCTGTTCAAGTCTCTTACCCATACCTGTTGTACCGATAGTGAGCACTCCGTCAGAGCCAACCGCTACACTGACATCACCTATATCCTGAACATGTGCGATACCTGTTGTGAGCTTAGGTGCAGTTACAACTGCAGTCCACTTAGCATAGAGTGTAATGTCGGATGTAACAGCAGTATTGAAGTCAAATGCAGTTGTGCATGCTGAATCTGTGTACCAACCGCCGAAAGTATAACCGGACTTTGTAGGATCAGCAGGCTTTGTTGCCTTGTAGCCATTATCTACAGTCTGAGCAGGAACTGAGCTTCCGCCATTGGAGTTGAATGTAACAGTTTTGTAGAGGCTCTTTGTTTTAAACTTAAAACTGATATCCTGATCAGGCATAGTGAAACTGACACGATAATAGTTACTATTGGGATATTTGCTCATTGATAATGTTTTAAGTACAGTTTGACCGTCTGCACCGATTATCTCAACCTTATTGTCATTATCAAGTATATAACCGTCCTTCAATTCAAACTCAAAGTACACAGTCTCACCAGGTGTCTGCGGCAAATAAGGATTGGTGCTTCCTAAGCCTCCTTGAAGAGCATCTCCGACAGTATTCTCAACAACACCGCCGTCTCCGGTATCTGTCCAGCCGGTAAACCAATTCTTAAAGACTGCGCGTAATTCAGCCGAACCTGTAACTGTATACTGATAGCCGCTCTCCATCATATTCTTTGAAATGTAATTATTGGTGCCATTCCAATCTGTCAGCAACCATCCCTCAAAATGCTTTCCGGCCGGACAGTACCAATATGGGCCAAAATCATCAAGAAATATCTTCGCACCCTTCGGAGCATAGCTTGTGTAAAGAAGACCAGAATAGCCTTTGTAATACACGGGATATGTTGTGGTCGGATTCTTTAATCGGAATACAACATCAACTGTGACACTCTCGCCATCATAGTCCATCGGAACTGTATACTGGTTATTCAGACCATCTTGTAAGATCTGTTCACTTTCGCTAAAGCTTATCGAATCCAAAGAATAGTCACTGTTGGGTACTGCTGTTACCGTTATAGTCTCTCCCTTGCTGACAACATTTTTGTTAACAACAGCTGTTCCTCCGTGTATCGAGTGAGCCATACCCTGACCATAATAGTCCCATGTAGAAATAATAAGGTTAACAGTTACAGTTGTGGAAGCATCAACGACCGCAAACGGAATGATCGCCATCGTCATCGCAGCAACGATGACAGATACCAAGAGTTTTCTAAGACTCAACATCTTCCTCATAAGTATTCCCCCTTTATAATCAAATACTCTTTGATTCTATTGCGCGGGCCTCGGCAATCCTATCACCCATTCGTACCATTTTTGAGCAATGGTTAAGGGGTGACAACGCTCTTCCCGTCGCCACCCCTAATGTTGAGGTAAGATGTCTGCAGCCAATTGCTGTAATGTCTATATGGTAATGAATCACAGCGCGGCTTACTATCACCCGTTTGTACCATTTTTGGGATCTGCTTTGACGGTAGCTTGGGAACAAAATTACTGCAAAAGTTACTGCGTATACAGCATGTATGTCAGTAACTTTGGCCCCAAAAGGCCCCAAACTACTGCAAAAGTTACTGCGCATGCAGCATGTATGTCAGTAACTTAGCTCAAGATCTGGCTGAATTCAGCCCCCGGGGCCCCGCACGGCCGTCAGAGCTGTATGTGAAGTGCGAACGCGGGGTCGCTTTCGATCAGCATGGTGCCGCCCATGGCCTCGATCTTCCTGCGGAGCGAGAGAAGTCCGCCGCTCTCTGCGATCGTGCCCTTAGGCGGCCTGCCGTTGTTCGTGATGACGATGCCCGTATCGCTTATGTCTATCATTATCCTGTCGCCTTCCGCGTGCTTGACCGTATTGGCGGCGCATTCGGTTATGGCCTGAGCAAGGATCTTCCTTACGTCAGAATCCGCCGGTTCATCGCCTGTCATCTCCACCCTGACGCCGATGCTGTTCGCAAGCGATACCGACTGTGACAGTTCGTCCTCGACACCTTCATAAGGTTTCTGCGCCTCGCCCAACAGGAACTGGTTCATCTGCATCGTCGCAGCATATACGACGCCGGGATCCGTTACATCCGGATGGTTGATATAGTGGCGGCCCATGAGAAGTACCTGGCCCAGCTGGTTGTGCAGGGCCGCCCTGGCATCCGCTTCTTCCTGCGCGATGAACATCTTGCCGGACAAGTCCGAGACCTCTCTCATACGGCGCTGGATGTCCTGCAGACGCTCGTGCTTTGCCTCGAGCTCCCTGATGATCGCATAGCGCGCGGTAACGTTCATCGCCGTGATCTGCTCATATGAGGTACCGTCTATCGTCAGACTGTCTTTGTTGAACAGCCACACGGCCTCGCCCGCATTACGGATGAAATACTGTCCGCCCTGTTCCGAGCCTTCCGTGGTCACATAAGACCAGAGCTCTTTTGCATTTGTCAGGACTTTGCCCGTCATCGCCCTGCTCAGATTATTCATCCTCAGGTTCGACAGCCTCACCGTACCGTCTTCACTGCTGACGGCAACGCCTTCCGGAAGAGCGTCTATCGCTTCCTGAATTGCATCGGGAGTGATATAGCGCGAACGGTATCCGGCGCCTTCAAGACCAAGCGCGAGCAGTACGATGCACGACAGGATCTCAAGCAGGACATAAACATAGTACGGCGTCTCGAACAATGACAGCTGGAACAGCGTGTACTCATTCTCCTCGAAAGAATGCAGGTAATGCCCGAGGTCCATCAGCACGATGACCAGCGCCGTTATCAGCACAAAGTTCAGGATCGAGACGACGAGAGTTGCTTTGTTGCGCCCGTCTCTGACGCAGCGGAAAACGGTAGAGAGCGTGCCCACGCAGAGAATGAGTACCGTGATGCAGATGACATACCAGGTCCCGGTGCCCGCGACAGATATCAGACTTGTCATGCAGCATCACCTCCCGCCTTGTTCAGTATGGTGATGTACAGGATATCGTCACTCTCCTTGCACTCCACGGGAAGTGCCACGGGCGGAAGGGCAAGTTCCTTCTCCGCCTCCATGGCGATACGCACGCCGTCCGGCAGGATGGACACGGTCATACGCTTAAGCGTCGACAGATATGTCTCTACCACCGTCTCGAAAACATCATACAGGTCGTTCACGGCCTTAAGCGGCAGTTCGGAATACTCTTCTCCAACCGCCGCAGCGTCTATGCCGCAGCATTTGAGGAACCTGCACGACTCTGCGAGTGCCAGGAACAGTTCGCGGTTGCTCGCGGGAAGGGAATCTTCTCTGAGCAGGAGCAGGTTCGTCTTACGCTTGGAATATGCATTCAGTACGCAGGCTTTGCCGAGATCGTCCGGGAATGCCTCAGTATCGGGAGCGGTGCCTGCAAGTATCTTTTCTATGTTCTTCTGCTTGGGATAGATGGCTTCGGTGATCCTCTCATACACGAGGTTCTGCGCCTCAAGGTGGGCCTTCTTCTCTTTGAGCTTATTCTCGACTTCGATAAGATCGTTCTCTTCGCTCAGGATCTCGTTGGCTGCATAAAGCCTCTTACGCTCCTGTCTGAGCTCGTACTCGTTCTCGGTCCAGAATGCGTATCCTGCGCGGATCTTCATGGCGGCAAGTCTTGTGTCTTCGTCCGTATACACGGGCACGTTCTTTGCTTTCGTGAGGACGTCTTTGGATACACTGATCGGAACGCCTGTCTGGTGGACGATCTCGAGGTCGCGGTCCGTGATGAGTATCGGCATCTTCAGATGCTCGAAGAAGCCCTGATAGTTCTCGTTGAACGGTATGAGCCTGCTCCTGATGCAGCACTCGAAGATCAGCATGCAGCCGAAGCAGTCGATCTCAGGCTTATAGAACGGCCTCGGCAGTTCGAAGCGTTCGAATACCAGTGCATGTACGAGCGACAGCAACATCCAAGTCGCGACGGAACAGATAAGAAGAATTATGGCTTTCTTTCCGTTCTGGCTTACGGCATTGAACAGGAGTACCGCACCTACAACCAGAGAGAGGATTATCCAGCCGTATATTGCGTAGAAGCCGATGCCCCACGTATAAGTGTTATTGCCCATGTCGAAGACGGACAGGTCCACTGTGGGAACATAGACGAGATGGTGGATGTCATTGGTCAGAGCAAGTGCAGCGACCGCTGCGGATACTGCGAGGATGACCCGCTCGACGATATTGCCCTTTTTGCTGTTGCCGTATCTCAGATCGATGGCAGTTACCAGCAGGAGCGTCGGCATCGCGACAAGAGGAAGGAAGTAGAAGTATCCCAAGAACCTGTATGCGGCGACAGAGTCCACGACCAGACGGTATCTGACTACTTTCTGCAGGATGTATAAGATCATGAACAGCGATGAAGCCGTTATGTATGTTCTTGTTCTTGTCGGAAGGATCCTCTTGATGACATGCTGTGTCCAGTACAGGATAAGCCCCAGATAGATAATGAAGTTCGCACAGAACATCACCGTGTTGAACAGCGAATTGGATGTCCTGCCGAGCAGATTGCAGATACCGGCCAGGATCAGGAATCCGGCGAATCTCAATGTATGTTTGTGGCTTAAGATCCTGTCCATTCGGTTCTCCCGGCGCTTGTCAGTCAGGCTGCTGTCCGTCGTGTGCCTGCCAGACGCAGTCCGTCAGCGCCATATCGGTGAATACCGCCTTGAAGCTCGAGTCTTCCGGACTGCAGGCATAGATGCCGAATCTTACTTTTCCCGCGCCTTCCCACATATGGCATACACGCATCTGCGTGAAGGTCACGCCGTCAGCAGAACACTCGATGCAGTAATCGTCTTCCCTTCTGCTGAACCTGTACCACATGGTCTTAACATCGGCAGGGATGGCCGTTGTTGCCCAGTCGGAATAACCGTGGTTGGTGACGACAGAGCCCAGGTGCTGGAACTCCTCGTTCTCGAACTCTACGGAGGCCTTCAGCCAGTTGTCCGTATCAAGATACATTACGATGCCGCACTGATCGAAACGGTGACTGCTGTCTGTGTAATCCGTCTTAACGGTAAACGAGAAATACTTCTCCTCCGTCTCCATCTGAAGCACGGGCGCATTGTCGTTGCGGAAATGGTAGTATGTCCTCTGCCAGAGGTCCGTGCCGGGTTCTGTCGTTATCTCGATCCTGCCCGGCTGAATGCTGAATTCTTTCGGCTGTCTTGTCCACTGCAAACTGTTGACGTCCATATCCGCACCTCGCTTTTTATTGCATTATAGCAAAGCGTTCGTTGAATTATGATTCAAAAAAGTGTTGACGCGGGTATCCGCGAATGATATATTGAATTTGCGTTCAATGAAATTCAATTCAACGGAGGATAAAGGACATGGCAGACACAAAGAAAGTAATCGTTATAGGTGGCGGCATTGCAGGCCTCTCTGCGGGTATCTACGCACTGAAGGCAGGATTCGAGGCTGAGATCTACGAGAAGAACACGATCCCCGGCGGCGAGTGCATCGGATGGAACAGGAAGGGCTATCACATCGATAACTGCATCCACTGGCTCACGGGCACACTCAAGGGAACCGAGCTCTACGACGTATGGAAGACCGTCGGAGCGCTGTCTGACGATACGGAATATGCGAAGATCGATTCCTTCTATACTTCTACATACAACGGACAGAAGGCAACGCTGTGGAACGATCTCGAGCGCACACAGAGAGAACTCATCGCGTTATCTCCCGAAGACGAAGAGGAGATCAGGAAGTTCATACAAAATGTGGAGTGGTCCAAGCAGTGCCTCTTCCCTGCAAGAAAGCCGATGGAGATGTGGGGCATCAGGGACTATATCGCGATGGGCAAGAACATGGCGGACTTCCCCAAGGTCATGAAGGAGTTCGGCAAGATCTCTCTCGAAGAATACTCCAGGCGCTTCAAGTCTCCCCTTCTTCAGAAGCTCATGTGCGACTATCTCCCCAAGTCCTACTGCGCATACTCTTTCCTGGTATCATATGCGACGATGGCAATGGGCAACGGCGGGATCCCCATGGGTGCATCCCTTCAGATGTCACTGCGCATGGAAAAGACGTTCAAGGATCTCGGCGGAAAGATCTCTTACGGCAAGGGTGTATCGCGCATCATCCTCGAGCGTAAGGCAGCGACCGGCGTGGAACTTGAAGACGGAAGCGTCGTATCCGGCGACTATATCATCCCTACTGTAGACACGCACCTTCTCTTCGGAAGGATGCTCCCCGAGACATACATGCCCAAGGAGCTTAAGGAAGCATACAACAATCCCAAGGCATTCCCTGCCACGAGCGGGTTCCAGGTCGCTTTCGCGGTGCCCGTAGATTTCAATGAGGGCGAGACGATCTTCATCGATATCGACCCCGTGGAGGTAGGCAGCTCGAAGTTCGACAGGATGTATGTTAAGAGCTACGGATATGATAATATCTTCATTAAGGACGGCAGACAGGTCATCCAGACCTGCATCACCCAGAGCGACAGCGACTACGAGTACTGGAAGAGCCTCAGCAAGGAAGAATATGCTGCTCTGAAGGACAGGCTGACCGCAGAGGTCGAGGCAAGGATAGTTAAGGCTTTCCCCGCCCTCGAAGGCAAGATGGAGCATCTGGACAGCTGGACTCCGCTCACATATGAGAGATACTGCAATGCTTATCACGGAAGCTACATGAGCTTTATAACCACACCTGAAGGCAAGCAGATCAAGATGAAGGGAACCATAAAGGGCATCAACAATCTGTACGTTGCAGGCCAGTGGACAAACTCACCCGGAGGCCTTCCCGTTGCAGTCGCAAGCGGTAAGTTCGCAGTACAGAGGATACTTAAGAAGAACGGCAGGGACATCAACATATGACACGCAAGGAACAGAAAGAAGAGAAACGCAACGCCATTCTCATCACCGCCCTGAATCTCTTTGTGACCAGAGGTTACTACGAGACGAAGATCACGGATATTGCCGAGGCTGTGCCGATGAGCACGGGGCTGCTGTTCCACTATTTTGAGTCCAAGGAGAGCCTCCTGACGGAACTCGTGAAGATGGGTGCGGCAGGTACGGGCAGCTTCAAGCCCGAAGGCGATATTGATCCCGAGATGTTCTTCAAGGGCTTCCTGGCAAAGCTTTTTGAATACAGCAAGACGCAGCCGTGGGTGTTCAACATGTTCGTTCTCATGGGACAGGCAAGGCGCCCGGGGATGCCCGAAGAAGCAAGGCAGATCGCGCTGTCGGTAAGTGCGGTCAAGAGCTCGGCGAAGCTCATCAAGGCAGGCCAGGCCAAGGGCGTGTTCCGCGAAGGCAATCCCGAGCTGCTCTCGCAGTGCTTCTGGTCCACCGTGCAGGGCATAATGGAAGAGATGGCCTATAACCCGAAGATGAAGACACCCGACCCCGACTGGATCGTGGCCGTGATAAAGAAGTAAGACAGATTGTTATGATAAAATAAAACGGGGCGTCAGAAGTACGGCCCGAAATCATTATCATAGCGGGGATAATATGCACTCTCTTACACAACGTCTGATATCACTCACTGCCGCCCTGGCGGTACTTGCACCTGTTCTCCTTACCTCCGCATGCGGCTCGAAAACGCGTGCCAAGACCGTTATCGCAGAAGACAGCACATGGTACGACTCCAAAGTAACATATGTTGATAATGGCCTTGATCCTGCAGATTACTTCTATATGGATAATCACGTCCTGGGTATGGCAGGCGATCTCATCGTTTTCCTGACTATCGGTTCCGAATACTACGATCTCGATGAATACGACAATTCAGAATATGCTTTCGGATTCATACAGGTGTACGACAGCAACGGTGTGCATCAGTACGACAAGGATGTCAAGGAGATCGTCAGCGACCTGGATCCCGCTGCCGACCACATCATTGTCGAATCGGTCTCTGTAAGCGGTGACAAGGTAAAGCTCTACGCTAACTGGAAGAACAACGGAAAGTACCAGTACAAGGTAATTATGTTCGACCCGGCCACGGAAGAGATAGTATCAGCCGAAGATGTGACTACAGACGGAAGCTATGAAGCGGAATACAGGATAACTGGCAATTCCTGGACGGCGGACGGTTATTCGGTGGACTGCTATCAGGTCTTCCTTGATACCGGCGACAATAACTATATCGAGTTTACTTCTCCGGACGGTGAAGTGACTGACATCAGGCTGGAAGATACCTTCATAGCGGATGAGATCCTGATCATGAAGGGTTTCCTCTACCTGGGAGATGCGCAGTTCTGCTTCATTTTCAACACATACAATATGGAAGACAAGATCTGCTACATCGATCTGCAAAGCGGAACAGTCTCTGATATCAGGGATGTAAAAGACTACTCATGGGTAGCAGATATCAGCAACATCTTAGACTACTCGTACTATGACGGAGTCGGCAACTGCGTCCTGACCGAAGAAGGCATCAAGGTCCTGGATATCGAGAATAAAACAGACAAACTCTACCTGTCTTACAACGACTGCAACATCAACCGTTATGACGCGTCTAACATGAAGCTCCTGAGCATGACGGATGATAAGGTGATCCTCGCGGATACCAGCTCAAGAGAGCAGTTTGGCATCATGAAGGTCCACGACATCCACGAGAACGATTCCATGATCATCATCCTGGAAAAAGCCGAGAGCAACCCTAACGCAGGCAAGGCCGTGATAAGTGCGGTCTCACTTGATCCTCTCTGCTATTCGATGGCCGAAGCTATAAGGCTGTTCAACGATGCGGATCAGGATGCGTTCATTACGCTGGATTCGAGCTACGATTATGACGTTATAGCAGGGACTGTCATCGTCCCTTCCGGAACGGATGAAGCGACATTCGACCTCCAGGTAAGGACTGCGATGGTAGCAACACTCTTCTCTGATATGCAGGCAGGACAAGGTCCCGATCTCATCCTGGGCGCCATGGACTACACCCAGTTCAACAGAGACGACGTACTCCTCGATCTGAGCAGCGAAGTCGATATTCCGAATGTATATGACAACATAATGGAGATCAGCTTGACCGGCGATAAACTGTATCAGGTTCCGGTTGCTTTCGGGCTGGAAGGGATACTGGCGGACAGTATGTATGCTGACACAACATTGCCGGGATTCACATACGATAACTACGCAGACTATGTTAAGGATGCCTGCTACGGCAAAGATCCCAATCTCATGGACAGGCTTGCCTTTTTGGACATATGCCTCGCGCAGGAATCAGGCTTGTTCCATAAGGACGGAAAGTACGATTACGCTAATTCGAACTTCGCAGCCACGGCTGCTTTTGTAAACGGTCTCATCCTCCCGACAAAAGATGAACTCTTTGATGAGGCGCAGAAGAATTATGCCTCAACAAGAGGTGTTGAGTCGGCATTTGTTAACATCACTTCCGGCATGGAACTGATAAGAGTCTGCCGTAACGACATAAAGAGCAAAACACTTATGGGATTCCCTTCGCAGACGGGCCTGGGACCCATGGTCGATGTCTCCCAGTCTGTCGGAGTATCCGCAGTCACGGCGTGCCCCGAAGCCTGCAAGGCTTTTGTGAAGATGCTCGTTGGAGATGACATGCAGTACCTTTTCGCCAGGTATGACGGTCTGTGCGTAAACAGTGCCGCACAGGCGGAGGTGTGCATTGAATGTGCAGAAAGAGCAAATGCAAGCTATGAGATAATGATCCAGTACTGGAAAGACTATCAGATAGACTCTCTTGACCAGTTCCTGACTACCTCAGACCCCGATCTTCTTGTATCGCAGATGGACGGCTATATCAGATCTGCCAGCGGGCTTCACGTTGTGGATTCTGCAGTATCGATCATCGTCCGCGAAGAGATCCAGGCGTATTTTGCAGGCGACAAGACGATAGAAGATGTCATGGCGATAATCCAGAACAGAGTAGATCTCTGCATGAACGAGAGAGGCTGATATCAGATCAGCTTCTCGCAGATGATCGTGTCCATACAGTGGTAGTGCGGGATACCGTTACTGTCATCTTCGAAGATGGTCTCGTCGATCCTGTGGAACTTCCACGCAGGCAGGTACGAGAAGAGCTCGCCGGGCTTCCACATCTTCTCCTCTTTGTCCCAGTCGGGCGGGAGTTCCAGGAAAGGCTTGTCCACGAACACGTTGAAGAACACAATACCGTTCTTCTTCGTAATGCGCCCCATCTTATCGAAGAAGGGCTTCTTGTTCTCTTCGAACAGGTACTGTATCGTTCCCGAGGAATAGATGATATCGAACTGATCGTCTGTCTCGAAAGTGTTGATGTCATCAACATACGCCTTGATATCGACGCCTCTGTCCCGGGCAAGAAGCAGCGTCTTCCTGATACCGTTCTCCGTCAGATCGAAAGCCGTTACCGCATAGCCTTTTGCTGCCATATAGACGGCATCCTTGCCTTCACCGCAGCCGATGTCCAGGACCTTCTTATCCCCGGAAGGCGGGCAGAGCGCTATCAGTTCGTCTAAGAACTTCGCAGGCTCCGTTCCCCAATAGTAGCCGTCGCCTTCATACCATCTCTCGTAGTTTGTCCTTATGCTGCTCATGTCGTTATCTCCTATTCAATGGTCCATTCCGCTCTTCAAAGTATAACAAACGAAACACTCATGATCTGCAAATTACTTAATTGAAGAAAGCCGACTCAACAGTTCCGCAACCAATCCCGGATCCTTAATCAGTGATATAGCAAAGCATTTCTTTCCTGCATCTTTGATCGATGCTCCGATATGATAAGCAGTCTGCCCGTCAAGAATAATAAAACGATCATGGAAAACCTGTGTCTTCTTAACTATCAATGCGGGGTACTGAGCGTTAAATTTGGAAATATCAGTGTTTGTTATTCCCGCACTTGAGTATGTATAGATTTTCACATCGACTCTGGTGTTTTTCTTAGCAAGAATACTCAACGTATCAATATCTGCATAACCATCTATCAGAATGATTTCATTTGAAGCTTTACGGATTATTCAAGTGATCAAACTGAGCGCATCATAGATCTGACCATCAAAGAATATCTTCTGTTCTGATTCGGTATGCTCATCAATATATTGGAAAACCATATCCAACCGTTCATCAGTATTCTTCTGATATTCTAGCTGCTTTAATTCAATGTTGCTGACCTTTTCAAATAGTAGTTTATTATTAGCGATAAAGTGTTTCATTTCACGAAATACTCTCATAATGTAGATGCTTTGTCGTTCAGCTACTTCGCCCTTTAATACAGTAGCAAGCATATATACACCCTGCTCTGTAAAAGCATAAGGTAATTTTCGTACACCACCCCAACTTGAAGTCACAATTTGTGACTTCAAGATTTTCAATTCATCCTGAGTAAGTTGAAACATAAAATCCTCAGGAAAACGATTAATATTTCGTTTTACCTGTTGATTCATAGCCTTCACTTCATAACCGTACAAATCTGCCAAATCACTGTCCAACATTACTTGTTGGCCGCGTATGAGATATATCTTACTTCTAATTGCTGAATCATCTATGGTCATTAAGCCATCATTTTCATTAGACATTACCGATCCCCCTATTTTAAAACAAATGTTCTATGATTAGGATCATTGTCGCATAAGAATACCCCCATTAATGGGACTTTCATCCAATCAATGGGGGTAACTTCATGTTTTCTGGCGGAGCCGCAGGGATTCGAACCCTGGTGCCCGTGAAGGCAAACGGTTTTCAAGACCGCCTCGTTATGACCACTTCGATACAGCTCCGTATCTAAAGGCACTTAAGTATATACGATTTGCGGAGGCTTTTCAACCTCCGCAAATGTACCTTATCCGAGTATCTCAAGGAGTCTGTCCAGATCTTCGGGATTCTTGTAGTCGATAACGATCCTTCCCTTGCCGGATGCATCTCCTGACGGCTTGATCCTTACCTTGGATCCCAGAGACTTCTTAAGTCTTGTCTCTACTTCCTTAATGCTGAGCTTAGCCTGAGGATCGAGCTCTACGGCCTTTGCAGCGGGCTTCGGGTTGTTCTGAAGGTCAACATACTTGCGGACGTATTCCTCGGCCTGTCTGACGCTCATATCGCGTTCTATGATGACGTCTGCGACCTTTCTCTGGTCTTCCCTGTCCTTGAGGCTTAAGATGGCCTTGGCGTGGCCTGCAGAGAGGTCTCCGCGTACCAGGAACTCATGCAGGGATTCGTCGAGGTTGAGAAGACGCAGAGCGTTAGCGATGGTCGCTCTGGGCTTACCGAGCTTCTTCGACAGCTGATCCTGCGTCATGTGGTGTGTCTTGATAAGGCTCTGCATAGCCTCTGCTTCTTCGAGAGGATTGAGGTCTTCTCTCTGGAGGTTCTCGATGAGCGCCTGCTCCATGACCTGCTTATCCGTAAGGTCTCTTACGATGGCGGGAATGAGCTTCAGGCCGGCAAGTCTTGCGGCTCTCCATCTTCTCTCGCCTGCAACGATCGTATAGCCCTTTGCCTTGCGCTGAACGATTATAGGCTGGATAACGCCGTTCTCCTTGATGGAATCAGCAAGCTCGTTAAGCCTCTCTTCATCAAAAGTCTTACGGGGCTGATCCGTATTCGGTGATACATCGTTGATCTTAAGCTCTACTACAGAGTCCTTCTGATCCTCCGGGATACCCTCAGATGAGAGCAATGCACCCAGTCCTTTTCCTAATCCTTTTTTTGCTGCTGCCATAGTTCTTTCTCCCCCCCGTAACGGGTTAATACATAGATGTCCGTCTATGTTTATTTGGTTCTCTTGATTATCTCGGAAGCCAATGATTCATAGGCTTTGGCGCCCTTCGAGTTCTTATCGTAATCGCTGATCGCCTGGCCGTGACTGGGAGCTTCAGCGAGTCTTACATTCCTCGGGATAACGGTCTTGAAGACCTTCTTCTCGAAGTAATTCTCAACCTCTTCCTTGACCTGCTTGGAGAGCTGTGTACGGAGGTCAAACATCGTCAGAACTACGCCCAGGATCTCGATATTCGGATTGAGCTTCTTCTTAACGATATTGATCGTCTCGACGAGCTGAGCAAGACCTTCGAGAGCATAGTACTCACCCTGGATCGGGATAATGATCTTATCTGACGCCGTGAGGGCATTGATCGTAAGAAGACCGAGAGACGGAGGACAGTCGATGATGATGTAGTCATAATCATCCTGAACCTCAGCAAGAGCCTTCTTGAGGATCTGTTCACGGGAGATTGCAGTAACGAGTTCTACTTCCGCTCCTGCAAGATTAATGTTGGTAGGAACGATATCCACATTCTGCGCATCCGTCTCGAAAACGACTTCGCTTATCGGCACATCCTTGATCAGGACATCGTATACGGTCTTCTCAAGAGATCCCTTGTCTACGCCGAGACCGCTGCTGGCGTTTGCCTGCGGGTCGATATCAACGAGAAGAACCTTCTTTTTCCTCTTTCCCAGGAAAGCCGCTACGCTTACAGCAGTAGTAGTCTTACCTACTCCACCCTTCTGATTTACCAGTGAGATAACAATAGCCATACTAATTACCCCTAATTTCTATAATATATAAATATAGTATCATTAGTAAATTCATTATTATATTGCATTGTTATTACACTTTTTGAATGTTCCACGTGGAACATTTCATCAATACGGAGAAGATTTCAGGCCGGATTGTTCCACGTGGAACAATTAGAAACGCCCCACCGTATTGGCAGGGCGTCTTATAGATCGATTACAAACTCTATCAGTTATCGATATTAGCGAGCTTAGCATTCTCCTGGATGAATTCCTTACGGGGTTCGACCTGATCGCCCATGAGAAGCGTGAATGTCTCGTCAGCAGCCTGAGCATCATCAAGAGTAACGCGGAGGAGCTTACGGGTAAGCGGGTTCATTGTAGTATCCCAGAGCTGCTCGGAGCTCATCTCACCGAGACCCTTGAATCGCTGGATAAGAGGATTCTCCCACTTGTGTTCAGCTTTGATCTGCTCTATCTCCTTCTCGTCATAAGCATAATATGCTTCGTCGCCCTTATATACCTTATAGAGCGGCGGGCAGGCGATATAGACATATCCGCCGTCAACGAGAGGTCTTAAGTATCTGAAGAAGAATGTGAGGAGCAGTGTTCTGATGTGAGAGCCGTCGACATCAGCATCGGCCATGATGATGACCTTGTGATATCTGAGCTTGCTCTCATCGAATTCCTCACCGATTCCTGCACCGAGTGCCATAACGACCGGCTGGAGCTTCTCGTTGGAATATACCTTATCGATACGAGCCTTCTCTACGTTCAGCATCTTACCCCAGAGAGGAAGGATAGCCTGATACTTACGCTCTCTTCCCTGCTTTGCAGATCCGCCTGCGGAGTCTCCCTCTACGATGAAGATCTCGCAGAACTCTGCTTCGTTGGACTGACAGTCTGCAAGCTTACCGGGAAGTGAGTTATTCTCGAATACTGTCTTCCTTCTGGTAAGTTCTCTTGCTCTCTTTGCTGCATCACGCGCACGGGATGCAGACAGGCACTTATCCATAATGAGCTTGGCGATATCAGGATGCTCTTCGAGGTAGATCTCGAGCTTCTCGGATACGACATTCTCTACCATCGGTCTGATCTCGGCATTACCGAGCTTGGACTTTGTCTGTCCCTCGAACTGAGGGTCAGTGAGCTTAACTGAGATGATCGCTGCAAGACCTTCTCTCGTATCTTCGCCCTGAAGCTTGGAATCTCCGTCCTTAAGGAACTTATACTTCTTTGCATAATCGTTGATGGCGCGTGTCATGGCGCTCCTGAAGCCTACGAGGTGCGTACCGCCTTCAGGTGTAGCGATGTTGTTTGCATACGAATATACGGTCTCCTGATAGGAATCGTTGTACTGCAGAGCGATCTCTACGAAGCTGTCTCCCTGCTTTGTAGCAAAATAGATGGGAGGTACGTTGATGGGCTCCTTATGTCTGTTGAGATACTCAACGAAAGAGATGATTCCTCCGTCATAATGCAGATGCTTCTTAATGGGCTCTTCGCCTCTGTCATCAGTAAGATCGATAGTAACTTCCTTGTTGAGGAATGCCATCTCTCTGTATCTTGTGATCATTGAATCGAAGTCGAATCTGATGTCAGGGAAGATCTCATTATCAGGGATGAAATTAGTGATAGTACCTGTATCAGAAGGATCGCAGGTGCCTACAATATGGAGCGGAACCGTTGTCTTACCCTTCTCGAATTCAATCTCATAGATGTTGCCTTCACGCTTTACCTGGACCTTCATGTGAGAAGCCAGAGCATTAACAACGGATGCGCCTACGCCGTGAAGACCGCCGGATACCGTATAAGCTCCGCCGCCGAATTTACCGCCTGCGTGAAGCACTGTATGAACGACTTCAACAGTAGGAATACCGAGCTTCGGATGATTACCTACGGGGATTCCGGAACCATCGTCCGTAACAGTAACGGAACCGTCTTTATTAAGGACAACATCAATGGTATCGCAGCGTCCTGCAAGTGCCTCATCTACGGAATTCGCAACGATCTCGTAGATAAGGTGGTGGAGACCTCTCAAAGTAGTATCTCCGATATACATTCCCGGTCTCTTCCTGACCGCTTCAAGACCTTCAAGGACCTGAATATCTCCTTCATCGTAGGAGCTGTTGTTGGATGTATCGTACTGATCCTGACCTTCTGAAGCCGCAGCAACATCTGCCATGGACTCATCCTTGAAGTCCTCTGTCAGAGCTCTCGGATTCTCCGCCAGATTCTTGAGTTCATCACTGTCAGAATCCTCTACAGGCTGGAAATAAAGGTCTACTTCGCCGCTGTTCTTGGGCTGTTCATTCTCATTCTCTGCCATTTTTGCTCAAATTCTCCCTATTATTAAAATAATCGCCGTAACCCTTGAGAAATAAGGATTTGTAATACTGTTACATGGCACTTTCCGGGGTGATTCCGGAAGACTCCAGTCTGTTTAACAGTACAGTTGCCGAGATTGAGGAAACATATGTTTTATCGTCTGTTATGACGATCGTCTTGGGAATCTCTTCCGTAACATATTGAAGTCTTCCGGCTTCGTCTTCACTGTTGATGAACTCGGCTACATCCTTCCTTGAAGGGGGGACTTCCTCGAGATTGATCACCGCAGTAACGGACGCCGCGCGTACTGACATGTCACCGCCTATATGAACGAACATGGTTCCTCCGTACGTTTGGACTCAATTCAGCTATCTGATTATACCATTTTTCTTATTTTCAAGCTAATAAATATAATTATTATAATATAGAAAATCACTCCGGAATGACTGTTCCGGCAGATACTTTGTAGTAATTGGCCTGATTTGTGCCTATAAGACCCTCTAATTCGCCTGCGATCATCTCTTTCTCGGTGCAGGTAATGAATATCTGGGCATCCGTCATGGCTGTTACAAGGCTTGCACGGCGTGAAGAATCTAATTCTGAGAATACGTCGTCAAGCAGCAGGATCGGGGTAGAGGAGACAAATCTGCGGATTATCTCTAATTCGGCTAATTTGAGTGCCAGAGCTGCAGATCTCTGCTGTCCCTGGGAAGAGAAATTCCTCATCTGAAGGCCTTCCAGTTTGATATCAAGGTCATCCTTGTTGATCCCTATCGAAGATATGCCCTTATCGAGGTCATATTCACGGCTCGATCTCAACTTGGAGAGAACTGCCTCAGAGAGTATAGCCTTAATTGCCCCATATTTGCCCTGTGAGAGCTTTCCGGCCATAAAGTCATCATACACCCCGTTTTCTGATAAGAAGCCCTCCAGAACGCTCACAGTGCCCCCTATTGTGTCGTAGTCCAAAGAGAGCTCTTCCTTGCCGCCTGAGATGGAAGCGTGATGTTTTGCTGCCATACCGGATAATAATCGTGCAAAACGGTATCTGTTGAGGATGATGTCTGCAGACAGATCTGCTATCGAGAAGTCCCAGAAATCAAGCGTTGAGCCTATATCACCATTTGAATGGCCGAATCTGGCATCCTTCAGGGTCGCATTCTTCTGCTCTATCAGCCTTCCGATCTCGCCGAGAAGGTTCACATAAGTAGGGGAGACCTTCATGATTATCGTATTCAGGAACTTACGCCTGGCGGAAGGGGCTCCTTTGACGATATTCAGGTCCTCGGGAGCAAAGATAACAGTGTTACAAATGCCTATATAGTCGGATATTCTGCGGATCTCGGCTCCATCCTGCCTTAATACCCTCTTAGGCTTTGGATTAGCCGTATATTGAGCCGATAATTCGGTATCATATCCTCCGTCACAGGCTATCAGAAGGTCTATCTTATATCCGTCGCTGCCAAATCTTATAAGATCCTGATCCTTCGCAGTCCTGTGTGAGGCAACTGAAGCTCCGACATATATCGATTCAATGATATTCGTCTTACCCTGGGCATTATTACCGTAGAAAATATTAACAGAAGGCCCGACGTCTAGGTCGAGCCCTGTGTAATTCCTGAAATTCTCCAGATGTATCTTCCTGATGTACATCAGCGTCTGATAGGAAGGATAAGGTAGATGTACTTCTCTCCCTCAACAGGCTTGATGATGCAAGGTCCCTGGGTACCGTTTACTTCGATCTTGATAACGTCATCATCGATATTCTTAAGAGCATCGAGGATGTACTTGGAGTTGAAATCAACATCAACAAGATCACCTTCTACTTCAACATCGATCTCCTCGTGAACGTCACCCTGCTCGGACTGAGCGGTAACGTTAAGAACGGAAGGATCGCTCATTGTGAACTGTACCGGGCACTTACGGTCATCAGTAACGATGATGAGCGTAGCTCTGTCTACTGCATCGAAGAGAGCCTTCCTGTCGATCTTCATGACTGTCTTGGGGTTCTTCGCGATGATCGAATCGAAGTTGATGAAGTTGCCTTCGATAAGTCTTGATACCATACGGACATTTCCGATATCGAAGAGGAGATTCTGCATTGATGTATAAAGGATTATCTCTGCATCCTTGTCATCGCTTAAGATGTTCCTCATCTCACCAAGTGCCTTACCGGGTACGATGTAATTGATCTTCGGGAAATCAGCACCCATGTCTTCCTTGTTGATGGCCATTCTGAAGCCGTCAATGGATACCATGGAGAGGGTGGAGCCGTCTGATACGAGGTTTGAACCCGTAAGGACAGGACGTGAATTATCCTTGGAGATTGCAAAGAAAGTATGGTTGATCATACCCTTGAGCATCTTCTGCGGGATAACGATCTTCTCTGAAGTCGTCTCGTCGATCTCGGGGATCCTGGGGAAGTTCTCGGGATCCATGCCGGAGATCTTGAACTTAACGCTTCCGCACTCGATCTTCATGGTAAAGTTGGAATCTACATTGATATCCACATCATTCTCAGGAAGCTTCCTTATGATCTCACCGAAAAGCTTCGAATCAACTACGATCGAACCCTTATCAAAGACATCTGCGGTAACATCTGCTTCGATACCGGTCTGAAGATCATATCCCGTAAGCTTGATCTTATTATCTGAAGAAGCTTCGATAAGGATACCGTTCAACAGAGCGTTGGTGCTGTTGGATGAAACTGCCTTCTGGACTATAGAGATATTGTTAATGAGATCGTCTCTGTTACATGTAAGCTTCATATATTCCACTCCCGTATTAAATAATTTTTACGCGGTAAATTATACTATATATGCGAGCGGAATTAAAGGTGTTTTGGCCACTTTAACTATGTTACAAAGTCTCATTTTCGGGCGTGTGCAGTGCAATATTTCAATATCTCAGTAGTATTCTCTATTATGGTCTGAATATATTGTTCAAAAGCCGTTCTAAAATAATTTTTACAAGGCCTGCAGGCATTTCAAAAGTTGTTCAAAACGGTCAAATATCAAATGCATAACTTGTCGGTTATAAACATCGGTTTTTTGTGAACAATTTGTCGACAGTAAATCTACACCGACTTATGAACTTACGAACAAAAAATGTTCAAAACACTCAGGTGGTCATCAGCTTGATGATCTCTTCAGCATCCTTCTTGAGCTGGGGATTATCATCGATATTATTACAGCTGTGCAATACAGTAGAATGAGTTCTGCCTCCAAAATAAGAGCCTATCTTATCCAGATTCATCTCGAGATACTCTCTGCAGATCCACATTGCAACGTTCCTGGCATCAGCAATCTCAGCGCTTCTTTGCTTTGAAGAGAGCTTATCTGCAGGAAGATCATAGTATTTTGCAACTGCGTTTATAACGACCTCAGGCTTAAGGTATTTCTTATTGTTTGGAGAGATGATAGGAGCCATTATCTTCTCAACTTCTTCCAGCGTCAGGCTGCCGTTGGCAAGCGCAAGATAAGTGGACAAAGTATTATAAGCACCATTAAGCTGCCTTATATTTGTAGTTATGTTCTCGCAAACAAAGTTAATTATCTCATCAGAGATCTCAATACCGTCAGTCTCCATCTTCTGAAGGAAGATAGCCTTACGCGTCTCAAAATCCGGCGGCTGAACGTCGAACATGATACCGTCCTGGAACCTCGAGACAAGCCTGTTATCAAGCTCTTTGAGGTTATTCGGAGCCTTGTCGCATGTAATTACGATCTGCTTCTTGTCACTTATCAGCGCCTCGAAAGTATTGAAGAACTCAGCCTGAACACCTTCCTTGCCGATAAGGAACTGTATATCGTCGATAAGAAGGACATCAACGGTCCTGTACTTGTTCCTGAAAGGTTCGTAATTATTCTTACTTACGCAGGCAACGAAAGCATTGGTGAACTCCTCGCAGGTCGTATATATGACCTTCTTGCCGGGGTACTGCTGCATTATCGAATTGCCGATGGCCTTCATCAGGTGGGTCTTGCCGAGACCGGAATTACCCCACAGGAAGAAGGGGTTACGCTGCCTCTGGCCGGGCTTTGCCGCTACGGTCATCGCCGACGCATGCGCGAAACGGTTACAGTCTCCTACGACGAAGTTATCGAAAGTGAACTCTCCGGACAGACCCGACACCGAAGGCGTGTTCTTCTCGCTTCTTAATGCCTTCTTCTCGGAGCTTACGGAAGTCTTGACGGCATTCTCGTCGCCCTGGAGGACGAACTTAACCGTAATAGTCTTGCCGGCAGCCGAATTGATGGCCTTCTGGACCGTCTGGCCCAGGGTCTGACCCTTAACGAGAGTAAGGGAATATTCGTCGCGGACGGAGAGGATCATGACATCGGGATCGCAGAATTCGACCCTCATGTTCATGAGGAGGGAATCGTATGCGAATTTATCAACACTGGGATCGTATTTGAGCAGCTTAAGAGCGTTTTCCCAAACTGTAGTATCGACTTTTGAGTCCATGTTGTCCCCTCCATTGCTTTTACGCGAGTAAACAACATAATAGCACGGATAGGGGGTATAATGTTAGTGGATTTTGATAAATAAAACGAGGTGTACCTAATATGTCCCGCAGTGATATGGGCGAAGCAGACAGACTTAAGAGAAGAAGGATCAATACCATCCTTATAATCATCAGCGGCATCCTGCTGATAGTCGGCGTGATATTCCTTCTGATAGAGCCGTTCAAGGCCTGGAAGCGTTCACAGATAACGGATGACGCCATGAATATCATCCATTCGGAGATGAGTGCGGGCAACACCGAGATAACGATGGTCGTTCCCAAGGACGGCAACGAAGTCCCGGGCGAGAGCATCGACTACTACGGTGACGAGGAAGCCATCATAGAGATGGAGAGCAGCCAGGCACAGTCAGGCGGCGGCGGGGAGGATGTTGTTCTCAACTGCATCGGCATCCTTACGATAGATGCCATCGGCCAGGAGATGCCGGTGTGGGATGTTGCCACCAAGGAATCGCTCCGTTACGGAGTAGGTCTCTATGAGTATTCGGTAGTGCCCGGTCAGAACGGCAATTCCACGATATTGGGACACCACTTCAAGAACGGAACTGCTTTCGCGAAGATCAACAAGCTCGTGCCCGGAGACCAGGTCGTGTTCACGGCAACGGACGGTACGGTGTATGTTTTCGCAGTGGAGTCGTCGCTGGTCATCCCCAAGGAAGACCTCATCAATTACATCGATGCGAGCGTGTCCGATGTGCCGCAGCTGACACTGGTAACATGCGCATATGAGAACGGACAGTCGACCTTAAGACAGCTCGTTATCTGCAAACTTGCTCAGTAACTCGCAATAATCGGAAATTAGTTTTATAATAGGTCCGTCATTTTTATACCATTGGAGGAATTAATATGGTAACCGCGATAGTTGGCGCCAACTGGGGCGACGAGGGTAAGGGTAAGATCACGGATCTTCTCGCTAACGATTCTGATATCGTCATTAGATTTCAGGGCGGCGCGAACGCAGGCCATACGATCATAAACGAGCACGGAAGATTCGCACTGCATCTCATGCCTTCCGGCGTGTGCCACGATAACATCGTAAACATCATCGGCAACGGTGTTGCTCTCGATATCCACAAGTTCATCAACGAGTATAACGAGGTAAAGGAGCGCGGCCTTAATCCGCAGCTGTTGGTATCTGACAGAGTTCAGGTCATCATGCCTTACCACGTTGATTTCGATAAGTTCGAAGAGGAGAGACTGGGCGGCAAGGCGTTCGGTTCCACCAAGTCCGGCATCGCTCCGTTCTTCTCGGACAAGTATGCGAAGATCGGCTTCCAGGTATCAGAGCTCTTCGATGAAGTTACGCTCAAGGAGAAGATCGAGCGCGTCCTCGAGATCAAGAATGCGCTCCTCGTAAATCTCTATCACAAGGATCCCATCAACCCGGATGAACTGCTCGCAGAGATGCTCGAGCAGGGAAGACTCATCAAGCCTTTTGTTACCAATACACAGGCATTCCTGTATGAGGCAGTTAAGGCAGGCAAGAAGATCCTTCTCGAAGGTCAGCTCGGAACCATGAAGGACCCCGATATGGGTATCTACCCGATGGTTACTTCTTCTTCCACTCTCGCAGGCTACGGCGCCGTCGGCGCAGGTATCCCGCCTTATGAGATCAAGAAGATCGTTGCAGTTACAAAGGCTTATTCTTCAAGCGTAGGCGGCGGTGCTTTCGTATCCGAGATCCTCGATGAAGCTGTTGCAAAAGAGCTCAGAGACAGAGGCGGAGACAAGGGCGAGTACGGCGCTACGACAGGAAGACCGAGAAGAGTCGGCTGGTTCGACTGCGTTGCAACCCGTTACGGCGTAAGGCTCCAGGGTGCGACAGACGTTGCTCTTACCAACCTCGACGTACTCGGTTATCTCGATAAGATCCCGGTATGCACAGGATATGAGATCGACGGCGAGATCACAAAGGATTTCCCGAATCCTACACTGCTCGATAAGTGCAAGCCCGTCATCGAGTACCTGCCTTCATGGAAGGGCAAGGGCGAGATCAGAGGACTTACCGATTACGACAAGCTTCCCGATGAGGCAAAGTCTTATGTCGAATTCATCGAGAAGGAGCTCGGAGTCAAGATCTCCATCGTCTCGACCGGTCCTGCAAGAGAAGAGATCATCTACAGATAAGAAGGCTTATCCGGGGTTACTCGACAATGAAAAGAACAAGCAACAGGGCGGCAGTTATCCTCATAACTGTTGCCCTGCTTTTTTGCGCCGTAATGCAGTCCGGCTGCGGTATCAGTACGGCGAAGGATGAGGAGATACTTAAGGATCTGTCCGCCAGGTTCATCGCGGCCATGAGCAGCGGCGATACCGAGGGCGTCGAAGAGCTTACGGGCAGGGATTACTCGTATGTCTTCTATAACGAAGACAAGGCAGCCATGGTAATGCAGATAGCACAGAAGACGGAGATCGCCGAGTACAAGAGCATCACTGTCGACCGCGAGCACAACAGGGCGAAGGTAAGGCTTAAGCTCTCGTTCGTCGATATCGTTGATTTTGCAAGGGACGAAGGCTACGAGATGACCGAAGAAGAATACTTTGAGAAGATCGAAGCTTACGATAACTTCTCTACAGAGTATCTCTCCATTAGTTTCAAGCTCGATGATGACGGGAACTGGATCATCGACGATTCGGCCGTGCTCAGGTTCATGAAGAAGTTCGACAGACCCTACTATATCAAGATCACGACCATATCGCAGGAGGACGCCGCAGCTGCGGTCACAGGGCTCTATCCGGCCCTGGCGGAAGGCGAGTTCTCGCAGGACTACTTCACGCTGGACATGGATACCATGAGGGTATTCGACGACGGCGGATACGACAGCGAGCTCCTGGATGAAGCCGTGGCCGAGTTCACGAAGGCATACATCGGATACATCATTGACAACGGGTACACATGCGAAGAGTCTGACCAATACTACGGCATCGATAACTACTACGAGATCACCGGCAAGGCTCCTTCCACGGAAGCGATCCTCGAATACCTGTCTTCCGACGAGCGCGTGATCGAAGGCTACATGGCAACGATCAGGGCACAGACGGGATGCAGCTATATGACCGATGAAGAGATCTGGAGCTCGATGTATGCGGAGATATACTTCGATCTGGCAAAGCAGATCCCGGACATGGACGGAGAGGATTACTACCAGTACGTGTATATCGATGCGGCTTCAGAGACACCTGAGGTCATCCTCGGCGGCGATATCCTGCCGTTCACTTCATACGATCTGACCGGTGCAGGCGTGATATCGGACGAGCAGGCACAGGAGTGCTACGTACAGGCGGTAACGAACCTCTATCTTGCAGGCGAGCTTACCGAGGAGCAGTACGAGGAATTACTCGAGGGCACGGACAGCGAAGGAGACGCAGCAGCAGACTATACGAACGCTGACGGCTATATCGAATGGCAGGGCACGGAAGCTCACCAGAACCAGGCAGTCAAAGTATACGAATACTTGCCCGACTGGTCGGACGGCACATTGATCTACGGCGCATCCGATACGGATGAGAATGGTATCTACATGCACTACAGCAAGGAGCCCGGATGGCTTAACACCGCGGGTTACTGCATCGACGAAGACGGCGTTACCATCATGGTCACGTTCGACAAGAGCTTTGCCATGGGCACCACGCTCGAATATGACTGGGAATTGGGCGATGAGGATTACGGCGAGACGGAGACGTTTACCGTTGTAGAGAACGGCCAGAACACCTTCGAATTCACTCTCCCGGTCGATTACATCCCCGAACCGGGCGGCGTCGAATTCCGTCTGTGGGAGCAGGGGCACTCGCACGTTATCGCTTATGTATATCTCATCCAAACATAAGCCCCTTGGCAAAACCACTATTTGAACTATTAGACAAGCGCGGTTAGTTCTGCTCGAGAGTATAATTAACCCATAAAAAATAATTTCCCGGAGGCTCCTATGGCGCAGGAAATGATCTTGGTCCTCGATTTCGGCGGACAGTACAACCAGCTTATCGCAAGACGTGTCAGAGAACAGAACGTCTACAGCGAAGTCAGACCTCACACCACAAGCATTGAAGAGATTAAGGCACTGAACCCCAAGGGCATCATCCTCACCGGCGGTCCCAGCACCGTCTACGAAGAAGACGCACCGAAGTGCTCCCCGGAGCTGTTCAAGCTCGGCATTCCGGTCCTCGGTATCTGCTACGGCGCACAGCTCATGAACTACCTGCTCGGCGGCGAGGTCAAGGCGGCACCCGTAAGAGAGTACGGCCACACTGATGTGCTCGTCGATACAGACGCGAAGCTCTTCAAGGACATCTCACCGAAAACAGTCTGCTGGATGAGCCACACGGTATACATCGCCACACCCGCGCCCGGCTTCAGGATCACGGCACACACTGAAGTATGCCCGGTTGCCGCTGCCGAGAACGTCGAAGATGGTCTCTACTGCGTACAGTTCCACCCGGAAGTAGTGCACACGGTGGAAGGCACAAAGATGCTCGCCAACTTCGTTAAGGATGTCTGCAAGTGTAAGTGCGACTGGAAGATGGATTCTTTTGTGGAGACATCCATCAGGGAGATCCGTGAGAAGGTCGGCACAGGCCGCGTTCTCTGCGCGCTCTCAGGCGGCGTAGATTCTTCCGTTGCCGCAGTACTCCTGTCCAAGGCTGTAGGCAAGCAGCTTACATGCGTATTCGTTGATCACGGACTTCTCCGTAAGAACGAAGGCGACGAGGTAGAAGCGGTATTCGGCCCCGAAGGTCCTTACGATCTTAACTTCATCAGGGTCAACGCACAGGAGAGATTCTACTCCAAGCTCGCAGGCGTCGAAGATCCTGAGACAAAGCGTAAGATCATCGGCGAAGAGTTCATCAGGGTATTCGAAGAAGAAGCCAAGAAGGTAGGCGCGGTAGACTTCCTCGTACAGGGTACGATCTATCCGGATGTCATCGAATCAGGTCTCGGCAAGAGCGCCGTCATCAAGAGCCATCACAACGTCGGCGGTCTGCCTGACTATGTTGATTTTAAGGAGATAATCGAACCTTTGAGACTCCTGTTCAAGGACGAAGTCAGGAAGGCGGGTCTTGAGCTCGGCATCCCCGAGAATCTCGTATTCCGTCAGCCGTTCCCGGGTCCGGGACTCGCGATAAGGATCATCGGCGAAGTAACCGCAGAGAAGGTTAAGCTCGTTCAGGATGCGGATGCGATCTTCAGAAGAGAGATGCAGCTGGCTGGCTTCGATAAGTATGCCAACCAGTACTTCGTAGCACTTACCAATGTTCGCTCGGTCGGATGCATGGGCGACGAGAGAACATACGATTACGCTTGTCTGCTCCGCGCTGTCACAACGACGGACTTCATGACCGCCGAAGCAGCAGAGCTTCCCTGGTCGCTCATCGGCAAGGTAACGAACAGGATCGTAAACGAAGTTAAGGGCATCAGCAGAGTATTCTACGATTGCACGGGCAAGCCACCGGCTACGATAGAGCTTGAATAATCGCAAAACGCTTGAAAGCCCCGTAAATGAAGTGAACCCCTGAAGTTGGACAAACTTCGGGGGTTTATATATGAAACTATCTTTTGAATTAAAACTTGAGATTTATGAGAAACATCTAGCGGGATACAGTTTTGATTATTTA
>JAEEGK010007470.1_pt1 | contig 26066 bp, 22 predicted proteins | sample 8958771 | NCBI WGS metagenome assembly JAEEGK01 (sample SAMN16246547, study PRJNA631951) | gut metagenome | biome: gut microbiome; feature: rumen; material: SC-attached | host: Bos | place: Iran: Karaj | collected 2018-10 | reverse complement strand
TGCCTTGCCGTTGGAGTCTTGTCCGTCATCGCGTTGCAAAAGATTCTTCCCGAACGGACATCGCCTTTGAGCAGCGTCGAAGATGACGATTTGACATTGGAGCTCCGAGTGCCTTCGAAACACAATTTCATCGGAATGACACTCCAAGAAATCTACGAGAACAATCCGCGAGGATTCGAAAAAGACAAGAATTCGATTCTCGCCATCCGCCGTTTTGACAACGAAGTCGAAGTCGCTACACCCGATTCCATCATCATGGGTGCAGATGCCATCATCGTTTCGGGCAAAGCAGATCAGCTCCAATGGATTTGCAACAACTTGCACTTGAAAAACGAGCATCTGGAAGGCGTTCTCGAAAATGCGGGACTCGTCAAAAAGTACAGCAAGAAAACGGCCATCTCGGCGGCCATCATGGTTACAATGGTCCTTCTTTCTGCATTCAATATACTGCCGTTGCTTTCTTCTTGCTTGCTCGCCGCTGCCGCTATGATTATCTTCCGCTGTTGCACGAGTTCACAAGCGATGAATTCCATCAACTGGGAAATCCTCATGGTTTTCGCGGGCAGTATATGCCTAGGGAAAGCTTTGGAAACTACGGGCGTCGCGCAGATGATTGCAAATAACCTTTTAAACCTCTGCGGGAGCAACCCCTACATAACACTTGGAGTCATGTGCGTTGTCGCAACTTTTATTACCGAATTTATTAGCAACACTGCGACTGCGGCTATGTTCTGCCCCATTGCCATCAGCGCAGCGACAACTCTCGGTGTCAATCCGCTCACATTCTGCATCGCTTTGATGATTGCGGTCAGCAGCAGCTTTGCGACCCCCATCGGCTCTCCGACGCACATGCTCGTCTATGGCCCCGGCGGTTATCGTTTTACAGATTTTGTTAAAATAGGCGTTCCGATGAATATTATTATCATTGCGGCAAATTTATTTATTACACCTTTGATTTTCCCGTTTAAATAATATAAGTTAAACTTACCCGTTTCATTAAGAAGGATTTTTCATTTAAGCATATGGAGGTTAACATGCATATATCATTCGTCATCTTCAATATAGTTGTACTCATCATCATTGCAGTTTCTGCATACAAGCTAGGGCGGTACATCAAAAATGCCAACGAAAAAGAATCGCCCGAAGCCAAGAATTCAACACCGTATGAAGATTGTCTTGCTCATAACGAAAAAATATACAACTACGGTACGTTCACGGATGCTCGCGACGGCGAGACTTACCGCACCATTCAAATCGGCGACCAAATCTGGATGGCCGAGAATTTGCGTTTCAAAGCTAAAGACAGCTACGCGCCCGATAACGAAGAATCGAACGTCAAGAAGTTTGGCCGCCTTTACACTTGGACGTCCGCTCTGGATATTCCGCCTGAATTTAGCGAACAGTCTCCGGCCAAAGATATTGAAATGTACCGCAAGATGAAAGACCCGAACTATCAGGGAATTGCACCTGAAGGTTGGCACATTCCAAGCAACAAGGAATGGGAACAGCTTTTAAGCCATCTTAGCGAAAAATCCAACGGCCGAGAACTGCGTAGCACATGTTTCTGGCTCGAACCCGGTTACGATTCCTTCGGATTCTTCGCTCTGCCTGCCGGCTACCGCTTTGACAACGGCACGTTCAACCACTTTGGCAGACGCGCTCGATTCTGGAGCAAGGACGAATACGGCAAGTCAAATGCGTTCCGACTTGGCCTCACCGACAATTCTGTCGATATTGAAGGCGTCTATAGATCCGATGCCGTTTCGATTCGTTGCGTGAAGAACGTATAAAATAAAGCGAAAGTCTCGGATGTCCGCCTTCGCGGACATGACGAGAACGGAACGCCGTCTCTTCGTGAATTAAATTCCATCCTCGTGAATTAGTTCGTCAATTCCGCTATTCAACACATAATCCCGACTCTCTGAGCCGGGATTTTTTACACGATAAAAGATTACGGAATGTGGTTAAGCTGCTCATGGCTGATTGCTTACTGTTCACGGCCATAGCCCATGATCTGCGGTGATATTGCACTGGTTTCTATCGTGTTCTTTGAACCCTCCAGAATGACACAACGGAGTGCACTCCGCACTCCGCTTTTTGCTCACGGCCACTAATTCGATACTTTGAACTGTTTGGTTGGGGCGTATGCCTGTTGAACGAGAATGTCCTTTCCGGCTTCCATGAGCTTTTTAGCTTGTTCGGCAAGCTTGTCATCGTCTTTTTCCTTGATGACTTTGCTCAAGTGCTCCATGGCTACGTTCACATCCAATTTTGCCTGGATGCGGAGTTCGCCGATATCTAGATGTGCTCGACGGATAAAATCAGGATCCTTTTCTTTGGCAAGCCCCTTTTCGAGAAGCACGATGGCGGCTTCAGGGATGTTCTTTTGCTTTGCGGTTGCTCCCCATTCAAACCATTGCGTGCTCGGAAGTTCAATGTAGCTGCCTGCGATTTTATTCACAGCATCTTTGACATCTTGGAACTTGACTGGTTCCTCTTGCAAAAGGGCTGTCAGGCCGTATTGCAGCAACCGAGCTGCATTTTCGGTCGAACCGTTGTTCGCTTCTTCGAGACCTTTGTTAATCGTTTTGCGAATGCGTTCACCTGGAGGTATTTTCTCTACGTTTTCGTGAGCTGATGCTGTGGTCGTGGTTGCGGGTTCACTGCGATGTGGCATGTAGTAACCGGCGAGTCCGCCTAATGCAAAGAATACAGGCGATTCCGCTGCGACCGCGTTGAAAATACCGGGATTCAAAAACCAGTCGATCGCCATGCTGATGACAAGCCCCGCTTCCGAGATTTTGCAGACGTAAGAAGGGAGCGATTCTCTGTCTTTATCGAACGTATTTGCTCCAAGCAAAAAGCAGACCATCAGGCTTATACCCATGTAACGATCCGAAGCAAACTGCTCAAAGAAAGATGTGTTGATGAGAAGATCAACAAAGAAACCGCTTATGATTGCAATGACGATAGCGAAGGCGTAAACATACAACGTATTCCAACGCTTTTCAAGTTGCATGAGTGCAAACATGAAGAACAGGACTCCGAAAAGGTAAGACCAAAAGCTGGGGAACAGAATACTGCAAGTGAGCAAGCTTTCTGTATTGCCGCGGCTTGGAATGTATGCCCAACGGTAACGTGCGAATTTATCTTTGTAATTATTGATCCATTTTTCGAGTTCCGCCTCGTATTGCTTGTCGGTGGGGTAACTGCCGTGTTCTGCGGCATATTGCTCTTTTCCGCCTTGGTTTTCCCACCATTCGCGGAATTCGGTCTTCATTTGCTCAACGCGGTCCTCGACTATCGGTGTCGGATTCTCGACGCGGTAGCGTTCCTTGTAAAGCTCGAATTCCTCTTTTTTTAGTTTTTTGTCTGGAGTCAAGCCTACTTTCTTGAACTCCTCGGCGCGTTCTTCGTTCCACCATTTTTCAAACGACTGGTGGATGTCCTTTTCTTGCCGCAACTGTTGAACTGTCGGATCGAAAGTTGTTTGAAAGTTGAATATACCTATAGCGATAAAAGCTACAAGCGTGATGTAATGATGAATTTTAAACACCTTGAATGGTGTTAGAATGATGCCCAATATTTTCTTCATACTAATGAATATAAACAAATCATCAGCAGAATGTTATAGAATTTTAGTTAAAATGTACGTTTTCCATACTCGTTTAGCTGGTTCCACAAAAAATCGGTGTTCACGTCGCGGAATCCTTGAGCATTGACCTCTTCGCGGAGCTTGTGAGCGAGAGCGAATAAGTTCGGACTTCGCTTCATGCGTTCGGTTCTGTCGAATGTCGTGAGTCCGTCAATCCAATCGTGTATTTCGGGGAATCGGTCATCTTGGAAGACATTTTCGCGACCGCTTTCGAGGTATTCCATGTAACGTTTGGATGCGGTATGCCCTTCTTCGTTGTAGATTTCCTTGGCTTTGGGGTAGAGCTTGCATCCTGTCAGATATTCGTGCATGACGGCGCCAAAACTGAAGTAATCGACGGCGTAAGTGATGCTCTCGCTAGACTGGGCGAGTTCGGGAGCGCTGTAACAGGGGGTAGCCTGTCCACCGCCTTCGGTAACGGTCTCTCGCATTTTAGCTTGTGCGTAACCAAAGTCGCAAATAAGAATCTTATGGTTGTTTTTGTGCGTCGGATTTTGGCACAGAAGCAAATTCTTGGGTTTGAGGTCCTTATGCACAATTTGGTAGTAGTGGAGTTGGCTTATCGTGTTGGCGAGGTACGCCATTTGCGCGACGCGCTGCAACAGTTCTTCGTCAGTGAGCTTGGGCTTGATGATGCGGTCGATGGAACAGCCTTTGATGAACTCCAGCTTGAGGTAAGGGTGGCGGCCAGCAATGCCTCCGCCAAATGTTTGGACAACGCCTTCGATGTTGGTGGCGCGGACAAGGTTGTTGATGCGGATTTCGTCTTGGAACGCGCTCAAGAGCATGTTGAGGCGATGCAAGCGGTTCTTGCCGGAATTGGCCCAGTACTTGCAAATTTTTACGACGATTTCTTTTTCGTCATAACGCTTATCGTCGCGCGGGTGCTGCAACCATAGCTTTGCGCGATACAACTGGTTCGTACCCGTGAGCGAAAGCGGTTCGACCAATTCGATACGTTCGGCATCGCCGTTGTGCTTGAAGTCGGGATTATGATCGAACCACCGCTGGTATTCTTCCATTGTGTAGTTTGGACGCAATGCCAGATTGCGTGAAACGCGGTCCATTGTTTCTGCCAAATTGTTCCAGAACATGGTCCAAATTTAAAAAATGGCGATACAAAAAACGCCCCCGAAATCAGTCCGGAGGTCGTTGTAAGAGAGTTGTGGTATCTAGAGTGTTTTTTACTTCTTCTTTTTGTTTTCGAATTCTTCGACATGGGTTCTGGCGAACGTGACTTGCCCTTCACTTTGGGCCGTGAGCGTCGAGGTAATGAAGTCGTAAGCTTCATCGACCGTGTCGCAGAACTTGAACAGCTTGAGGTCTTCGGGATTGATCATGCCCGTTTCCGCAAAGAAGTCCCAGTTGAGTGCTGTCTTCCAGAACTTGGAGTCGAAGATGACGACAGGCATTTGCTGGGCGTACTTGTCGGTCTGGATAAGCGTGAGCATTTCGAAGGCTTCGTCAAGTGTACCGAAACCGCCGGGGAAAATGACCAACGCACGAGCCATGCGCAAGAACCAGTATTTACGGATAAAGAAATAGCGGAACTGCAAGTTGAGCGCATCGTCCAAGTACGGGTTGCAATGTTGTTCGAACGGGAGCTTGATGTTAAGCCCGATTGAGGGCGTGCCGACGTCGGTCGCACCACGGTTTCCGGCTTCCATGATACCTGGACCGCCACCTGTCATGATGGCGTAGCCTTGGTGTTGCTTGTTGATCCACTTGCCGAGACGTGCTGCGAGTTCACGGGCGGAATTATACGATTCGGCGACTTTGGAAAGCCTGTCTAACCGTTTAAGTTCGGCCTTGTTCTTGCAACCCTTGCGACGCTTCTTGATTTCGTCGGGCGGTAGCGTGCGAGCGGAGCCAAAGAAAACAATGGTGTTCTTGATTTCTTCTTGCTTGAAAATCTGGTCGGGTTGCAAAAATTCAGAAAGGAATCGAATGGTACGTGCTGCATCGCTTTCCATGAATTCGGCATTGTGGTATGCCATTTGTCCCGGTGCCGGATGGATTTTTTTCGGTGCCATAATACTAAACCTCGTTTTGTACGTCATTATTTAATGAATAATATACGTTAAAATGCTTTTATGGGTAAAAAAGTAAAGTTTTTATCATCTTAGTTGGAATAACATTTATATATTTTGGGTATGCTAGTAAAAATGTGGACTGATAATTTTGTCATTACAGGCGAAATCGACACGTTACGTGACGAACGCTTGACGGACTATATCCGTGAAAACAAGGATTTTATCGCGGTGACTCAGGTGCGCGTTTGCGACAGGAATGAAAGAGATTTGTTCCGTACGCATTTCTTGAACGTTAGCACGAACCACATCGAAATTATCCTTCCGGCAGAATAACTGCCGTTTTCACAAACGATTTAGTCGAGGGGCTTTTTGTTACTCCAGGGTTTGGGGTAGCGTTTTTGTGCATGTTTTAACGACAATTATGCTCAAAGCCCGCCGTGGCGGACGACCTCGCAGCCCACTGCAATATTTTCTCGTCTAAAATTACCACTCAATCGCTACTTTCGCGACGAGGAAGCGGCGCGAGACTTCGTCGAGCTTGGCGGGGTCGATCTCTATGCCGAGGAGTCCTGCGAAGATGACGAACGGGCTTGGAGTCGTGCCTTGATTATTGCACTTGACGCGGATTGTCATCGTGTTGTCTTGAATCTCGATTCCAAGAACTTGTTCGTTCAAGTCCATTTGCTGACCGCGGTGGTTCGTGACAATCGGCAGTTGTTTTTGTTCGAACTTGTCCATGAGGTCGGCGGGGATGCTTTCAGGCGTGTGGCGATAGAGCATCGCTTTGGGAAAGTGCTTCGAGAGTTTTTCCTTGAGCGGTTCGATATCGACAATTTCCATGCCGTGCGGGAACGGGGCGCTCAGCATTTCGATGGTCTTTTGTTTTTTTTCTGGTGAAATGTCGAGCGGTTGCAGCAAATCGACACTGATAACTTCGCAGTATGTTTCGAGACCGAGTGGTAATGCGCCCATGTTCACAATGCGAGGCTTCGGGCTGAACCCTTCGCTGAACTTTATGGGGATGCCGGCGCAGATAAACGTGCGTTCGAAGAACGAAAGCATGTTGTGGTGCGGAAGGAATCTGCTGATGCCCGTTTTCTTGAACGTAATCTTGTAGCTGTAACTGACTTTCTGGCTCGGGCGGCGGTCTGCAACGAGCTTCTTGATTTCTTCGGGAGTACGGCTCGGAGCTTTATGACGCACCGGATCGTCAGCAAGTACGATTTCATCGCCGAAACCGGGAATGCCGCACTTCTGGCAGTCGCCCCACTTGCAGTTCGGCACTGGCGCTGACGTCGGATCAAAAGCTTTTTCCCATTCGCGACGCAAGTACTGTTTTGATGTTCCTGCATGGATGAAGTCCCACGGGAACACTTCGTCTTTTTCGCGTTCGCGATAAACCCAAGATGTATCGTAGCCGCATTCTTCCCAGACTTCGAGCCACTTGTTGAAGTCAAAGCGGTAGCTGTCGCTTTCGAAGATGATTCCCTTCTTGTACGCCGCGTAAATGACGGGACCAAGGCTGCGATCGCCACGGCTATAGACGGCTTCGAGGAAGCTTGTTTCCCATGCGGCCCAGTTGATTTTTACGTTCGGATGCTTATAGAACTTTTCACGAACAAAGCGGATGTGACCGAGTGCAGTTTCTTTGTCCATAAACGGAGCCCATTGCAGCCCCGTAAACGATTTCGGGATGAGGATGCCTATAGAGACCGCAATTTGAATGCCGCGGTTGTATTTGCGACCGATCTTCACGAGATTGAAGATAAGGTCGCAGAACGCTTGCATGTCGTCTAGGTTCTCAGTCGGGAACCCAATCATCGTGTAGAGCTTGATTTTATTGAACCCGCTAGAGAACGCGTGTTCTGCGGCATCGTACATGTCCTGATCGCTGATGGTCTTGTTGATCATCTTGCGGATGCGTTCGGAACCTGTTTCCGGGGCGAATGTGGCGCTACGGCCACCCTTGAGTGCCGCGACCTTTTCAGCAAGACTTTGTCCGAAACTGTTGACGCGGATGCTCGGAAGGCTCACGTCAACGTTGTCGTAAAATGGATCGTCGATGATGGAATCCGTCAATGCTTCGACCGGCTTGTAGTCTGCCGTAGAAAGCGATAAAAGACCGAGTTCGCGTTCGCCTGTTGCCTGAATGCCCGCCTTAGCAATGTCTAAAACATCATCGGGATTGAGTTCTCGGCATGGCCTGTACCAAATGCCTGCTTGACAAAAACGGCAACCTTGAGCACAGCCTCGCATCACTTCGACGCTAAAGCGGTTGTGTACAAGTTGCATATTCGCAATCAAGTTCTTGATGGGGTAGTCTTTAGGATCGAGATACGGGATGAACTGCCGCCGTACGCCATTCGTCTTTTCGTACGAACCTTTTGCCGGTTCTTTTGGGACGATTACACCAAATTCGTTTTTGACGACTTCGCGAAGGCTCGGAACATATACACCGTCAATTTTTGATAAATTCTCTAGAATCTGGACACGGGGCAATCCCGCTTTGCGGCCTTCGCCCACGCAACGTACAAATTCTACGATTAGCTTTTCGCCATCGCCAATCATGAATGCATCAAAAAAGTCGGCGACAGGCTCCGGGTTTCCCATTGCTGGACCGCCCGAAACGACAATCGGATCGCTTTCGGCGCGGTCTTTCTGCCATGCAGGAATGCCTGCAAGTTCAAGTACGTACGGAACATTTGTAAAGTTCAGTTCCGTCTGGAGCGTAAGCCCCACCACCTCGTAATCTTTGACTGCCGTATAGCTGGCATGCGTGTAAAGCGGTATGTCATATTTTTTCATTTCGCGGGCCATGTCGTCCCATGGAGCGAAAGCCACTTCGCAGAGCAAGTCCGGTTCGCGGTTGAGCACGTGATATAGAATGCGAAGTCCGTTGTTGCTCATGCCGATTTCGTAAGTGTCCGGGAAAACGAACGCCATACGTGCAAGCATTTTGCTGTGGTCTTTGATGACGCTGTTCGCTTCGCCGCCCATGTAACGGGCGGGGGATTCGACTGCAGGGAGAGCTAAAGCAATTTTTTCGAGAATGGTCATGTGATGAAAATTAGAAAAAGAACCCCCGCCCGTTACGCCGTGAGTCACAAAGCCCCTTGCGTTAAGCAATGGGTGGTGACGAGAGCACGGCTCACTGCAGCTTTTTTTCAGAACGATAGAGCCGTGCGGTCTTATGTTATGGCGGGGGATTCGACTGCAGGGAGAGCTAAAGCAATTTTTTCGAGAATGGTCATGCTGTAAATATAGAATCTAGTGGTTAGTGGCTAGTAAATAGTGGTTAGGGAAAGGGAGAATGTCTTGTTTCATTTCCTATCACAGTTTCATTTTGATAGAAAAAAACAGACCCCGGCACACAGTGTCGGGGTGACAAAGAAAAGTGGAGGAGAGGCTGTTCACCGCACATCGCTGACGGCTCACAGCTGGTGGCTCTAATTCACACTGCCTGGGGTTGTAATTGCTGCTGTGGCTGTGCTTAAGTGCTTGAAATCCGGGGTCAAGGGATCGGAACACTTGGTTATGTCATCGGAGCTGGCCCAGAATAGGACTAGATTGGAACTTACTTCCATTGAAAAGTTGATAAACCATTTCTTGCCTTTTGCACAATCATTTAATTTAACGATTGCTTCTGCGCTCCAGTTGTATGCGCTCTGTGTCGCATCGTATTCAAAAGTAGCCGTGCCTGCTTTACCTGATGAATTTCCTGCCGGTGATTTGTATCCAATCGCTTGCCAGGTCCCGCCTTTGCTGTATTCATGGATGTATGTTTCTTGCAGTTTTATGTATGCGCCTGCTGAAAAACCGACTTCGGAGACCTTGGCTTTTACAATCATGCCAAAGAGTTTTGGAACGGCGATTGCTGCGAGGGTGCCCATAATCATGACAGCAATCATCAATTCGATAAGGGTAAAACCTTTCTTTTTCATTTTGTGCCCCTGTTACATTCTGTAACAGAAAAATACGTTTTTTGCATGCTTTTGCTAAAAATAAAATATTTTTGGACAAAAATGATAAAATGAAAGAAATTTTACGATGTCTAAGGCCGTTTTTGTGAAATTTTAGGGAAAAAATCGTGTTGAGCGATTTCATCGGGAGGGACTTATTGGACTTTTTTAGAGGCGCTTTTTTTATACTTCGGGGCGACCATCACCCGATGATGTTTCTGAAATAATTTGATTTTGTTCAAATTTTTTTTATTTTAGATGTAACTATCCCGTTATTTTGAAACGAATTGTTTTAATAAAATAAAACCCCGCAACCTTAGTGGTTACGAGGTTTAGTGGGGCCTCCCGGACTTGAACCGGGAACCAACGGGTTATGAGTCCGTGGCTCTAACCGATTGAGCTAAAGCCCCAGCTCTCCCAAAATTAGTAAATATTTTGAAATTGTTTTAGCCCATTCATAATGGAAACCGCTGTAGGCGTTCACTACGCATTTGTCCCAATCGGCGACTTCTGTGTTATAGACATTGATCGCATCCTTGATGCGTCGAAGCATTTGGTGCGGTGCGTTCGCGTCATCGACGAGGAATGCGTTCGCCTCTCCTGCGGTTTCGAGGGTGTAATCGGTGAGCATGCTTGCGATGCCGACGTTTCGACCTGTGAGCGGAAGCGTTCCGGTAGCCATGGCCTTGAGGATTATCGAGGCGGACGGCTCCTGGAGGTTGGCTGCGAAAAGGATGTCCGAGGCGGCAAGCGTATCGCGCAGTTTGTCTCTATTGTTCGCTTCTTCGGAATCAAACTGGAGGATGCGGACGAAGTTGCCGTATTGCTGCGAGACTTCCTGGTAGTAGTTCCATTCGGGGTGTTCCGGAGAAATGCCCACAATGATGAGGGCGTTCTGCTTGGCGATGTCCGAGAGGATGGTCGCAAGCGTTTCGGATGTATTGCCCGATTCCATGTCCATGTGGCTGTAGATGATAAGCTTGTGCGAAAGATCCATGTCGAACTGGCGCCCGAGGCTCGCCTTCGCAGCACGCTTCGCTTCTTTGATGGGGAGCTTCGCTTCGTCGTTGAAATCCCAAAATTTGTAGTTGACTCCGAACTGGATGCCGAGGAGCTTTTCGCTGTTACGGTTGAGGAACCCGCTAAGTCCACCGGGGAGGTTCGTGTTGAGCATGGCGTCGCGGTAACCGGACGACGGGAACAGCACCTTGTTTGCGTAAAGGATGCCGGCCTTGAGGAGGCTGACCTTGCCCCAAAATTCATAGCCGTCCATATTGAAATCCTTCGGCGGGAGACCGATTTTTTCGATTTCACTCGGATGCACATGGAAGTCGTAGGTGATGTTGTGGACGTTGAAAAAAAATGGGACGTTGTGGAATGTGTCTTGATAAACGGTATGACAAAGGGCGCCGACGAGGGCTCCACCCCATTCGTGTCCGAGAATGGCCTGGAATTGGATTCCGCTTTGGGCGCTGTACGTGAGCACCGCCGAGGCGAACATGGCAAATCTCAGGTGGTTGTCGTTATAAGGAAGGGCGTGCGGCGGGCCATAGACGTAGGGGCGACCGAAATATTCCTCATTATATATATAGGTGTGGAGGGGGTCGTCATCGGAACGCCAAACTTCGAAGGGCTTGTTCTGCAGGGCTTCTACGCCTTTAAAAACGCATTGATACTTGTCGGAATCGATGATATGGTCCTTATAAAAGGGCGAGCAGGTCATGACTTGAGACCCTGCATCGGCAAAAGCCTGTGTCATGCAGTTTACTGCGGTCGCAAGTGGACTAGGTGTCTTCCAGTTCCCCGCTTCTGGAGTTACGACGAGTATATTCATTGATTTTCTTCCACTTCAAAAAAAAATTTACCTATAAAAATAGGTATGTATAAATTTATTTATTTAAATTTCAACTGAAAGGGTATATTTTACTTTTTAACGTGATAAAGAGTCCTTTTCAACGTTTTTTAACATAACTTCATCTGAAGGATACAAAATGAAGAAGATTTTCATTGCTGCTTTGGCAGCCGCTGTGGCGATTTCGCTTACCGGCTGTAAGGGTACTAACGAAAAACGCGGTGACGAACACCTCAAAGAAGGTCGTTTCCGTAACGCCATCAATTCTTATCTTGAAGCAAAGAAGAAGGGCAAAATGTCCGACGAATTCTTTGACAACTTCACTTTGGCGCTTGTACGTGCTGGTGAAGCTGAATCCAAGAAGGACTTGAGCAGCGATCTCATCAACAACTATTTCGAAAAGGCGGCGGTCAATATTCCGAATGTGAAGGAAAACGCAACTATTGAAGAATACGTGAAGACGCTTGCTGATATCGGTAAACGTCAGGCCTCTCAGGAAGGCGTTGATTACGCTACAATCATCAACGCTTTCGCAAAGATTGACTCTGCCGAATCGGTCGCCAAGATTCGTCACGTTGCAGAATCCGACGTGAAGTCCATCCGTGCTGAAGCTGAAAAGAATTATGTAGCCCGCAACTTGCAAGAAGCGACTTCCGAAGATGATCCGGTCGTGAGCGAATTCTTGCTCCTCCGCATGGCGGAAATGGCTCCGACGAACGCTGAAATCCAGGCTGCTTTGAACAAGAGCCGCAAGACGACTCGTGGTTACTTCCTCATCTTCGGTGAAAACATTCCGGATTTGAGCGGCAAGCAGCGCGTCGATAAGTGGGGCTATGTGATGGCTTTGCCGATTTACAAGCCTTCTAAGACTGGCCTTACTGCAGAACTCCAGTTCTGGGCTTCTACGGGTAACAATACCGAACTCGACCCGTCCAAGATTAAGCTTGTTTCTACCGACGGCAAGGAAGTCTTTGCCAAGGGTGACACGGGCTGGTGCGAAGCCGAAGTGCTCGTAGGCAAGAAGGGTGACGAAAAGATTGAAAAGAAGCAGAAGAAGTTCAAGGGCAAGGGCAAGTTGATGAACGAATTCCAGTGCTCCGTCAACGTAAGCTTCTCCTTCCCGGCAGGCTTTGTTCCGGATTACATCGAATACAAGGATAACTTCGGCATTGGCCGTAAGTACCTCGGTCACTAATTTAAAACGGACTTGAAGAACGTTTAGGGACTCGTCGCGGAAACGCGGCGGGTTCTTTTTTTTAGGTGTTAGGTTTTAGGGATTAGGTAGGTATGAGAACGCACCCTTGCGGGTGCTTTGGGGTATGAGGTGTGGGGTAAGTTGCTTTGCTCAAGATGATTAACTTGGCTACGAAAAAGCCCCGAAACGGTGTCCGGGGTACTTTTGCTAAATGGAGATTCCCGCCTTCGCGGGAATGACAATCGTGCAGTTTCTATTGCAATAACTGTTTACTGCCTACTTCCTACTGTCTACTAATTTCTAACTAGAATTCCGCGTGAGCGCTCATGCCGAGGGCGAACTTAGTCTTACCAACGACCGGGTTGTTGTCATCGCTGAAGTTGTAGCCGAACCAGAAGACGAGATTCGTGTTGAGAGTCGGATAGACGTAGAAGTTCATGCCGAGGAATTCGAATTCGTCTTTGTTGACTTCGGAATCAGGATCGTGGTATTCGAAGCTTACGCCCAAGCTGAACTTCTTCGTGATGTTGAAGCTCGGTTCGATAGCGAAGAGCATCTGGTCATCTGTGAAAATCTGTTCGGATGCCGGGCCTTCGTTTTTGTTGATGATGGCATAGAAATAAGTGAATCCCAAGTTGAAAATGTCGTAGTTCATGCTCGGTTCAACGAGGAAGGAATGAACACCGTGTCCCTTGTACGGGTGCAAGCCATAAACTGCATAGACGCTGTAGTTCAGGACTTCGAGACTCTTGGAATAGTCGAGTTCCGTACCGAAGGTGTAGCCGTAGCTACGGCCAAGTTCGGAACCGAAAGCCCAATCCAAACTCGGAGTGACAGTCAGGTGTTCGTCCGGGCGGTCCAAAAGCTTGAGGCTGTAGCTTGCAAATGCTTCAATGGAACTTTTGGCGTTTTCTGAAGCGCCGATGTAGAACTTGCCTTCGCCGAACTTGCTGTTGCCTAGTTCTACGCCAACACCGCGAACAGTCTGGTTGCGGCTGATGACGGCATAACGGCTCTCGTCACGCCAGAAGTAATAATTAAATGCACCTGCACTGTAGGTCAAGTCACCAAATACAAAGCTTACGTCCTGATATGGCTTCCAGCGGAGTTCCACGCCGTCAAAATTGAAGGCCGTGTAGCGGTCGTTTGCACTGTTGATGGCGGTTGAACGGGCGAGACCATGGCGGATTTCTGCAGTGTTGTCGGAGTTCGTCACGTTACTTGTGGTATTTGTATATACGGTGACGGAAACATTTTCGTCGAGATTTGCCGTAACAGAAAGATCAATATCCTGACTTGCGGCATTGGTGGGGTCAAAATCCTTGTCGAAGTAGCTACCATAGTCAAAGTTGACATTACCGTGAAATTCGATGTCGGCGGCCATAGCAAAACCGGTAGCGGCAAGGGCAATCGGCAAAATAAGTTTACGCATACAATCCTTCCAAAAAAGATTTATTTGATTTTTACGAGCAAAAGATAGAAATATCTTTGTCGAGAAACCAATGTTTTGTGCCTAGTAGCTCAAAAATAGGAATATGCAATATCTTGAATGATTCAGTTTTGTAAATTTGGAAGACAATCGTAAAGGTGAATATGAAATTTTCCGCTCGCATTATTCTTTTTTTATCGCTTGCGCTTGTGCAAGGTGTTTTTGCGTTAACGGCAGAGCAGGTTCTGGACAAGTCCAAGGCTTGGTTTAAGTCGGGAAAAGCTTGGAGTCTTAATTTCAAGGCTCAGATTTTTCAGGCGGATTCCCCGGAAATCAGGACTCAGTCAGGAAGTTTGGTTGTTGCCGAAGGGGACAAGTTCAAGTTGGATTTGGCGGGCATCAAGTTTTATAGCGATGGCGAGAGCCTTTGGCAGTGGAACGTCGATCAGAAACAGGTGCTTATCAAGGCTGTTGAGGATTTGTCGAGTTCCTTGCATCCGTCGGAACTCTTGTTCAAGTATTTGAACTGCAAGGCTCTTGAAATGGGCGAAGCGGAACTTTCGAAGCAGAAACTTTGGACGTTGAAACTCGATCCGTCGAAATATGCGGGGCAGTTTACCAAGATGGATGTCTGGCTTTCGCAAAAAGACTACTCGCCAGTGCGTTTGATGACGGAAGACCCGGCAGGGAATGTCTCTTGGTATAATATCGTGGATTTGAAAGTCGTCAAGAACGTTTCTAACGACGAATTCAAGTACAAGCCTGTCGCGGGCGTCGATGAAATCGATATGAGGTAATTTGTGAAATTGAGTTTGAAGAATCGGGCTATGGCTCGAAAGACTTTGGCTTTTGTTGCTGGACTTTTAATGGGCGGCAGCGCTTTATGTACAAACGCCTATGCCGGTGAGACTTTGTTCAGCAACTTTGTGTTTGCTGTTGCGCCTGCGGGCGAGAATGGGGCTTTGTGGGCTTTTTCTCGAGACGGTAGTTATAGTGGTGTAACGCTGTTGAAGTTTAATGTTGCTGGTAAGGGCAATGTGGCTACAGAAGCGACTGCCCAAACTCAAGTCGAAACAGATACATTAACCGCTATTCAAGACCGGATTCTTGATGACAATTTTGCCGAGCGGAGACGAATCCCTGCGATTTATGCAGGAGCGAAGCTAGGTTTCGTACTTCCGATGTATGCGATGGATAAAGATGACCGCTATCAGCTCCCTGCTGGGTATTATACGATACGTGATTTAAAAAACGTTATTGAAAACCCGGTTGATGTTCCGTCGGTTGCAAGCGATTTAGATACTTTGAAAGACGACCCGATGCTGTATGCGAATAGCGGCTTTGCATACGATTCTACGGCAAAACGTCTTTGGATTGCCCGTGGCGCTTTGGGTGTGATGGTTCACGACATATCCAGCAATAAAGGGGCGAAAGATACAACGTTTATTCTAAACGTTGAAAAAAATGGAAGCGCTAAACTTGAAATGCTCAAGAATAATACGGAATTGGATTTGAAAAAAAATCCTGAAATTTTTGATGTGCAATTGCATCCGGAAACAGGCGACCTTTGGCTTGCGACGGCAAAGGGTGTTTGGAAAAGAACCTCGAATGGTAATGTGTCTAGAGCTTTGGAATCCTCGGTTCTTGATACGATGCGTGTGACAGGACTCTGGATGGGTGGTGAACCGCTTCAAATTATCGCAGAGACGAATTATAGAAAGGATGAAAATTCTATTGGCGGGCTGTGGCGCAAGTATGGCGAAAAGCCCAAGGATTTTTCCAAGGTAAACTTTTTAGACACTGCCGGAAAAAAACAAAAGAAAGATATCTATGACGAATCGGATTACACCGTGAGCGACATCGCTTTTATTGGCAAGACTGCTTACGTGCTTGTGCGTACGGTTGGCGGGTCCATCAGCGGCTACCTCAAACTGGATTCGCTTGGTGCAAAAGCTTGGGAAAAAGACGAAGACGGAAAAAATCAATGGCTGTATGGTTACGAAACAGGTGCGACAGACAGAAAGGCCGACCTCATGTCTATGTGTACATTCCCGCTTTCGAAGAATCGAATGGGACTCGCTATTGCGACGTATGGAAATGGAATTTCGGTGTCGGCGGATTCCGGAGCGACTTGGAGCGTCATATTGAATCGAGCAAAACTCAGCAACGACTTGGGTTCGATTCGCATGGTTCCTTCTGTGATTACGCCGGGAGACGAATCTCTTGTTTCGTATAAATTGAGCAAAGATTCGAAGGTTACGATAGAAGTTTTTAGCTACGATATGCGTAAGGTGCGTACGATTGTGAAAGACGCTGAGCGCAGTGCGGACGCTTCGCGAAGCTCAAACGCGAAAGAAGATTTTTGGGACGGTCGCGATGACCACGGCAAGGATTGCACGATGGGCGTTTATTATATCAGGGTGAAGGACAATCATGGTCATATTGGCTGGGGCAAGGCGATGACGCTTGGAGGTAACTTCAGATGATGAATTTTAAAAATCTTGTAGTTGCAACTTTGACGGTTTGTTCATTTGTTGGTTCTGCCCTTGCTGGCCCCTTTACGAAAAAGTCTGAACTCGGTGGTTTTGATGGTTTTGTTGAACGTATGAGCGGCGGTGTTCGTGAATTGGGCCGTGGCAACACGGGTTCTGCGGATACGGCTTCGATGCCGGGTGCTTTTTGGAATCCGGCATTGCTTGGTTTTCGTGAGGCGATTGGGGTTACGTTGAATATTGAACGGCGTGATTTGGACCGTTTAGGTGGCGCTTTCGGTATTGAAGGAAAAGTTGGAAAACGCATGGGCGTGGGCTTTGCGATGCTCTACCGTGGTGACCGAGATTTCAAGGTTATCGACGATGACGACGAAACTGTAGGGACTGCAAAACCGTTCTTCTCAATGTTCTATCTCGGTTTCGCTTATCGTGCAACACGTCAGGATGCATTCGGTCTTTCGCTTTCGATGAGTTATGATAACTTGGATGTAGCGGAACATTTGAATGAAATGTACGGCATTGATGCCGAAGATTCCTTCCGCAGCCCGGTGACGATTAACCTTAGCTGGTTCCGCCAGTGGAATGCAAAATGGTCTTCTTCTGTCGTCATTCGCAACTTGAGCTTTAGTAAAAACTTGTCTGCAAAATGGACGAAAAACCCGAGCAAGGACAACTCGCTCGCTTCGACGGAAGGTGTTCGCCCGAAGGTGTTGCAGATTGGACTTGGTTACCGTTCCCGCATTATGGGCAAGCCTGTTTATGCCTGGATGGAAGCTTTGGATTACCAAGTGGCCGATACGCTTTTGGCGTTTGACCCGCAACTCCACGTGTGGACGGGGCGCGTCGGCTTTGAATGTGAAGTTGTTCCCAATGCAACACTCCGCGTAGGTATGGACGATTTGAACTGGATGCTTGGTGCGGGTTACAAATTTGAACTCAACATTGGCAGAAAAAAATATCCGTTGGAAATAAACTACGCCTTCCTTTACGAAACGAGCGCTGGGCTTTGGTCTCCGTTTACTCTTGGCTTGCGGGGATACATTCCTTGATTTCCAAATTGTTCATTTCGAAGGTGCGCAGTCTTGATTCGATGGACTGCAACTTCGATACGGGCATAAACGTGATATGTGGCCCGAATGGTTGCGGAAAGACGACCATTTTGGAGTCGATTCATTTGCTTGCGCAAGGATTCTCGTTTAGATCGCGGGACTTGCGTGAACTCATTACGTGGAAGCAGAACGAGCTGATTTTGCGCGGTGAATTTGAAGACGATGGGCGTTCGCGAATGCGGGCGCTTCGTGTGCATTCTCGCGGGAACGAAGTTCGTGAAAACGGAGAGTCGCTGAAATCGCCGACATCGTTTTTCGGGACGTGCCCAGCGGTGATTATGCAGCCGTCGGACATTGAGCTTTTGCGCGGCGGACCGGAGGTTCGCAGGCATTGGCTTGATGAAATTCTTTGCTACAGGTCTTCGGCGAATGCTTTAGTATTGCGTCGTTACAAGCGTGTGCTGCAACAACGTAATAAGTGGCTGAAAGAATTCAAGCAGAACGGTTCTGCAGTCGGCGGCGAGGACTTGTACCGCGTTTTGACGCAACAGCTGATAGAACTTGGAGCAAAGCTGTGGGCGGCCCGTATATCGCTTTCGAAAGAAGTTTCTGAAATTATCACGCGGTATTACCGTAAGCTTTCGGGCGGCGTGGACGAAATCACTTGTGCGTACAAGAGTTCGATTCTAAAGACGTTGGATGCTCTCGATGCGGCTGAGCCGATGTCGGACGAAATGATGGATGAAATTCCTGCAAATGCGGGAACGCTGATGGCGGCTGACAGGAACGTCGCGGAGAGTGAATGTTGTGCGAAAATGGCTGCTGAAAATTGCGCCGGTGCAGCTTATGTCGCTAATGGAACTGCGGTGGAAAATGCTGTAGGAAATGCTGCTGCAAATGCTATTGAAAACGCTGTTGCAAATGCGCCGGGTGCTACATGCGTTGAATGCGCGAATGATGATGCAGATGTTGTGAGCGAAGAAATGTTGCGGAATGCGTTTGCCCGCAAGCTTGCCGATTTGGAATTCGTAGAACGTTTGCAGGGAATGACAATGGCGGGGCCGCACCGCGATGATTTGGCGTTGTGCGCCTCGGGCTACGAGATGCGTTCTGTCGGGTCGCAAGGGCAGTGCCGCTCGGCTGCGGTTGCCATGCGTTTTGCCGCTGTAGATGTGGCTTCGCGTTACTTGACGAAACCGATTTTATTGCTGGATGATATTTTTGCGGAACTTGACGTGAACCGCCGTGATGCGGTTGCTTCGCTTATTCGAGAAAAACAGTGCCAAGTGGTCATCGCGACACCGCAGGCGGAAGATTTGCCGTTTAAAGCGGATGTGGAGATTAAGTTAGAAGTAGGAAGTAGGAAGTAGGAAGTAGGAAGTAGGAAGGTTGCTTTTCTAGAAGCCGATCCCGGCACTAGGGCCGGGATGACAGTACAAAAAAAACGCGCAATTGGATTGCGCGTTTTTTGCATCGGGGCGTTGCGGGGTGCCCCCGTTAGAGAGGGTGGCGAGCAACGTAGTGCGAGCCAGGGGGATGCTTCCCCCCCCTCAGTAAACAAAGACTTTTACTATTGCGATCCTGTCTACTTCCTACTGCCTACCGACTACTTATTCTTCAGCAAGTCGCGGATTTCAGTGAGGAGTTTTTCTTCGGCAGTCGGCTCAGGAGGAGCAGCTGGTGCGGCGGCAGCAGCGGCTTCTTCTTCGGCTTTTTTCTTACGCATGTTCTGCATGAATCCGAGGAATTTCTTCATCAAGAGGAACACGGCGAAAGCGACAATCAGGAAGTTCAGGACTTCTCCGATGAAGGTGCCGTACGGGATTGTGATTCCTTCGGCGGTCGTGTATGCGAGCGTCTTGAGGCCTTCGCCGGCGTCCTGACCACCGCACTTGGCGATGAGGGCTGTGACCAACGGCATGACGACGTCGCTTACGAACGAGTTGACGATTTTGCCGAATGCGGCACCGATGATGATACCGATGGCCATATCGACGATGTTGCCTTTGAAGGCGAATGCTTTGAATTCTTCAATGAGTGAAGTTGCTTTACCTTTAATGCCCATTTTTTTTCTCCTATGATGGTTGTTTTAATATTTAAATAATTAGAAAAACCTTTGAAGTTTGGCATGCAATTTTTAAATTTGGCGCGCTATGTCATGGTTATTATTGGCTTTTGCCTCGGCTGTTTTTTTAGGCTTTTATGATTTGGCGAAGAAAAAATCGGTTCAGGATAATGCTGTTCGGCCGGTTCTGTTACTTTGCAGTGTCTTTTACGCGCTTTTGATGTTGCCGGTGCTCATTACCGGGCATTGCGAACCGTTGACTTTGCATGACCATTTCTTTTTGATGGGCAAGGCTGTCATTGTCGGGGCAAGCTGGCTTTTTACGTATAGCGCGATTGCGCACATGCCTCTTAGCATTTCGACGACGATCCGTGCTCTGGCTCCTTTATTTACAATCATGATTGCGGTGGGATTCTTGGGAGAGCGTCCGCATGTGATGCAGTGGGCGGGTATTGCTGTTTGCGTTTGTTCGTACATCGGGCTGAGTTTGGCGGGCCGCAAAGAGATGGGGCATTTCTTTAGCAACGGCTGGGTGGTAGCAATGCTCCTCGGGACGATCCTTGCGGCGTGCAGCGGGATTTACGATAAGCTAATTTTACAGCGGATGAATTTTGAGCCGTTGACGGTGCAAGTTTGGTTTAGCATCTACATGTGCGTGGTGCAGTTCTTGACAACTATGATGACGTGGTATCCGACACGCAATAAAACGACTCCGTTTCAGTTCCGTTGGTCGTTCTTGGCGGTGGCTGCTCTCTTGATTGTGGCGGATCGTTGCTATTTTTTAGCGGTGAGCGATTCCGATGCGTTGATTTCTGTCATCACGGTGCTGCGCCGTTCGAGCGTGTTCATCAGTTTCTTGGCGGGAATTCTTATATTCAAGGAACGTAAGAGCAAGACGAAATTCTTTGCGATGTTGGGCGTGGTGATTGGACTTTGCTTGATTTCGCTGGGACGTTAACTTAGAGGCGTTATGCTAAAAATTGGAATTACAGGTTCGATTGGAGCGGGCAAGTCCTTTGTGGGCGGACTGCTGCGTGAACGTGGTTTCCAAGTCTTGGATGCAGACCGTAAGGTTCATGAACTTTACAGGGTATGCACGGAACTTCGTGCAGAACTGGCGGATTTCTTTGGCGAAGATTGTTTGACTCCGACGGGCGTGAATAGCGCAATGATTGCCGATAGGATTTTTGCAGATGCCTCGGCTCGTGAAAAATTGGAACAAATAGTTTATCCTCACTTGACGCATGCTGTGGAGCATTTTTTTGAAGCGGACGCTGGAAACGCGACGAATGTTGCGGCTGTCGATTCGGCAAGATTTGTGGAAGCCGCTCTTTTTTCACGTGCTCCTTCGCTAGTCGAAATGCTTGATGAAATTTGGATTGTCGATGCTCCTGAAAATGTTCGTTTGCAGCGCTTGGTTGTGCGAGGATTAAGCGAAAGCGATGCCGCAAGACGCATAGAAAACCAACGTGGCGCCTGCGCTCCGGAACTGTTCCGAGGAAAGCGGATTCGATTGCTGACGAATGACGGTGACCGTTCTTGCGTAGAAATGCAATTGGAAGAAATGCTAAGGTGACGGAAGAGATTCCCGATCAGGTCGGGAATGACGAATTAAAATTAGTCGGGAATGACGAAGTAAAATCAGGAATGAAAAAAGAGAAGGAATAAGTTTTATATGCAGCCTTATATTCATCAATTTGCCAGTTTTTTAAGAGCTCACTTGAATTCGATTTCGGTGGGGCTGATTGCAACGCTTTTGATGATTTATGGTGCATCCATCAACAATTATTTCAAGCGGATTACAAAGAGCATTCCGTTTGTGGGGCGCTTTGTTTTGTTTGTAATTTTATGCAGTGTCGGTTATGCGTTTGCGAGTTCGCAATTAGTTCGTCTTTTGAAAACGGGACTGCAACAGTTGTCTGACCTTCCGCTGATAGGCGTTGTTATTGGTTGCTTTATACTGCTTGCATTTCTAGCCAAAAGCGGAAAGGATATTTGACGAGAGAGGTAACAGGTTTTAGGTAACAGGTTTTAGGATAAGTATCACGAGCTTCGCTCGTCTTTAAAGGGTGGCGAAGCCACGATTATACACCTACCCCCTAACCCCTAAAACCTAACCCCTTAATTAAAATTATCCCGGTTGACGCCGTACAGGATTACGTCATCGATCCACATTTCGCTATCATCGACAATCCAGATGGTGATGGTCGTGACGCGAGGCTTTACGAAGTCCCAGCCCATGTTCCCGAATTCGCCGTCTCCAGCGACAAAGTCGTTTGGCGTAAAGCTGAAACGTTTCCAGTTGGAATCCAGATAATCGACGTATTTCGTTTTGCCTGTCGGCTCGTCGAGCACTTCAATTGCGAAACCGAGTTCGCCTTTGCCTTTGGCGTAGAACGCGATGGAGTCTATGCTTTCAAGGCTTGACGGATTGCGGTTTATGCGGGTGCCAATCATGGACCATTTGCCTTTTTTCTTGGATGTACTTTTCCAGTGGAATACGTAGCTTTGGCGTTCGTTGTTGAATTCGAATGCGTCTTGGACATTCTTGTTGGATGGCGTTGTCGTTACGTTGGAATCTTGCGGCTGGAAGTACCATTCGCGAGCGTCATTGCCATAATTGAACGCGGAAATGAGTTTTTGCTTGTCGAAGTCGATGATTTTGACGGAGTGGAGTGCAGTGACGAGTGAATCGGGAAGTCCTGCCCAAACGTCATCGGCACTGGCGTCGAGAGCGGCTGTTTTTCCCCAGTACATGACGAGGTTTTCGACATTCGATGTTCCGTTGATGCGAATTTGCAATTCCGCTTGCTGGAGCGAATCGTTCCAGAATGCTTTTTTGAACGCGAGACGGTTTCCGCTTTGGTCGGTGATGCGGATGTCGTTTCCGTTTTTCATGGTTTCGCTAAAGTCGAAATTTGCTGAGTCTAGGCGGACAAAGACAACGGTGGATTCTGCGATGGGACGCATCCAGTCAGACACGGTGGAATCGAGCGGAATGATGCGGGAATGAGCACATTGCTCTAGCTGTTCGTTTTCAAGCGTCGGCTTTTCGAGCGTATGCATGTCGAGTAACAATCCTGCTAAAACATCCGCGAAACCTTCACCGATGGCTGCCTGCTCGTCGGAGATTATAGCTCGAATTTGGTAGTTTGCGGGAGGGAGCGAGTCTAGTTTGAATTCGCCCTTGTCGTTCGTCTTTACAAGTTTGTCTGTGCCAAAGATTTGAACCCATGCGTACGCTGTTCCTTCGGGCAATTCCGCTTTGCCGGAAACTGAACCGAGTGTTTTCATTTGCATGGTAGTTAATTTGTTCTTTCTTAAGTCGTTTGATGCGATTGCTTTGAATACGCCCGCGTTTCCATCAATGATTTCAATATAACCCGTTTCAAAATTTACAGAATCCATCACGATGTTGCCGAGCGAATCGGCCGTGACCTCTAAAGCTTCGTATTGCGTTTGGGCGGAGATTTCTTGCACATGCCAAAGCGGACGGATTTTTGCAACAGCGTAAGCGGCGGGCTTGGAGTCAACGCCAACGACGTTGATGATGCACGCGTTTTCAGTTTCGACGGTGCTTGCGCCTGCGACATCTCTATCCGAAGAACAGGCGAATAATAAAACGCTTGATAGGAATGCTAATGTTTTTTTCATACATTCCTCGCAGTTTCTTTAGATGTTTTTTTATCTGAAATGTCGGCGACCGGGTACAGCGAAAAAATGAATTGAATGACTTTCTCTGGCTTAGGGACATCGGCAACGCGTTTTTGTACTTGCCTACGGAATTCTCGAGTCATTTCGACTAGATCTTCGAGGCATTCGTCATCGACGCAAGCGAGAACAGAAGAAATATTGCGTTCGTCGGGTGGAATGTTGACGAGAGCGTTTTGTGCAAGCGTCAACAATTGATTTTGGTAACTGCGGATGGCCGAAATCTTGGACGCTCCCGCCGAAGTGAAATTGACGGTCGTGACGGCAAAACGTTCGGAAGCGAGAGGCGTAATCATCTTGAGTTCTTTCAAAACTTGGATCGCTTCTTTGACTTGGTCTTCAGATACGGCTGGCGTGATTTGCTTGACGAGTGTGCGGACATCGGCCTTGCCGCCGTTGATTTCGATAATCGAACGAACTACAGGAATCCACCAGCGGCTGAGAAAAAGAATTTCGTTCGAGTTCAACTTGCGAAGACTGACATCTTGCAGTGCAAGAGCCATCTTGTACAGTTTGTCTTTTTTCGTCTTGGATTTAGTTCTCGATGCGGCTACTAAAATTTCAAAAAGTTCCCCGTCTCGCCCTTTGAGTCCGAGCAATTTTTTGGACAAGGGAATGCTCTGTGCGGGGAGGTGGGATTCCTTGTTGAGAACGCGAAAAACTTGGCTTGTTTCGAGTCCGAGTTTTTGCCCCATCATTTTATAAGAAAATAGCGGAAATTCCAATTTTTTCTGAACGAAAAAATTTTTTAGAAGGTCTCTGTAATCGCCAATTTCATCAATGTTCAACATGAGCAAACCTCTATAATGAAATAGATTTTTTACATACGCAGTGCTCAATTTTTTTTCAATTAGTATTGACGAAATGACAATATGACGAAAATCACTTTTGAATCGGGTGAAATTGTTGTTTTTCTTACATCCATAGGTATTTTGGCTTTAAATTCGTATTTTATAATTCGGAAAACGAAAAGGTGAACCATATGCAAAAAGATGATATCTCTATTCTCAAACAGGTGGTGCTTTTTGCATTACTTGCTCTTGTTCTTGGTTTTGCTTATGGCTAAGCCTTAAGTTTTTTTGGTGTATATGTAAAAAGTCGGTGCAGTTCACGCTGTGCCGACTTTTTTTGTTACAAAAGATGTTATATTGTTCTTTGCTTGAAAAAGATTAAAAAGGGATTGTAAAAAATGCCAGCTGAAATTAAAATTCTTGAAAGAGCTGAAATGTATTTGAGATCGCTTTCTAGTGGCGTGAATCCATTGACCGAGGAATCGCTGCCAGAAGGAGACGTGTGCCGACAGGAACGTATTAGCAAGTGCCTTGCCTATGTAGCTGATTATTTAAAGCTGAAGGTGATGCCGGCCATGGAACGTAGCGAGAAAAAGGTTGCTCCTAAGCCAGCAAAAGTTTTGAAACCTCGCCCTGTCCGTGAATCAGCGACAAATGAACTCGTTTTAACTCCAGAGACTCTTTCTAAGTTTGAAGTTTCAGAAGAACCGATTTCCCTTTCGGGTTTTGTGCGTCGATTGAATTTCCTTGTTCCGCAGGGTAGCGGCATGATTCCGCTCGTGTATGCGGATGTTGCTGAGGTTCTTTCTAGAGAAGGCGTTCTTTTGAAGGAAGAAAATGAAAAGGGAAAGGATTTGAATTTGCCGACTCCGCATGGCGAAGAACTTGGTTTTGCCCGTGTAGAAGCGGATATTCGCGGGCATCATTCAGTTTATACGAAGTGCAATGTCGATGCCCAAAAGTTCATTTTGAACAACATTGATAAGTGCGTGGCTCAGGCGAATGAACGCTTGGCAAAGCGTAAAGAGCGTGCAGAATCAGGTGAATCGGGTCGCTCGGGCAAAGAAAAATTCCATGTGACGGATGACCAGCTCAAGAATTATCCGACGGATGAATCTCCGGTGCCGGTAAGCGAAATTGCAAGGCGCTTGAACGATTTGCTTCCGCAAGATTCCAATGTCGAAAAGATTTATTTCAAGACGATTCGCGACTGGTTTGTTTCGCAGAATTACCTTGAAGAAAAGAAGAACGCATTGGGAAAGATTTTCTTTGTGCCGACGGAATCGGGTGCACAAAACGGTATCGTGACGCAGTCTCGCGTGGGCAAGAACGGTGAAAATTATGATGCGGTCTTGTACAATGGCGTGGCACAAAAGCTTGTGCTCGACCATGTGAACGAACTTGCGTAAGTGATATCCTCGCTCCGGAACGGAGACTGGGATATAAACTTCGGTGAAAATCAAAAAATCGGCCCTATTGGACCGATTTTTTGCATAAAAACAGAGCTTTAAAACGTGAAACAAAAGCTCCAACTACGGTTTCAGCGCAAGCAGTTCTTCTTCGGGAACTTTAAACTTCTTAGCGATGCGTTTCACCAAAAGGTTCATGTTTTTTTCACTGTTTGCCTGTTCCTTTTTTATTCCTTTTTGCATTCCCTGAGCAAGACCTTCTTCACGACCTTCTTCTTTACCTTCTTTCTTGCCTTTTTTCTTGCCTTTGCGAAAGCCTGATGCTTCTGCCATTCTTTTGGCATCGGCAATGCTTACGAAACCCATCCGCTGTCCAATGCTCTTGAATGCCATAATCATCTCCTTTACTAGGTCTTGGTTTATGTA
>JAEEGK010007469.1_pt1 | contig 26067 bp, 17 predicted proteins | sample 8958771 | NCBI WGS metagenome assembly JAEEGK01 (sample SAMN16246547, study PRJNA631951) | gut metagenome | biome: gut microbiome; feature: rumen; material: SC-attached | host: Bos | place: Iran: Karaj | collected 2018-10 | reverse complement strand
CCCCAATCCCCAATCCCCAATCCCCAATCAAATTTTATTTAACAATTTTTTCAATTTTATTATCAATTAATTTTTTCTTTTCATATTATATTTATTTTTAAATTTTATTGTTATTATTTTTTAATTTTATTATCCATTTTAATTCAAATATAATTAATTTAATAAAATATGTTTAGTCATGATTGTAGTAATTATGAATTAATTTTAAATACTTCACTTGATGCATTCTTTAAGGAATATAATGAATTTATGAATTTAAAGCCAACATCTGATGAAAATAAAATTCAAATAACAAAAAAAATAAAAATAATTGATGTATTAATTCCAGATATTAATAAAAAATTTGATATTTATTTAGATTCAATGAAAAATTGTAGAAAAAATCATTCAATTGAAATAAAAGACACAGAATTTAAAAAGGGAAAACTTCAATTATTACATGAAAGATATAAAAAACAAGAAAAAAAGCTATATTCAGAAGGATTTGAACCAATGACAGAAGAAGAAAAAAAAGAAAAAGAAAAATATGAAGCAATTTCAAAAATAAAAAAAACAAATTATAACAATCCCAAAAATACATATTATAATAATTCAAATTACAATCCATTAAATGAAGAAGAAGAATTAAAACAACAACAAAACAATATAATTCAAGTTCAAAAATTTTTAGATAAACAAGATACATTAAGTAGAGTTCCAAAAGAAGAAATGAAACAAATAATAAAAATAAAAAATGAACTTCAAGATTTATTAATTCAAATTGGAACAGAATTAAATAAACAAGATAATCAATTATTAAGTATTGAAGATAATATTGAAAATACTGTTGATAATATGGAAAAAGGGAATCAAGAATTAAAAGAAGCTGCAAATAATGCTATTAAATCAAGAGCAACAAAATATAAAGTTATATTAGGAGGAAGTTTGGCTATTATTGGAAGTTTAATTCCTGGATTAAATATTGTTGGTGGAATAATTGGAGGAATTAGTGGTATTAGTATTGGAAAAGGAATTGAAAAAATGGAAAAAAAATATATTAATAAAGTTGATAAAATTTAATATTTGTTTAATTTTATTTTATAATTTCATTTCTATAAATTTAAAATTTTATAAATTGTTATTAAATGTTTTTGTTTCTCTTTTTATATTCTTTTTTTTTTCTTCTTACTTATTATTAAATTTTATATGTTTTTTATAGTATTAAAATATAAAATAAAATAAATCATAAACAAAATAAAAAAATAAATAAACAAATGATTCTTAAAAAATATAATTAATTTACTTATAACTTAAATGTCTGAAGAGCAAAATACGGAAGAAAAAAAAAAAGAAGAAAAGAAGCCTCAAGTAACAATAAAACTTGATTGGATATTTGGAATCAGAAAAGACTTTCTTCCAAATTTATTCATATTAGATAAAGATACAATAGTATATCCAGCAAGTAATTATGTAGTAATATTAAACTACACAAAAAATATGGGTCCATTAAATCTTCAACATTACATTCCAGGAGCAAAACATTCAAAAGGAATAGTAGCTTTAGCAACATGTAATTTTAATAGAAAAATGATAGCAATGTGTGAAGACACAAATGAAGGAGTTTTAATATCATTTTATAATATTACTGCAAGACAAGGTTTAAAAAATTTTCCAGATAAACAATCAACTTTTGATTTAATTGAAAGTAGAATTGATCATACTTATGCAGTTACTTTTTCAAAAAGAAGAAAACAAGATAATTATATTGTTGCACTTTGTTCAAATGATGAAGGGTATTATTTAGTTTGTTGGAAATGGGATTTAGAAACTGTGAAAGATAATCCAAATGTTTATAGGATTAAAATTCCTTTTATTAAAACTGATATAATTGTAAATGAGAATTCATCAGAAAAATCAAATTCTAATGAAGTTTCTATTAATGAAGAAAAAAAAAATCCTATTAATCTTAATAATGAAAGTAATTTTGGTAATAATGAAGAAAAAGAAGCTCCTGTTGATTTAAAAAGACATTTTCAAATTGAGTTTTCTTCTGCTTCAATGGAAAATGATTCTTTTTCTTTAGTTGGAAATGATTTTGTTACTTTTTATTCAATTACTTCTAAAGCAGTTAATGATGTTTATCAAATTTTTTTATATGATGAAGAAGGTAATTCAAATAATTATGGAAATGAAATTTTTAATTCTGTTTGGTTATATGATGGTTCTTTTGCATTTATTACTGATCAATATATTAATATTTTTGATGGGAAATATAAACAATTAATTCAACAAATTGAAAATCCTGATAATGAAATTAGAATACTTACTCCTTATACTGTTGCTTCATCTATTGAAGGATTTATTGGTTGTGGTTTAAATAAAAAAATGCAATTTTATATTAAAAAAACTGCTGAGGAAGAACCTATTGAAACTCAAAATATTATTACTAATAATAATGAAAATGGAAATGAGAATGAGAATGAGAATGAAAATAATGAAGAAAATGAAGGAGAAGAAAATGAAGGTGAGGAAAATGAAGGAGAAGAAAATAATAATGAAGAAAATAAAGAAAATAATAATGAGGAAAATAAAGAGAATAATAATGAAGAAAATAAAGATAATCAAGAACAAAATAAAAATACTAATGAAAATAATACATTAACTACAAATAAAATAAATACAAATGTAGAAAAATATGAATTATCATATGAAAAAACAAAATTTGAATTTGTTCCAGGAGTAAATGAAAAGATAACAGGAGACAAAGTTTTACAAAACGACAAAAATTCTTCAAACGAAAGACCATTTGACTTTTTAACAGTAACAACTTTATTTGATGAACCAAGAGTATTAGCAACAACAACAAATAATGACTTAATAAAAATAAATATAGAAGAAAAAGAAATAAATAGAGCACAAATTCAATATATAATAACACCATTTCATTCAGATTCAATTGAAGGAATGGATATATGTATAAATAAACCATATTTCATAACATGTTCAAAAGATAAAAGTGTAAGAGTATGGGATTATCAACAAAGAATACATGTAATTAGTAAAATATTCGAAGAAGAATTATATTCAATAACATATCATCCAAATGGAATGCATGCTTTAGTTTCAACAGAAGATAAAATTTACCCTTTAAATATTTTTTATGATGAAATTGATAATATGACACAACAAATAACAACTAAAGCAAAATCAAAAGATATTAAATTTTCTCATATGGGTCATTTATTTGCTTTTGATACTGGTGCAGTTGTTCAAATATGGGATTTTTTAAATATGCAAATTTATACTGGACCACCACCATATGGTCAACAGAAAAAAAATTTTTCAATTACATCATCTAAAATAAATTCTCTTAGTTGGAGAGAAGATGATAAAAATTTATTAGCATCTGGTACAGAATATATTTATGATTGGAAAGTTAAAGATGAACATGATACAAAACCAAAATTAACACAAAGTAATATTTCAAGTGCAACATATTCTCATAATGATGAATATATTATTGCATCAACTGAAGATCGTTGTTTAAGAAAATTACAGAAAGATTCTCAAAATTATATAAGTGAAAAATATGATTATTCAATGAAAGAACTTCATTCATTTCATAGGAATAAATTTTTAGTTTGTGCAACAACTAAATATGGTAATCAACCAAATTTAGATATGATGAGTAATCAAAATAGAGATTTAATGAATAGTGTTAAATTTACAACTTGTATTAGATTATTTCCAGATATTATTAAAAGTAATGAACATATTGATATTACTGCTCATCAAGGTGAAACTATGAGAATTAGAGTTAATTATGAAGAGAATAAAATATTTACTTGTGGTGAAGATGGTTGTATTAATATTTATTCTATTGAATTACCTTTTGATTCTAATGATCCTGAAAAATATTTAAATGAACAAAATACTTCTTTTACTAATACTGTTCTTATTAAAAAAACTAGATATAAAGAAAGAGATTTTGATAAGAAAGAATTACCTGCTAAAAGAGAAGAGAAATTAAAAAAAATTAGAAGTGAGAATAATGATAAAAGAGAAACTGATAGAAAAATTTTAGAAGAGAAAAAAAATAGAATTGTGACTACAAAATATTCAGAAAAGAATATAATAAATCAAATGAAAAGTGATTTACAAAATTGTGAAATTGAATATAATGCAAAAATAAAAAATGAAATTCAAAGTAATGAAAGTGCACATGATACACAATTTAATAATAATCAAATTGAATTATCTTTAAAAACAAGACAAGTAGAAGATATAAGAGATTCAATTAAACAAGAAAATGAAAATTATGAAAAGAGAGTTAAAGAAAAAACAGAAAATACAAAAAGAGAAAGACAAAAGAATTTAGAAGAATTTGAAGCAAAGAAAAAAGATTTAGAAAGAAGTAAAAGTGAATTAGAAGGTAAAATAAAATCATTAGAAGAAAATAAAATTGAAGATGGAAAAGCATTAAATTGGTTAAATGATCAAGTAATTTCAGAAATAAAAAAAAATATTGATGAATTAAGTCATAAAATAGATGAATTAAGAGTACATTATTCACATCATATAAAAAAGCAAAAAGAAGAAAAAGAAAAATTACAACAAACAGGAGATAATTTATTTTTAGAATTAAAGAAAATTGAAGAAGAGAAAGATAGACAAATAAGAAATAAAGAAAAGAATTTAGAAGCAAAAAGAAAAGCAGAAGATGAAACAGCAAAAATGACAAAAAGAATAACAGAAATAGAAAATAAAATTATAGAATGTAAAAAGGCACATACATATTTAGAAAAATGTAAATTTGTTTTAAGTTATAAAATACAAGAATTAAAAAAAGAAGCAGGACCAATGGAAAAAATATTAGAAGATTTACAAAAAAGAACAAAAGAAGATGAATTATCATTATCAAAATATAATAGAGAATTTGATATTATTACACAAAAATTAGTTGATTTAGAAGATTTAAAACAAAAAACAAAAGAACATGAAAAAACTGAACGTGATTTAAAAAATGAAATAAAATCATTTAAAATTGATTTATTTAATATGATTGATTATATTGATGATTATGATAAATTAAGAGAAGGATTTAGAAATTTAAGAGAAAAATATTTAAAAAATTATGTTCCTGAAGTACAAGATCATGAAATTGAAGGAGAATTTGCAAATCAAAAATCAAAAATGAAAAATAGAGTTTTTGAATTACAAGGAACAATGAATTCTCTTAGAAGTAAACATAAAGATAATATTTCTGATAATAGAAATGAAAATTCTCAAATGATTTCTAAAATTAATTTCTTGAAAAAAACTATTAAAGAAGAAAAAAAAACTAAAGAAACTAATAGTGGTGATCAAAAACATGCTAATGCTGTTGCTGAAATTTATGCTGCACAAATTGTTAAAAAATTAATGTTGGAAAATATTTCTATTAAAGATAAAATTTCTTTATTTAGAGAAAAAATTAAAAGTAAAAAAGAAGAATTACAAATTATTAAGAAAAGAATGAATAAAAATGGAAATAATAAAAAAGGTTATGAATCTGATAATATTAATGAAATTAATGATATGAATCAAGGAATGGACTCTTTTTAAAAATTAATTTTAAAATTTTTTAATTTTAATAAAATTTTCAAAATTATTAAAATATTAAATGGAAATTTTTTAATATAAATTAATTTTTATAATAATATAAAATAAATATAAAAATTTATATAATATATATTTATCAAAAATATATAAATTTTATTTCTTATTTATAATTCGAAAATGTCAGATTTAAATTTTTTAAATTCCAAATCATTATTATCACAAATATTATTATCTTTATTATCAGAATTATTATTATTAATAATATCATCAGATAGTTTTTTTTCAAATAATTTTAATTTATTTTTAGTTTGTTCTAAATTATATTCAAAAGACATATATCTATTTCTTCTAGGAACAACACTTTCTAATCCTAATGCTTCATCTAAATCTAATTCCATATCATCAAAACTATTATTTTCTTCATTTATTTTATTTTGAATATTACAACATTGTGCAATTTCATCAATATCTTCAAAATCAAAAATATTGTTTTGTTTCTTTGAATTAAACATATGTGTTATATATTGTCCTGTATTATGTGGAGTTTGTGGTTTTTGAATCATATTTATGTATTTTTTATCAAAGTCTAATTTTCTCCAATAACGTGATTTTGATAAAAATTTATCATTTTTTTGTTTTTCCCTTTCTATTATTTGAAATCTTTTTCTTTCTTCTTTTGTCATGTTTTTATTTAATTTTGGATTTTTTCCATTAAAATGACATTTTAATAATCCTCTTGGAGATACATGAAAATTACTTGTTTTATTTATTGATGGTGTTAATAATAAGTCTTTTTCTTTTTTTGAATTTTTATTGTTTAATTCTTGATTATTTAAAGATATTTCTAAATGTTTTTCCATTTTTTTTTATTAATTTTAATTTTATATAAAATAACATTTTAATTTATTTTTTTTTATTTTTTAAATTATTTTTAAATATGATGGTAATTTTTGTTTTATAAAAATAATATTTGAAATTTTTTATTTAAATTTTTTCTCATATTCAGGTAAATTATAAATTGAATTTTCTAAATTAAATTTAATTAAAAATGAATTCAAATTTTACTCCAATAAATAATTCTAATCAATTAAATTCAAATAATTTATTTTTAAATTCATCATTTCCATTATCAAGTAATGCAAATAAATCATCTAATGAAAATCAAATAAATCATAATATATTTTTTTCAAAAAAAAATATTTTTCAATTAAATAAAGAAAATATTTTAAGTGAAAATTCAAAAAATAGTTCAAATATTTTATATAAATCTAATAATATCAATTTAAAAAATTATGAAAAAAAAAAAGAAAACATCCCTTATGAAACATGTTTAGAAAATAATTTTTCACTTCAACCAAATTATTTTAGTTTATTATCAATATATTATTCAATTAAAAATATTGATAAAATATATAAATCATTTGAAGAAAATATTATTAATAATCATAATTTTTCAATTAATCAAGAATCTTATATGATAATAAGTAAAAATAAAGAAGCAAGTGAAATGATGAAAAGAGCTGAATTTTGGATTATTTATTTAGAATATTTATTTAAATTAAATAAAATTAAATCAAGAGAACAATTTTTAAAATTAATAAAAGAAGCACTTAATTTTGAAAATAATAATAATAATGAAATATTAAAAAAATATTATTTAGAAAAAATACAAATTTTTTTTCCAATTAATGTAAATAATATAAATAATATAGATCAAAATATATATATTTCATTGTTAGATAATAAAACAAAGCATTTATTTTATGAAAAGCAATTAGGTCCAAAAAGAATTCAAAAAGAAAAAAAAAAATTTAATAAAACATTAGAAGGAATAAATAAAATAACAAAAATAAACTTTGAAAAAATAAATGAAAATAAAATAAAGAAAGAAGATGATAATTTAAAAAATATTATCAATGATCCAATATATGAAGAAACAAGGGATACAGTTGATGAAACGTTTTTATATTCTTTAAAAAAGGATTTTAATTTTAAAACCCCTTTTAAAAATAATAAAAATGATTTCTTAACTGAAGAAATTTATCCAGATGATTTAGTAGAAGGAAGTATATTAAAATTTAATCAGAGTTTTTTAAGTAGTTAAAATTCCAATTTTTCAAAATGAATATTTTTAAATTTTTAATAAATTAAAATTATAATAATATTAAAACATGAATAAACAATGTAAATAAATTATTAAAAAAATAATTCAACAACTTTTGCAACTGCAGTTAAAAAAAAAAATAAAATTTTTTTATATAAACCTAACTAATTCCAAAATTAAATATATAAAAAAAAAAATGTCCCACAAAAATAAATTAGACCTTGAAACAATATTACGTCAAAAACATGGATTAATTGAAATAAATATCAAAGTAAACATTCGTGATGTATCATGTCTTTCAATGGTATACACACCAGGAGTAGCAACTCCATGTTTAGAAATTCAAAAAGATTTATCAAGAGCTCATGAATTAACAAATAAATCAAATAGTATTTTAGTATTAACTGATTCAAGTGGTCTTAAAAAAGATAAATGGAATGATAATGCAGCAATGCCTTATTTAGAAGCTTTTTGTGCAATTTATAAACTTTATGCTAATGTTGATGCTTATCCAATTATTTTAGATTCTAGTAAAGTTACTGATGAAAATCTTCTTTGTGAAACTGTAAATGCTATTAGTCTTTCTTATTCTGGTATTGAAATGTTTGGTATAAATGAAGATAGAATGAAAAAATTTGATGAATTATTTGCTAAAAGTGATTGTAAGGATAAATATGCTTATATTAATACTAATTGCAAAAAAGCTATTGATGATTATTTAAAAGATAAAAAAACTCCTCTTTCTTCTCATAGCATTTTATCTGCTGTTTGGAGGGTTGTTTTAGATTGTCATGTTTCTGGAAATGCTACTCCAATTTTAGATCATGTCGTTGATCAAATTAAAAAGGGTGGAATTAAATTGGAAGGAGGATTCCATCATCAATATTTCTGTTTACTTGATTGTGCTCTTGATTATGTTTTTGATAAAAAATTAGTCAATAATAGTTATGATAAATATAATTGGAAAAAACAACCTACTACTAAAGAATATGTTAGAGATAAATATGATGCATTCACTACATACGGACATAAAGCATGGGTTGAAGATATTCCAAAAAATTATTATATGAATGAGCATACTAATCCAGAAAATGCATCTTTACTTCATATGAGAAATAAAGGAGTTATTGAAGTTGGATTAAAAATCAATATTACCTGTCCAAATCATTTAAAACATTTATTTGCTTGGGAAAATTTAGATAAAATCTCAGACAAAATTCTTGCTAATCCTGAAGAAGTCTTTGAACTCACTTGTAAACACAACTATGGTTCAATTATAACTAATGGTACAGCAGTTCTTGGTTTAGGTAATATTGGTGCTTTAGCAGGAATGCCAGTTATGGAAGGTAAATCAGTATTATTTAAACATTTTGGAGGATCAGATATTTGTACACTTTGTATTCAAGAATTAGATAATGATAAATTAATATCAATAATTCAAAGAGTAGCACCATCATTTGCAATAATTAATTTAGAAGATATTAAAGGACCAGATTGTTTCTTTATAGAAACTAAATTAATTGAAACTGTAGATTGTGCAATGTTCCATGATGATCAACATGGTACTGCATGTGTTGTTTTAGCTGGATTAATTAATGCTATGAAATTAAGAGGAACAAAACCAGAAGAAGCTAAAATAGTTATGAATGGTGCTGGTGCTGCAGGTATTGCAGTATGTCAATTATTAATGCATTATGGATTCAAAAACTTCATAGTCTGTGATACAAAAGGTGCTATTTATCAAGGAAGAACAGAAAATATGAATCCATTCAAAAATAAAATAGCAGAATTAACAAATAAAGACAAAGTAAAAGGTACTCTTGCAGATGTATTAAAAGGAGCAGATGCTGTAATAGGTTTAAGTGGTCCAAATACAATATCAATAGATAATGTTAAAAGCATGGCACCAAAACCAATAGTATTTGCCTTAGCCAATCCAACACCTGAAATATTCCCAGATGATGCTAAAAAAGCAGGTGCATATATTATAGCAACAGGAAGAAGTGATTTCCCAAATCAAATTAATAACTCAGTTGTATTCCCTGGTTTATTCAGAGGAACTCTTGATACTAGAGCACCTAAAATTACTATGGAAATGAAAGTTGCTGCTAGTCAAGCTATTGCTAATTTAGTTACTAAAGATCAATTAAGTCCTGCAATGATTATGCCTAATTCTCTTGATATCAATACAAGTATTAGAGTCGCTACTGATGTTGCTAAGGTTGTTTTAGAAAAGAAATTAACTAAGAAAACTAATATTAATATCAAAAAAGTAGAAGAAAATATTCATTCAATGTTTATTGATGGAGAATTAAAAGATGTTGAGAACTAAATTGATAATTTAAAATTGTTTAAATATTTAAATTTTAATTATTGAGTTAAAAATTTAAAGGAAAAATTAGTATTATATTTTTTTTAATTTTTAAATTAGTTAAAATTATATATTATATTTCTTTTTTATTATATTTTAAATAAAAAAACATAATAATATTATATTCAAAATGAATTCACCAACATCAACATCAAGTTCATTTTCAATGATAGAAGAAAATATAATAAATATAAAAATAACAGTTTTAGGTAGATCATTAGTATGAAAAAACACATTAACTTAAAAATTTATTAATGATAAATTTCCAACAAAAATGAAAACATGACAATCGAAGACAATATATATTTCAAACAAAAATAGATAAAATAAATGGAATAAAATGTAAATTAAAAATATTAGACACAGAAGTACAAGATGATTATCAAATAATGCTAAATACTTTGATTCTTGCAGAAGATGTTTTTATTTTATTTTATTTAATTGATGATAAAGATAGTTTTGAACAAATTAAATTAAAAAATGAGAGAATTATATAAAATAAACGAAAAAAAGATTTTTCTTTAATTATTATTGGGAATAAATCTGATTTAAAAGATAATATTTAATTTTTTGGAAACTTCTATTTTGAATAGAATATATGTTAGGGAATCTTTTCTTAGTGTTGAGAGGACTTTATTACAAAAGAAATTAAATATTAAGAAAAAATTCTAATTTTAATACAATTTATCAATAAAAATGTTTTTGTTTTTGAAAATAAATACTAATATATTTATATTTAAATATTATGTATATTTTACTTAATTAAAATAATAATAATAATTTAAATTACAAATTACACAAAATTTTAATATATTTCAAATAATTTCAGAAAAAGAGTTTATTTTAAATCTTTTATTATTTTCTATCGTATGATATTTATTTGTATTACCATTAAAATGAATATTTGATAAAACTCTATCATAATTTACTATATTTATTCTATTTTTTATTTTCTTTATTTTTTCTGTATGATTATTTTTGTTTAGTGAATCTTTTAATTTTTTTCTCATTATTTTTCTTGGTTTTATTGACCATAATTTATAATTATTTAATGTTTGATATTGTTTTATATTAATTATTGGTTTAAGAGAATCCATTGATTTTTTTATATTACTATTAGAATTTGTTAACAACAAATTTGTTTTTCTTAATGAATTACTAGTTTGCCTATGTTCTATTATTTTTTTATTTTCTTTATTTTCATTTATTATTATTTGGAAAGGTGTTAATTTTGTTTTTCTTTTTATAGGTTTGAATCTTTGTCTTTTTTTTTCAAATATATCTGAATTCCAAATTTGTACTAATTTACTAATATCATTTTCTCTTTGTTTTTTATCCATATATTTTAATAATTTTACATTATCATATTTCTCTTTGGGAATACTATTATTAATTTTTCTTAATTCTAATTGAATAATATTATCATTTTGTTTATTATCATTAATAACATCACTAAGGTCTAATTTTTCAACCATATATTTACTTATTTCAGCATACATTTTCTAAATTTAATTTTATTAAAAATTTTAAAATAAAATTAAATTTAATTATGAAAGTAATTCAAAAAAAAAATATAAAATATATAAAACTTTGTTTAATTTCTCCAATATTTGAAATAATAACAAACATAATATACTTAACAACATTCTTAATCCTCGCATTTTTATATACAAAAATAGGAAGAAACTACAACAATTATGAAATAACAGAAATGACTTCAAAATATTTAGAAAAAGAAACATTTCTCTCAATAAAATCAGACAGAGAATTCATATTATATTTAAAGACAATATTAACAAAATTATACACATTTAATAAAGATACAGATTCTCTTCCAATTTTTATTCCATCAGGACAAGTAAGATTAACAAAATATTCATATAAGGGTTGTTCAGAATCAATAGACTTAAATAAAAATTGTAATAATAATTATGAATGTATAATAGAAACATTAAAAGATGTTTTTGATGATAAAAATTGTGGTATTCCATATAAAGGAAGTTCAAAAAGAGATGATGGTGGTCCTTTAAAAAAATTAGTTCCTAAATTTCCTGGAAAATATACTAGTTATGATTTATTAAATGGAGGTGAATTAATTGATATTACTATTGATGATTTTGATGATCCTACTTTATTAGAACAATTTATTATTGATTATGATATAAATTTCTTAGTTTTACAAATTAATTTTGAAATTCCTTGTAATAATAATTGTGTTAATGCTATTGTTGGTATTGAAATGCTAAATTATTATACTAATTTAAATTATTATTTTTCTGTTACTCCTTTTAATACTTATCATCATAGTCATGCTTTATTTATTGTTATTTTTATTTTTTTTTGTATTGTTGTTTTTTTAAATATTGTAAAATTAATTTATGAAATTAATGTAAAGTTGATTTTATCAGTACATATATTTGTTGGTTTAAATGAGATTTTAAATATATTGTTAATTATTTTTTCAATATTTTTTATTTCAGAAGGGAAGAGTGTTGAATTTCATAAACCAGATTATTTTGTAACTCCTTTACCTTTTTTATCTGTTAGAAAATATATTATTTCAATATTATGTTTAATTATGATTTGTTTTCCATTTAGATTTGTTTCATTAATGTCATGGGCCAAATCAATTTCAGCACCTTTTGTAAAGTATATTTCAATTATTTTTAGAATGCTTCCAGGAATGATAATTATATTTTTTATTTTTGGTTTAATTATTGTTATGTCATCACTTTCTAATTATACACTTTATAATGAAATGGTTTATGAATATAGTACAATTTATAATGCATTTTTAAGTATTTGGGATGTTAATATGATTTATGATATGATTAATCCAACTAAAAGTAAAATTTTTCATAGTTTAACTGCTTCTGAATATTTTATTTTAATAAATATCTTTGAAATTATGCTTTTTATTTTTTTAATTTGTATTGCAACTGCTACTATGGTTTATTTATATAAAAGAGCTAGTGCTTTAGAAATGGATAAAGTTGAAAATGAAATTATGATTAAATTAAAACAAATTGAAGAAAAATTAGAAGAAGGAAAAGAAACTGAAGATAATGATTTAAGAAAATTAAAAAAACAAATTTTATGGTTGAATTTATCTAATAAACATGATTTATATAATCATTATTCATCAATGAATGATTTACTTTTATTTAAAACATCTAATCAAATTATATCATCTTTAAAATATTTATTTGCAATTAAACCAGAATTACAATTTAAAAAATTAAATAATAAATTTGGAATAATTATAGAAATAAAAAATGAAAAAAGTCATTTAAAAGAAGAAGAATTAGATCAAATAGATATATTAATTGATTGGTTAACATTTGTAGGATGTAAAATTCCAGTAGCATTTTATAGTCAAATAAATATAGAAAAAACATTAAAAATGAAATTACATAGTACATATCAATATATCAAATTCATAAATGATCAAAGAGAAATTGATAATTTCATAGCAGAAAATAATAAAGAAATGACATTAATTCATGAAAATAAATTTTCAATCATATGTGAAGTTGAATCACAACCAGATAAGAAAAAAGTTAGTGTTTTAAATTTATTAGATACTTCAAAAACTAATAAAGATGAAAGTAATAATAGTTTTCAAAGTGATTCTTCAAAATCTGATAGTAGTAGTAATAGTAGTAGTAGTAATAGTAATAGTAATAGTGAAAATAATGAAAAGAATAATAGTCATACAAGTTTAATTGATTAAAAATATTATTAGAAATTTAAATTAATTATGTTAATTTTATTTGTTTATTATATAATGAATTTTTATTTTTTATAACAAAACATTTAATACGTGAATATATATATACTTTTTTATTATATATATTAAATACTTTATATTAATATTCTTTACATGATTGGAATGCAACAAAAACAAAATTTTTTTCTTTTATTTTCATTATTTGCATTTATAACATAAGCTTTATCATTTGTTGGAGTTATATTTAATTCATGTTTTTTTCCTTCTAATTCAGATATAGATGAATTTTTATTTGATTTTTTTTCTACCAATGTTTGAATAATTATTTCATTTTTTTTATCATTATTTTTCATATATGGTATTTCTTTTTGCAAAAATTTTAATTTATTATAACTTTCATTTTTACTTTCGAATTGTTCCGAATTAAACATTGAACTTTTTTTTGTATCAATTAAATTAGTATATTTATTATTATAAGTATTTTCTATCGTTTCTTGTTTTTTTTCTTCTTTATGTATTTTTTCATTTTCTTTTTTTTCTTCTTCTTCTTCTTCTTCTCTTTTTTCTTTTTTTGCTTCTTTTTTTTTCACTTCTTCTTTTTCGTCTTCTTCTTCTTTTTTTTCTTTTAGTTTCTGTCTTTCTTTTTCTTCAATTTCTAATTGTTTTTCAAATGTTGATGGAACATGATTTGAACTTATTGAACTATTTGAAATACTATTATTAGTATTTTTTTTATCATTAATATCATCTTTATTTTCTTTTCCAATATTATCATTATCATTATTTATATTTTTCATATTATATAACTTATTTTTATTATTATATAAATTTTTATTTGATTCTATTTTATGATTATTATTCATTAATGATAATCCAAATTTACTTTTATTAAATCTCAAAAGTTTTGCTGATATCTTCTTTTGAATTGGAATATAATTATTGCTATTATTATTTTTATATTTATTATTTGATTTTGTTTTAAATCTCTTTTCTTTACTATATAAATTATTTAAAAAATTATCATAAAATTTTTTATTCATTTCCTCTTCTTCAATATCATCTAATATTTTTAATCTTTTATTTTTTCTGGGGGAAATTTTTTCAATTAAATACATATCACTTTGTAATAATTTTCCTAAATTAGATTTTAAAGCTAAACTTTTATCATTGTCACTTTCACTGAAATTACTATATTTACGAAGTTTATTAAATTTTGTCAATTTCATTGATACATAAGTCATTTTTTAAAATTATTAATTATAGTAACCTATATTATTTTTTCCGTAATTTATTAAATTAACAAATATTAATTATAATTTTTTTATATTATTATATATTTTAATTTTTTATCATATATTTTCCAAATATGTTAAATTATCAATTTTCTAATTTATTTGGTGCAGTTCATAATACAGGAAAAGTAATTTTTACAAAAGATGATTCAAATATTCTTTTATCTCCAATTGGAAATAAAATATTATGTCTTGATTTAAAACATGGAACATCACAAACTTTACCAATTGAATCAAGAAGTAATATTGATATATTGGATATATCACCAAATGGTAAAATTTTAATTGTTGTTGATGTAAATGGTTATTGTATAATTATAAACTTTCCTAAACAAATTATAACTGCTCATTTTAATTTTAGAGGAAAAGTTAATTGTTTAAAAATTTCACCTGATAATAACTTTTTAGCAGTTGCTATAAATAAAGGAATTAAAATTTTTGAAATGCCAAGAATGACAAAAGAATTTGAACCATTTGTTTTATATAGAAATTATACTTCTTTTCATAATGATAAAATTACTTGTTTAAATTGGTCTAATGATTCTAGATTTATATTAACTGGATCTAAAGATACTTCTGTTAGATTATTAAATGTTTTTAAAATTAAAGGATATATACCTTTAATGTTTACTGGACATAGAAAAAAAATTATTAATTGTATTTTCAGTGAAGATATGAATAGAATTTATTCAATCAGTCAAGATGGAATTATGTTTATTTGGAAATATATAAATGAAAAAAGTGATGAATATAAAAAACAATTAAATTTTGAAAGAAGAATCAAAGGAAATAAAAATTTAAAAAGTAAAAATGAATTAGAAAATGAAAATAATTCCTCATCAGAAGAAGAAGAAGATGAAATTAGTAAAGAAGAATTAAAATATTATTCAGATTATGAAAAAAGAATATTATGTGGAAGATATATTTTAGAAAAAAAGCAACAATTTAACATAAAATCAAAAGTAGTACAATGTGATATAAATTCATATAGTGAAAATCCAGAAGAAAATATAATAGTATTATGTTATCAAGATGGTTCTTTTTCAGTATATTCCTTAAATTCATTTTCAAACAAAGCAAATTTAAAAATAAGCGAATCAAAAATAACATCATTATCAATAAACAAAAATGGAAATTGGCTTTCATTTGGAAGTAAATATAATAGTCAATTAATAGTATGGGAATGGAAAAGTGAATCATACATATATAAACAACAAGGATTTTCAAATGAAATAACAGTAATATCATATTCAAATGATTCATCTCAAATATCATGTGGTTCAAATGATGGTAAAATTAAAATATTTGATACATCAACATCACAATGTTTATCAACATTTAATGAACATACAATGAAAATTTCAGGTTTACAATATGCACCAAATAAATCAAATGTTTTAATATCATCATCATATGATGGAACAATTAGAGCATATGATTTAATAAAATATAAAAATTTTAGAATAATGACAACACCAAATCCAACTCAATTTACTTGTTGTTCAATAGACTTTACAGGAGAAATTATAAGTGCTGGTTCATTAGAAACATACACAATATATATTTGGTCACTTAAAACAGGAGATTTAATTGATACTTTAACTGGTCATTCTTCTCCAATAAGTACATTAAAATTTTCAAATATAAGTGATATGTTAGTTTCTGGAAGTTGGGATAATACAGTTAAAATATGGGAATTATATTCTAAAAAAGGAATTGGTGAAACATTAAATCATAATAGTAAAATATTATCTGTTGATATTAGTCCTGATGATAAAGAAATTGCAGTTAGTACTTTAAATGGTGAATTATATACTTGGGATGTTGCAACTGGTGCTACAAAAAATATTATTGATGTTTCTAGAGATATTTGGGGAGGAAGATTAAATTATGAGAAAGTAACTGCTAAAAATTCATCCAGGAATAAATATTTAAATTGTATTTGTTATAATTTATCTGGGAATTTATTAATTTGTGGTGGAAATAGTCAATATGTTTTAATTTATGATATGGTTTATCAAATATTAATTAAAAAATTTGTTTTAACTCATAATAGGAGTTTAAATGGTATTTTATATAAATTAAATTCAAAAAATTATAAAGATACTGATAATATACTTTTAAATTTAGAAGATGAAATTGATAGTGAAGATGAATTAGAAATTAAAAATAAAATTAGAAATCAATTACCTGGGACAAAAGATAATATAATTCCTGAAATTAAAATTAATAGTGTTCAATTTAGTAATACAAATAGAGCTTTTGCAGTTGGATCTACTGAAGGAATTTATATTTTTTCTTTGGATAAATCACTTTCTTTTTCTAAATTATCACTTGATATTAATGTTACTGTTGATGATGCTATAAATTGTTTTAAAAATGGAAATTATTTAAAAGGAATTATATTTTCAATTTATTTAAATCAAATTAAAATAATTGATAATTTTATTAAGATTATACCAATGAAACAAATTGAATTAATTTCTACTAAATTACCTTTTAATGTTGTTGGTCCTTTATTAGATTTTTTATCAAATAAATTAGAAAATGATGCTAATATTGAATTAATTATGAAATGGATTTTTAATATTATTAAAGTACATGGTAGACAATTAAAAAATGTTAAAAATAAAAGTGTTTTTTTAAATTTACATAAAAGTTTAAATAAAGTTTTTAATGGATTGGAAAATATTGTAAATGATAATATATATTCAATTAAATATTTAACTGAATATGAAGGAGAAATACAAGATACTGAAAAAATGGATATTGATAATTAAAATTTAATATATTTAATAAATTTTTCAAAAGTTTTTTTTAAATCAATAAAAAAATTTAAAATAATAAATTATATGTTTATACTATTTTAAATATAAATTTTATTTCTAATAAAAAATTATTTATATTTTTATAATTTATTTTAAATATATAAATATTATTATTGTAAATTTTCATTATTATATTTTGTCAAAATTCCACCAAATTTATTAAAAAGAGATTTTAAATCTTTTAATTCATTTTCTAATTTACTAATCTTATCATTTAATGAAAATAATTTATTTTCATAATAATCTTTTTGTTCTTTTAATTTCATTTCAAAAAATTCTTTAGTAATATTTTCTTCATTATTATCAACTGAATTATTTCTAAGTAATTTAAATCTTTTTTTAAATTCTTCATTTTCAATAGGAGAAAAAGTTTTTAAAGAACTTTCCAAAACATCTTTTACAACACTTTCTTCATCAATATTTTGAGTATTAATTTTTTTTAAATCTTTAATTAATTTATTTAATATGATAATATTATTTTTTAATTCAATTTGATTTCCTGCAGTATAACCATTTTGAATTAATTTATAACAATTTTGAATTGCAGTTTTAATAGGTTTCCATTGAGATTTTTCATAAAATTTAGAACCATCTCTTAAATCTTTAAACAATAATTTTATAAAAATACTATCATTTCTTATTTCTGGGGAATATTCATTATTAGAATCAATACTCTGACTTATTTTAATTAATTCATTTATATTTTGTTGGTATAATTTTTCATTATCTTCATTATTAATATTATTATTCCATTTCTCCATAAATAGAATATTATTAAAAAAATTAAAAAAAATGAACAAGAATCTATAAAATAAAAATTAAAAAATATATTTAAACAACATATAAAAATAATAATGTTAATCAAGTAATATCATTTCTCAAATTAAAATACCAAAAAATAAAATAAATTTCCACCAAAAAATTTTAATAAAAGATTCATTTGCAGTTGGCAAAGGATAATCAGTACAAATGGCCAAAGTAGCATTATTATTATCAATATAAGTTTGAACAGTACTATTATAAGATGCATTAATAGGATAGCAATAAGAACTAGTTTTATTTTGAACAAAGCAACAACTATATGGATAAATTTGTTCAGTTACATTACAAGATTCAAATCCAGTAGGTTTAGTTATATTTGTACAATTTTCTGCTTTGGTGTGACAAGTCATATATTTCTCTGTTCCATTTAAAGAATTTTTTACTGAATTTATACTAGTTAATAAATTAACAGCTGATGAATTATCTGCTAATAAACATTGTTTTACTGTAATATCAGAACTATTTTTATACCTTACATAACAACATGTATTATTTGTTCCTGTATTTATATTTGTACAATCTTCTTCATTTTCTACTGGATCTTTACTTACACAATCAAAATCTTTTGATGTTATTATAGGGATTAAAATCATTAATATATATATTTTCTTCATTTTTTTATATTTTTTTTTGATTATATTTTAGGTTTTTTTTAATTTTTTTAAACTTTTTAAATTTTTTTATTTATTTTTTCTGGATTATTACGTAAGTAAAAGATGAATCCATTAATAGTAAATTTTATTCTTGCAATGTTTATTGAAGATTATTTATTTAGAGAAGGAAAATTTCTAAAATATTATTTATATTCAATTTTATTTTATTCACTATTCTATTATTTCCATCACAAATCAACTTATCACACATACTCAAAAAAATATAACATGGCAGCATTTGATCATTCATTTGATCCAACTGTTTATGCTCAAGTTTTATTCGATATAACAAAAGCAAAACAATTTATAAAACAAATGTCAGAGAAAACAGGAAAAAAAATAACATTAACAGTATTTTGGATTAAAGTAGTAGGAGAAGTATTTAAAAGATTACCAGAATGTAATGAAATGATAAGATTTGGAATTAAAGTAAAAAGAGAAGAAGTTGATATTGGAGTTTTAGTTAATGTTGGTGATAAAGATTTAGCTAATATGACAATTAGAAATGTCCCTGGAAAAACAATGGCTGAAATTAGTGATGAATTATATAGAGAAGCTGATATTTATAGAAAGGAAAAAAATAAAACTCATAATAATGGATTACGTGCTTTAAGAAAATTACCTTCATTGTATTTTATAATTTTTTTATTATTTTTATTTTTAGTTTAATTGAAATTTTACTTGAACTTGATGGTATTTTAGCAAATATGGGAATTAATTGTAAACCTTTAGGAGTAAAAAATATATTTTTAATTTTTTTATTTTTTAGGTTGCAAAAAATCAATATGGTTCAGTTATAATTACTTCATTAGGTGGATTTCATTTAAAAAATGTATATGTTCCTTTATGTCCTTTTACACAAACTTCAGGAGTTTTTGCAAATTGTGAAATTAAAAAAAAAAGAATTTTAAATAAAGATGGTTCTTATACAGAAACTGAATATTTACCAGTTAATTTCACTTTAGATCATAGATTTATTGATGGAGTTCTCAGTGCGAAAATGGTAAAAGAAGGAAAAAAACTTTTTGATAATCCTGAATCTTTTTCAGTATATTAATTTTAACAATTAAAATAATAAATTAAATTTAATATTTATTCTAATATTAAATTTAAAAAAAATGGAGAAAATGCTTATTCATTTTTTATTAATAATATTGATTTCATATTCATTTGAAAGTTATCAAAAATCTTTTGATTCTTTTATTGAATTAAATACTTTTGAATATAAAAATTTTGAAGGAAATGGAGAAGCATTTTTTAAATATAAAATAAAAGAATTAGGAGGTGATATTGCAATTGAGATTCCTGAATCAGATGAATTAAAAGGAGAAATTTATATTTATTCAAATTATGATAAAATAATTAAATCTTTTGAAGAATGGTCAGGCTATGATTGGAAGTTTGAAATTATACCTGATCAATTTTATTCAATTAATTGTTCTGATTCAAAATTATCAAATGATAATTTATTCATTGTTATTAAAATGGAAAATGATATTAAGAAAAATGCTAGAATTAGAGTTTATAAAGAATTTGATATATATTCTCTTAAATTAGATCAAACTTATATACTTCAGTATTTTCTTTCAAGTAATAAAATGAGTGTTTCTTTAGAAACTTCAAAGGGAAATTCATATGAAGTTAATATTAGAGGAAATCCTGATAATAAACATAGAATTATAGTTTATGAAAGTGGAAAAAAAGATAAACCTTTATATAATATTACAAATACAATTTCTAAATTAATTTTGGTTCCAGTAAATAATACTATATATTTTATTGAGTTTGAAAATTATTATTATATTCATAAAGCAACAAAATATATTTCATATTCAGTTTTTCATAATTATCAACCTTTAGAATTTAGCATTAAAACTATAGAATTTTATAATGATGAATCTTATTATTTCTTTACAGATATAAAGAATTTTGAACCAAATTCAGAATATTCAATTACAATTCATTGTGATAATAAAGATATATGTGATTTAATTAAAGTATTTAATTCAAAATTTTTTAATCTTCGAAATTTGTCTATTGATTATTTAGAAGAATTTTATCCTATTGATGTAGACCAAAATGAATTAAAAGAATATTCATTTAATGTAGATGGAAATTATTATAAACAATTATTTTTCAAATCACCAAATAAAATTCCAACAGATGAAAATAACCTTTTATTAACATATATTCAAGTCAATTATAATCCTTTAATTTTTACTCCTCAACAATTCCATGTTTTCATTACATCAAAAGCAGAAATAATTAGTTTAAAAAAAAGACCTAATTTTATACATACAATAGAAACTGAAAAATTTATTCCAAAATATTATACATTACAAGTTCCATCAAGTAAAAATTTCACTTTATTTATTTATTGTGAGGATTCAAATAGTTTAGAAATTACACATGGAAATCTATTAACTAATGATAATGAAGTTAATGAAAAAAAAGAACCAAAAAAAGAAATTTATATATTAAATAAACAAGATTATGATAATAATAATGAAAAATATTATGAATTGACATTAAGATTTATTACAGATAAATATGAACCAAAAATTTATTTTGAAATTACTGATAAAAATGTATTTTTATTAAAAGAAAATAAACCAAAAGGAGCTCATGAAATGATAATGGAAAATTGTAATAATCCATTTTATTTAATTGATGTATTTAAAGAAATAACAGAAAGAAATGTTTTATTTAGACCAATTTCAGGAGTTTTTGATATAAGATATAAAAAATCTTATATTTCAAATGAATATGATTCAATTCTCCCAAATGAGAATTACAAAATAAAAAGCAAAATTTTAAAAATGGATGGTAATTTCGAAATTTTATATATAAGTTGTGAAGCTCCGGGAATATTAGAAATTTATTATTTAGAAGATAAAAATGAAAAAGAAATAAAAATTAATGGAGGAATGATATTAACTTTAACTGGTAATTCTAAAACTTCTCTTTTATTACCTATGATTAAAGAAAAATATGATATTAAATCCAATATTTTTATTGAGCAATTTATTTATGAAGGTAAAATAAATGTTCAATTTGAAAATATTACAATTGGAGAAATTTCTAGTCAAGGAACTAGATCATATAATATTGACAAATATCCTATTTCAATTACTCCTGTTTTAAAATTATATCCAACAGAAGATACAGTTGTACAAGTTAATTTTAATATGGATAATACACAATTTTATGAAATAACAGATATTGGAAAAAATTTAGAATTAAATGAATATAATATATTAATTCAAATTAGAAAAGATATTGATTTTCAAAAATTCCAAATTTTAATAAGTAATATTGAAAATGATTTTTCATATCAACTATTAAAATTACAATCAACATCACATAAAAAATTCATTACTTATGTTAGAAATAGTCCATTACATCATTTTGTTAGAGCAAATGAATTATATAATAAAAAATGGATTTATAGAATTTCAGATCCATATGATAAATTAAATAATCATTTTAATTATTATATTGCAATATCATTTGATGAAAGAAATAAAATGCCATATTATCAAATTAAAATAGAATATAATGAAAAAATTTATTATCCTCATTTAGAAAAAAATAAAATAATGCCTCAATTTAATGGTATGAAAAAATCAATGTCAGGAGGAGCAAAATCAGATTATTTAATTGTAATTGCAAATAAATGTGGTGATTTTACACCAAAATTATCAATTAATCATTTTTATGATAATTTACATTCAGAAATTTTAAATTCAAAATATAATATGGTATCATTTAAAAATTATGGAACAATGAATATTGAACTTAATATGAATGAGAGAAAAAAATATGAAGGTGTTGAATTATCATATAATTATATTGGAGAAAAAATTGTTTTAGATTCTATTAATATGGATAAATATAATGAAATGAAATTTATGATTACATATGAAAAGCAATTTAAAAGATTAATATGGGAACATGCAGTTGGTGCAGATCATTATTTAGTTTATATTTTACCACATACAGAAGAAGTTAAAAAATATATAAGTAATGATTGTTATTTATTAACTCAAAAATATGAAAAAGTTGATTTTACTTCTTTTGATTTTTCTAGGAAAGGTGAATTTTATATTAATATTGTTGCTGTTTTTCAAAATCCTGTTAGTTATAGAATTGTTTATGAACCTTTTGAAATTATTCATAAATCAAATATTGTTAAATATTTCTTTTTATTATTAATTTTATTGAGTTTTACTCTTGTAGGATATATCTGGTATTTAAGATATAAGAAGGAAAAAGAAGCTAAAGATAAAGAGTAAATAATATATATTTATTTATTTAAAAATTTATTTAATTTGATATTTATTTTATATTTTTTATTTAAGTAACTCTAATTATAACTGGAACTAAAACAATTAATAATATAACAATAACAATAATTAAAATAATACATTTTTTCTTTCTTGCTTTTTTCATATTTTCCTTAGCCTTAATTAAATTTTTTTCTCCTTTATCAACATAATTTTTAGCTTTTTGAATATTTACATCAATATTATCAATCATTTCTCCTTGCAATTGAACTAACTTACTTAAATCAATAATTAAATTATGAACTTGTAAAATAGACTTTTCTAAATTTTTAATATCTTTATGTCTTTCTTCCAAATCAGCAACAGCATTTTGTAATTTAACATGTGCTCCCCCAGTTAATTTATCTCTATAAATTTGTTCAACATATTTAGGATCATTAATAACTTCACCTTTTTCTTTATCAGATAATTTTATTCCTAAAGCTTCAACAGCTCTTATAGTTTTAGTTTGCATAATATTTTTAAGATCATTTTCTAATTTTTGAAACTTAATACAAATATCTTGATATTTTTTTGTCATAGAACTAAATAAATTGTTTCTTATTCTTGTTTCTGGATTATCTTCATTTTGATTATCTTTTATCATTTGTTCTAAAGAATCAATTATTCCTTTCATTGATGCTTGTTTTGCTTGAACATCTGAAATTATTTTATTTATATTTGATGATACTTCTGATTCTTGTTGTTTTCCTGTAGCATTTTCAACTTGAGATTTTAATTGATATAATTGATCATATTTTAATTCTATATATTTTATTGAACTATGAGCTTCTGATATTTGAGATTGAAAATTATCCATTGTTTTGTCTATTTTATCTGTTGATATTATCTCTTCTGAATCATCATCTGGAGGATTTATTGCAATTCCTTTGTCTCTGGCTTTCTAATTTATTTATTTTTTTATTTTTACTTCAAGGAGTAATTCTAATTTGTCTATCATTTTTATTTTTATTTTTTTTTTTTGGAATATTTAAGTGAATAGTAATTTTTTTTTAAATTATTAAATCAATTTTATTATATGAAAAAAATATTTTGATATTAAAACTATTTTTTATTTTATTTAAAATATCATAATAAATAATAAAGTTTTAATTTTTATTCATTCTTTTTTTTAATTTTTATTAGTTATTATTTAATGTTTAATATATGAAAAAGAATAATAAATAATTTGAATAAGCATAATAATTCCCCATTATTTCTTAATAAAAAATATCAAAAATTATTTTAAATAAATTATTAATATTTTCAATAAACAAAACTTAATTATATTTAATGCCTTTTTTTTCAAAGAATTTTCTTCCTTCTTCTAATTGATTCATTAATTCACCATATTCATTTTCACAATCTGAAATAAATAATATACTATAGCAAACATTACAAACAGCATAATATCCAATTGTAATTAATAATTGTCCTGGAAATGCATATAAAGCTTCAACTAATTTTTCATTTCCTTTATTCATACTATAAAATAAAGAACAAATCCATAAACAAAATATAAAAATAACAATTAATAAATCTCTAACTATAATTCTCATTTTTATAAAAAATTATTTATTTATTTTTAAATTAAATTTTTATAAATAATAATACAAAAAAAAATATAATTTAAATTATCCATATTTTATAAAATAAAAAATGAGAAAAAAAAATTAACATTTAACTAATTAATTGAAAATGTCCAAGAGAGCTGTTGAACTTTTAAGAAAATTAAGAAAAGAAAGAAGTTTAACAAGACCAAAAGAGTTTAAATCAGTTGATTTTTCATCAATGAATATAATTTCAAAAATAAAACCAACACATAAAAGAAATGAATCAGAATATATAATAGATCAAAAAGATGATGAAAATTTAGAAGAAAATGTTGAAAAGAAAGAAGAAAAAAAAGAAGAAAAAGGTATTTAAAAATAACATTTAATTTTATAGAAAAGGATCCACTTAAATTTTTTGAAGAAACTCATGTTAATGTTAAACCAATGAATATAAAGGCTTTTATTGAAAGTGAAGATGAAAAAGAAAAAAAAGAAAAAGAAGAAATTAAAATATTAAAAAAAATGCCAAAAAGTTTTATGAGATTATCTTGGCCAAATGCAAATTTTGGTGAATTAAATATTAATTTACAACAAATATTAAATGCAAAAAATAATTTAATTGTTAAAACTGAAGAAGAAATTGAAGAAGAAAAAAGGAAAAAAGAAGAAAAAAAAAGAATAAAAATGGAAAAGAAAAAAAAACAAAATGATAATAATAATAATAATATAAGTTTAATAAGTGATAATAGTTCGAGTGATGAAGATAGTGATGAACAATTAAAAAATAAAATTGAAAAAGAATTAAATTT
>JAEEGK010007467.1_pt1 | contig 26071 bp, 19 predicted proteins | sample 8958771 | NCBI WGS metagenome assembly JAEEGK01 (sample SAMN16246547, study PRJNA631951) | gut metagenome | biome: gut microbiome; feature: rumen; material: SC-attached | host: Bos | place: Iran: Karaj | collected 2018-10 | reverse complement strand
AGTCCGGCTAGCGCACCTGCTTTGGGAGCAGGGGGTCGAAGGTTCGAATCCTTTTGCCCCGACAAACTGAAAATGAGGGAGTTACGAAAGTTCGTGACTCCCTCATTTTTTGGCAAAAATCAAAATTTGCACTCCATTTGCACGCAAATTTTCATGATTCATTGAAAAATATCGAAAAAAATAGCCATGTCTTCCATAATAATTCCTATATTTGCAAGCTTAATTGTAAAAATAGGTATCAAGGGCAATTCCTTGACCATAAAACGAATTGAAATGGAAAACAACGAACAACTAACTCAAAACCCTGCCATTGAGGGAGGAATTGAGAACAAAACGACCACATCAAAGGCCGCAATGAAAGCCATTGATGGTAACGAGAAAAAGAAGATTGTCAAATTGATCCAACCCAGCATTTTGCCCGCCATGGTGAGAATTGAGGTGAACACGCTCACGGCTGAATCGAAAGCCGAGCCTACCCCTGTGGCCGACGAGGTGATGCCCGAGATGGTGGACGCTCCCGAACCTGATGAGGAAGAACTGGTGGAAGACAATGCCGACTTGGACGGTCTCAACAAACTGCAACTTGTGGAGATGCTCGAGGAACTCGTGCAAGACTCCGACATCCAAAGCATCAAAGACAAAGTTGCAGCTATTCGTCTCCATTTCAATAAGTTGAACAAGGAAGACATGGACAACGAACTCGACCAGTTCCTCCAAGGTGGGGGTGAAGTTGAGAGCTTCCAACACGTTGAAGACCCCATTGAGCAGCGCTTCAACGCAGCATTTGGCATCTTCAAGGCCAACCGTGCCAAGCAAAACGAGGATATGGAGAAGCAGAAGGTTGAAAACCTGGCCAAAAAGCAAGCCATCCTCGATGAGCTGAAGGAAATCATCGCTTCAGATGACTCGCTGAAGAAGACCTATGACGACTTCCGCGCCCTGCAAGACCGTTGGAAGGAGATTGGCCCCGTTCCTGCTGCCGAGAACTCCAACCTTTGGAACAACTATCACTTCCTGGTGGAGAAGTTCTTCGACAAGGTCAGAATCGGCCGCGAACTCCGTGACCTCGACATGAAGAAGAACCTCGATGCCAAGATTGAACTCTGCGAGAAGGCTGAGGAACTGCTAGACGAGAAGTCCATCACCAAGGCTTTCAAGGCATTGCAGAAGTTGCATGAGGATTGGAAGGAAGTAGGCCCCGTGCCTCAAGACAAGAAGGATGAGATTTGGGAACGTTTTAAGGCGGCTACCGACAAGATCAACCAAATCCGCCGTGAGCATTATGCCCAGATTGAGGAAGAACAAACGGGCAACCTTGAAGCCAAGAAGGCTTTGTGCGAGAAGGCTGAGGAGTTGATTGCCGAAGACTACACGAGCGTCAATGCTTGGCAGAAGAAGTCGACGGAACTCTCCGAGATCTTTGGTGTTTGGAAGACCATCGGTCCTGCCAGCAAGAAAGACAACGAGGAAATCTGGCAACGCTTCCGTGGCACAATGGATACTTTCTTCGCTAAGAAGAAGGAATTCTTTGCTACATTGAAGGACAGACAGACCGAAAACCTCGAGCGCAAGACCCAACTCTGCATTGAAGCTGAGGCTTTGATGGAGTCGACCGATTGGAAGAATGCCACCGAGCAGATCAAGAAGCTGCAAGAAGAATGGAAGACCATCGGTCCCGTGCCGAAGCGTCACACCGACAAGATTTGGAAGCGTTTTCGCGCCGCTTGCGATACCTTCTTCAATCGTAAGAATGAACACTTCAGCGGTCGTCGCACCGAAGAGGAAGCTAACCTTGCAGCCAAGAAGGCTTTGATTGAGGAAATCAAGGCATTTGAAATCGGCCCGAGCCGCAACGAGAACATGGAAGCCATCAAGGCCTTCCAGAAGCGGTGGATTGAAATTGGCTATGTACCGATGAAGTACAAGGATGCCATCAACAAGGAGTATCGTGAACTCATCGACGGTCTCTTCGACACGATGCGCAAGAATCAGAACGAAGCTTCGACCAACGATTTCCGTGAGATGATGTCCTCTTGGAAGGACGACCCGAACGCCAACGATCGTGTGCGTCGTGAGCGCAACACCTTGCAGACCCGCATCCAGAGGCTGCGTGACGAAATCGCTGCCATGGAGAACAACATCGGCTTCTTCTCCAACAGCAAGAACTCAGAGCTGATGCGCGTCGAGTACGAGAAGAAGATCAACAAGGCCAAGGAAGACCTCAAGGTCCTTGAAGCCAAGCTGAAGATTGCTGAGGAATGATTCCTAGCCATTAAGCAATGAAAAGCACCTCGAACCGAGGTGCTTTTTTTGTGTGTTCTGCTGTAGAGACGGTGTGCACACCGTCTCTACAAATTGTGCAGGTAGGTATAATAACGAAAAAAAAGAGGTCATTTGACCTCTTTTTTTCGTTGTGCGAATCAACGATGTGATTAGAAGCTATACTTCAGACCGAACATCAGAGACCAGCATTGGTTGGTGTTGGTTTCGTTGTATCTGTCATAGGTGAAGGTAGGATATTCACCATCGACCTTGTTCATCGAGAACACAGGAGTGTTGTTTTCAATGCGGTCAACCTTTAAAGGAGTGACGGCGTAGGCATCGAAGGCACCGTAGCAGCTGTATCTGTTGAGACCCCATGAAGAGTTAATCATGTTGAGAACATTACCGGCGTTGACGCTGAGCTCGAAGCAATGTGTTGTCTTGCCATAGGTTTTCTTGAAGGTCTTGGCAATACGAGCATCAAGTAGGTGCTTCCAAGGTGAGCGGCCAGCGTAAGCCTCGGCATATTGTCCTTTGTGGGTGCTCAGATACGGGTCGTTATCCATGAAGGTCTTGAAGGCATTCATGTCTTCTTCGCTTGCCCATTTGAGGTCATTGACATCATTAGGAATGTACATGAGGTCGGTGGCGAGACCGTCGCCGTTCATGTCATTGGAGTAGAAGTAGCTATAAGCACCAGCCGAGAAGGCAGTGTAGAACAAGTTGATTCTGACACCGTCGCCATCGAAGAGGGCTGGGAACATGTAACCGACAGATGCGGTGACCTTGTCAGGAATGACATATTGGCTGCGTTGCAGGCCGACGAAGGTAGGACCATCGATGCTGTAGAGGCCAGAGTAGGCTGATGTGGCGGCGCTGCCGGGCATACCAGAGATTTCCTTGCTCTCAGTGTGCGTGTAGGCGGCACGAATGTCAAAGTTCTTGAACGGAGTGGCACTGACGGCGGCGTTGACGATGTAACCGTAGCCTTCTCTTGAGTTGGTCAGAACGTATGCGGAATGTGAGCCGTAAGTATAGTTCGAGTTGCCTTCTCCATCAACGAGGAGAGCGTAGTTGACGCGCTTGTCGGGACCGTTGAAACGAACATTGTCACCAGCATTGGCAATCATGTCATATTTGAGGTTCCAGTCAACAAGGCGGACACCATAGATGGTCTTGTTGAACATACCTTCCACAGTGAAGGTCAAGGGGAACGAAACCGGGACGTCCCAGTCGATACCCAACATTGACTTCCAGATTTGAGGCATTCTGAAATTAGGATCGACACCGTTGATGTCGCCACTGAGTTGACCGTCTTCAGGAGTGACAGTGGTGTTGAGACCAAGGGCGCTGACCATATCATTGACATTGGTGATGTAAGTGCCATCAGGCTTCATCAATGCTTGCAAATGAGCTATAGTCGCGTCGGTATAGTTGACAACATAACCTCCTTCAGGATCCTGGCCGATGCTGCCGCTGAATCCGTTCTTGCTGAAGAGGGTTTGAATCATGCCGGCATTTTGAGGCATGTTGGTGAAGAATACCAGAGGCAGACGGCCTTGGAAGAGACCGCTACCACCACGGAGGGTGAGACCATCAACAACATCCCAGTTGAAACCGATACGAGGTGAAACCTGAACGCGGTTGGTGGGCCATTTACCAGTGTTAACGACATTGCCGCCCATGTTGTACTCAAGGATGGCATTGTTGGTCATCAATTGTGAGTTGTCGAAGAGCATGGCATCGGCGCGAACACCGAAGTTCAGCTTGAAGTTGTCGGTGATGTTCCAATCATCCTGTGCATAGGCACCGAATTGGTTGTAGGTGATTTCACCGCGAGGGTTGGCCTCGCCGTTGTTACCGACGCAGAGGGCAAAACTCAGAGGCATGGCACCAGTCAGGAAGTCCTCGGCACTGGCGAAACGATAGTAACCCGTACCATTACGCATGTAAGAGTTGCTTGCAGTTTGGCGTTCCCAGTTAACACCGGCAGTGATCTTGTGGTTGCCCGTGTAGTAGGTCACGTTGTCGGTGGCATTGAACACTTTGTTCTTCACACCGTTGTTGTAGCTGAACAGCTCGTAACCAAAGCTAGTGAAAGGAATGAAGTTGCCAGTTGCTTCAAAGTCTTCGTAGCCACTCATGATGTCGATGTGGGGGAAAAGCTTTGAGTTGGAACCGCGTTGGTCGTTGATATCCGTGTAGGTGAAGATGAATTGGTTGCTCACTTGAGTCGAGAAGCGGCTGTTCAATTCAGTGGCGAAGGACATCACGTCATTGCGCATGGAATACATGTTGTTCGAGAAGGGGAAAGCATTTTCGCCAGAACGGTTGAAGGCTCTGTTGCGGAAGTTGTCGTCGCAGGAGTTGCCGTTCGGGGCATTCCATTGGGTGTTGCCCGTCTTGTTGAAACGGAACATCAATTTATTGTTGTCGTTGATATTCCAGTCGATACGAGCCAAGAGCTTCAGGTTGTTGTTACCACCAGGATAGTCGGTGTAGGAACCTGCATCATAACCATAGTCGTTTTTCAACTTGTCGTAAATCTCGTCGAGGACAGAAGCACTGGCATTGTCAGGACGATATTTGATGACTTCTGAAGGCTCTTCCGTTCTTTCAGCGTTGAGGAAGAAGAACAATTTGTCTTTCACGATGGGACCACCAACAGTAGCACCATAGGTCCAAGTGCTTTCTTCAGGACGAACGCCGAGGTTTTCGCCCAACAGTCTGTTGCCACGGAAGGTTTGGTTGGTGTAGTACGTATAGGCTGAACCGTGGAATTGGTTGGTACCTGACTTGGTGATGGCGTTGATGCCGCCACCGACGAAGTTGGATTGACGGACGTCGAAAGGAGCAACCACGACCTGAACTTCTTCAATAGCATCCACGGAAATGGGGGTGCCACCGCCGGGGAGGTTGCTGCTCAAACCGAAGTTGTTGTTGAAGTTGGCGCCATCAACGGTGAAGTTGGTGGAACGACCGTCGCTACCGGCAAAGCTCATATTGTTTGCGTAAGGCGACACCTTGACAACATCAATGATGCTGCGAGTGATAGTAGGCAGAACGGCGATTTCCTCTGAATTAACAGTTGTTGAGGTGGAGTTGTAAACAGGTTTTTCTGCTTCGCCTGAAATAACGATTTCGCCAAGTTCTTTCGCTTTGCTGTTAAGCGCGAAGTCGGCACGATAGGTTTCACCCAACTTCAAAGTGATGTTTTCAGCTTTTGAAGAAGTGTAGCCGATGTAACGGACTTCAATAGTGTAAGGTCCACCGACTCTCATGCCTTGCATAGTGTAGCGGCCTTCATTGTTTGAGGTGGTACCATAGTATGTACCAGATGGGATGTGGGTTGCAATGACAGTAGCACCAGGAAGCGGACCGTTTTCGTCAACAATCTTACCACTGATGCTAGAAGTCGTCACTTGTGCCATCATCGCGATGGAGGCAATCATTGCCAAAAATAAAGTAAGTAACTTTTTCATAGATAATGATTTAATGTTAATGATTAAGTTGGTTGTATTCGATTATTAAAACTCGTTTTCATTTTGTCCACTATATAAGACCGCGCAAAGATAAGTCATTCCTTTGAATTGCCAATCCATTCTTTCACAAACATTTTTCGTTTTTTTCGAAAAGAAATCAACAGGTTTTGTTCATTATTTATAATGCTTTGATTTAGTTGTGATTGAAAGAGATTCGAAAGCGTTTTTTAGAAGCTCATCTTACACCTTATTTATTTTAATTAGGCGACTTTCACTTGGTTTCAATTTTTTTCCCTATTTTTGAAGCCCAAAACAAAATTTACCATGAGAAGGATTGCAATATTTGCCTTGTTGGCTACCTTGCTTCTGTGTTTTAACGCTTGCGATGACACAGTGTCGAAGCAATACAAGGCCATGGAAGAGGAAATCTTATCCATTGAAAACCAGATTGATGACATCACTGATTGCGATGAGCTTCAAATGATGAACATTGCCATACTCGGTCTGCGCTCCGATATGGACAACTACCGGCAGGATTCGGATGTGGGGATGACCGACACGGAAATTGGGCAATTGGACGATATGATTGACAAGCTCGAAGCCACATGGAATGGCAAATGGGCTTCTCTCAATTGTGAAGAGAGTATTTCTACTGATGTTCTCGACACCTCGGGCGAGGAAGTCGGCGACTTCGATTAGGATGTCTTGCCAATTGAACTTTTTTTGCTATTTTTGCAAAGTATAATTGTTTTGTTATGGCTTTCTTTTATCGACATAATCCAAAGAAATTCAATTACATACCTCGCTATTACAATCCAGAGGAGCAAGCATGGGAAGAAAAAAAGGCAGCTGCAGGCCTCGATTCGAAGTTGACCCATGAAGAACAGCTTCGCGCTCAGATGCGGAGTAAATGGGGCGCCAAAAAGGACGAGGAAACCAAAGAGGAGCAACGGGCCAAACTGATCCGAAGAATCGTGTTGGGCGTGTTTGTGGTGCTTTTGTTCTATTTTGTCTTCTGTACTCCGCTGATGCAGACTATTGTAGGCGGACTGATGGGAAAATAAGGTATGTTGGATGTCATCAAGTTGCTGCCTGATAGTGTCGCCAACCAAATTGCGGCGGGTGAGGTGATTCAACGTCCTGCATCGGCTGTCAAGGAGCTGATGGAGAATGCATTGGATGCCGGCGCTACCCAAATTGATTTGGTGGTGAAGGATGCTGGCAAGTCGATGATTATGGTCGTTGACAATGGCTGTGGCATGTCGGAAACCGATGCCCGCCTGTGCTTCGAGCGGCACGCTACCTCCAAAATCAGCAAGGCGGAAGACCTTTTCGCCATCCGCACTATGGGTTTCCGTGGCGAAGCCTTGGCCAGTATCGCCGCCATTGCACAAGTGGAGCTGAAAACACGACGCAAGGAAGACGAAGTAGGGGTGAAGATTGTCAACGAGGGCTCGGTCGTCAAGGAACAGACCCTTGTGCCGATGCAACCTGGCACCACGATCACGGTGAAAAACCTGTTTTTCAATGTGCCCGCACGCCGCAACTTCCTCAAGTCGCCACAAGCTGAGATGCGGCACATTGTGGAGGAATTCACTCGTGTCTCACTGATGAATCCCGAAATTGGTTTCTCCCTGAATAGCGACGGTAAGGAGGTGTATCACCTTTATCCGGGCAATCTCAAGCAACGCATCATGGGATTGTTTGGAAGCAATTATGAAAGCAAATTGCTACCCGTCCGCCAAGAGGCCGAGCGCGTGCGTATCGATGGCTATATTATCAAGGCGGAATATGCCAAGAAGACCCGTGGTGAGCAGTATTTCTTTGTGAATAAGCGGTTTATAAAGCATGCATATCTGCACCATGCCATTGAAAACGCATTCTTGGAGATGATTCCTAAGGATAGTTTCCCTGGCTACTTCCTGAATATTGAGGTGGATCCTGCCGACATCGACATCAACATCCACCCGACAAAGACTGAGGTCAACTTTTTGGATGTCAAATTGGTGTATGCCATCCTTCACGCAGCAGTTCGTAAAGCCATTGGCCAGCACAACCTTTCGCCGATGATCGACTTCGATGAGTCGGCTGACTTGAACAACGACTTCGGCAAGGCTATGGGTATGACGTCGCCTTTGGCTATTCCCAATATACCCCTCGACCCTAATTTTAATCCTTTCAGAAAGGAATCAGTGCCACGTGAGTCGCATTGGGAAAGTTCGTACCAACCGCAAAGGAAAGAACCTTCAGGAGACTGGCGTCTGCTGTATGGCGAACGTGTGGACTTGTCGCATGAGAATTTGGAACAAAAAGAGGAAGCCAAGCCGAATAGCCAATATCTGCAAGTGGCTCAGTCTTTTATCGTCACGGCGGTGAAGTCGGGTTTGATTGTCATTGACCAGAATCTGGCGCATTCCAGGATACTGTTCGAGAAATTCCTCAAAGAGTTGGAGAACCATAGCGGTGTCTCGCAACAGGAGCTGTTTCCGCAGGCTTTGTCGCTTAATGTGAACGATGCCTCTTTGTTGAAGGAGATGCTGCCTGACCTGGAGAATCTCGGCTTTGTGCTGGAACAGGCCAATCCAACCACCTTTATGATTAATGGCACGCCATCTGATGCAGTGGGTTGCGATGCGGTGGCATTGCTTGAGCAGATTTTGGACAACTATAAAATCAATCGCACCGACTTGCAGCTGGATAGGAAACTGAACCTGGCTAAGACCATGGCGGCGCAACTTTCTATAAAGGCACAAACGAGGTTGTCAGAGATGGAGATGCAAAATATTGTGGACCAATTGTTTGCCTGTAATGTGGCAGAGATTGCGCCTAACGGAAAGAAGATTTATGTGATTTTAAATATGGAGGATTTTTTTAAATGAGTGAACAATACAGTCCAACGGGATTTAGGGTGTTGCCAACAGTAGTGAAACATCTGCTGATTATCAATGTTTTGCTTTATTTGGCCACCTTTACCATGAATCGGTTCCATATCGATTTGACCGATTATTTGGGACTTCATTTCTTCAAGGCCAGCGATTTTAAGCCTTATCAGTTGATTACCTATATGTTCATGCATGGCAATTTTGAACATTTGTTTTTCAACATGTTTGCCTTGTGGATGTTTGGTAACACGCTTGAGAACATTTGGGGCTCAAAGCGTTTCTTGTGGTTTTATATGCTATGTGGTGTTGGCGCGGGTTTGTGCCAAGAGGTGGTGCAATACATTCAATATGCCACCACTTTAGCCCAGTACGACAGTGTCAATTTGGGTGGAGGTCAGGTGATTTCCATGGCGAACTATTTGAACATGTTGAACACGGTAGGTGCCTCAGGTGCCATCTATGGTTTGTTGCTTGCATTCGGCATGATGTTCCCAAATTCGATGATTTACTTGTACTTCTTTGTCCCAATCAAGGCAAAGTGGTTTGTCATTGGGTATGCGGTCATCGAGTTGGTGAGTGGTTTTATCGGTGGAGGCAATGTAGCGCACTTCGCTCACTTAGGCGGCATGTTGTTTGGCTTGATTCTGATTTTGATTTGGAAAAAGAAAGGAAGACTTTACGGTGAACAGATTTTCTAACGGATATGGTTATCAGCGACCGAATCTCGGTGGCATGACAAAGGACCTTTTCAAGCAGAATTCTGTGCTGAAATGGCTTCTCCTCGTCAACGTGGGTATTTGGATTATGGTGGCTTTTGCCAACCTTTTCCTTTGGCTCTACAAGTCCCCGGGTACCAATCTGTTGGTGAGATGGCTTTCGGTGCCCGCTGATTGGACAGAACTTATCAGGAAGCCTTGGACTGTGGTTACGTATATGTTCCTGCACGAACGGTTCTGGCATCTGTTTTTCAATGTGTGGATGTTGTGGTTCGGTGGGATGATTTTCACGCGCTTTTTGTCGCAAAAACAGTTGGCTTTGACTTATGGTTTGGGTGGCCTCGTGGGAGCTTTGTTCTTCATCTTGGCTTACAACCTTTTCCCCGTTTTTGAGACCGCGAAATACACTGCTGTTGCCATGGGCGCTTCAGCCTCGGTGTTGGCTATTTTGGTGGCTGCTGCAACCTATCAACCGGACTATGGGCTCAATATTTTGTTGTTTGGTCAACTGAAATTCAAGTGGTTGGCGATTGCCTTTGTGGTCATCGACTTGCTAAGCATCTCGGCGGAAAATCCGGGCGGACATATTGCGCATCTGGGTGGAGCATTGTTTGGCTTTGTGTATGGGTTTGTTTTAAGGAAAAGCCTTGGAAAGCCTGCCGAGCCCAAGCGCAAAAAACGCAAACCCAAGATGGAATATACGCCTTACGAGGAAATCCACGATGAGCCTCAAGTGCCGCGTTCGGATGAGGAGTATAACTATCAAAAGGCTGAAAGAGAACGTGATGTGGATGCTATTTTGGACAAAATTGCCAAGGATGGATATGCTAGCCTGACGGCAGAGGAAAAGGAGTTTTTGTTTAGAAACAGCAGATGATATGGCATTACAGGAGAAAAAGGAAAGGTCGTTTTTCGGGAAGTTGATAGTCTTCATCCTGGCAGTATTGGCTTTCTTGGGACTGGTGGCCATGGCTTTGAGCGTTGTCAATGCCTATATCAATCCACAGCATTTCGTTTGGACTACAATCTTTGGTCTGGCGTTTTGGGAGATTCTGATTTTTAATGTGGTGGTTTTCATTCTTTTGCTGCTGATGTGGTCAAACAAGATATGGATTTCGGTGATGGCTTTGCTCATCGCTATTCCAGGCATCAGCAAGTCGTTTTCCTTTGGTTCGAAAGAGAAGGCCGACAATAGCATCAGGATCATGAGCTACAATGTGCATTTGTTCAAAAATGTTGATGGTGAGACAAGTAGGCAACAGTTTGCCAATCAAGTGATGGACATGGTTCGCGAACAGGCTCCCGACATTTTGTGTTGTCAGGAGTTTGGAGGGTTCAACTCTGAAATGTCACGGCCGAAATGCATTCAGGTTTTTGCGGAAAAGTCTGGTTTCCAATATGTTTATTACAATCGTAAGAACAATTATGCTGGCAATGTCATCTTTTCGAAATATCCCATAGCCAAGGTTTCGGAGGATTCTGGCTTTGGCAAGGAGAATACGTATGGTGTGATGGTTTCGGTAGATGCGGGCGAGAAAGGCAAGTTTCATGTCGCCAATGTCCATCTGCTATCCTATAAGATTACTGACGATGAGATTGACATTTTGTTGAGTTCTTCTGAAAGGCAAAACAATATGGATACGTTAGGGAAGAGTTTGTTGCATAAGTTAGGATATGCTTTTAAGAGGCGTAGTGGCGAGCTCAAAAATGTATTGGAAGGGATGCCTCCAGTTGAAGGCCCCATCATTGTGTGTGGTGATTTCAATGAGACCCCGCTTTCCTACATTTATCGTCAGATGCAAAAGGCTGGTTATGTGGACACGTTCACGAAGGTTGGGTTTGGCATCAAGTCGACTTATGCGGGCAAATTGCCTCTGCTGCGCATTGACTATGTTTGGGCCAATAATGACGTTAAACCGCTTGATTTTGAACGGTATAAATACAAGGCATCGGACCATTATCCGATTATTTTGGATTTTGCAATAAACAAATAAACAAATAATTGTGAGACGCGATAAATCGGCGTCTCTACTAACATCGATTCTTCAATTCAACAATTCAACGAATAAACAATTAAACAATCAACATAAATGACACTTATCAAATCCATATCCGGCATTCGTGGCACCATTGGCGGCCAGCCGGGCGACAACCTTACGCCAATCGACATGGTGAAATTCACCGCTGCATTTGTCAAATTCGTGCAACATCATAAAGGCGTGAAACGCCCTAAGGTCGTTGTCGGTCGCGATGCTCGCCTCTCGGGCTTTCTCGTAAATCAGGTGGTTTGCGGTACTTTGCAGGCCATGGGCGCCGATGTGCTTGACATCGGGTTGAGCACCACGCCTACGACCGAAATCGCCGTGACTGGTCTGAAAGCCGATGCAGGTATCATCCTCACGGCCAGCCATAATCCCGCCCAGTGGAACGCTTTGAAGCTCCTCAATGAAAAGGGCGAATTCATCTCTGCCGCTGAAGGTGCTTGGCTGCTCAATGTGGCTGCCAAAGACGATTTCGATTTTGTCCCGATTGAGGAAATCGGTAGTTATCAACAGATTGACGGCTGGATGGATAAGCATGTCGACATGGTGTGCAAGTTGCCTTTAGTGAACAAAGAGGTGATTGCGAAGGCTAACTTCAAGGTGGCCGTGGATGCTGTCAACTCGACGGGAGGCATCGCCATCCCGAAGATGTTGCGCGCTTTGGGTGTGAAGGAAGTGCTTGAACTCAACTGCGAGCCTACGGGTAAGTTTGCCCATACACCCGAGCCTTTGGCACAAAACCTGACCGACATCTGCCGCTATGTCAAGGAGCAGGGTTGTGATTTCGGCGTGGTTGTTGACCCCGATGTGGACCGTCTTGTTTTCGTCAAGGAGGATGGCGAGTTGTTTGGCGAGGAATACACCTTGGTCTCGGTAGCCGATTTCATCCTGAAGCACACGCCTGGCCCGACTGTGAGCAACTTGTCGTCGACTAGAGCTTTGCGTGATGTCACTCAAAAGCATGGGCAGCAATATTATGCTGCTGCCGTAGGTGAGGTCAATGTGGTGGAAAAAATGAAAGAAGTGGGTGCTGTCATCGGCGGCGAAGGCAACGGAGGTGTCATCTATCCTGAACTGCACTATGGTCGCGATGCCCTTGTCGGCACGGCTTTGTTCCTGACCCAACTGGCCGAGAAGAAGGTTAAATGCTCGGAGTTGAAGCAAACCTATCCGCTTTATGTGATGTCGAAGAACAAGATCCAACTTACGCCTACGACTGATGTGGATGGCATCCTTGCCAAGTTCGCCGAGAAGTTCAAGAACGAGCAGGTGACAACCATCGATGGTGTGAAGATCGACTTTGAAGAAGGTTGGGTGCATCTGCGCAAGTCGAACACCGAGCCGATTATTCGTATCTATTCGGAAGGCAAGACCGAGGCTGAGGCTGAACGCTTTGCCAATATGATTCTGGAAGAAGCGAAGAAGATGGTATAATAAACCGGTGCTTCGACAGGCTCAGCAACCTTGGCTTTTGCAGGTCCCTGAGCCTGTCGAAGGGCCGTCAATAAAGTAATTATGAAACGAGGATTTGGAAGCGACAACCATTCGGGCGTATGCCCTGAGGTTTTGGAAGCCATCGCCCGTGTGAATAAGGATCACGCAGTGGCCTACGGCGATGATGAATATTGTGTCGCCACGGAAGCAAAGTTCCGTGAACAGTTTGGCGAGCAAGCGCGTGTCTTTTTCGCCTTCAACGGCACGGGATGCAACACCCTGTGCATCGATGCCATGGCCAACTCTCATGAGGCTGTGGTATGTGCTGAGACTGCCCACATCAATGTGGATGAATGCGGTGCGCCCCAGCGCATCGTGGGCTGCCGCCTGCTGACGGTGGACACCCCTGACGGTAAGCTGACCCCTGCTTTGATTAAAACACGCCTGCATGGCTTCGGTTTTGAACACCATTCACAACCTAAAGTGATTTCAATTACCCAGCCGACTGAGTTGGGGACATTGTACACCTTGGATGAAATCAAGGCCATCGTTGGCTTGGCAAGGGAATACGATATGTATGTGCACATTGACGGTGCCCGTTTGGGCAACGCTGCCGTGGCTTTGGGTTGCACCTTCAAGGAGATGACCACTGACCTTGGCGTGGATGCCGTTTCCTTCGGTGGCACCAAGAATGGCCTGATGATGGGGGAGGCGGTAGTGCTTCTCAATCCTGACATTTGCCCAGACTTCAAATACCGTCGCAAGCAAGCTATGCAGCTCTGTTCCAAGATGCGTTTCATTGCTGCCCAATTCGATGCCTATTTCGAGAACGACCTATGGAAGCGCAATGCCGAGCACAGCAACCACATGGCGCAGTTGCTCTACAAGGCGGTGAAGGACATCCCGGGCGTGAAAGTCGTCTATCCCGTGCAGGCCAATGGTGTATTTGCCCAGCTGCCCAGCAAGGTTTGGAAGGAGTTGCAAAACCATTATTTCTTCTACGACTGGGACGAAGATGCCGATGTGGTCCGATGGATGTGCGCGTTTGACACGACGGAGGAGGATATTGAAAAGTTTGTTGAAACTTTGAAGCAATTGATTAAAGCCTAATCAAAGCAAAAAAATATCCCACCACCGGCCCCAAGAAAACAGCTATGTAAATCAAAGTAATCCAAGGCTGATACTCCACATAAAACTGCTTGAAGGTCAGGCTCCAAGGATGCTTGATGAGTACCCATCCGAAGAGGTCGAAGACGATACAGATGGAGACCCAAATACCACCTGTTATTAAGGCTTCAGTCAGCGTAGGGTCGGGGAGGGCTTGCATATAAAGCCAACCGAACAAGGAAAAGAAAATGATGTTGTAAAGCGGATGCCAGGGCTTGGTCTTTTCGTAGCCTTCGCCCATACCGGGTCCTTCTTTCATCGAACTGTATTTCAGTACGACAATATTAAAGATGGTGTGCATGATTCCGATGATGGTCACTACGAAATAGGCCACCCAAAACCATAGCATGGACATCCCAAAGTTCTGCATGGTTTCCAATAAGATTATTCCACCATAATCTTAAGAATCTCTACATCGGTCTCCTTCATGCCGAGGCGGCCGAGGCAGCCGATGTGGTCGATGGTCTCTTCGACGTCCTTGCCGATGATACCATCGCCGCCGAGGAGGTTGCAGCCCTGTTTGCTCATCTCGTAGCCGAGGATGCCCGCCTCAACTGAAAGGGCAATCTTGCCGGCACACGAGGGCTTGGCGCCGTCGCAGACGATGCCTGCTGCCATGCCCAAAGCATTCTCCAAGGTGTGTTCGATGATGCTGAGCGGTTCGCCCATGAGGTAGGCAATACCACAACCCGAGGCGCAGCCTGCACTGACGGCACCGCAATATGCTGAAAGTCTACCGATGCCGGTCTTCTGGTGGATGGCAACGAGGTTGGAGAGGGTCACGGCACGAATGGTGCGGTCTTCATCGATGCCGTATTCTTCGGCATAAGCAAGGACGGGCAGACTTACGGTCATGCCTTGGTTGCCACTGCCCGAGTTGATGATGACGGGCATCTCGCAGCCGCTCATACGCGCGTCACTGCCTGCAGCAGCCCAGGCACGGGCCTTGATTCTCACATCAGTGCCGAAACTGAGGATTGTGCTGCCGATGTTAGCACCCCAATTGTTCTTCAAGCCTTCTTCTGAGATGGCCTTGTTGCATTCGATTTGCGGCTTGATGATGGGCTTAAGGTCTTCCAAATCGGCACTGTTGGCAAACTCGTAGATTTTCTCCATGCAGAGACAGCTGCGGTCGGTGAGTTTGGTTGCACCTGTCTCGGTGTAACCTGCGTCGAACAGCACTTGGTCGTCCTTTTCCATCTTCACGATATTGGTGTGGAAGCCTGCGATGCGCACGCTGGCGGAGTGCTCTTCTGTATATAAGGTGACGGTGACATCGAGTTGCGCGATGATATTGAGCGGCACCACGGTCATCAAGGTGTTGTCGAGGAATTCGGCGATGGCCTTTTTCTGCTCGGGTGTCACCTCGGCGATGACCTCAAGGGCTTTCTTGGGGTTGCCGGCCACGATACCCGCTGCTACCGAGGCTTTCAGGCCTTTCATGCCCTTGGTGTTGGGCACGATGACGCTTTTCACATTCTTGATGATATTACCACTGGCCTTGATTTCCACGCGTTTGGGCATGGTGCCCAAAATCTCATGGGCTTTCGCGGCGGCGTAGGCCAAGCAAATCGGTTCGGTGCAACCCATGGCGGGCACTAGCTCTTCCTTAAGAATACTCAAATAAGAGGTGTATAGACAATCGCTTTTTTCCATCATTCCCAAAATTTCGGCAAAAATACAAAAAAAAGGTGTTTTTGCTTGTTTGGATAAAAATAATGCCTAACTTTGCCAAAAAATAAAAGCACCAAACCTATTGTAGAATAAAAAGTACAAGTATGAACAACGACAATTTCGAAACCTCTTTGAAGGCATGGAATGAAAATGAAAAAGCCGCCAACGAACTTATTAATATTGTTGGTAGGTTGTGGTATGACAAGTCAGTGGAACTCATCATGTTGCGTTCGCTGCTGGTCAACCGTGGTTCGGGTAAGATCCTGAACAAGCATCTTCGTGCCGAGAATGTGTTGGGCAAGCCGGTCCGCGTGCAGGATTCTCTGCTTATCGCCAAGGCTCTCCTTGCCGAGAATCTCGCTCCCGCCCGTATCGACCTTGGTCGTCTCAATTCTGAGTGGACGGATGAGAAAGAAAAGTATAATAACAATGTGACTGCCTTTGTGCGCGACAAGCTCAACTACATCATCGACGCCAATCCGCGCAGCAACAAAGTGCAAGATGTTATCCTCTATGGTTTTGGTCGTATCGGCCGTATCCTCTGCCGTGAGATGACGGAGATGGCTGGCAGAGGCGATGCCCTCCGTGTCCGTGCCATTGTCACCCGCAAGAACTCGCCCGAGGATATCCTGAAGCGTATCAACCTGTTCCGCACCGATTCAGTGCACCGTTATTTCCATGGTGTGTGCACGCCTATTCCGGGTGAAAACGCCATGATGGTTAACGGCCAGAAGATTCTCTTCCTCGAAAGCAAGAACCCCGAGGACCTCGACTACACGCAATATGGCATCAACGATGCTTTGCTGATCGACAACACGGGTGCTTTCCGTGACAGAGAGTCACTGTCGCGTCACCTGCAAGCCAAGGGCGTGGCCAAGGTATTGCTCACCGCTCCTGGTAAGGGCGATATCCCGAATGTGGTGTATGGTGTCAACCAAGACACGCTCGACCTCGACAACGAAACCATCTTCTCAGCTGCTTCCTGCACCACCAACGCCATCGTTCCTGGCTTGGAAGTCATGTTGAAGAACTTCGGTATCGTGAAAGGTCACATCGAGACCATCCACAGCTACACCAACGACCAGAACCTGCTTGACAACTACCACAAGAAAGAGCGTCGTGGTCGTTCGGCACCGTTGAACATGGTGATCACCGAGACGGGTGCTGGCAAAGCTGCTGCTAAAGCTATTCCCGAACTGAAGGGCAAACTGACGAGCAATGCTGTGCGTGTACCTACGCCTGATGTCTCCTTGGCTGTGCTTGCTCTCGACCTCGAGCGTGAGACCACCGTTGAGGAAGTCAATGAAGCTTTCCGTAAGGCCAGCCTTGAAGGCAACCTCATCGAGCAGATCCGCTTTAGCAACAATACCGAGTTCGTCTCGAGCGACGGTATCGGCGACAGCTGTGCCTGCATCTTTGATGCTCCGGCCACCAAGGTCAGCGAAGACGGCAAGACCGTGGTATTGTATTTGTGGTACGACAACGAGTTCGGCTACAGCAACCAGGTGGTTCGCCTCGCCCGCCACATCGGCCAGGTGAAGAGCTACAGGTACTATTGATGCTGTACTTTCACTGAAAAAGTGGAACTGCTAAATGAAAAAGTGTCCTTCGGGACACTTTTTTTTGTATTTTTGCCGTCTTAATTGAAAACAGAGTATCACATGAATAATAAGAACACTTTAATTGGTTTTATCCTCATAGGGGCTATCCTCTTCGGCTGGATGTATTTCATGTCGCCGTCGAAGGAGGAACTGGAGAAACAAAAGCGGGTTCAGGACTCCATCCGTCACGCTCGTCTGGAACAGATGGCCTTGGATTCGTTGCGGCAGGCAGAACAGCAACAAGCCGCTGCCTTGGCTCAAATTGAGGATTCCATAGCAATGACCGAGATGGACTCTGCAACGCTCGCTCAGAAACAAGCCAATGAATTGACGGAACAATTTGGTGCCTTTGCCGCATCGGCGAAAGGCGAAGAACGGTTCTGGACCATCGAGAATAAGTTGCAAAAGCTGACTTTCAGCAGCAAGGGCGGTTTTCTGAAACAGGTGGAATTGAAGGAATACAAAACTTACGATTCTTTGCCGCTGATTTCATTTGACACGGCCACATCGAAGTTCGACCTTTCGTTTTTCGCCCAAAACCGCGTCATCAACACCTCGCAGTTCTATTTCAAGCCTTATTTGAACGGCAAGCCATATTCGGGTGGCGACATCACTGTGGCTGAGGGCGACAGCGTCACCTTCGCCATGCGCCTGCTCACGCAAGACCCTGCGAAGTATGTCGAATACGTCTACACCATCCGCGACAACAACTACATGCTCGACTTCGACATCCACACTGTAGGCCTGAAAGATGTCATCGCCAACAATGCCGATTACCTGAGTTTGGATTGGAATGTCGACCTGATGAAACAGGAAAAGAGCAACGACCGTTTCGCCGACGAGTCGGTGTACTACCGCTCGCTCTCCGACAAGAAGGTAGAGCACCTCGATGTGATGAAGGATGATGATGAGACTATCAATAACAAGTTGAAGTGGATCTCTTTCAAGCAGCGTTTCTTCTGCAATGCCATCGTGACCAAGGATGAGTTCCTCAATGCCAAGATGACTGTGAGAACGCGCAAGTCTGAGAATCCACGCTACCTCAAGTCGATGGCGACCAACATTTCGGTTCCTTACAATGTCACTGCTGAGACCAACACCATCCCGATGCAGCTTTATTTCGGCCCCAACCACTTCAAGACCTTGCGCAGCTATGGCATCGGCTTGCAGGACCAAATCAACTTGGGTAACTTTTTCCTCATCCGTTGGATCAACTACGGTGTCATCGCGGTGTTCAACTGGCTGAGCAGCTACGGCTGGAACTACGGTATCGTTATCTTGATTTTGACCATTCTCATCAAGACTTTGCTGTTCCCCTTGGCGTTCAAATCCTACAAGTCGTCGGCCATCACCCGTGTGCTGAAGCCGGAGATGGAGGCCATCAACGAGAAATATCCCAAGGAGGAAGATGCCATGAAAAAACAACAAGCGGTGTTGAATCTGCAACGTCAGGCTGGTGTGAGTCCCGCCTCGGGTTGTTTGCCCGCCTTGCTGCAGTTCCCCATCCTTATCGCCATCTTCCGTTTCTTCCCGGCTAGTATCGAGTTGCGCCAACAACCCTTCCTTTGGGCTGATGACCTCTCGACCTACGATAGCATCGTGGAGTTCCCCAAGTTCCTTGGCATGGACCACCTCAGCTTGTTCACCATCCTGATGACCATCACCACGCTCATCTATACCTATGTGAACAACAAGCAAATGGACTATTCGAGCAACCCGCAGATGAAACCCATGAAGTGGATGATGTACTTGATGCCTATCATGTTCTTCGCCATCTTCAACAACTACTCGGCAGGCTTGAGCTACTATTACATGTTGGTCAACATCATCACATTCATCCAGATGTTCATCTTCCGCAAGATGATTAACGAGGACAAGGTGAGGGCTACCATTGAGGCCAATAAGAAGAAGCCTCAGAAGAAATCCAACTTCATGAAGCGTCTTGAAGAGGCCCAGAAACAGCAAGCCAAGTTGCAGCAGCAACAGAAGAAACGCTAATAATGGTTGGCTGTAATACAGCAAAACGCAGCCTTTTTTATAGTAATCAAAACTCTAAGAGAGATGAAAACCTAGTCTTTAAAGCAGGCTTTGATCTAAGACATGATACAGGAAGTGCCTTCCTGGATTTTGCAAGGATTAGATTTTTGAATAAGAATTGATGTTGTTCGGGAATACATAAATGAAGAAACGCAGCCAAGTTGGTTGCGTTTCTTAGTTTGTGTCCAGTTTTATTATTTGACTTAAGGACTAAATTATGATTATGAATTGACTTGATAATTGTTTGTTGTTTTAATTAAAGGTTGTTATTTAGTGATTTCCTTTTCCAAGTCTGGCATCAGACGTTGAACGAATTTCTTGTCGTAGAAAAAGCGGCCCGCAATGACACGGATAACTGTGTAAGCTGGAATGGCAGCCAACATGCCCAGTATGCCTCCGATGTGGCCAGCAATGAGCATGACGATGAAGATCTCAAGCGGCGTTGCCTGAATGCTGGTGGAGTAGATGATGGGCTGAAGGACAAAGTTGTCGATGAGTTGTACTCCAAGCATAATGGCGAGCACAATAAGGGCGAATACCCAGATATTGACATCCAAGCCGACACTGGTGCCATATTTGAGTACCATACACAGCAGCACGCCTAACACTTCGCCGATGATGGGACCCACGTAAGGGATAATATTAAGTATGCCGGCAATGAACGCAATGCCCAGAGCGTATGTGACGCCGATACGGGCGATGAGACTCAAACCTATGAAATTGAGGATCGCGACGCATAGCATCTCTAAAAGAAGACCCACAAAGTAACGCGACAACAAATGCTCAATGTCAACGATGGACTCTGTCACCGAGGCTTCTATGCGATCAGGGACAAGGGCAGCCACAATCTTGGAGAACAGAGTTTCGTCCTTGACGAAGAAAAAGGAGATGAAAACCACTGCGAAAATTCCCACTGCCAAATCGATTACCACAGAACCTACCGATCCGATAAGACCCGTGACGGAGAAGTCGGACAAACTTCCTTTCAGGTAGTCAAGCAATACACTGACTGCATCGAAATCCGTCCCTAAACTTGGGAATAAACCCACAATCCAATCGTTGATGGTATCGCCGATGTTCCCAAAACTATTTGAATCACCAAAGAGTGAAGCCTCATTGATGATATTGATCACCACTGGAATCACTAAAATGACTACCATCAAAAGTATGGCAATCACCAGAATAATGGATAAAATAGCCAATAGCCATTTTGGAGCGCTCTTCCCTTTGATACGGATTTTTTGCATCAGGTTCATCAGCGGCTGACTAATCAACGACACAAGAAATGCCAGAATCACATAAATCAGCACATTGCTGAAGTACCAGCATGCCACACAGACAATGGCCAAAACCCCAAGAAAAATCAAATATCCCGCAAGTTTTTCGAGTTTGGTCTGGTTTTCCATAAATAAATGCTTTAAATAATTCTTTTGGGGTACAAAGAAAGGAAAAAAATCTTTTTCCATATAAAAAATGAAAAAAAAGTGAGGATGTGTCAACTCTGTTGGCACATCCTCATCGCTCGTATTCGGCAAGTTATATGTGAAATTTATTCAGCAGAGAACTTGCACACCAGATTCCTGTCGCCGTAGGCATCGTCGATGCGGGTGACGTGCGGGAAGTACTTGTCTTGGACGTCGCTCTTCATCGGGAAGCCAGCCTCCTGACGGCTGAAGGGGAACTCCCACTTGTCAGCCATCAGCATTTCGGCGGTGTAAGGCGCATGGCTGATGATGTTGTTGCCCTTCTCGGCCTTGCCGTCTTCGATGTCCTTGATTTCCTTGCGGATCTGGATCATGGCTTCGACGAAGCGGTCAAGCTCAGCGATAGGCTCGCTCTCGGTGGGCTCCACCATCAGGGTCTCGTGCACAGGGAAGGCCACGGTAGGAGCGTGGAAGCCGAAGTCCATCAGACGCTTGGCGATGTCGATGGCAGCCACACCAACAGTCTTATTAATGCCGTTGATGTCGAGAATCATCTCGTGAGCCACATGGCCGTGGTTTCCCGTATACAGGATCGGGTAGTAGTCCTTCAGTCTTTCCTTCAGGTAGTTGGCATTCATAATGGCACCCATAGTAGCTTTCTTCAGGCCTTCACCGCCCAGCATCTTGATGTAGCAGTAGGTGATGGTGAGGATCTGAGCGCTACCGAAAGGAGCGGCAGAAACAGCGCCTTCCTGCTTTTCGCCACCGCAGTGGAACAGGATGTGCGAAGGCAGATAGGGCTTCAGGTGCTCGGCCACGCCGATGGGGCCTACGCCAGGACCGCCACCGCCGTGTGGGATGGCGAAGGTCTTGTGCAGGTTGAGGTGGCAGACGTCGGCACCGATGTAGCCGGGGCTGGTCAGACCGACCTGGGCATTCATGTTGGCACCGTCCATGTAGACTTGGCCACCGTTGTCGTGGACGATCTTCACGAGGGTGCGGATGCCGTCCTCATAGATGCCGTGTGTGGAAGGATAGGTGACCATGAAGGCGGCCAAGTTATCCTTGTATTGCTCGGCCTTGGCCTTGGCATCTTCGAGGTTGATGTTACCGTGCTCATCGCAGGCGACCACCACCACTTGCATGCCAGCCATGGCGGCCGAAGCGGGGTTGGTGCCGTGGGCCGAGGCAGGGATCAAGCAGATGTTGCGGTGACCCTGACCGTTGGCCTCTTGGTAACGACGGATGGTGAGCAGACCGGCATATTCGCCGCTGGCACCGGAGTTAGGCATGAAGCTCATGCCCTTGAAGCCCGTGATTTCGCAGAGGTCTTTCTCCATCTCGTTGATGAGTTCGAGATAGCCTTCCACTTGGTCGGCGGGGACGAAGGGGTGGATGTTGCCGAACTCAGGCCAGCTGAGGGCGTACATCGAGGTGGCGGGGTTCAGCTTCATGGTGCAGGAGCCCAGCGGGATCATGCAGCGATTGAGGCTGAGGTCGCGGTTTTCTAGTTTCTTCATGTAGCGCATCATGTCGGTCTCGCTGCGGTACTTGAAGAACATCGGGGCCTGCATGAACTTGGAGGTACGCTGCATCTCAGTCGGGATGCCGCTGAACTTCTGGCAGTTCGGGTCGCAAACGAGTTCTTCGTGTTGCTTGCCGAGAGCTTCGGCGACAACGATACCGATTTCGTTGATGTCCTCACGGGCCGTGGTCTCGTCAAGGCTGATGCCGAAGTGCTGTTTGTCGATGATGCGGAAGTTCATGCCGTGTTTCTCGGCGGCTTCCTTCACTTTGCAGGTGCAAGCGCCTTCAGGCAGTTCAAACAACAGCGTGTCGAAGAAGTGCTTGTTGAGTTGCTTCACGCCGAGCTTGGCCAGTTCGGAAGTCAGCTTGCCGGCGAGGCAGTTGATATGGTGGGCAATCTCGATCAAGCCTTCCGGACCATGATAGAGGGCATAGAAGCCCGACATGATGGCCAACAAAGCCTGCGCGGTGCAGATGTTGGACGTGGCTTTTTCGCGCTTGATGTGCTGCTCGCGGGTCTGCAAAGCCAGACGGTAAGCTGGATTGCCGAGGGCGTCGATGCTGATGCCGATGATACGGCCAGGCATGTCGCGCTTGTAGGCTTCGGTGGTGGCGAAGTAACCAGCATGCGGGCCACCGAATCCCATCGGCAGACCGAAACGCTGGTTAGAACCTAAGACCACGTCAGCACCCCATTCACCGGGAGGCGTGATGAGTGTGAGGCTCAGCAGGTCGGCAGCGACGGCCACTTGCATTCCTTTGGCCTTCCATTCGGCGACTTTGGCGCGGTTGTCCACGATTTCACCGAACTGGTTGGGGCACTGAAGCAGGATGCCGAAATATTGTTCACTGCAATCGAACTTGTCAATGTTGTCGACCACGACCTCGATGCCTTGGAAGTGGGCGCGGGTCTTGATGACTTCGATGCTCTGGGGGAACACGTCGTTGGCGACGAAGAACTTCTTCACGCCGGCCTTCACTTGGGCGCGGCTGCGGGCATGCCAGAACATCAGCATGGCCTCGGCGGCGGCAGTGCCTTCGTCGAGCAAGCTGGCGTTGGCCAACGGCATGGCGGTGAGGTCGCTGATGACGGTCTGGAAGTTCAAGAGGGCTTCGAGACGGCCTTGTGAAATCTCAGCCTGATAAGGAGTATAAGAGGTGTACCAGCCCGGGTTCTCAAGGATGTTGCGCATAATGACACCAGGGGTGATGGTGTTGTAATAGCCCAAGCCGATGTAGGTGCGGAACTGCTTGTTCTTGGCACCCAGGGCCTTGAGGTGGCTAATGACTTCGTATTCGTTCATGCCTTCGCCGATGTTGAGGTCTTTCGGCAGACGGATCTCGGGAGCGATAATCTCGTCGACAAGTTGTTCTTGCGATTTTACGCCGATGACCTTGAGCATCTTTTCAGCATCTGATGCGGTGGGGCCGTTGTGGCGTTTGATGAAGTTGTTTCTGATCATAACGATTCTATTATATTGATTGATTTGTTGATATTCTGTTTATTTAAGTCTTTGTTTCAGGGCATCAATGGTAGTGATGGATTGAAGTTCGCTGGCAGGGATGCTAAGGAGTTTGCTTTTCCATGCTTTGAATGCAGTGGTGTTTTCAAGAATAGTACCTCGCAAGTAGTCGAATTCCTTGCATTTGACGGAGCCTTTATACTTGTTGAAGAGAGCATCATAGGAGTCCATCTGACCATTCCGGCTATAAACCAAATTCCAAAACTCTTGTTTGAATTGTGCAGTGTTGGCATCCTCTGGTAATTCGGTGGCTGGCATCTGAACCGTATTCTTTTCTTGTTCTATGTTGTTTTCACTTTCAATTGCAACGGAAGACTCATCTTTTGTCTTGTTTTTGGGCTCTGAAATACTGTCAATGGTCAAGGTAGAAACGCTATCGGGTTTTAGGATCGTGTCAACAGTCGATGAATCCGCCACAGTCAATGGACGTATTGGTAGCTTTTTTGTGGGTTTTGGTTTGGAAAACACAGCGAATAGTATCAACAAGGCAATGATAATGCCTATGAGGAGAAGAATAAGCTTTCTTATGTTACGCTGCAGCTTGACTGAAAAGGGGATTTTTTCGTATTCGGCAATAAGTCTACCGTCGTAATCTTTGTCTGGTGAATGAGGGTCGAATATGAATCCTTTCAACACATATCCTTTGGGAGGGATGATGTCTTGTTTGGCATCTCGACCGTCTTCAAAACAGGAATAGGGACAGGTGAGTCTTTTTTCTCCTTCACCTGCGTCAATATAATATCTTTTTTCTGTAATATCCGCCATATTGGTGCTTAATTGTTGATGCATCTTCTCAGTTCAGTGATGGAATTGATAGATGCAAGTTGTTTGTCAGGGATGGTTTTCAGATTATCGTACCAATCCTTGAAGGTCTGATAGTCTTTCAGAATGGTAAAACGCAAATAATCGTATTCCTCGCCGGTTACTTTGTCCTTGTAATTAACATACAAATAATGATAGTCGTCCATTGAAGCGACGCGTTGGTGAATCAAGGCCCAAAACTCTTGTTTGAAATAAACGTCGGGATCGGTCGTTTCAGTTTGAGGCTTTTCTTCAGACTGAACGGTGACTGCAGGTGTCTCTTGCTTGGGTTGGGCGTTTTCCGTCTTATTGGCAGGAGAGGCTTCGCTCTTGTTTTCTTTTTTGTCAATCAACGATTGGTCAGTCTTATTGCCCTTTTTGTCAACAGGCTTTACGTTGATTTCAGTTTTGGGTTCCTTGGCAGGCTCGTTTGAAGAGCCACTTTTTTTGAAAATACTGGAAAACAATAAAATAATAAGACCGATGATGGCAATAACAATCAATGCCAACATAAGCTTCCAAATATTTGATTTCAGCCTGATATGGAACGGTTCTTTTGTATATAAGGCATAGAGTTTGCCGTCATAAATCTGGTTGCTGGCGTCTGGGTCGAATCGAAAGCCGGAAAAGACATAACCTTTGGGAGGGATGATATATTCCTGGACATCATGCCCGTCTTCGAAATTCGAATACGGACACCCGTCCATTTTTTTCCCCTTTCCAGGGTCTATGCTGTAACGCTTTTCTTCAAAATCTGCCATTCTTCTGGACGATTTACTGTAAAGTTCTGTTGATGGTGATGTAGTTGGGGTAGGCGAGTTGTTGGTTGTTGATGGTGATATATGGTTTCACTTGCAGACCTAAGTTGACCGGGTCGCTGCTGGCACCTGCCAACTTGAAAGCCAAGTTGAGAATGGCTTCAGCTGATTCGCCTGAAAAGAGCTGGAACAAGTCGGTGGTAATGGGGATGGTGACGGTTTGGTTGGAATTTGCCGGCACATTCACGCTGTTGTTCATCGTGGTGCTGATGACTTGTTTGCCGTTGAGACTCACGATATAATCCATCTTGGTCATCGATGCCGCAATGGAGTTCGGGTTGTCAACATTAAGATTCACATTGAAAGAGACAGGAAGTTCTTTCTTCATTAAAGCGTTGGCGAGATTCAATAGTTGCGTTGCATTTAAGTCGTTTTTCGACATGCCTTTACCCAAGTTGATGCCAAGCATTTGGATATGGTCGATGTTTTTGAAATCAAAAGTGCAGTTGGCAAATGTTGCCATTTGTGCAACTTGATTCAGCAGGTCGCAGGACGAAAGCCCTAGTGCGACGAAGAGGATGATGAGAGTTCTTTTAACTTTTGACATAGTATTAATTATTTGATTATCAATCAATTGAAATACAATAAAACTACTTTAGCGACATTGTTTTTTCCGCTCGTTTACAAGTGTGCAATAATACGAAAAAAGTCGGACATACAGCCCGACTTTTAGAAAATAAT
>JAEEGK010007466.1_pt1 | contig 26071 bp, 14 predicted proteins | sample 8958771 | NCBI WGS metagenome assembly JAEEGK01 (sample SAMN16246547, study PRJNA631951) | gut metagenome | biome: gut microbiome; feature: rumen; material: SC-attached | host: Bos | place: Iran: Karaj | collected 2018-10 | reverse complement strand
CGGAACATTGGGTTGTTGTTAGCGGTACGGCAACATGTACTGTTGGCGACAAGGTGTTCTACGTGCGTCCGAACGAATCTACCTACATTCCTTCTGGAACGGTTCACCGCTTGCAGAACGAAGGCAAGCTCCCGCTCGTGATTGTTGAAGTCCAGGTCGGCGAATACACCGGCGAAGACGACATCATCCGTATGCAGGACGACTACAAGCGCTCCTAAGAGAGTAAGAAGTCTTAAGAAAGGCGGGCCTCATGGCTCGCCTTTTTGCAATCGTCATCCTGAACCCGTAAGGTGAAGGATCTAGTGCAGAACCTTTAGCGTGTCATCCCAGCCTAGCGCCGGGATTGTCTTTTATAAAACGAAAAAAAGCGAACCTCAACGGTCCGCTTTTTTAATCTTTCGTCTAAACTAGAACTGGCTCAGGAATCTCTGGTCGTTGGCGGTCAAGAGGCCGATTTCCGGAATCTCGTGACGAAGCATCGCGATACGGTCGAGACCGAAGCCGAATGCAAAACCAGTGAACTTTTCAGCATCGATGCCGCAGTTCTTGAACACGTTCGGGTCCACTGATCCGCAACCACCGATTTCCATCCAGCCCGTGCCCTTACAACGACGGCAGCCCTTGCCTCCGCAGAACACGCAGCTCACGTCCATTTCTGCGGACGGTTCCGTGAACGGGAAGAAGCTCGGACGGAAGCGCGTCTTGACGCCTGCGCCAAAGAGTTTATTCATGAACACCTGGAGCACGCCCTTGAGGTCGGCGAAGCTGATGTTTTCGTCAACCACGAGGCCTTCGCACTGCTGGAACATCGGAGCGTGGGTCGCATCGTTATCGACGCGGAACACGTGGCCCGGAGCAATCATGCGGAACGGCGGCTTGTGCGTTTCCATGTAGTGAATCTGGGTGCCCGACGTGTGCGTGCGGAGCATGACCTTGTTGTCCACGTAGAACGTGTCCTGCATGTCGCGGCTTGGATGGTCAGGCGGAGTGTTGAGAGCTTCAAAGTTGTACCAATCCGTTTCGATGTCGCGACCGAAGTCCACATCAAAACCCATCTGCGCAAAGAAGTCGATGATTTCTTCGCGGACGTCGTACAGCGGATGCGTAGAACCGGCAGCGATGCCTGCGCCCGGGAGCGTGATATCGACTGCACCGCTCGCAAGTTTCTTTTGAAGTGCTGCTTCGTTTGCGGTTTCGATTGCCTTGTCGATAGCTTCAGAGACGGCAACCTTCAGTTCGTTCACGAGCTTGCCGTAAGCGGGGCGTTCTTCGGCACTGAGCGAACCCATCTGCTTCATGAGGTCGGTGACGGCGCCCTTCTTGCCGAGGTACTTTACGCGGAGATTATTGACCGCTTCTTGATTGGTGAGGTCCGTTTGTGCAAGTTCTGCATCAAAGGCCTGCTTGACATTGTTAATAGCTTCACTCATAGTGCAGCGAAATTTAGAAAAAACGCGGAATCTTTGCACGAGTAAAATACAAAAAAAGCTCCCTGGCGGGGGAGCTTTGTGAATTTCATTTTTTTTCCTCAAAAACAGAGGTGCCAAACAATTCCAATTATTACCACCAATTCATTTGACATGTAGCGTTGTGTGATAATGTTACTGTAGAAACACTTCCGTTCTGACACACGTTCTTATTGGAAATATCTCCACCAGCAGAATTATTGCCATTACTAGACCAACTTCCTATTGTTACTGTAATTGTTCCAACGTTTCCATTTGCATTACAATATATTTGACAACCACTAGGAGAATTTGGACCTCCAGAAATCTTTATCTTTGTATTCCCTTCATTTGCAACAAAATCAGTGCTCTTATAAACATCAGTTGAAGCATCTGGATTTGTATAATTAATCGTAAATTCACATTCTTCGCTTTCGTCATGGGCATTTGCAACAGTGAGTTTATATGTTTTTTGCCCTTCCTCGGTCACGGTAGCGAGGGATTCCATGTTTGAACCAGATGTCCAATCTTTATCACTATGAGTTATGTTGGTCCCACTTCCTGTGATTGTGTAACTGCAAGGCGTATTGTTGTTACAATTTTCTACAGTTGGCTTGATTGTGACAGATGAACCCTTGGTCTTCGAGGTGCTTAGCGCATCACAGCTAATGACTGGCTTGTAGTCTGCACAGTTATCTAAATAGATCTTATTTATCGTTGCATTAGGACAATCTGGTATATCCAAATTGTTTTCTTTTCTTGGCGCAGGATTTGATGCAAAACGATAATATCCGTTGTTATTATCATTAAGTGTAAATGACGTTCCGTTCCATGTGCCAGTTTTTCCTTTACACGATGCTACTTCTATCTGTACTTCTCCGGAACAGATTCGGTTTGTTGTTATATCTGCGCATCCATTTTCTAGAGATCCTGTTATAGTTACATTGCTGCTTGTGATATTTGATGCTATGGTTGCACATGTTTGTCCCGTAATGAATTCAACACTACAATTATGAGATGTTGTTCCTTCGGAATTCGTCAAAGAAACGGTATATGTTGCTGAATTACCAGCCGTTGTCGTTTTGTTCGTAATAGCGCTGAGTGCGCAGTTTGTATTTGTGCAGCCTGTATAGACGGTAGCTGTAGAACCTATTCCGGAAATACTGTAACTGCAATCGGAATCATCACAGCCGGCAATTCCCGTAAGCCTTATTTTAACGTTGTTGTCTTTGTTGACTGTTGCCTTGAGATTGTCTGCGCAACTAAATGAAGGCTTGGCCTTTACCACATTCAAAGATGCTGTGCAGGAAGCACTGGTGTTGTTATTGCAAGAATTGCAGTTGAAACGAAGTGTTTTGTTACCTATAGAGTTTCCGGCAACTTTTGTTCTGGTCAGGCTAGCATTTTCCTGTACACCAAGATTATTATCTGTAGTTCCGGCATCATCTGTAAAGGAACAGTTCCAGCAACTCACTGCGGCGTTTGCTGTGAATGTGTAGCTTTCACCCTTGCCAACAGTCGCTGGATCTACCGCACAGGAAAGTATCGGTTCGATTGATACACTTCCTTCGCATATCTTGTTCGCTCCCTTTGTCACGGAGTATGCATACGTGCCTGGAGTTGTAGGAGCGTTTATTGTATTGTTCCAGCAGTTTGCGGTACCACAATCTATTGTTTTAGAACTGTTGTTGAATGTCCATGTAAACTGCGTATTGGCATTCACACCGGAAACATTTACCGAGATTTGTTGCCCTGCATACGGCCTGCCTCCAATGTTGCAAGCACCCGAGATGTCATTTACGGTAACACTGGCGTCGCACACTTTTTCGTCACCGACGTAGAGGCTGTAGGTGTAAGTTCCTTTTGCAAGGCCTGTTCCTAAGTCCTTTACGTTCGTGATTTGAGACCATTTCTGTAGAGTTGCGGTTCCTTCCGTTGCATCACCTCGCTTCAATGTTACATTAAATGTTTTGTCGACACTTTCTGTATTGCGAGCCAAGAAATAAAGCCTATTTCCTGTAAAGACTGGGTCTGTAGAGAATGTGTTTGGACTTGTCGAAATTCCGCATGTGACTGTTGGCGGAACGTCTTCTTCCTTCCTCAAAACTTTGAAGTTCGCACTGCACTCATCGAATAGTTCGGGATTTGCTGTACTTCTTACTTTATAAGTGTGCTCACACCCTGCGGTAACTTTGCATTCCTGGCTTTGGTTTGCTGAGTGGCGCGCAGACGTTTTTTCGATTCCTGAAGCAAAGCTGGTGTTGTCAAGGAAGACTTCGTAGCCACAGCCTTCGCCTGGGCATCCGTTGAAATCGATGTTGAATGTCGGGAATCTAGCTCCGCTTGCAATACTTCCAACTACAGAGCAATTGACGCCGATTTTTCCAATCTTTCTGGGAGAAACGTCGCATTCTTTGGTTTCCTCTTGCCCTGACGTGCCCACAATCTTTGCATTGAACCTGTACGACTTGTCTTGACAACAATCGTATGGATTATCGGGAATGCTTAGTGCGGCGACATTTCCGTTCCATGCGATACCGTCATCACCGGTAGCTTGCTTGGTCACGTTTAGAGTATGATCCGTTCCTTCGACGGTTGCAGTAACTTGCTGACTGGCGATCATCTCTTTGTTTGTCACCTGAGTCATCACATTCCATTTATCACCATCAAATGTGGCTGTGCAGTAGGTTATACCGATGGCGTTTTCGCAAGAACTTGTAATCGAGGTTAGCGTTGCGCTTGTTATGCCGTGATTTTTGAATACTATCTGTTTTACGTTTTCGGGGTCAAATCCGCTAGAACCCGTGGCAAATTCTTGTATGACATCGAATGTTGCGCTATTCCCGTTCATTTTGACGGAATGGCTTTCATGGTCACTTTCTCCCCAGTTGTCACTTTCGCTGACAAGCCAAATTTCAACCTCGTTGTTGCCGGTGTTTTCGAGCTCAATGTGAAGTGTTGCTGCTCGAAGATTCTGCTTGTTGTCGAAAACGACAGTTTCTTCTAAGCCATAGTTTACAGACTTGCTTCCACTGAATAGGTCTTGATGTGCTGCACATTCGCTGAATTTGCCCGTCCAGAACGCACCGCAATGAGCTTGCTGTACTGCATTGTTTGCCCATGCCATAGCAGATCCATCGGCGTTCGTACAACTTCCAAGCCAAGCTTTCGCTGTTCTGTGTTCGACTCCGTTGTTATCGGTATAGCCATGCGCACCACTTTTAGTTGAGTCAAAGTTATAAACATTACATGTTGTTCCCGAAACACCTGGGGAACCACAAGCATCGTCTCCGTTATAGTAGTAATAAATTGGCGAACAGCCTTTCGAATCAAACCACCCGGAATGGCCTACCCAAGGAACCACATCTTCACCCGTTTTGATGACTCCATCTGTCGCAACAGCTGCAAACGAGCACTTGACTGTGGGGTAGGTGTCATAGCATTCGGAATTGTAGGTCCCGCTCTTCCAACCGATTCCGTAAATCTTGAAGTTCGGGTCGGCAAGGCTAAAGCCTACATATTCGTGGGCTGCATCGGCCAATGTGTTGTTGAATTCAGTAAGGACGAATGCGCATTCATATTCTGTCGGGGAACCGCCATAGTAATTTCCGACGCTAGCGCGCACTTTGAGGGTGTCCTGCGATGTGAATTCTGCCGTCACCATGACCATTTTGGAATTGGATACATATGCTGTTTGGTCATTCTTGTTTGTCAGAGTATTGGACAAACTTGTCGACCCTCTCGTCAGCTGGGCTTCGAGTACTCCATTGCTGTTTTCGTACAGGTTCAACATAAAGTAATCGTTGCCGTATTTGTTTGCACGGAGCATAAATCCGGATTTCTTTATATTCACTGCGGATTTGTCGTAGCTGGATGTTGCTCGCGGAACATTAATCAGAGCCTTTAATGTTCCGATGACACCTGCATTCACTGTGCTCATGACAACGATCGGTTCACGGGCCGATTGCTTCTTTTTCTTGATGACCGACTTGTCAATGTGGATTTCACCGCTTGAACCCGTGATAATCTGGGAAAGAATGCCTGATATCAGGTGCCACTTGGCGTTTGTAAATAACCCGGTCGCATCGGCCGCCGTACACACTGAAGTGGCGTCGTCATCGCACTTGTCAATACAATATTCTGTATCTATAGCATCGCATTCCACTGATTCTCGTTTGAATTCGTCAAAGAAACAATGCTTATCCGCTTCGCCAAAGACGGCTATCAATTCGGTTCCGTTTTCAGAAATTGTGAATGAATCGTATTCCATACTGGAAACTATTGGATCGGTTGTCGGGCAGCTTGTGCCGGTACACGTCCAATGACGGAAATCTTCAGCGTCATTGTTGTCTGTAAGTTTTGCCGCTACGGATTCACCCTTGAAGGTTGTTATAGTACATGTTTTTGTGGAATCACCGCTTTCGCTAGCGTCGTTGTAACTACACTGTTCTTGTCTGCTGCCGATATAAACAGTTATTACTGGGTTTTTGCCTTTGACATTACCCTTGAAACCTACTTTGAATGTTCTTGTCGTGGCTTTTGCGCTCGCTCGCAAATAGTAGGGGTTGTTTGCAGTGACTTCCTCAATGAAATTGTCCTCTGGAATAATCACCACGCAGTCATTGTTGTTATTGGAAACGTTTTGCAGTCTGACGGGCTGCGAATTGCCGACCATAATAGCCCACGAATTGTTGGCAACTTTATTGATAAATTCTGTTCCGGTGGGTTCGACCCAAACTCCAGCAACATCGCAATCCGGCCAGTTGGAAAGATCCCCCACAGGACAGCCTTGATGGGTGTTGCAGTAAGCCGTAATATCGTCGGGATATGCTTCAATGCGGTTCAGCTGCGCAATGGACTGTATATAGAGCTGGCTTGAAGATGGTGCACCGGGAATATAACCTTCGCCTGGAAGTATGTGGAACACCATCGACCCTTCTACTGCGTTATTTGTTTTTACCGTAGCGAGTGTAGGCGTGGATGGTGAGCTGGTTGCAGGAAGCGTTATTGTACATGATGTGCCCTCGCGCGACACGGTAATTCCATTCCCTCCAAAGGACACGTACTCCCAGGCGTCATTATCGACATCGGGGCAATAGGCGTTGACCACAAGTTGCTCTCCAAGCGTAGGAACATTGAGTTTGATGTACGCTGTAGAACTTGCTCCCATTTCTTGAGATTCATCTGTGAATGATATTACCTTTGTACTGCGGGTATCGTCCCCGACGTGAACCCAGAATGGTACGCTTGAATGGCCGGTAGCTGTGGCTGTACAGGTATAGAGTCCTTTTGTGAGTTTATTTGGTGATGTGTAGAGATCCCCTGATGCGGGTAAAGTTCCTGGTCCAGTACAAGTTACGGTTACATCTGTTTTTTTCAATGTGGAGCCATTGAGTGGCTGGATGTTGTAGTAATCCGTCAAACTACCAAGGGGGTCGCTTGGCAGATAAATGATACGCGGCAATACGATAAAGGAGGGAACAAGCTCTGTTACGTTGCTCCCGCCGGCTTCGGGCAGGGGCTCTTTGCTCTTGCCTTGAGATTCCAGTCTCACGCTCAACTGCGGTGCCATCGAAATATAGTAGGAATCGAATTCAGACGACGTGGAACCTGAACCAGAACTAAAACTTTCTGACGTTGAGGAGCCTGCTGCAGAACTTGAACTTGTAACGACTCCTCCGCAAATAAGTTCCTTTGCTGAAGGTGTTTCATTTTTCGAAACGGGGCAAACGACTGCATTTGCCGACAAGTCACTCATCATGGCTTCGTTGAAGACCATTTGGCGGGTCTTGATATCGCCAACTTTCGCACAAGTTTCTGCTGTTGCATAAATGGAACCGCTGAAAATTTCATCATTGAACATGAGACCGTCAATGTCTTCTTTAGAATAGATAAAATAGTTGTAAATGCCGCCTTGTACGGCAGCTTGGAGAGTGTTTATATTTCCTTGAGATTTTTTTGTACCATGCGTTAAATAGAGGAATACGTAGGAATCGGACGTGGTCGGCGGCAGACTTTGTTGCCCCATTTCGTCTGTTACGATGATGATGAATTTACCTTTCAAAGGTGTCTTTGGGTCTGCTTTCCAGCTATTTTTGACCAAGACAACTTGATAACCGTTATAGAGGCTGTCTTTGGCGCGTTGCGAGTTGCTTGTGTTATCCCTATAGCATCTGTTCAACCTCTCGGACATTGTGTTATCCCATTGAACATTTTTACAACCTTTGTTTGCATAATTTACGAATTTACTATAAGCGGTGACGAGAATGTCATCGACTTTGTAGTCGGCATTTCCATCGCGAAAGTGTGAGTTCACGGTAGATTTTCCTTTATGCGGGCAACCTTTACCTGTATCTTTCCTCCAGACACTATCGCAATGAGCTTTGACGGATTCGGCACATTCAAAACCTCTATTGTTCTCTGCCGGGAATGTTCTATATATGGTTCCCTTGGACTGGAACCATGGGGAAACGTCGCATTCGGGGCGCCATTTGTCTGGAGATGCCTTACAGAATGGCGAACCTGTAGGTGTGTTGCCACTCATGTTTAATAGGTGGTTGCCTGCGGCTTGATAACCAAAACCAAACCCACCACCTCCGGTCGTATAAAACGGTACGTTTTCGACATAATAGCTCGCGTATTTCGTTTGTGGACCGAACCCCCATCCGCCAGCGCTACTCACGATGAAATCGACGTCCTGACCCGATCCGCCGTAATAGTAGAGGTAGTATGCGTCCGTTTTAGTTTTCAAATGGGGGGGAAGGTCCTTATAAACTTTGGTCGTTTTGTTATCCCACTTTGCTTGAGGCCCCATACCCATTACGTTACCAGAAGTACCTCTGTAATAGTCCTTGGATTCGACAAAAGTCCTGTTATTTACGAGCGTTACATAATCAGCGGTTGAATGGGCGCTCTTGATGTAAATTCTAGAATCGGTTTTATCCCCAAGGATAATATGGTCGTATTCAGCTTCGTTTTTTTCGAAACAATTTCCCGATACCGTATTACCGTTCACGTTGCAATTTTCCCCAACTCCTATGGGGTAAGTTGATTCGGCCCAGACGTTTCCGCCCACTTTAAATTTACGGACTGCATTTTTTTTGTCGATAATAACCTTTGCTTTTGGCCCTAGGCAAAGGTTCCCGGCCACTTGGGATTCGTGAGCTCCAAGATTCGTTTTCCAGATGCCGTTCAATGTCATATTCTTTAGGAATTTTTGGTCCCCAGGGTCGGGTGGTGCAAGGTTTCCTTCGATATACACATTACCTGTAAGGTATGCCCTGCTGAGACCTGCCGCTTCTGATGCTGCTGGGAAAGTAAAACCTTTTGTCGCGTTCCCCGCGACATAGAAATCATTGCCGAATACCCCGTTGTCAGCGCTGATGTTGCCTCCGATACATGCAGTACCTCCTGCACCAACGGAATTACCCGTGATATGGACGTCCCCTGTAACGATAAGATTCTTTTCTGTGTATGGAGGGTTAGATCCGAACATGTCTCCATTAATCAAGAAGGAATAGGCTTTGATATGCCCCTGGGATTGTGTCGATCCGCCAAAGTAGTTGTATTCGAATGGTAGGGACGCAAAATCATTTACGATCACTTCTTCATTGAGGAGCTTCACCTGGTACAAACCATCCACGTTGAAAATGGCGCTTTCGTTCCATGTGGCAACAGTAACATCATTTGTATTCCCAAGAACTTGTGATACGCCGGAGGATAGGATTTTCAATTTGTACGTGCTATTTTCTGTGTTCACGCCGGTAAGCCATACATGGTAATCCTGCTTTGCGCGCTGCCATCGACGGACTCTGGCATCGAGGTTTATCGGCTTGTTGCCTCCTTCAATGAACGCTTTTATCAAGGCGCCCACATCGTTGGCATGGAATGTCATCCACATACGGGTGTTTTCAATACCGGCAAGAGCGCTCTGGTAAGCTTCTTGCTGCTTCATTCTGCTTGCGCTAGAAAGCCCGCCGCTTGTGAGCAACTTGTACGTAGCGGTCGCGGCAATTGTCGCTACTAGCATAAGCAGCAACACCGTGACAAGAGATACACCTGATTTTAAATGAAGATTTTTTTTGTTATTCAACATAAATCCTCCTAGTCGTGGGGCCCGTTGCTCGGCGCCGGGATTACCACTTCGACATGTCCTGATTCACCACTGCGTTTAATGTCCAACTTTAACAGAAACGCTTTCACGTTTTGCTTGTCGTGCTTGTGGGATTCAAAATCATATGTTTCAAAATTGTAGTTTGCACTTGGAACTTTAGTTAATCTTAAATTGGTAATAGAAACTTTTCCTTGTGATACAAGCGGGGAATAACAGGCGAAGGTAAATGCCAGGCATGCATTTTCAACTTTTTGTGCAACAGAGAATCGCATGGAACGGCCTGGACCGCCTCCTTCGCCCTTCAAGCCCATAGGCGGGAAAAATGTAAAGTCTCTTACCTGTACGACATCGTTCACTTTGGGCAAATCGCCTGTTTCTTTGTCTCTCAGGCCAACGGCCATGTGGTCTTCCCCAGGTACGAACATTTTACTTTTGTCCGCATCTTCACTTGGAGAGGAAATTTCGAACGAAATTTCGTAGAGTTCGCCTGGCTCGAACGTGAAGTGGTTGCCTTCTTTGCTGCATAATGATTGCCAAGACGTTTCCGTAGTCGTCTCGTTACGGATGGCGATAACTTCATTGAATTTTTTTGCGCCTTCCGCTTGACCATAATTTTGGTAGAAATTAGACAAGGTCTGAGTGAGTCCGCCTTTGTTGATTTCGCTTTTTTCATTAGAAACAAGCAACAGTTGTCGAACTCCGTCGTTTCGACCGACTAGCCTAAATTCGGCGACGCCGGTTTCCGGGAAAAGCTGGATGTTATCGCCCACAACACCGGGTTTTCCGGGTATGACATTGAATGTGTTCACCCCTTCTGCGATTTCAACTTCAGTGGAGTCTTTGCACGGATCATCATCAGGAATGGTTGATTTGCAACTCGGGTCATGTTCTGTCAAAGGAATGTCCACAAAGACTGGATTATTTTCACTATCTAAAACAAGATTTCCGTCATCGTCTATCTGCGCCATTTTATTGGGCAAAAATTTGCATTTACGCCATAGCGTTCCGTTATGCACGTACCAGGCAATTTGCTCCTTGGCTAAGAAATAACCGCAATCGTCAAAACGTAACCGACGTATGGTAAGGCTGTCGAAACCGTCCTTGGTGATGACTGTAAAAGACGATGAATCCCCATCGCTCGGATCCATATACATGTCTGTGTAGATGCCGCTGAATTTGTTTCCGTATTGGGCGCCGACACCGGATACTCCTTCTTCCATCGAGCTTTTTGCACCAGTTTGTGCGACATCGGCTTTAACTAGGTTGGCTACGCTTTCCGCAACTTCGGAGGCTTGCAACATGTTTTGCGTACGAACACGCATTTTTGTGCTATCGCTAAATGCTTGACCTGCAATGAGGACTATACCCCCAAGTAGAGCTATATAGACCATAAGCTCCATAAGGGTGAAACCTGCTTTTTTTCTTGAACCCCAAAAAATCATTTCATTTCCTCTACACCACGTCGTTTTTTACTATTAAAAATAAGTTTTTTGAATGTAAAATGAAAAAAAATTTTTTCAGCGTGCTAGGTATCACCCGAAAAACGCAAAAAAAAGCCCTTTTGGGGGCTTTTTAATTCGAAATTAGGAACTCAGAATTCTGAATAGTGTTAGATAGCTTCTATTCTATTTTTTGAAAAGCGACTTGAAAAAGCCGTTTAGCTTCTTTTTCGTGTTATCCGTTTTTTCGCTTGTAGAAGCTTTTTCTGGTTCAGCAGTTGTTGTTGTGGCTGTGGTTGTTGTGGTCACTGTCTGAGCAGGTGCGTCTTTCGGTTTAAACTTACAAGTCACCGTGGCGTCGCCAGTTACTATGAATGTTCCTAAATTATCGCAGGGGGTGCCTTTCCAAGTTTCGGAATAGTTTGTGTATCCGGCAGCGGGGCGGGACCAGAACTTCAATTTTGTACCCTCTTTTACTGGTTTTGAAAGGTCCAGATTCTCGTTTCTCGATTCTATCGTGCCGTTCTCTGGTTGGACAACGGTTATCTTATAATATTTTGGGGCTTTTACTTGAGGTATGGACGAGTTGGCATTTTTCTTGTCGAGTACCGGGCGAACAGTGTATCCCATAAAGCGTGTGCCACCGCTTTCGCCTGCAAAATTAGACGATTTGGGGCCGATACAGATACCATTTGCTGAGCGCGACGCTGTGCGGCTAAGATTCGATAACCAATAGTAGCATTTCTTACCCCTATCGTTGATGTTGTCCCACCAATAGCCTGAAGCGGGCAGGAAAATATGCGTGTCTGACAAAGAATACGTAGCCAATGGCGTTTGTCCTTGATAGGCTCGCTTATTTTTGTTGGCGGCTGCTTTTGCCTTGTAAAACACCCAGCCATTCACGCCTGTACCGTTGTAGTTTTCAGTCCATACGCTGTAGCAGTTTTTATACAGTTCCTCCCACTCTTTTTGTGTCGGCATACGCCATTTGCCGCCCCAGTTGGCAGTTGCGATATCGTCTGCTGCATCGAGAGTTTTCTTGCCATCGCCAAGAAACTGCCACGAATTTCCCTCCCATTTGAACCAGGTCCCGCCACAGTTTTCATCTGGGATTTGATACTTATTTATGAATATGTGCTTTTGAAATTGATTTACAAATTCCTTGTCCATAATCTTTTCCCAGCCCGGCAGCATATGCTTGTATGTGGCAAAAGCATAAACCTTTTGTTTTGGTATGGTGGTCATTCCCCACATATAGTAGTTGCCCGCGGCTTGCGGTGTTTTTGCTCCAACATTGCTCGTAGCCCACATTTTGCCGCTTGGCAGACCCAAATCAACGGCGGCGTGACCTTTGGTATTGCCCGAACGTGGACAAACTGGACGAACTGTCATTCCAGAAGCACGGTCAAAGGTATTTTCCACACGAACACCTTTTCTACTGTCAATTTCAAAAGATTGTGCATTAGGAGTGCCGTATTCCGATAGTGATGATGACCAATAATGGCTTTCCGATACATTTTGAATATTGGCTGAGGAATTCCTATAGCCAGTGGCGGGAAGGAAAATGTGTGTGTCGGCAGTAGAATACGAGGCCGATGGAGTACCGTCGGTTTTTCCTTTGTCGGCTTCGGCTTTAGCCTTATACACTATCCAGCCGCTTTTGCCGCTATAGTTGTCAGTGTGTGCAAAGTAGCTGTTGCTTATCAGCTCGTTCCAGTCATCGGCAGTAGGCATAGCCCAATCACCGCCCCAGTTGGCCGCAGCGGCATCGTCGATAGCTTCGAGGGTTTTCTTGTTGTCGCCAACGAATGTTACGCCTGAATACCAAATACCGCCCTTCAGCTCACAGTCGAAAGTGTATCTATTGATGTTGAACCAGTTGGTGTCTTTTTTCAAACCATTTCTGCCATCCATTTTAGCATCGTTCATATATGCGTACGTTGCCCATTCATAAACGGTTTTGGGCTTGGTCTCGCCCCAGGCAAAATAGTCGCCAAGTCCTTCGGGCTTGTCTGCGCCAATATTCGAGGTCGCCCATAGCGTGCCCGAAGGCAATCCTAAATCGACATATTGCGGCGTGAATAGTTGGTCTACAGCCATTGCGTTTGCAACCGCAAATAACGTTAATGCTGCAAATATTTTTTTCAAAAGCATTTGTTTTTATATTCTCCTTGGCTCAAAAAGAACCCTTATAACATTTACTTTCTGAATATACCTTTATTTATGCTTTATAAAATGTCATGAATAAAAAAAGGAACCCTCGCGGGTTCCCTTTTTAAATCTGGTCTGGATCCTTCGACTTCGTGTCTTGCGACACTGCGCTCAGGATGACGCTTTGCGTCACTTGATGATGAGCATAGAGTCGTCCCAAGCTTCGTGCTTTTCGAGGCCGAGGAGGTTGGCCGTCGTAGCTGCGATGTTGGAAAGACCCCAGTCGCCTTCCTTGAGGCCGAGCTTGCCGCCCGTTACGTTATCGTAAAGGATGCACGGAACCTTGTTGAGCGTGTGGCTCGTCTTGGCCTTGAAGGTACCGTCCTTGTTGACCTTCGGCATGCCGGTTTTCTTGTCGATTTCGTACATTTCGTCGGCGTTACCGTGGTCAGCCGTGATGATGGCAACACCACCGAGGGCGTCGATCACCGGGAGCAAGCGGGCGAGGCCGATGTCCACAGCTTCAATAGCCATCGTAGCGGCGCGGAAGGAACCGGTGTGGCCCACCATGTCGCCGTTCGGGAAGTTGCAGCGGAGAGTCTGGTACTTGCCGCTCTTCAAGGCTTCGATCATGGCATCGGTGATTTCGGCGGCCTTCATCCACGGGCGCTGTTCGAACGGAACAACGTCGGATTCGATTTCGAGGTAGGTTTCGCCGTCGAACTTGCTGGAACGGTTACCATTCCAGAAGTAGGTCACGTGGCCGTACTTCTGCGTTTCGGAGCAGGCGAACTGCTTGACGCCCGTTTCGGAAAGCCATTCGCCGCTGGTTTCCTTGATAGCCGGAGGCGGAACGAGGAAGCGGTTCGGGAGCTTGAGGTCGCCGTCGTACTGGAGCATGCCAGCGTAGCAGACGTGCGGGAAGCGTTTGCGGTCAAATTCGCTGAAGGATTCTTCTTCGAAGGCGCGGGTGATTTCGATGGCGCGGTCGCCACGGAAGTTGAAGAACACTACGGAGTCGCCATCGTTGATGGTACCGACCGGCTGACCGTCCTTCGCAATCACGAACGGCGGGAGGTCTTGGTCAATAGCCTTGGTTTCGCCACGGAGGGTTTCGATAGCCTGGGTGGCGTTGTCGAAGTAGCGGCCTTCGCCGAGCACGTGGGTCTTCCAGCCAAGTTCCACCATCTTCCAGTTGGCGTTGTAACGGTCCATGGTGATCTGCATACGGCCACCGCCGCTAGCAATGCAAACGTCGAATTCCGGAGAGCGGAGTTCGTCGAGGAACTTTTCGAACGGACCGACGTAATCGAGAGCGGAAGTTTCCGGCACGTCACGACCGTCGAGGAGAATGTGCACGCGGACCTTCTTGAGGCCTTCCCTCTTGGCCTGGGCGACCATGGCCTTGAGGTGAGAAATGTTGGAGTGGACGTTGCCGTCGCTGAAGAGGCCGATGAAGTGGAGCACGGAACCGTGGTCACGCACGTTGGCGGCGATTTCCTTCCAGGCGTCACGTTCAAAGATGTCGCCGGAGACGATTGCGTCTTGCACGAGGGCGGCACCCTGGTTGTACACCTGGCCGGCACCGATAGCGTTGTGGCCCACTTCGGAGTTACCCATGTCTTCGTTGGTCGGCATACCCACGGCGCGGCCGTGAGCCTTCAGGAGCACGTTCGGGTACATCTTGAAGAGGTTGTCGAGGGTCGGGGTGCGGGCAGCCTTGATGGCGTTGCCTTCGACCTTATCGGTGATGCCAAAACCGTCCATCACGATGGTGACGACGGGTCCCTTGATACCGGGGAAGTTGGAAAGTTTCTTGAGCATGTTTTACTCCGTATTAATGTTTACGGCGCAAAGATAGAAATTTCAACACCATAAAAAAAGCCCTCCCGTGAGGGGAGGGCTCTTGTAAAGGGTTTTTGTTTTAGATTACTTGCCTTTGTAAACGAGCAACTTCATGGTCAAGTCACCGTTTGTATCAGGTGCAGAAGCTTCCGTGACAATGAATGCATAGAAACCTGCTGCGGTACCCGTATTGGGCTTGTAAACATCCGGATTGATTGCGACGAAGAACACGTCTGCAACTTCCAGGAAGTTCGGATATTCATCCTTTAGTGCACTTGTGAGGTACATGAAGGAATCTGTTGTCGGATTTTCCGGTAGCCAGTTCTTGCTCCAGTCGTCAAGGCGGGTGTCGTTTTCTGCATTTGCATAGACCGCGAACTTGAGGCCCGTCGTGCTGGTCAACCTGACATTGCCTTGGGTTCCTGTCGTGCTGAAGCAGACGTCACCAGTTGTTGCAGCAGAGGCGGAAGCCGTTGCGAAGCTCAAGCACTTGTCAGTCTTGGTGTTGACTGTGATGGTGACAGAGTCGAGCGGAGCGCCCGGAACCTGGACTTCGGAAGAAGAACTTTCCGGAGCCCTGCACTTTTCTTCAGGACGGACGAATTGAATGGTATCTTGAGTAACGGACGGAATCTGGCCATCAGTTGCATAAACTGTGATGAGGAGGAGGAAGTCTCCGCATTCGGAATAGTTTTCGTCAAGGTTCGTGTAAAGACCGCTTTCAGCGAGGTTCACCGTGGTAACCTGACCATTGAAATCCAACGGAGTCATTGTTGCGGCTACGCCATTGCTGGTCATGCTCTTGCTAACAATTTCGAATGTTATATTCGTGATACGGACTGCGTTAACATCGGCAACAGTCGATGAGTCACTCAAGTCGAGGGTAATGGAACCTTTGAATTTGACCTTGCTGAGGCCGGTGGAGCTGATGCCCAAATCAGAGAAAACAATCGCTGTTGTCTCTGTTTGTACTACTGAGCTAGGTGCAATAAAGCCAGATGATGACGATGTGCCGCCCGGCTGGCTCGGAAAATCGCTACCATCATCACCGCAAGCGACAAAACCCAATGCTCCCATTGTGAGAGCAGAACCTAAAAGCAGAGGTGTTAAGAACTTAGACTTCATTTGGATACCCTTTTTTATGTAATCTTTGATTTAAAATAAACAAATTACGGAAAAAAAGCACTAATAATTTGATTTTTTATAATAATACAAAAATAAATTTCGATTTTTATATGGGGGTGCCGGAAAAATTGACGAAAATCACAATACGATTGTAAACGAAACTAAACTTTAACCGTCCATGGAGCGTATTATATCGCGAATTCGGGCGGCTTCTTCAAAGTCGAGGCGGGCTGCCGCTTCTTTCATCTGACGTTCCAGGTCTGCGAGTTTGGATAGAGCTTCACTGGATCCTGCTCCTTCGAACCTAACTCCACTAAGGGGCTGAAGCCCCAAGTCTCGTATATCGCTGCGCTCAGGATGACGGTTGTTGGGATGGTTGCCGGGAAGATTGTTATTGGAACGTGCGCCGGGGGGCGCGGATTTCTTAGAGGCGTTCTTCCTAAAGCGCGAGGGTTGCAACGGTTCCATCGGGCGGATGCCGGGGGTGAAGTCTTCGCTGGAATTGTTACTGGAATTGTCACTGGAATCGTAACTGGATCCTTCGCTTTGCTCAGGATGACGTTCGTCCACTTCTTCGTCGATGCCGAGCGGATCGACGATTTTCAGGTCGTCTTCGAGTTTGCGGGTGACAGACTTTGGCGTAATATGGTGCTCGGCGTTGAATTCCTCTTGCAATGTGCGGCGACGGTTCGTCTCGTCGATGGCTTTTTGGAGGCTTTCGGTCATGTTGTCCGCAAACAAGAGCACCGTGCCGTTCACATTGCGGCTCGCACGGCCCATCGTCTGGATGAGGCTGCGGTAATTGCGCAAAAAACCTTCCTTGTCGGCGTCGAGAATCGCGACCATGCTCACTTCGGGGAGGTCGAGGCCTTCGCGCAAGAGGTTGATGCCCACGAGTACGTCAAATTCGCCGCTGCGCAGTCCGCGGATGAGTTCGTGGCGTTCGAGTGTCTTGATGTCGCTGTGGAGGTACTTGGCGCGGACGCCCGCTTCGATGAAAAATTCCGTGAGGTCCTGCGCCATTTTCTTGGTGAGCGTCGTGACGAGCACGCGGTCGCCGTTTTTGACCACTTCTTCGATGCGGTACAGGAGCACGTCCATTTGACCCTGGATCGGGAATAGTTCGATTTTCGGGTCCAAAAGTCCGGTCGGGCGGTTGATCTGTTCGGTCACGACACCGCTAGTTTTTTTCAGTTCGTAGTCGCCGGGGGTGGCGCTTACGAAAAGCACTTGCTTCGGGTACATGTACTCGAATTCAGCGAAGTTCATCGGGCGGTTGTCGAGTGCGCAGGGAAGGCGGAAACCGTATTGTACGAGCGTGGTTTTGCGGGATTTGTCGCCTTCGGCCATGCCGCCCACTTGCGGGATGCTCACGTGGGATTCGTCAATCATCAAAAGCCAGTCATCGCCAAAGTAGTCGATGAGCGTAAAGGGGCGGGTGCCCGGAGCGCGGTCTTCGATAATGCGGGAATAGTTTTCGATGCCGTTGCACATGCCGGTTTCGCGCAACATTTCCATGTCGTAGCGGGTGCGGCTCGAAAGACGTGCCGATTCGAGAACCTTGCCTTCCTTGTCGAGTTCGGCGAGGCGGTCGGTCAGTTCGAGTTGGATTCGTTGCAGCATGCCCGCGCGATTTTCTTCTTTGGTGACAAAGTGCTTGGCGGGGGCGATGGTGAGTTCTTCAACTTCCTTGATGACTTCGCCCGTGACGATGTTGAAACGGTAAAGGCGATCGACTTCGTCGCCGAAAAGCTCGATGCGCAGCCCGTCTTCGTCGTAGCTCGGGTGAATTTCAATTACGTCACCGCGGACGCGGAACGTGCCTCGATCAAGACTGAAGTCGTTGCGCGAATACTGGATGTGGACAAGGTCTCGTAGAATGCGGTCGCGGTCGTAAATGTCGCCCTTCTTAACGCGGACCATGAGGTCGAAGTATTCGCTCGGGCTGCCGAGGCCGTAAATGCAGCTCACGGAAGCGACGATGATGACGTCGCGGCGGGTGAGAAGGTTGGCCGTTGCACGCAGGCGGAGCTTGTCGATTTCGTCGTTGATGCTCGCGTCTTTTTCGATGAACGTGTCCGTGTGCGGGATGTAGGCTTCGGGCTGGAAGTAGTCATAGTAGCTTACGAAGTATTCCACCGCGTTGTTCGGGAAGAACGACTTGAATTCTTGGTAAAGCTGGGCAGCGAGCGTCTTGTTGTGCGTGAGGATGAGCGTTGGCTTGCCGACGTTCTTGATGACGTTTGCCATCGTGAACGTCTTGCCGGAACCGGTGACGCCGAGAAGCGTCTGGAACTGTTCGCCGTTCTTGAAACCTTCGGTCAATTCTTCGATGGCCTTGGGCTGGTCGCCTGCGGCACCGTAAGGACTTACGAGATCAAAATCCGCACGTGTGGGCGCCTGGAACTGCTTGAGTTTTCCGGGCAAGCTCTTGGAAGGCGGTAGCGGTTTCGCTATCGGTTTTGCATACGGATCAGGAGTAATAGTCTTACGTGCGCGAGCCATTGTTAGGTGATAAGATAGTAATATTTCTATATTGCATTCCATGCTTTGCAATCGAATTCTTGGTACGACTCATCACGGCACTTACAAGAAGGTCGTTGACGTTCCTCTTTTACGCGAGGAACTGACGGCCCGTTCTATCCGTTGCATCGCACGCGATGGTGTCGAAATTGAAATCGATGTTTACGAAGACTTGCAAGAAGGCGATATCTTGGCGGAAACGGACTTTAACGTGTATGCCGTGAAAATTTATGTGCCCAAGAAAAAGCCCGCCGAAGAACCTAAGCCTAAGTTCAAGAGCTATTTGTAACTTTTATTCCTTAATGCTCAAGCTTTCTTTTACGCTGATTTTTTCTTTGCCGAGTAGTCGATAGAGTTTGCAGCGGAATAGCGGGATTGCGGCGATGGTGCCCAGAGCGACAATTGGGATGGCGATGTAGGCGATTCCCGGTTGGTTGATTTGCTCCCTGAAAAAGAGGCGCAACATCAGGACAATCCACCAATGAACGGCGAGAATTACAAGCGCGTTGCGGGAAATGTTTCGCAGGATTCCTTTGAAAATGCGGATGGGGGTGATGTCAGGAATTTTGCTTGCGAGTAGGAACGTGGCGATAAGACCGATAATGCCTGTAACGGAACTTGCGACGAACTGAAAAAGGCTCTTGCCCAAGTCGTTGTTCATGATACTGAAATTCGGACTCGGCGATTCTAAAAAGGCGTAGGCGATAAAGCTTACTATTCCGATGGCGGCAACGATGATCGTATTTTTTGATGCGTGCTTTGCGCCTGCTGAAATGGCGTTGTGAATTTTTTTGATAGGTTCCTTGCAAAGAAAACCGCACCCGAAGAAGAATAGAATCGTGAGGTCGCGTTCAATGCCAAGTGGCAAGTGAATATGGTTCTTGTTCAGAATCCAGCCACCAAGGAGCCCTTCTATGGACATGACTGCAAAAAACAACTTTGGATTGACTTGCCGTTTTGACATCTCATGAAGTAGATAGAAAATCAAACTGACTGAATATAAAGTAAATACAAACCACAGAGGCCCTGCGCCGACAGAGGACTTCCCGGCGATAAATATCTTGGCAATGTTCCAATAGATGTATTGCCATGTGTTGTTGATGTCGGGAATTATGTTCATGACCGTCATCGTGGGGGTTCTTGGAAATAATGCGAAGTTGTAAATAACGGGGTCTAGCGCAAAGAAGAAGAATGAAAGATAAAGATAGGGGAGTAACAGAACTTTTGTTTTGTGGGTAAAGTAACTTTTGAAATTGCTGAACCGTTTTGTGCTGAAAAGGAATCCTGAAATAAAGAAAAATGCGGACATACGGAGTGCGCTCAAGTGCCATGCTCCCAAATGCGCGTTCGGAAAAGTCTGCTCGATGTGAAAAAGGCAAACAAGCAAAAGAACGAATCCCTTGAACTCGTCAATCCAGCCGATTCTTACCTGCTCGTTATTCATTTGTTGCTTCGCTGTCATTCCCGCGAAGGCGGGAATCTCCTTTTGGGCTTAAATTAGTACCATCCCTTCTCGTCGTCGATGGTGGTGCTGGGACCGTGGCCGGGGAATACGACTGTTTCTGCGGGGAGCTTAAGGAGTTTGTTTTTGATACCATTTACGAGAGCGTATTCGTCACCGCCGTAGAGGTCGCTACGTCCGCGGCTGCCTGCGAATAAAATATCGCCTGAAAAAAGGAGCGGAGGCACGTTATCTTGTCCGTTCACTTTACCCGGATTTTCGCAGAAGAAGGCGAGACCGCCGGGGGAGTGCCCTGCAACGTGAATCACTTGCAGACGGATTTCTGCAATTTCGACGATGTCGCCGTCGTTCAGGAATTTTCCCAAAGCGGGGGCGATGTCGTTGCAGGGGAGCCCGAACATTTGAGCTTGTTCTTGCTGCAGGTCGAGGAGAAATGTGTCGTCTTTATGCGCTTCGGCCTTGATGCCAAATGTACGTTCCACGAACGCGTTTCCGAGAACGTGGTCGAGATGCAAATGCGTGTTCAAAACGCGCACGACTTTCAGTTTTTCGCTCTTGATGTAATCGGCGAGAGCTGCTTGTTCGCGGGTGTTGCTAACGCTCGGGTCAATCAAGATGGCTTCGCCTTTGTCGTTGCCTAAAATGTAGCAGTTGACGTCGAACGGATTAAATACAAATTGTTTTATTTGCATGATGGACCTCTTAGCGTTTTTTCTTCCGCTTGCGCTTTAAACGTTCACGCTTGACGCTTTCCATGGAAACTTCGTGGAGAATGTCGAAGACGCGTTCGCGGGCGTAAGACTTGTTCAGTTTTTTGTGCGTGACATAGTCCAGCAAGCACACGCATAAAAGTAACAATCCAACGAAAATCGAAAGTGAAATCGGCCAAAGATGAACAGAAAAATGCGTGGCGACAAGTCCGAATGCGGGTGGCATCAAAATGGAGCCAACGTAAGAACCGGCAAGTTGGATGCTGATGGCTTGGCTGGAGAGCGCTTCGCCAAATCGTGCCGGAGTGGCGTGGATGAGCGAGGGATAGACGGGGGCGCAACCGAGGCCGAGGAGGCAAATGCATACAGGCAACATCCAAAGTGGTAGCGGTAGTGAAAGCACAAGGCAGCCAGCGGCAACGATGAAGATTCCTGCGTAAATTAGACGATGGTCGGTGAATTTAATTGCAAAAAATCCACTGATGATTCTCCCAATCATCACAGACGCAAACATGAGCGATACGATGAATGCGCCGACTTCAGGCTTGAAACCGCAAGCGATAAGGTATGTGCCACACCAAAGGCTTGTTGAGATTTCGAGTGATGAGTAAAAGAAGAATGTGAGGAACGAAAGTTTCATTCCTGGGACGCGGAGAGATTCGCGGAAACTGAGTTGTGCGGAATTGTTGGGCTTGCTGTCGGGAGCTGTTTTTTCGAGTGCTGCGGCTCCTGATACTCCGCTGCGGGCTTCCGTTTTTTTCCAAAGCGGGAGTGAAATAAGAACCATGGCGAATATGATTGCTAGAAACACTGCCACGATTTCGTATGCGCCACGCCAACCATTCCCTGTCAAAATCGATAACGATAGTAGCGACGGACCAAGCGTAGCTCCGATGCCCCAACTGGCGTGCAGCCAATTCGTATGCTTGGATTCCAGATAAACGGCGGCAAAGTTGTTCATCGCCACATCAACGGCGCCAGCGCCAATGCCCATCGGGATAGCCCACAAACAGAGAATGCCGAATGAATCGGCGAAACCGTAACCGAGTGATGCGATTGCTGTGAGTGCAATGCTGTATGCAACGAGTTTCCCGGTTCCTAGAATGCGCAGAAACTTCGGCGTCAAAAGGCTAGAAACTATCGTCCCAAGCGATGTGATGATGGAGAGTATGCCTGCTGCCGAAATAGGCGTGTTGAGGTCAATACGCATTAAAGGCCAAGATGCCCCAAGAATGGTGTCGGGGAGACCTAGCCCAATAAAAGCAACGTATATGACAACAAGTAAAAAAAACATCGAAGGTAATTTATAAAAAAGATGGCGGCTCAGAGGCCGCCATGACAATGTTCTGCTAGGGATCCTTCCCCGGACTAGTTCCGGGACTCAGGATGACACTCCTAACCACTAATCACTAACTACTGTCTACTAGCCCTTGATTTCCCAGGTCGTGCCTTCCTTGCTGTCCTTGATGACCACGTTCATTGCTGCGAGTTCGTCGCGGATGCGGTCACTTTCGGCCCAGTTCTTGGCTGCACGGGCTTCCTTACGGGCGGCAATCAGCGCTTCGATCTTGGCGACATCCACGCCGTCGTTCGCTCCCTTCTTGGCGTATTCTTCACGCGGCTGGTCGAGCATCAAACCGAAAATCTGGTCGAAGTCGGCCACAAGCGCAGCCTTCTCGCCATCGTCGATTTCGCTCTTGAGCATCGTGTTCATGATGCCCAGCGCACGCGGCATGTTCAGGTCGTCACCGATAGCGTCCTTGAATTCCTGCTGGAATGCCTTGGCTGCTTCGCTAGTGATGGCGGTAGCCTTGCCAATCAGCGGGTCCGTCTTCTTGTGCAAACTCTTGAGGCCTTCCTTGGCGCCTTCCAGGGCTTCCCATGTGAAGTTCAGGTAGTTGCGGTAGTGGCTGCCAATCGCGAAGAAACGGTAGTCGAGCGGGTTGAAGCCGCGGTCCATCAGGAGTGATACCGTCAGGAATTCGCCGCTGGACTTGCTCATCTTGCCGAACTTGGTTTCGGTCGTGCCGTCTTCAAGTTTTTCTTCGCTTGCGGTGCGGAGGAATTCGCCGTGCATCCAGAAGCGGGCAAACTGCACGCCGTTGGCGCATTCGCTCTGGGCGATTTCGTTCGTGTGGTGCACGCGGATGTGGTCGGTACCGCCGCAGTGGATGTCAAGCGTCGGGCCGTTATACTTCATGGCCATGGCGGAGCATTCGATGTGCCAGCCAGGGAACCCGACGCCCCACGGGCTGTCCCATTCCATGGCGCGCTTCTTGTCCTTCGGGCTGAACTTCCAGAGAGCGAAGTCCGTGGCGTTCTTCTTTTCGCCCATGTCGATGCGGCTACCCTTGCGCAGGTTTTCCACGTCGAGGCGGGCAAAGTCAGCATAGCGCGGGAACTTGAGGCTATCGAAGTAGATGCCGTCGCTGGTGCGGTAGGTGTAGCCCTTTTCTTCGAGGGTCTTCACCAGGTCAATCTGTTCCTGGATGTGCTGCGTAGCAGGCGTCCAGCGGGTCGGTTCCTGGATGTTTAAGCGGTGCCAGTCGGCCATGAAGGCGTCGGTGTAGAATTTCGCGATATCCCAGACGGACTTGCCTTCGCGGGCGGCGCCCTTTTCCATTTTGTCGTCGCCGGAGTCAGCGTCGCTGGTGAGGTGGCCCACGTCGGTGATGTTCACGATGTGGTTCACCTTGTAGCCGTAGTACTTGAGCGTACGGACCAGGAAGTCTTCGAAAATGTACGTGCGGAGGTTACCGATGTGGGCGAAATGGTACACCGTCGGGCCACAACAGTACATGCGCACGGCGGGAACGCCTTCGGGGAGTGTGAATACTTCTTTCTTGCGCGATGCGGTGTTGTAGAACTGTAGAGCCATTTTAGCCTCCGGTTAGTTAATGCGGCGCAACTTGCGTCGTTCGCGCGCAAATATAGCAAAAGTGAGCCTGTTTCTAAAGGATTTTCTTCAGCCCTTCGATGTTCTTGAGTACAATTTTCCCACGTCTGATTTCGACAAGGCCTTTGGCTGCGAATTCCTGGAGCATGCGGGCCACCACCTCACGGGCGGAATTCACGTCGCGAGCAATTTCTTCTTGGGTTTTCTTGATTTCGGGCTTGCCTGTGCTTTGGTAGGCGTCAATGAAGTAAGTGGCGAGGCGCTGGTCAAATTTTTTGAAGAGCATCTGCTGGATTGCCCAAATTGTCTGCGAATAACGTTCCGTCTCCTGTTCAAAGACAAATGAACGCACGTAGATGTTCCTTTCCATGAGCCGGGCTGTAACGGATGAAGGAATGACGAGTACGGTCGTGTCTTCTTCGGCGGTGACAATGGCTTCGAATGTCAGCTGGTGGATGACGCATGATGCAGTCGAAATGCAGACTTCGTTTGCTTGGGCGCGGTATAGCGTGATTTCGCGCCCTTCGTCAGAGATGAGGCTTACGCGGATTCCTCCGCTCAGAATGAGAATGATTCCGAGACATGCGGAACTGTTGTTGCTTGCGATTTGATTCTTGTTGAAACGCTTTGTGATGGCTCGTTGGGACACAATCGCTTTTTCTTCTGAAGAAAGATTTGCCCAAAAAGGAACTTTCGGTAAGATTTGGCTGATGGAAATGGCTTTGATATCGTTGTTCATTGAATGCCCCTTATACAGCAATATAAAAAAGAAACCCGCTCGGTGGCGGGCATGACAGAGAATGAGGTTTGCCCCATCCATGTTAAATCATTTTTATGATTTGACTTTTCGGGCGGACGCCGATGGAGGAGTTCACGACCTTGCCGTTTTTCATGACGACGAGCAACGGAATGCTGGACACCCGGAACATGGCCGCAAGTTCTCCTTCTTCATCAACGTTGACTTTGCCGACTTTTACTTTGTCCTTGTATTCCTCTGCAATTTCCGAGATGGTGGGGGATAGCATTCGGCATGGCCCGCACCAATTAGCCCAGAAATCAATCAGGACGGGTTTGTCGGAATTGAGGACTTCGCGTTCAAAGTTTTCGCTTGTGATTTTTAATTCAGTCATTGTTTTACCTCTTATGTTTTTGTTTACACCTATATTTTAGATTTTGCGGTGCGGTAAAACTGTGACTAGGTCACATTAACGAAAAAATTATTTTATGGTGATTCTCCTGATGGTGCTTGCAGACGCGCTGTGGGCCCGGACGACGTAAATACCCTCGGGAATCTTGGAGAGGTCAACGGTCCCGTTTTTACACGTTGTACTGAAAATCGGGCGTCCTTGCATGTCGAAGATATCGATCTTGGCCTTGGCATCATCTGTGATGAACAAAGTGCGCCCGGCGAGATATGTAGAGAGGCTGCTATGGCTTGCAAACGTCTTGATAGCGTCGATTGAATCTTTCTTGGTCGTATCGCGAATCGTCGTATCTTTAGCCGTTGTGTCCTTTACAGTTGTGTCGGGCGGGTTGAGGACTGATTCCGGGTATGGCGATTTGACTTCAGAAGCCGGGTGTGCCTTAAGGCTTGCCATGACGCTGTCGAATGCGGGCTTCGGCTTGTATTGCTTGTCGTAGAGAAGGCCTTCGGTCTTGCCTTGTTGATCGTCGAGCCAACTGTGCGCATCGGTAAGTCCCCAGATGACAAATTCGCCCATGTTCGGTTCTTCGAGGAACACGTCCATGAATTGGCGGTACAAGTGTCCTTGCTTTGCGTAGTCGGCGGCGCCGAGCTGGCCTGCGGACCCTTTCGGGAACCCGATGTCGAGTTCAGTGATATTGAGCGTCACGTCGAGTTCGGCGAGAGCCTTGGCGAGGGCGCGTACGTTTTGCGGTGTCGTCTCGTGCGCAATTTCGATGTGGGTTTGCGTGCCCACGCAAGTGATTGGAATGTTGTTCTTTTTCCAGCGCTTGACTTGTTCCACGACAAAGCTTGCCTTGGAACCTTCTCGCAGGCCCCATTCGATGGAGTAATCGTTGTAGCAGAGTTCTGCGTCCGGGTCGGCTTCATGCGCCCATACGAATGCGGAATCCAAAAACTCGGCTCCGATTCCTTCGTACCATACGGAACCTTGGCTGCGCCAATCGGCGTTGTATTCGTCATTGATGGCTTCGTTCACCACGTCCCATTCGGCGACTTTGCCCTTGTAATGCGTGACGACTTTGGTGATATGGTTCTTGAGAACGGCGAGCAGTTTTTCTTTTTGTCCTTTGTAGTCGTTTACCCAGTTTGCAACTTGGCTGTGCCAGGCGAGAGCGTGACCGCGAACGCGCAAGCCGTTTGCCTGTGCGTATTTCA
>JAEEGK010007457.1_pt1 | contig 26086 bp, 23 predicted proteins | sample 8958771 | NCBI WGS metagenome assembly JAEEGK01 (sample SAMN16246547, study PRJNA631951) | gut metagenome | biome: gut microbiome; feature: rumen; material: SC-attached | host: Bos | place: Iran: Karaj | collected 2018-10 | reverse complement strand
GAAAGCTTTCCCGTTGTCGGAGACTATGTAGAATTTGTACCCGAGTCGGAAGATACCGCGGTGATACAGTCGGTATGCGAAAGGAAGAATATTCTTCAAAGACCGGACCAGGCCAAGACCGGTGTGATGCAGTACATGGTCGCAAATGTCGATTATGTATTCATAGTCACATCGCTCAATGAAGATTACAGCTACAACCGTATTGCAAGATACGCTAGTGTGGCTATACAGGGCGGGGCGGTACCCGTTGCGATACTTACCAAGTGCGACCTATGCAACAATACCGGAAGGTATATACGCGAAGTCGAAAGCATATCCGATAAGATAAGGGTTCATGCAATCTCTGCGATATATGGGATCGGACTTGATGAGCTGAAGGAATACTTTGAACCCGGAACAACGATCTGCCTTATGGGATCTTCCGGTGCCGGAAAGTCGACTCTCATCAATGCGATCACAGGCAAAGAGGTAATGAAGACTTCAGAGATAAGGGAATCCGATTCAACGGGAAGACACACCACCACTCACAGGCAGCTGATCGATATCGGGAACGGAGTGTCGGTCATCGATACCCCGGGAATGCGTGAGATCGGAATGGCGAATATGCAGGAAGGCATTGACGATACATTTTCCGATATCATCGAACTCGAAAGTCTCTGCAGGTTCAGTAACTGCAGGCACGATACCGAACCCGGCTGTGCAATAAAGGCCGCGATAGAAAGCGGAGAACTTTCAAAAGAAAGGTATATGCTTTACAAAAATCTCGGCGCAGAAAACACAAGGAACTATGCACTGAAAAAAGAGATCTCGAAGTGGTCCAAGGAACGAAAGAAATTCAACGACAGGAACAACATCTATTAAGATGTCCCAATGACAAATGATGCGTGATGAACGGAAGGAGGCGATGTGATGGAATTCAGAAAGGTATTCGACACAATACCCGAGCAGTTCGACAAGTACAGACCGAGGTACAGCCCGGAACTTTTTGCGGATCTGATAAAGTATGCGGATATCGGACCGAGAAAGAAAGTGCTGGAGCTCGGACCCGGAACCGGACAGGCAACCGAACCTATACTTAAAACAGGATGCGATTACAATGCCATCGAGCTCGGAGAACATCTCTATGCAAAGATGAAGGAGAAATTCGGTTCCTATGAGAACTTCCACATCGTTAACGATGACTTCATCACGCATGATTTCGGAGATCAGAGATTCGATATGATCTATTCCGCGGCAACGATACAGTGGATCCCGGAAAGAGTTGCTTTTCCCAAGACCTTCGAACTCCTTAAACCCGGCGGGGTTCTGGCGATGATGCTTCTCAATGGGGATTACAAGACTCCAAACGAAGCGCTTTATGACAGGATCCAGGGTGTGTACGGTGAGTACTATAAGCCCGAAAAGGAATATAAGGACATGAAGGATCCCTTCGATTATCTTCATGCGACGGATTACGGTTATGTGGACTTCGAAAGACGCGACTTCTACGGGAGACGTGAGTTTACCGCGGATGAATATGTAATGTACTGCGGAACCCATTCCGATCATATGGTCATTCCCGAGCCCTACAAGACCAAATTCTTCGAGGGACTTAGGGAAGCGGTGCTTGAGTTTGGAAACAAAGTCGTGTTTAATGATACATATATCCTTTATCTGACCAGAAAACCTTAAATGAGGGAGGGAATATGGGAGAATACGCATTTGACGATCCGAAAAAGCAACCGAAATTAAGCGACCTTGTGCCCGAAGAACACGGCCCGTTAGTGAAGATTTATTCAAGCTATTCGAGTCACGGCATGCAGATGGGCAGCGGAACCTCGGGAAACGAGACGGTTACCTGGCAGGAGGACGGAAGTGTCATAATAGAGTCGAACGATCACAGAGACGGCAAGGAAAAGTACGAAAAGTATCTTGCAGGAGCAGGTGCAGCGGAAAAGCTCCGTACCTTCGTAAAAGAAAACAGACTTGCGGAGATGGCCCAGATCGAGAAGATACCGTTCCCGTATGCTATGACGGATTATTCCTCAAGTTCCCACATCAGTTTCTCATTTGCTGACGGCAATGTGCTCACCGAAAGAACGCTCGATTGTTCATCCTGCTGGATATTACAGCAGGATGCGATACGAAAGGTCCGTGAGCTCATTAAAGAGTGTACCGAAACCGGAAAGCTCCTTGAAGAAAAGGAATCTTCGTATGACATATATGCTCCCGGAACCGCCTCATTTATGGGGATGGGAATGCTCGGAACCGGCTTTATGGGCATGGGAATGCCGAAAACGGATAATACCGCAGGCAGTGCCGGAACATCCGAATCCTGGAAATGTGAGTGCGGACAGGAAAATTCGGGAAAATTCTGCACAAATTGCGGCATGGCGAGGCCAAAAATGGTATAATCATAAGGATTGTTTTATTTCCTTATTTTAGTATCAAACGGACCAAGGTATACCGACAATGCTCAAGACCATCTTAATGATGTATGTAACACTGTTTCCCGCCATATTATCAGGCATTTTTAACATGATATGGTGCAAGACAGGTATTCTTAAGCCACTCAAAAAACCGATGGATTTCGGTAAATGTCTTTCCGACGGAAAGAGGATCTTCGGTGATAACAAAACCTGGAAGGGTTTTATCGGTTATCTTGTATTAAATACATTCTTTTCGATCGTTTGGGGCTGTGTAAGCAGCGCGGCCTCGATCAATCATCTGAATTTCTTTTATATCAATCACGAAAATACATTTATCTATAACGTTTTGATCGGTCTTCTTATAGGACTGGGATATGCCCTTTTCGAGCTTCCCAACTCTTTCCTGAAAAGAAGGCTTGATATCACACCCGGAAAAACAATCTCCGGCTTTTGGAAGTGGTTCTTTGTCTTCATTGACCAGGCCGATTCGGTTTTCGGATGTGCTCTTGTCGTGTGGATCTTTTACGATCTCGGAATCCTGCTGTATCTGCTCTATGTTCTCGTAGGAGCGTTTACACATATAATCCTGAATGTACTTCTGTATCTTGCAAAGCTCAGAAATAATCCGTTCTGATAGGTAAGCAGTAAACCATATCCGGACCAAAACGAGAGGAAATATCTGTGATAATAAAACTTGAAAAAGAAGAACTCAGAGAAGAAAAGCTCGGAAACAAAGGTAAATTCCTGCTTCAGATGAAGAAGCAGGGCTTTGATGTTCCGGGCGGTTTTATTCTGGACAGCGATACTTATGATGAGGTCATAAGCAAGAACGGACTTGAGGATAAGATCCGTGAGATCCTTGACGGACTTACTCCGAATAACTGTGACGAGGTTTCCGAAAAGATCTCAAAGCTCTTCGACGATGTGCTTATCCCTGAGGACATCCTCTCGGAGATAAATGCGGTCGCAAAAGACGGGGGCCTTTATGCCGTAAGAAGCAGCGGAAATAAGGAAGACCTTGATGAGTATTCTTTTGCCGGACAGTATGAGACTTTCCTCAATGTCGCAAAGAGCGACCTTGAGAAGATGATAATCGCCTGCTACAGGTCAATGTTCGGAAAGGTAAGTCTTCAGTATATCGCGAACAGAAATATTGATCCCCTCTCCATGAAGATGTCCGTAGTCATTCAGGAAATGGTAGATGCGGATAACAGTGGTATCTGCTTTACCATCGACCCCATAAGCGGAAACGATAAGGTGATGCTCATAGAGGTATCACAGGGACTCGGTGAGAATATCGTAAGCGGCAAGACCAAGCCCGAGCAGTATTATTACGACTGGTTTGAAGGAAAAGAAGTACAGAGGAACTCCGAAAATAATCTCCTTTCGGAAGATGCCGTAAAAAATTATTCGCAGGTTTTCGCACAGATCCAGCAGTTCTTCGGATACCCCTGCGATATAGAGTTTGCGATCAGGGATGAAAAGCTCTACATCCTTCAGGCAAGAAAGATCACGAGCGTAAAATACAACGGCATCAGTGATATGTGGACCACCGCGGATTTTAAGGACGGCGGAGTTTCCGCAACGGTCTGCACTCCGTACATGTGGAGTCTTTATGAATACATCTGGGAATTCTCGCTCCGCAATTTCATCGTAAGATCCGAGATCCTTAAGGACGAAGAGCTTCCCTCCAAACTCGGAGAGATGTTCTACGGACGTCCTTACTGGAACATGTCCGCCGTAAAAAAGGCGATGAGCCGGGTCATCGGATACAAGGAAAGGGAATTCGACAGCGAATACGGTATCGTAGGAAATTACGAGGGCGACGGTGAAGTAACGAAGATCACCCCGTCAGCCGTATCCAGGATGATCAAGATCGTAATCAACCAGAGCAGGATCTTAAAAAACAGAAAAAAGAATGCCCAGCGCTACAAGGATGAGCTTCTTGCCCTGTATTTTGATTACAAGGACAAGCTTGATAAGCATGAGATAAAGGATATCGAGAAGAGCTTTTACAACATCACAAAGAAGACATATCTTCGAAGCGAGACCACATATTTCTGGCAGATATTCATCAACACGATCCACCAGTCCCTCTACAAGGACAGTCTTCTTAAGTATGTATCCGAGAGTGAGTACCTGTCCCTTCTCGGAAATATAGACAATATCTCACACCTTCTTCCTTTCTATGAGATGTGGGATGCTTCCAGGCTCATCAGAAAAGAAAACGATGCATACCATTACTGGTCGGATACTCCCGCGGAAACCATCGCGGCCGCACTTTCGGATGCAAAGTACCACATCCCCGAAGTGAAGACCATAATAGAAAAGTACGGATATCATTCCGACAAGGAGCTCGATATAACCTATCCCTGCTATTACGAAGAGCCCGAGGTCATGATAGCGATGGTAAAGGATATGGTCGCCCTGGAGGATTCGTACTCTCCAGTCGAGGACAAAGAGAACGGACATAAGATGTACATGGATGTCCTCCGTAAGATCAGAAAGAAGGTATCCGAAAGGTCATTCAACAAGATAAAGAAAAAAGTTTCCGGCATGAGGGAGAGGCTCTGGTGGAGGGAAGAGTTCAGGGATGTCTCGACCAGGTTCTACTACATGCTCAGAATGTACACCATAGAATATGCAAAGAGCCTTACCGAAAAGGGTGTACTTGAGAAAGCGGAGGATGTCTGGTTCCTAAAGGTCGGTGACCTCTGGGATCACATCGACGGTAAAGCGGATACCGAGGTCCTTCGCGAAAAGATACGAAAGAATAAGTTCTACTACAACGCGTACAGAAATTACATAAGCGAAAACGAGATCGGGACAGCGATCTCTTCGGGAAAGAAGATCGAGGGAGGTCCGGGCATTAAGGGATTGGGTGCAAATAACGGAACCGTTACCGGGATCGCAAGAGTCATTGAAGATTTCACACAGATCGACCGTTTGCAGGAAGGCGACATACTTGTTACGAAATTCACCGACACCGGATGGACACCGAAATTCGCGATCCTTTCCGGAATAGTCACGGAATACGGCGGAATCCTCTGCCACGCGGCGATAGTATCGAGAGAATACGGAATACCTGCGATAGTTGCCTGCAAGGATGCAATGTCCAAGATACGTGACGGACAGATCGTCACTATCGACGGAAGCACCGGAACAGTAACAATTAAGGAATGATCGGAGATTTGTTATGAAGAAGATAGTTGGTTTTTGGAATCCTTCAGTGATACTTACATATCTGGGACTCGAGATATCGATTTTCGGAATGTATCTTGCGGCAAAACAGGTACATGTTAATTATGTTTTCATATGTTTCATACTTGCCGGGATCTGTGATGTGTTTGACGGCGCCGTTGCAAGGATGATCAAGAGAACCGAAGAGGAAAAAGCCTTCGGAATAGAGCTTGATTCGCTTGCGGATGTCATAAGCTTCGTTGTATTTCCCGTGATCATATTCTGCAGGCTCGGATATTTAAGCATTGCCCACCTTGTGGTTTATCTGCTGTTTGCCGTAGCGGGAATCGCAAGACTCGGATATTTCAACGTGACCACCGCAGACAGCGAGGGGCCTGTAAAGTATTACATGGGACTTCCCGTTACATATACCGCTCTGATCTTCCCGATCTTTTATCCCATCGCGACGCTTGCGGAAAACATCATTCCCACATATTATTCGCTTCCCGTATGCATGCTGGTCGTTGCGATCCTTGAAGTTCTCAAGGTCAAGGTCGGAAAGCCCAGGGGAATAGCTTATGCGGTCGTTTCGTTCTTCGCGATCCTCTACATTATCTACTACATCGTGAGTGCACATTAATTTCTTATGAAGATATACGACAGACGGACAAAGGAATATGAGGAGATCGCACAATACGGTCAGGGTGCCCTGAATTTCCTGTATGGAAATTTCTTCGGAAGGGTGCTTCTGCGTATCGCGGTTTCTCCCTGCGTTTCCCGTCTGTACGGAAATATCAATTCCAAAAAGAGAAGTGTTAAAAGGATCCCGGATTTTATATCTTCCTACAATATCAACATGGAGGATTATGAGGACAGGGAATACACATCGTTCAATGATTTCTTTGCAAGAAAGCTGCGTCCCGGAGCAAGGACGATGGATGAGGATCCGAAGAGGCTGATATCACCTGCGGATTCAAAGCTTCTCGTTTATCCCATCGAAGACGATCTTCGCATCGAAGTAAAAGGAAGAACATATTCGCTTCCCGAGCTTTTATCCGGAGATGAAGAGCTTCCGAGATACGCCGGAGGCTTATGCCTTGTCTACAGATTATGTGTCGATGATTTCCACAGGTACTGTTTTCCGGATAACGGCAGTCTGATCTCACAGAAAACCATCAGGGGTAAATTCCATACGGTAAGCCCCGTATCGAAGGACTATAAGATATATAAAGAAAATCACCGAGTTGTAAGCTTCCTGTCAACGGAGAATTTCGGGGAAGTGATTCATATCGAAGTCGGCGCGATGCTGATAGGAAAGATCGTAAACCGTGACGTAAAAGAATTTTCGAAGGGTGAGGAAAAAGGATATTTCGAACCCGGAGGATCCACCATAATCGAGATATTCGAAAAGGATTCGGTAAGGATCGATGAAGATATCCTGACGCAGAGCAGGGATCATATCGAGACGAAGGTAAAGTTTGGGGAAGGAGTAGGATCGGCATGCTGAAAAGACTGCATATCTATATGAAGGAACGTTATCCTCTTATCGCGAGACTGATTCTCGGACTGATAGTGTTCCTCGAGATACACTTCATCATTCTTCTCAACGAGGGAGTGACTTCATTTAATATCGGCATTCAGGAATTTGTCGGTGCGTTCACCGTTTTTGCATTTCTTCTCTGGCTCAGGATCGCAGATGACCTGAAGGATTTCGAAACGGACAAGATACTGTTCCCGGACAGACCTCTTGCAAGGGGTGCCGTCTATAAGAAGGATGTCATGATCCTCTGCGTGATCGTTCAGGCGATCACCGTTGTACTCAATGTTCTCTTCATGAACAATATAATCTTCTTCTGTATCCTGTATGCATACGGATATCTCATGAGCAAGTGGTTCTTCCAGAGAGCGAAGATCCAGCCCTCGCTTCCTCTCGCACTTGTCACACACAATCCTGTCCAGATGTTTGTAAACCTGTATATCATTTCATTCACCGTTATTAAATACGGACTGCGTCCCTTTACCATCACAACGGTGATGACACTCTGGACTCTCTACTTCCCCGCACTCATCTGGGAGGTGTCACGTAAGATAAAAGCTCCGAAGGATGAGAACGACTACACCACTTATTCAAAACTCTTCGGATATAAGAAAGCCACAAGATTTGTAATGATACTGACGATCGTCGATATCATCACAAACATCATTCTCGTATTCAGACTCAACAAGATCTCCATCGCGATCCTTGTCATTCTCGTAACCTGGATGACCGTGCAGTTCGTAAAGTATATGAAGGATCCGAATAAGTTTGTGATCGTGGATAAAGTCGAAAGATACACATATCTTCAGGAATCAACGATGCTCCTTACGGTTGTCGTGTTCCTGCTCGTAGGAAGAATCTAGGATGTACGGAAGCAAGGCTGAAAACCTGGCGTTCTTAAAAAGTTCGGGGATAAATGTTCCCGGATTTATGCTTGTGCGTCCCGAGGATATAAAACCCGGCTGGGAAGAAAAGGTTTCGGATTACTGCAGGAAAAAGAATTGTCTCTATGCTGTAAGAAGCTCCTGCAATCTTGAGGACGGAAAAGAAAAAAGCTTTGCCGGACAGTTTGATACTTATCTGAATGTAAAGCCTGAGGATGTTACGGGCAAAGTGCTTGAGTGCATGGAATCCGTAAAGTCCGGAAATGTTGAAGAATATCTTCAGCAGGAGAAAGCATCCGCGGATGATCTGCAGATGAATGTCATCATCCAGGAGATGGTCGATGCCGACAAGGCGGGAGTTCTTTTTACCGCAAATCCCCAGGGCCTTTTGAACGAAAGCGTCATCGCAGTTTCAAGGGGACTCGGCGAAGGTGTTGTATCCGGAAGCAGCGATACGACAACATATTATTACAACCGCACCGACGGTCTGTATTATTACGAAGGAAAAGAAGATCTTCTTACGAATGCCGAGATAGAAGAACTTATTGGCATCGCATCAAAGGTTGAAGAAAAGCTCGGAGACAGGATCGATATAGAATATGCTTTTAAAGACGGCAAAGTTTATGTGCTCCAGGCAAGACCCATAACCACACTTAAAGGCGAATCTCCTCTCATACTCGATAACAGCAATATAGTCGAAAGCTATCCCGGTCTTTCGCTTCCTCTTACGATATCATTTGTCGATATCGTCTACAGCGGTGTGTTTAAAGGCGTCAGCCGCAGGGTTCTCAAAAACGACAGGGAACTGAATAAGCACGAAGACGTATTTAAAAATATGGTCGGGCATGCAAACGGAAGGGTCTATTACAAGATAAGTAACTGGTACACAGTTCTTAAATTCCTTCCTTTCAATAAGAAGATAATACCCATATGGCAGGAGATGCTCGGGGTTAAGAATAAAACGTATGATGAAAAGAGTGTGGAGATCCCCGCTCATATCCGCTTCATGACTTATCTGAATTCATTTTACGAGATCATGAGCGTTCCCCGTCATATGAAAAAGCTCGAGAAGATCTTCGAATCAACGAATGAATATTTCCGTGAACATTTCAGTGATGAAAGCAGTCCCGATGAACTGATAGGACTTTACAACGAGATAAAGGAAAAGCTTCTCGATGTATGGGACGTGACACTTCTCAATGACACATACTCCTTCGTCTATACCGGACTCGTAAAGCACAGGCTCAGGAAGAAGAATGCGGATGATGCATATATCAACCGCTACATATCCGGCATCACGAATATCGAGAGCATGAAACCGATAAAGGCTCTTATCGAACTTGCATACAGATATGAGGAGTATTCGCCGGAAGAGCTCGCAGAGAAAAAGAAAGAATACATCAGCGTATACGGAGACAGAAATCTCGAAGAGTTAAAGCTCGAGAGCAAAACATTCCGTTCGCATCCGGAAATACTCGATGAGAGGATAGCGGAATACAGAAAAGACCTTAAGAGTCTTGAAGAAATGTACCGCAATCTAAGCATTGAAAATACAGTCAAAGAAAAAACGGATCCTGTCACGTCCTTCCTCGGAAAAAGATGTGCTTCGGGAATCGCGGGAAGGGAAAGATCGAGACTTAACAGAAGCCGTATCTACGGAATGGTACGATCGATCTTCACAGCACTCGGCAGGCATTATCGTGAAAGCGGGCTTATAGACGAAACGGAAGATATATTCTGGCTGACCGTGGATGAAGCATTTGATATGGCAAAGAATCCTGCAGCGATGCAGAGCGCGGTCGCGGAAAGAAAAGAAAGCTACGCACTCTATGCGCAGCTCCCTCCGTATTCGAGACTTATATTTGATGAAAAGGAATTCGACAAAAAGCACGCAAGCGTCAACGCATACCGCAGGGAGGAAAACGAAAATGTTCTTAACGGAATTCCCTGTTCGAGCGGAAGCGCCGAGGGCGAAGCACTTGTAATAAAAAACATCTCCGATGCGAAGGATGTTAAAGACAAGATCCTTGTAACCGTGATGACCGATCCCGGCTGGGTATTTCTTCTCGCAACGGCAAAGGGAGTCATCTCCGAAAAGGGATCGCTCCTATCACATACGGCGATCATATCAAGGGAACTTAAGAAGCCATCGATCGTCGGAGTCGAAAAGCTTACGGATACCATCAGGACCGGCGACCGCATAAGGATGGACGGCGGAACAGGCAAAGTAGAGATCCTTGGGAGAAAATAAATGGAATGCATCAAGGTAGGTAAAGAAGTAAAATACATCAAAGACTTTCTTGATCTTGCAAAGAAGCTTTATAACAAGAATGACAACATGGAAAGTCCCGATACGATCAGGAAGTTTCTGACGGGCGAGCATCCGATGTCAAAATTTTTTTCTCTGGATGCATATCTTATCTATGACGGGGAAAAATGTGTCGGAAGATTTGCCCTTACCATTTATCCCGATGACAGTGTATGTTATCTCGGATTCTTCGAGTGCATTGATGATAAGGATGCGGCCGCATTTCTTTTCGCAAGTGCGGAGAAGCTTGCAAAGGAAAAAAGCTGCAGTACGATCGAAGGCCCGGTTGATGCATCATTCTGGAACAAGTACAGACTCAAGATCAATAATTTCGACAGACTGCCCTATACCGGGGAGCCTTACAATAAGGAATATTATTACGACCTCTTCCTTGCAAACGGTTACACGGTAAAGGAGCATTACACATCGAATGCATACAGGGCCGTCGATGATTCGTATGTCAACGAAAAGTTCGAAGGCAGATACAAGGCATTCCTTGAGCAGGGATACCGCATCGAAAGTCCGAAGGTCGAGGATTACGAAAAGATACTGGATGAAGTCTACAGGATGATCACCGAGCTATACAGCGACTTCCCGATCTACAAACATGTCTCGAAGGAAGACTTCAAGGAAATGTTCATGAGCTATAAATCGATCATGAACATGAGCATGACCAAGATCGCATATTACAAGGATAAGACCGTAGGCTTTTACATAAGCCTTCCGGATTACGGCAACAAGGTTTATCACCTGAACCTTCCGAATATTCTGAGCGTCCTTAAGACAAAGAAACATCCGAAGCAGTATGTAATGCTGTATATGGGAGTCGATGCCCAGCACAGGGGACTCGGAAAAGCGATCGTCTATTCCATCATCAAAGAGCTTGAAGCAAATAAACTACCGAGCATCGGCGCACTTGCACGCGACGGCAAGGTGACACAGACCTATGTAATTGAAGAAGCAACAAGCATTTACGAATATGTTCTTCTTGAGCATACACTTGACTGATCATTAACGAGGGAGAAGAAATATGTCAAACGTATTGGAACAGTTTCTTAAAGAAGACTATGAAAAATGGGGACCCAGGAATTATCTCCACGAAAAGAAGGGAGATGTATTTGTTCCCATTACATACGGAGCATTTATCGAGAACGTTAATTACCTTGCTACTTATCTTATCGAAAAAGGCTTCGCCGAAAAGAACATCGGAATCTACGGACCAAACAGCATCGAATGGATGATCAGCGATATTGCGATCATGTGCTATGTCGGATGCGGTGTCGGCTTCAGCAAGGACTGGTCCTATGATAACGTGGTCTATTCGATCAAAAAGAGTGAACTCTCCGCACTTATCTATGACGAAAGACAAAATGAGATCATGGACAGGATCAAAAAGGAATTCCCGGACCTCACCTACATTTCCGTGCAGAATGATTTTGCCGCATGCCTTGAAGAGGGAAAGAGATTATCGAAAGGCCTGTTCACTCTCGAAGGAAGAAACGGAGACATTCCCGCAAAGGTTGTATTCACAAGCGGAACCACTTCATTCCCGAAGGCAGTTCTTTTGTCAGTGAACAATGTCTTTTCCGGATGGAAATCGCTCGGAAGAAGGATCACCGTTGATATAGAGGATACATGCTATCTCTTCCTTCCCCTCAACCACACATACGGATCGATCTATAACTTCATATATTCGGTTGTTTTCGGATATGAGATCTATCTTGCCGGAAGCACCAAGGAGATGGCACAGGAGATGATGGCGATACATCCGACACTGTTCTCCGGAGTGCCTCTCGTGTTCACAAGATTCTATGAAGCATCAAAGGCTATGAATATACCGCTCGGAACACTGCTCGGCGGAAGGATGAAGTATCTTTTCTGCGGCGGTGCAAAGCTTACTCCTGAGATCAGAAAAGCATATGCCGACGAAGGTATGTATATGATGAATGCCTATGCGCTTTCCGAGACATCTTCGGGATTCAGCATCGATTACCCCGGCGAAGAGGATATGGAAAGTGTCGGTACTCTTTTCGAAGATGTCGACGCCAAGGTCATCGACCCCGATGAGGAGGGATACGGAGAACTTGCGATAAAGGGAAGCAATATCTTCCTCGGATATTTTAATGATGAAGAAGCCACAAAGGCCGCATTTAACGAGGAGGGATATTTCCTTACGGGTGACATCGGAACCATTAAGAACAACCATGTCTATCTCAAAGGAAGAAAGGACACGAGGATCACTCTTTCGAACGGCGAGAACATTTCGACAAAGAGGATCGAGGAAAGAGTTAAAGAGGTCCACGAAAGCATCGTTGCGGTCAAGGTCTATATGAGAGGCGACCTTCTCTGCACGGATATATATGTAAACGACTCAAACGCACCCAAGGATGCGGGTGAATGGGAAAACCTTATCGAAAAAGTAAACGGAAACGTTTCAAAGTTCGAGAGGATCGGTAAGTACAATATCATCAGCAGTTCTCAGATGCTCAAGTGATCCTGCGGGACTAAAGGGAAAAAAGCGGCTTATGTTCCGTGAACATGGGCCGCTTAAAATTTTTAAAAAATTTTTCCGGATGAGCGCACATTTTATAAAGCTCATCCGTTAATCATAGTGAAAGGAGGAGGAAAGCCGGATCCATGGATTTAGAAAAAGCATATGACAAAATATACCGGTATGCGTATTTCAGGGTGAAAAACACAGCTGTCGCCGAAGATATCACGCAAGAGACTTTCCTTCGATTCTTTGCAAAGAGCGGAACCTTTCACGAATATGACATGAAATATCTGTACACGATCGCAAGGAACCTCTGTATTGACGAATACAGGAGGGTGAAGCCCGGGGAACTTCCCGAAGAAGGAAGTGATGCTGAGGCGGCGGTCGATTTTCCGGAAGACAGCATCATGGTACGTGAAGCTCTTGAAAGACTTACGGATGAAGACAGGGAGATCCTGCTTCTGAGATATGTGAACGATGAACCGGTCGGAACGATCTGTAAGGCACTCGGAATATCGAGATTCGCATTATACAGAAAGATAAGAAGTGCCGAGGAAGAACTTAAGAAAAATCTGAAGGAGGATGAATGATGGACAGAGAATTGAAAAAAAGATTAGCCGACTCATTTCATGCTCCCGAGCCCGAAAAGAAAGAAAGTTTCATCAAAAACCTGCGTCCCAGGGAGATGGGAAGTCTCGAAATGATCCTTACCCAGATCCCGTATATCAGGCTTCCGATATGGCTCTTTTCATTTCTGATCGTAGCGGTTGCGATAGGCGGATCTATCCTCGGAATGGAAGATACCGAATTTCAGATCACGATCCTTATGCCTTTTACCGCAGCGATCGCAGTACTTGAAACACACAGGTCAAAGAGATATGGCATGTCCGAGCTTGAGATGGCAACCAGGTTTTCGCTGAGGAGCGTTGTCTTTGCCAGACTGCTTATTCTCGGGATCGTATCTGGTATTGTTCTTGCCATAGCATCTCCGGTGATCGCAGCTTCATTCGGAAGGAGCACGGTTCATACCGCTATCAGTATCCTTATACCTTATCTTATTACGATGATAATCAGTCTTATCATCGAAAGAAGTTCCCTGGGAAGAACTCACGGGTACGCATCCTTTGCAGTCGCGGGACTGTCATTGTCCGTTACGGCATGGGCATATAACTGCGCACCGCTTATCACGGCAGGATACGAAGAGTTTGTTTCGGTCTGGGGACTTCCGACGGTCATCATACTTCTGGCGCTTACAATTACCGAGCAGTGGAAGACCGTCAAAACTGTGGAGGCATTTGCATGAAATTATCTGTAGACAGAATCACAAAACAATACAAAAACAAGATCGCAGTGGACAGGATCTCCTTTGACCTTACCGAAGGAGTGACGGGTCTTCTCGGAGCAAACGGCGCGGGAAAGACCACGCTCATGAGAATGATGTCGGGAATCCTTACACCCACGAGCGGAGAGATAAGCGCGGACGGCATTCCCGTTCAGGCGGAAAATTACCGTGCGCTTCTCGGATATCTTCCCCAGGATTTCGGTTATTATCCCGAGTTTACCGCAAAGGAATTCCTGGAATACTTTGCCGCGCTCAAAGGCATTGAAAGAAAAAGAGCAAAGGAAAAGACCAAGGAATTGCTCGAGCTTGTCGGACTATCCGATGTGGCGGGGAAGAAGATCAAGACATACTCAGGAGGAATGAAACAGAGAGTGGGCATCGCGCAGGCACTTTTGAACGATCCCAAGATCCTTATTCTTGACGAGCCCACTGCGGGACTCGATCCCAAGGAAAGAGTAAGATTCAGGACACTTATAGAGGAACTCGGAAAAGATTCCATAGTTCTTCTTTCGACACATATCGTTTCGGATATAGAACATATCGCCGACCGAATAATCATGATGAAGGACGGAGCTCTTGTGTGGCAGGGACGTCAGAGTGATGTGGAAGGCGACCTTGAAGAATTCTATCTGAAGAGATATGAATGACACGGTTACAGGGAGTTTGCCAAATGAAGAAAAACGGATGCTTTGGAGCATTATATAAATTTGAACTGCTCAAGATATTAAAAAACAAAGTGGCAGTTATTGCATTTTTGATCTTTTTTGCTTTCGGATTCATACAGGGTGAATTCGAAGTAAGGGGAAATATAGACCCCGATACTTTAAAGGAACATATGACGCTGGACGGCCGGATCCTTGATGATGAACTGCTCGGTGAATGGGTGGCGGTCACGGATGAATACGGAGAAGTAACGGACGAAAAGAACATAGCATATGAAACCCTCACCGAGTGGATAAAGGACATAGCGGGATACGGGGTTGTTCTTGAAGATATAAACGAGAGCCGGTTATATGAGGAACGTCTTAAGATAATAGATGAAGCATACGCAGACTCTTATCTTGACGAGGGCGAGATCGAATACTGGAAGGCTCAGGAGGAAACCCTGGAAAAGCCTTTTGTGTGGAAGGATGACTTTATATCCTTCGGTCTTCAGAATGGGGTATCCAACACTATCATCATCATGATGCTAGTTATTTCGGTAAGTCTTTCGACATCATTTTCCGCGGAGACACAGAGAAAGACAGATCCCATGATAAGAGCGAGCATTAACGGCGGAAAGGAAACATACTTTGCCAAGATCCTGGCAGGTACGACTTACAGTTTCGTGACGGCAATATTATATCTCGGTATATTTGTCGGATATGTCGCGATCAAGTGGGGGCTATCAGGGATGGACGCCCTTGAGCAGGTTATTTATCCCTGCACCCAGATGAAGCTTACCGTCGGTGAGACCACATTTATACTGATACTCCTTACGGTACTCGGATCGCTCCTTTTATCCACAGCCACGATGTTTGTATCCTGTCTGCTCAGAAACGGAATGGGAACAATGGGCATCATTGTGGGCGGATATTTCGGACTTTTTGCTCTCGGAACATCGGTTCCGATGCATATGAAGACCCTGTCCAAGATATGCTGTCTTTTACCCCCGACTCAGATATCGCCGAGACTGGTATATGAATTCAGACTCTTTAAGATCGCGGGACATTATTTCAGATCGTATCAGGTTGCGGGAATGTCATATGTTGCGGTCGCTCTTCTTCTCATCATCTTCGGATATATTCATTACAAGAGGTATGAGATAAAAAGTAATTGATACAGATTTCCAATCTGCTAAAATGGTCTTATGAAGATCATTAATCTAATCGAAAACACTGAAGGCAAGTCGGGCTGCATAGCGGCGCACGGCTTGTCTTTTTATGTTGAGACGGCACGCCACAAGCTTCTCGTAGATCTCGGCCCATCCTCCGATACTTTGGAAAACGCGAAGACGCTCGGAGTCGATCTGTCAGCGGTTGATACAGTGATCCTGAGCCACGGACATTACGATCACTCGGGCGGGATCATTCCTTTTTCCAAAGTAAATACGAAAGCTGCCATATATATGCAGAGCCTTGCAATCGGAGATTATTATGCCGATGACGGGGAGAACGCGGAAGGCGAGAGGTTCAGATATATCGGAATAGATAAGGATATTGCATCGCTTCCCGGCGTCAGATTGATCTCCGGCGACTGTGTGATAGATGATGAGCTCGAACTGTTCACGATCAAAAGAAGAACCCACGAACTACCCTTTACAAACAAAAGACTCCTGATTAAAACACCGGACGGATTTGTCCGCGATGATTTTGCACATGAGCATTTTCTCGTGGTAAGCGATGAAGGCAAAAAGGTTCTCATATCCGGATGCGCACATAACGGTATCCTTAGCATCATGGATGCTTATAAGGAAAAGTTCTGTTCCGCCCCCGATGCCGTCATAAGCGGATTCCATCTGATGAAGAAGACGGATTACCGGGAGGATCAGCTGGAAGAGATCAGGGACATAGCAAAGGAACTGACCGTATATCCCACAAAGTTCTTCACCTGTCACTGTACGGGAGTTCCCGCTTATGAAGCGATGAAGGAGATAATGGGTGACAAACTCACATATGTCCATTCGGGCGATGAAGTGATCCTATGACAAAAAGCGGTATCTTTGGGAACAAATAGTTGTTAGCATCTGCCCTGTCTAAATGCTATCTTTAGCGTACATCGTGTATTGCCGGAAACGGCGGAAAGGATAGTTCATGGATAATTTTTCTTTTTACTCACCCACATGTTTCGTATTCGGTAAGGATTCCGAGGAAAAGACCGGAAGCCTTGTAAAGAGATTCGGTGGAAGCAAGGTTCTCATTCATTACGGCGGAGGAAGCGTTGTCCGCTCGGGTCTCCTTGACAGAGTAAAGAAGTCGCTCGACGGCAAGGGCATCCCTTATGTCGAACTCGGCGGAGTCCAGCCCAATCCCAGGGACGGCCTTGTATATGAAGGAATCGATCTTTGCAAAAAGGAAAACGTGGATTTCATCCTCGCGGTCGGTGGTGGAAGTGTTATCGATTCTTCCAAGGCGATCGCAGCAGGCGTTGTATATGACGGAGACTTCTGGGATTTCTACAGGGGAAAGTGGATAGAGGATGCACTTCCCGTAGGAACCGTTCTCACCATCGCCGCAGCGGGCAGTGAGGGAAGCCCCGATTCCGTTATCACCAAGGAAGACGGAATGTTCAAGCGCGGAGCAAGCGGAGATGCGATCCGTCCCAAGTTCAGTATTCTGAATCCGGCACTTACACAGACCCTTCCCGCACACCAGAGCGCAGCAGGAATCACCGATATCATGGCTCACCTGTATGAGAGATACCTTACCAATACGGAAGAGGTTGAAGTTACCGACAGACTTATCGAGGCGCTTCTCCTTACCATGGTTCACGAAGGCCCCAGGGTCATCGCAGATCCCAATAATTACGATGCGAGGGCAAATATCATGTGGGCGGGAACAATGGCTCACACCAATGCGGTCGGCGTAGGAAGAAGCCAGGATTGGCTCAGCCACACCATCGAGCACGAGCTTTCAGCTCTTTATGACTGTGCTCACGGTGCCGGACTTGCCGTAACCATGCCTGCGGTATTTACTTATGAGATGTCACACAATGTGATGAGATTTGCCCAGGTCGCAGTCAGGGTATGGGGATGCCAGATGGATTTCGCACATCCCGAGGTTACCGCAAAAGCAGGAATCGAGGCGTTCAGGAATTTCCTGATCTCGATCGGAATGCCGAAGAATTTCGAAGAACTCGGCGCCAAGGAGGAGGATATCCCGAAGCTTGTCGATGTTCTCTGCAGGGGCGACGGAAGGAACGGAACCATTTCCGGTTTTATTACGCTTAACGAAGAAGACTGCACCAAGATCTACAAGATGATGGTATAAGTCTTAGATTCGGAATGCCGGAGGCTCATCAGGCATGAGACTTTTAAACGAATATCTCCGTGAGAGATTCGGATGCAAAGTTTATAAGATAGCGATAAATGCCGGGCTTACCTGTCCCAACAGGGACGGGAGGCTCGGTTTTCGCGGTTGCATATTCTGTTCGGCAGGCGGAAGCGGCGAGTTTGCGCAGGATCCCGCAAAAAGTATTTATGATCAGATCGAAGAGGGAAAGGGACTCGTTTCCTCCAAAATAAAGGACGGGAAATACATTGCCTACTTTCAGGCATATACCAATACCTATGCTCCCGCGGATAAGCTGCGTCCTCTTTTCACCGAGGCGGCAAACCATCCCGACATCGCCTTGGTATCCATAGCCACCAGGCCTGATTGTCTTCCCGATGAAGTGCTCGATCTTCTCGAGGAGATAAACAGGATCAAACCTGTATGGATCGAGCTCGGACTCCAGACCATCCATAAGAAGACCGCGGAGTATATCCGCCACGGTTACGAACTCGAGGTATATGACGGTGCTTTGAGCGAACTTAAGAAGCGAGGCATTGAGGTCATAACCCACGTGATACTCGGACTTCCCGGCGAAACTCCCGAAATGATGAAGGAAACCGTGAAGTATGTATGCGATAAAGGCAGCGACGGCATAAAACTCCAGCTTCTCCATGTTCTGAAGGGTACCGACCTCGAAAAGGAATACCTTGAGGGCAGGTTTGAAGTCCTGACGGAGGATGAATACATAGCCATATTAAAAGAATGCGTAAAGATCATCCCGGAAAACGTTGTGATCCACCGCCTGACCGGCGACGGGGACAAGAAGATCCTGGTCGCACCCTTATGGAGCGGGGATAAAAAGCATGTTATAAATCGTATAAGTAAAGAGGTTCTTCAGTAAAACAGCCCCGGGAATGTCCCGGGGTTTTTCATTATTGGTATTAACGTTAGTGTCTATGTGTGATAACATAAATCCAAATGGGCATTTATGCCTTGGAAAGGATGCATTTATTTAGGAAATGGATAAGTTAAAACCAAAGCTTTTTTCTGTAATGAAAAATTATACGGGAGCCCAGTTCGTTAAGGACCTGGTAGCGGGCGTCATCGTGGCGATCATCGCACTCCCTCTTTCGATAGCACTCGCGATAGCATCGGGAGTAGGCCCCGAGGCCGGAATCTATACCGCGATAGTTGCGGGATTCCTTGTCGCTTTCTTCGGCGGAAGCCGTGTCCAGATCGCGGGTCCCACCGCCGCTTTCGCAACAATAGTTGCGGGAATAGTAGCCACCTCCGGAACCGAAGGCCTTATGGTTGCGACCATCATGGCCGGTATCTTCCTGATCCTGATGGGCTTCTTCAGATTCGGAAATCTTCTTAAATATATTCCCTATACCATCACAACGGGATTTACTGCAGGTATCGCCGTTACTCTTTTCATCGGACAGATCAAGGATTTCACCGGAATTCAGTACATGAACGGTGAAAAGCCCATCGAGACCTCGGAAAAGATCATGGCTCTCGTTTCCAATATCTCCACCATTAATATTCAGGCAGTCCTTATCGGAGCGCTTGCCCTTGCGATACTTATCATCTGGCCCATGATCTTCAAAAAGATCCCCGGATCCCTTATCGCGGTTATCGTCACCGCTGCGATCGTCAAGATCTTCAACCTCGATGTAAATACGATCGGAAAGGCATTTACTGATATCCGTACCGGACTTCCTCCCATCACACTGAATTCATCAATCTTTTCGATCGGAGTTATCAGATCACAGATCTCCAATGCGATCACCATCGCGCTGCTTGCCGGGATCGAGTCCCTCCTTTCCGCGGTTGTTGCGGATTCGATGATAGGCTCGAAGCACAGATCCAATATGGAGCTCATCGCGCAGGGTATCGCAAACATCGGCTCCGCGTGCTTCGGTGGAATCCCCGCTACCGGTGCGATCGCAAGAACCGCAGCCAATATCAAGAACGGCGGACGTACTCCCATCGCAGGAATGGTCCATTCGATCTCACTCGTACTGGTTGTCCTTTTCATGATGCCCCTTGCGAAGCTGATCCCCATGCCCTGCATCGCAGCAATCCTTTTCCAGGTTGCTTACAACATGAGCGGATGGAGAAATTTCTACAAGCTCTGCAAGTCATCACCCAAGAGTGACATCCTTGTACTCGGCATCACCTTTGCCCTCACCGTGGTATTCGATCTTGTTGTTGCGATCGAAGTCGGAATCGTACTTGCCGCAATTCTGTTCATGAAGAGAATGGGTGATGTTACATCCGTTGAAGGCTGGAAGGAGATCGATGACGAGAATGATCCCGACAGCATCACACTCAGGGTGATCCCCGAGCACACCGTTGTTTACGAATTTTCCGGTCCCATGTTCTTTGCTGCAGCCGGCAAGATCCTGAACATCTCATTTAAGGAAGATACAAAAGTCCTTGTCATCAGAATGAGAAGCGTAAATGCGATCGATGCGACCGCAATGCACAATCTCGAACAGCTTTATGAGGACTGCAAAAAGAAGGAAATCACCATAGTTCTTTCCCATGTAAACGAACAGCCCATGAGCGTCTTCAAAAAAGGCGGATTCGATAAGATGATCGGGGAAGAGAATTTCCGTCCCCACATAGACGAAGCACTGAAACGTGCAGAGGAAATTACCGAGCAGTAAGAAAAGATGAGAATATCCACGCTCTGCTATATACAAAAGGAAAACAGCGTTCTCTTTTTATACAGAAATAAAAAGAAGGACGACCCCAATGCCGGAAAGTGGATCGGCATAGGCGGAAAGACCGAGCCCGGAGAGACACCGGAGAGGTGTGTTAAGCGTGAGGTTTTTGAAGAGACGGGTCTGACTCTTACCGAGTATCATTTTCACGGAGTCATTAAGTTCATATCGGAGATGTGGGAAGACGAGGATATGTATCTCTATTCCGCAACGGACTTCGAAGGTGAGCTTAAGACCGACTGCGATGAGGGTGAACTTAAGTGGATCGACAGAAGTGAAATAGAAAGCCTTCCGATGTGGGAGGGGGACAGTTATTTCCTCAAGGCTCTTCTCGAAGGACGCGACAAGATCAACATGGTCCTTACATATGAAGGCAAGGGCGACGAGGAGCACCTTGTCAGAGTGACGGATCTTGACGGAGAATAAGGCTTTAAACAGGGATTGTTTAAAGCAGGAAATATAACCGAGGTCATTATCTTGGAAGAAACAGCAAAGAAAAAAAGAAGCTTTCCGTGGGCAGAGATATTCTTTGCCGCTCTGTGTGCGGCATTCGTGATCTGCGGAAGAAGCATCTACAATTACAACACTCTTATCGATATCTATTACAGGCCCATGGAATACGGGGCACTGTTTCTTTTCGTGTTCCTTCCGCTGATATTTTTCTTTAAGCTTGTCGGAGCCGGAGTCAGAAAGTCCCTGATACCGGTCAAAGAGAAAGCAGCCGATGAAAAGCCCGGTGTCGATGATAAAGAAGAAACAGACAATAAAAAAGATATACCTGTAAGAGCCGGTATCTATAAGTTCTTCCCGGTCATCACATCACTTCTTGTGATCGCAGCAGGGCTTGTTGCGCTGTTTTCATACTTCCCCGGGATCCTCGGATATGATTCGGAGTGGCAGACACTTCAGGCTTTCGGCATCATGCCTCTTTCAAATCATCATCCGGTCCTTCATACGCTTATCTGGAATTTCTTCATTGCACTCGAATGGTTCGGAGTACCCCATCCTTACGGACTGTTCATCTACTGCATTGTTCAGATACTGATCCTTGCAGGTGTGTGCGGATATGTAACTGATGCCGAGGTAAAGGCCGGATGTAAGTGGCCCGTTCCCGTCATCACGATGCTCTACTACGCACTCTATCCCGCATTTTCCGTCTTTTCGGTCGAGATGACCAAGGATGTTCTCTTTTCCTGTGTGGTCGTAAGACTGTTCCTCCGCCTTACAACCGTCGGAACTTATAATGCGGATTCGGACGACGAAGAAAAAAATAAGAAGATCCGGAAAAAAGAAATATTTAATTTCTGCGGGATCGCATTTCTTACCGCTCTCGGATGTCTTCTCAGAAATAATTTCCTTCCCGCAGCGGGAGCTATGGTGATCGTTCTCTTTTTCATGAGAAAAAAGAACGGAATGAAGAAGACTATGCTCTCCATGCTCGGAGGTGTGGTCATTGCGGTCGGCGTCATGCAGATAGTGTATCCTTTGACCGGCGTGGAGAAGACCGAATCACACGAGATGCTGAGCGTTCCCTTAAACCAGATCTCTTCCGTATATGTAAGCAATTATCCCGAGCTTACCACCGCGGAGAAATACATAATTGATGGTTATATGGAAGCAGGAAGATACAATCCCAGGCTTGCAGATTCGGTAAAGTTCACATTCAACGATTCGCTCTATGATTCGGACAAGTCCGCGTTCTGGGATCTGTATCTGCATATGTTCAAAAAGTATCCCTATGAATTCACGGATGCCTTCCTTACACAGAATGTCCAGCTCTGGTATCCCGCAGCAAGGATCACAGACAGGTACGCCGTAAGAAAATATATCGAGACCGAAAATGTATATGTTCCCGTATATATGATCATGGGCGGTTCATGGTTCCCCGAGATGCGCGGATTCTACGATATGGTCTTCGAGGAGATCGAGCAGAGCGGCGTAGCCGGAGGACTTCCTTTCTCGCTATCGATACCTTTTTACTCGATCATCCTTGGATTCTTCATTTCGATCAGAGCTAAGCGCCCGGGATATACCGCGGGAATATTCATGACATTCTTCCTCTGGGGAACATATCTGCTCGGCCCCGTTGCGGCATTCAGATATATGTATCCTTTCTTCCTGCTCATCCCCGTGATCCTGACTCCCATTTTTTCACGCGGAACGGCCATTGCGGTCAAGGCAGAATCCGGTTCATCCGAAGACGGGAAGTCCGAAGAAGATAAAGAAGAAAAATCTGACGAAGAAAAGTCGGATGAAAAGAAAGAGGAAAAGACCGAGGACGATAAAGCCGGGGAAGAGAAAGAAGATAAACCCGGGGAAATAAAAACAGAAGAAAAAAGCGAATCCGATTCGGATGAAAAGCCTGAAGAGAATAAAGAACCTGATCCCGAAATAGTGGTTGAAGAAAAACCCGACGCTGTAAATGAAGATAAAGTGTGATCCAAAAAAAATCATATTGATACTGCTCACACTGGCAGCAGGCGTAAAGCTTGCGGCATGGGGATGGACTATTGACGAGGGATATGCCTTCGCGATGGGAAACCGCCTTGTCCAGGGCGACCGCCTGTTTACGGATATGTGGGAGCTTCACCAGACTTCCGCATATGCGGTCTTCTTTTTCCTGAAGGTATTCAGGACACTGACTTCATCCTGTGAGGGAGAGGTGCTGTTCGTACGCTTATCCGGTGCCGTTATCCAGTTCATAGTCTCGTTCATTCTGTATCTCGATCTTAAAAAGCACATGCCTTCCGACAAGGCATTTCTGCTTGCGATAGTCTATGCAAATCTTTCACCGAAGCAGATGTCCACGCCCGAGCATTCCAACATCCTCAACTGGACTTCGACTCTCGTTCTCATCTGCATCGATTCCCTGTGGTCCCTGAAAAAGGAAGACAAAAAACTCAAAGCATACGGCCTTCCGATACTTACGGGAGCACTTTTGTCGCTCTGCGTTCTTTCATATCCGCAGGCGATCATCTTCGCGGTCTTTGTATTTGTGCTGATCTTTATAAAGGGCGAAGGCAGGATTAAGAATCTTGTAACGGTCCTTTGCACCTGTGCGGTGCTTGCGCTTGCTTTTATCCTTTGCATTCTGAAGGATATTCCGGTCCCCGCACTTTTCGATACCGTAAAGAATATGATCGCGGTAGATTCCACACATGTCGGAGGAGTTGCAAAGCTTCTCGGATATATGAAAGACTGCGGGATACTGGTCCTTTTCGTGGCGGGCTTCGGTCTTCTTTCCCATATAACCTCGAAGCTATTAAAAAACGAAAAGCTGATCGTTCCTTTAGCGGTCCTGTATGTATTTATATGGAAGTTCTTCCACATAATGCTCAGGTTCGATCATTATTCGGTTGAATTCACATATGGCGGTGTTCTGATCATCATCGTCATCGCACTCATAAGCTTGCTTGTCCGAAAGCAGATGTCCGATGAAGATAAAAGGCTTCTGCTTCTTCTCGGAGGCGGCGGCGCCGCGGTTTTCCTGACGGTGCTTGTCGCATGCAACCAGAGCGTTTTTTCATCTGCAAAGTATCTGTCTTGCACCGTTGTTGCTGTACTTGCAGCAGGTTTTGACCTGTCCGGCAAAAAGGAAAAGATCATCACATTCCTGGCCGTTATATTTGTGGTCATGGTCAATATCGTTCAGCTCGGCAATCCCGAAAACAAGCTCCTGAACATTACGGATGCGGATGCAAGGGTTCCGGCCGGTCCCGAGAAGGGTCTCATCATGGAGAGGCTTTATGCCAATAAGGCACGCATTGATTTTGAAGAGCTTCCCGCAATACTCGATAATGCGGATTTTGTCATGATAACCGGAGATGCGGTAACATATCTGTACACCGATGCGAGGATCGGAAACGGCTCCACGATAATGACCGAGGATTACGGTGAGAGATTCGGCATTTACTGGGAAGTCTATCCCGAAAAGAAACCCGACATCATAGCTATCGAATGCTATGACGGACTGGTCGATTACAGGGTTGCAAGGTCCTGGCTCTACGAATATGCGACCGGCGAGTTCGGTGCCGATGAAGTTACAGATACAACGTATTACAGACTTTATATAAGAAAAAACTGATCGGAGGAAGGAAATGGCAGTAAAGATTTTTTCGGATTCTACATGTGACCTCGGAAAGGAACTGACCGAAAGATATTCGGTGACCATCATTCCTCTCTGCATCGTAATGGGCGAAAAGAGTTATTACGACGGCGAGGAGATGAGTCAGGAAGAGATCTTCAGATGGGCCGAGGAAAACAAGACGACTCCCAAGACCGCGGCGATCACCGCGGAAAGACTTGAGGCGGCCGTAAAACCCGCACTTGAAGCGGGTGATGATGTCATTCTTTTTACCATAGCATCGGGAATGAGCTCGACCTACAACCTTGCCCGGATATATTCCGAAGATAACGGAAACGGTCATATGCACGTCGTCGATTCCGCCAATCTTTCGACAGGTATCGGACTTCTTGTCATAAAGGCTGCGGAGATGGCTGCGGCAGGAGCTTCCGCGGAAGAGATCGTTAAAAAGATGGATGAGCTTATCCCTTATGTCAGGGCAAGCTTCGTAATAGATACCCTCACATATCTTGCAAGGGGCGGAAGATGTTCGTCCGCGGCGGCGCTTCTTGCCGGAACCTTAAAACTCCATCCCGAGATAGTGGTCAAGGACGGAGCAATGGGAGCTGACAAAAAATACAGGGGAAATCTTGCCGGTGCGATCGGAAAGTATACCCATGATCTCGAAGAGACTCTTAAAAATGCGGATCCCGACAGGGTATTCATAACCCACACACTTCAGGAAAAGGACAGAGCGATAGTGGATGAGACCAGGAAATATCTCGAATCCCTCGGAATCTTCAAGGAGATCCTCGAGACACGTGCGGGTGGTGTAATCTCGTCACATTGCGGCCCCGGAACGCTCGGAGTTCTCTTCATCGAGAAGGCCTGATATCGGAAAAAACGCCAAAATCCGTCATTTTTCGAGCATATTGCCCGCAAATCGGGCATTGTATACAGGGATATTTGTATAATTTTCCATTGACAGTATGCGTTCTTTCCAATTAAAATGCTTTCAAGGCCAAAGGGGGTCACACGTACCTTTGGGCTGTTTTGTTATATGTAATGTAACAGGAGGAAATATTATGAAAAAGAAACTGCTTTCACTTATCATGGTCGGAGCAATGGTTCTTTCCATGACCGCTTGCGGCCAGGGCGGCAATACCG
>JAEEGK010007456.1_pt1 | contig 26087 bp, 29 predicted proteins | sample 8958771 | NCBI WGS metagenome assembly JAEEGK01 (sample SAMN16246547, study PRJNA631951) | gut metagenome | biome: gut microbiome; feature: rumen; material: SC-attached | host: Bos | place: Iran: Karaj | collected 2018-10 | reverse complement strand
GATATTGATTATGATAAAGTAATTAATTTAGCTAGTGAAGCTAAACAAAAACTTAAAAAGATTAGACCAGAAACTATTGCTCAAGCCTCTCGAATTAGTGGTGTTAATCCAGTTGATATATCAGTATTAACAGTTTATTTAAAGAAAGAATATGGCAAGGATGAATAAGGAAGAGTTTATTAAATTAGTAAAAGATTTAGGTATTGAAATTAATGATAATATTTTAACCAAATTGGATGTTTATTGTAAATTTTTAATAGAATATAATGCCCACACTAATTTAACAGCTATTAGAAATGAAAATGATATATATTTAAAACATTTTTATGATTCTTTAACTCTATGTAGAGTAATTGATTTTAATAATATAGATTCCTTAATGGATATTGGAACTGGTGCTGGTTTTCCAGGCATGGTTCTAAAAATATTTTTTCCAAAATTAAAAGTAATTTTAATAGATTCAAATAATAAAAAAACTAAATTTTTAATAGAATTAAGTAAAAAAATAGATGTTGATAATTTAATAATTATTAACAATAGAGTAGAGAATTTATTAAAAGATTATATTAATAGCATTGATGTAGTAACTGCTAGGGCAGTAACTAATTTACCAGTTTTAACAGAACTAGCCATACCATTTGTTAAAAATGGTGGATATTTTGTTGCAATGAAGGGGAATGCAATTGAGGAACTATCAGCAAGCCAAAATGCCATTAAAACTCTTAATTGTACTTTAGAACAAAAAGATATTTTTGAATTAGTTAATGACGGTGGTATAAGAACATTAATAAAAATTAGAAAAAATGAAGAAACAGATATAAAAAATGTTAGAACATACGATAGAATAATAAAAAAACCATTATAATAATTTATTAATGGTTTTTATTTGGCATTTATTATGATAAAATAACAATAGTAGGTGATCTAATGAAGTATAAAATAATAATTGTAAGTATATTATTATTATCAATCTTTATAACAGTAAATAATATTCAGTATAGTAGAGCAGATAGTGGATGGGATACGAGTTATGATGGAGGTAGCTATTCATCATCAGATTTGGATTTATCAAGTAGTAATAATAATTCAAATAGTTCTAGTTCGTCTTCAAATAGTACGTCACCAAGTTACCCATTATCTTATCTTGACTTTAAAGGATGGGCAATTGTTATTCTGTGTGTTTTAGCTGCAGGTGTTTATATTTTCTTTCAATATTCTCTTAATAAAGGAATAAAGTTTAAAAAAATTGTTATAGGTTTAAGTAATAAAAAAGTTCAAAGTTTTGGAATCAGTAGAAAAGATTATAATCAGATGGTTTATGATAAATTTGTTTTAATCCAAGAAGCATGGATGAATTTTGATTATGAGGCTTTAAAAAATTTAGTAACTGATGAATTATATAATACTTATGTAGCACAGTTAGAGGTATTAAAACTAAAAGAACGCCAAAACATAATGTCAGATTTTAAATTGTTAAAATCAAAGATTATAAAGATTACAAATAAAAATGGTATAATCTCTGTAACATCATATTTGAATGTTAAAATGTATGATTATGTAGTAAATTCAAAGAATGATGTAGTAAGAGGATCTGATATAGATAAAATGGATGTTGAATATGAAATTACATTTGTAAAAGATGCTAATGATAAAAAAATAAAAACATGCCCAAGTTGTGGAGGTAAGTTAAATAATACTACAAGAGAGAAATGCGAACATTGCGGTAATATTATAGTTAAATCGTTAGATAGTTTTGTAATGAGTAAAAAGACTAATATTGGTCAAAGGATGGTATAATGAAGGAATTAGAAGAATTAGATAAATCATTTAGTAAAAGTATGTTTATTACCAAAGTTAATAATATTTTTGTTCAATTGTTTACAGCAGTAATGACTAAAAATTTGGATAAAATAAGACATTTTATCGGAGAGAATGTTGAAAAAGAATTTGATGAAAAAATTAAAGAATTGAAAGATAATCATCAAATTCAGATGTATGATGAATTAAATGTTAAAGATACAAGAATACTTAATTATCAAATATTAGATGATAAATATGTAATAAAAGTAGAATTAATATCCAGATACATGGATTATTTAATTGATGAAGAAACAAAAGAATATATTAGTGGAGTAGATGATTATCGAATTGAAAAAACATATGAGTTGACATTTGAAAAGAAAAGGGATGCTAAAGATTATAAAATAGTAAAAACATGTCCTCATTGTGGTAATAGTATTGATTTAAACCAAAATGGTCATTGTAATTATTGTGGAGGTATTTTTGATGCCGAAAATTATGATTATATTTTAACTTCAATTAAAGAAATTTAGGTATTATTATGAAAAAAAAAGTATTAATTATTTCCTTAATTGTAATTATTTGTTCTATATTTGCCTTTGGTATCAAAAAAACTAAAGCAGATAGTGGTTGGGATTCTAGCTATGATAGTAGTTCAAGTTCTTCATCAGATTGGGGATCATCTTCAAGTTGGAGCTCTTCAGATTGGGATTCATCATCATCCAGTGGTTCAGAATTATCATCTGGTGATGTTGGAATAATAATAATCATAATAATAGTTATCGTTTTTATAGCATTATGTAATTCTAATGCTCCAGTATCTAAGGAACTATCCTTGATAAAAAACAGGTTTAAAGATGTTGATGATGAAACTTTAGAAAAATATGGTATAAATCGCGAAGAGTTTCTTGATATGGCCTATGATAAGTATGTTAGAATTCAAAAATCATGGATGGACTTTGATTTTGAGTCTTTAAAAGATTTGGTTACTGATGAATTATATAATACTTATTACGCTCAATTAGAGGCTTTAAAAGTAAAAAAACAACAAAATATAATGGAAGACTTTGATTATGTTAATTCCCAAATAATTGATGTAAAAGAGGAAAATAATACATTAACAGTATCAATTTACTTAAATGTAAAAATGTATGATTATGTTATAAATGAAAAGAATAAAGTATTACGTGGTAGTAAACAGAGGAAAATTGATATTGAATATAAGATATCTTTTGTTAAACCATTAAAAAATAAAAAACTAACAAATTGTCCAAATTGTGGAGGAGAATTAACATCAAAGACTAGAGAAAAATGTGAACATTGTGATACAATAATTGTTAGAAATTCTGATGAATTTGTAATGAGTAAAAAAACTAATATTGGTCAAAGATAATTGGGAGGTAATAATATGTATTTAAATAATAAAATATTGGTTGGTAAAAATGATAAAACAGAAGCAAATATGCTTCTAAATATGCTTAATAGACACGGATTAATAACTGGGGCTAGTGGAACAGGTAAAACAGTTACTTTAAAAGTTATTGCTGAAAGTTTATCAGATGCTGGAGTACCAGTATTTCTATCTGATGTAAAGGGTGATATTGCTGGTACCGCTGTAATGGGGGAAGAAAATGAAAATATCACTAAAAGAGTTGAAAAATTAGGATTAACAAATGATTATAGATGTAATAAGTATCCAGTTAGATTTTGGGATATTTATGGAGTTAATGGTCACCCAATTAGAACTAAAGTATCAACGGTTGGGCCCGATATTTTATCAATTATGTTAGGATTATCAGAAGCTCAAGAAGGAAATTTACAAATAGTATTTAAAATAGCACAGGATGAAGGATTAGAATTAATTGATTTAAAAGATTTAAAAAGTACCTTACAATATGTAGCTGATAATAAAAATGATTACATTACTAAATATGGTAATATAACTAGTCAAAGTATTGGAGTAATTCAAAGAAGTTTATTATCGTTAGAAAATCAAGGAGCAGATAAATTTTTTGGTGAGCCTGCATTAAATATTCAAGATTTTATAAGTAACGATGTTGATGGAAGAGGTGTTATCAACATTTTACATGCTGTTGAATTATTTAGATGCCCAGATTTATATGCATCATTTATGTTGTGGCTATTAACAGAATTATTTAATAAAATGCCTGAAGTAGGGGATTTAGATAAACCTAGAATTGTCTTCTTCTTTGATGAAGCCCATTTGTTATTTAATGAAATGCCTAGTTATCGATTGAAACAAATCACTCAAGTTGTTAAATTAATTAGATCTCGTGGTATAGGCTTATTCTTTGTTTCTCAATCTCCAACTGATGTTCCAGATGAAATATTAGGTCAATTAGGTAATAGAGTGCAACATGCCTTAAGAGCGTACACACCAAGTGAACAAAAAATAGTAAAATCGGCTGCTGCAGCATTTAGAGTAAACCCTGAATTTAATACTTATGATGAGATACTTGCCTTAGGTACTGGTGAAGCCCTAGTTAGTTTTCAAAATGAAAAGGGAGAACCAACTATAGTTGAAAAAGTAACTATCTTGCCACCTCAAAGTAAAATGGGTTCAATTGATGATATGACAAGAAATAAAATTATTAATAATAGTCCATTACTTGGTAAATATGATGAAGCAATTGATGCCAATTCAGCTCATGAAAAAGTAACTGAAAAATTTAATGAAAAAAGAAGAATAGAAGAAGAAATAGCTGCCCAAAAGCAAGCTGAGATTGAGGCAAAAGAAAAGGCTAAAGCTGATGCTTTAAAAGCCAAAGAAGCTGAAAAGAAAAAGAAAAATGATCCGATGTATAAATTGGGTAAGAAAGTAACTAATAAAGCAGTAGATAAAGTAATAAATAAAGGATTAAATAGATTGTTTAAAGGATTATTTAAATAAAAAAGCATTGCAAAAAAACAATAATTAAGTTAAAATTAATAAAGATAAAGGGTTGATTAATGTGAACGATGTAGAAATGGAAACAACTATATTACAAGTTCCTATTGAGGATATTATACCTAACCGTTTTCAACCACGGTTAGCTTTTGATGATGCCTCATTACAAGATTTAGCAAATTCAATAAAACAACATGGAATAATTCAACCACTAGTTTTAAGAAGAAATGCAGATAAATATGAAATAATAGCTGGTGAAAGAAGATACAAAGCTGCTAGAATGGCCGGATTATTATCTGTGCCAGCAATAATATCTAAAATGGATGATAATACAAGTGCTGAAGTGGCTATAATAGAAAATGTTCAAAGAAAGAACCTATCAGCTATAGAAGAAGCTAAATCATATCAAGCATTATTAGAAAAAGGATATATAACGCAAGAAGAATTAGCTAAAAAAATGGGATTGTCACAATCTGCGGTAGCTAATAAGTTAAGACTATTATCCTTGGATGAATCTGTTCAACAAGCTGTTATTGAGGAAAAAATATCTGAAAGACATGCTAGAACATTATTACAGGTTAAAGATAAAGAAATGCAAAAAGTTCTATTAAATAGAATAATAAATGAAAGATTAACAGTTAAACAATTAGATGATGAAATAAAGAAAATGGGTGGAAATATGGATAATGCTATTTTAGGTAGAGAAAAACCAGTTAGTGAAAAGAAAGATATAGATTCTTTAGATATTCCGGTCCAAAATACAGTACAACCTAATTATGAAGAAAATAGTCCATATAGGCCTCAAAATAGATTTATATTTCACAATAGTGCAGCAACCAATCAATTGTCAAATTCAGAAATACCAGTTAATAGTATGAATATTGAAAGGAACTTTGTTCAACCTAATAAATTCTTTAGAGGTAATACGCCAACACCACAAGAGAAAGTCGTTGAAGAAGTTAATCCATTCGTTGATGTTCCAGAAGATATACCTATAGTTAATAATCCAAGTTATAACAATATTTTGAGTAATTCTGTTGATATAGGTTCTCCAGCACTAATAGAAAGTAATGATACAATAGATTTAGAAAATCAAGCTAGACCTGTTGATATTTTCGCTAAACCGGAAACAATGCCAAATTCTTTCTTTAACTATTTGGAAAATGAAGCAGTTAATATGGATGTAACTGAACCAAGTAATTATAATTATATAATGCCAACAGAAGAACCAGTAACAAATGATATAAATAATACTGAAAACATTGAAATGTTAGATGATTTTTCTATAGCAGTTAATAGTGATCAAGTTAGTAATGATGAGTATTTTAATGAAGTTCTTAATACTATTAGAAGTATGAATTTAGATACTAATAGAGTTACTATCGAAGAAATGAACTTACCTCAAGAATATAAAATTAATATTACAATTAAAAAGAATACAGATGTTCAATAATCTGTATTTTTTTATTCCTCATTTTTTGTAACATATTCTATTCTATCATAATTAGGTTCTGATCCCTTAATATAGTAGAATAAATATGTTTTATTTTGTTCATTAGTTGGTTTACCATTAACTGCATTTAACGGTAAGGCAACAACATTTTCTGGTGTTTCATACCAAGCAGTATCTACATCTTTTAAAACGCTTTCTATAGTCCCTGCCCAAGTTTTTTTAATACTTGATCTAATTTTACTATTATTACCTTTTTCATTTTTATCATATCCCGCCCACATTATAACTAAAGCATCCGGATTATAACCTACTATCCAAAAATCTGTATTAGTAGATCCAGTTTTAATAGCATATTTATTTTTCAATAATGACTTAATGTTTAATGCTGTCGGAGTAGTATAATCTACAAAAGCTTCATTAGTTGTTGCAGTTAATCCTTCATTTAAAATGTAAGTATAATTAGGATTTAACACTAAAGTTTTTTTATTATTATGTTCATAAATAACATTACCATCTAAATCTTCAATCTTTTTTATTAAAAATAAATCTTTTTTATATCCTCCTGAAGCAAAAGTAGTATAACCTGTAGCAAAATCCATAATATTCATTTCACTCGTACCCAAAGGTAGTGAAGCTACCTCCTGAATATTAGCTTTTATTCCACATCTTTTAGCAACTTCTACCATTTTATCCATCCCTAAGAAGAGATTTGTTTTGACTGCATAAATATTATCCGAAAAAGCTATTGCTGCAGCCATAGTTATTTCTTTATTGCCATAAACTCCACTTGCATTTTGAGGAGAATATTTTTGATTATTACTAAGATTAAAGGTTGTTACTTCACTTCTAAAAGTAGAAGATAAAGTCATATTATTTTCTAAAGCAGCATAATAAAGAAATGGTTTCATTGTTGAACCTACTTGTCTTTTACTATATAAAGCCCTATTATACTGGCTTTTAGCATAATCCATACCCCCAGTTAAAGCAATAATGGCACCATTTTTAGGATTAACAACTAAACTAGCCACTTGTATCTCATCATCAACTTTATTTTTTAAAATATTATCCTCTAAATTAGATTGGGCTTCCATATTCAAATTAGTATATACTTTTAATCCCCCAGCATCTATTAATGATTTAGGTATTTCTTTTAAACTATATAATTCATTTAATACAGCATCTTGATAATACATTAACATTTGTAAATTGTTAGTTTTGGTTTGACCATATATTTCAATTCTATCATTAAATAAGTTATTAAAAGTATTATCATCTATATAGCCATTATTTAGCATAGCTTCTGCAACTATTTTAGCTCTTTTTAGAGAATTTTCATAACTACTAACTGGATTATATTTAGAAGGATTTTTAGGTATTCCTGCCAAAATTATTGCTTCTTCCAAAGATAATTCTTTAGGGGTTTTATTAAAATAATATGATGCAGCATTAACAATTCCAAAATTACCTTGACCATAATTAATGGTATTTAAATATCCTTCAAGAATATCATCTTTAGAATAATGGACTTCTAATTCCATTGTTAAATACGCTTCTTCAATTTTTCTTTTCCAAGTTTGATCAAAATCTAAATATAAGTTCTTTATATATTGTTGGGAAATAGTTGATGCTCCTTGAACAATAGCCCTATTTTTAATATTTAACATCATTGCTTTTACTATTCTTAAAAAATCAAATCCATGATGTTTATAAAAATTTTTATCCTCTGTAGCAACTACAGCATTTATTAAATAATCACTTATATCTTCAAGATTAACCCATTCATTATTTCTAGAACCTTGATAAATAAGCACATTTTTATCATCATATAAATATAAACTACCTGTTGTTTTTAAATCAAGTTTTGGAGACAAATAAGCATAAGTATATAAACCAATTAAAGTTACTAAAAACGATATAAATAGTAAGATATTTAGTTTAATAATAAACTTTATTTTTCTCAATTTATATCACCTAAAAGTTATTATGTAAAAAAATATATAAAATATAAGTGCAAATTTTTATATAGTATGCTATAATGTGTTAGAAAAAAAGGCAGGTGTTATTTTGAAGTCAACAATTAATTGGCAATTATATAGTAATAACGAGTTAATTATTGATTTAAAAAACGTATTTGCTTTTTATAAAAAAGGAGAAATATTAGAATATTCTTGTGATGATGAAAAGAATATCGTTGATATAAAAAATAAAACATATAAAAGGGAAACAAAAGAATATATAATGACTATTGATTTTAATGATGAAGTATGTTATTTTATACTACCTAATGAAGAAAAAATGAGCGTTAGTATTGATGGACAATTTATTATCAATAAAAATAAAATAGTAATTGAATACGATTATGGAGAAGCAAAGAGAATAGTTATAGAGATAAAGGAATGATATTATGAAAGAAACTTTAATTGAAGTAATAAAAAAAGCTTTAAATGAAATTGGAATTAAGGATGATATAATTGTTGAATTAAATATTCCTAAACAAAAAGAAAATGGTGATTATTCAACTAATATAGCTATGAAATTAGCTAGTGTAGTACATGATAATCCTATTAATCTTGCTCAAAAGATAGTCAAATATATTAATTGTCCTAGTATAAGAGATATTGAGATAAAACAACCAGGATTCATTAATTTTTTTGTTACTAAAGATTACGTAATAGATAATATTAAAGAAGTATTAACTAAAAAAGAAGAATATGGAAGAAATAATATTGGTAATGGAAAAAAGGTTAATATAGAATTTGTTAGTGCTAATCCAACTGGAATATTACACTTAGGAAATGCTCGTGGTGGAGCATATGGTGATTCTTTAGCAAGAATAATGCGCTTTTGTGGTTATGATGTAACTGAAGAATATTATATAAATGATGCTGGTAATCAAATAAATAATCTTGGAGAATCAATTAAAGCAAGATATTATGAAGTATGTGGTAAAGACTATGGTTTTCCAGAGAACGGTTATCATGGCAAAGAAATAATAGATATTGCAAATGAAATATATGCAGAACATAAGGATACATACTTGGATCAAGGAATAGATTATTACAAAAAATTAGGTACAGAAAAATTACTTAATAGAATAATTGAAGATTTAAAAAGATATCGAATTAATTATGATGTATTTACATCAGAAAAAGACATAGCTAGTAGATATAATTTAAATAGCATTATAGATGAATTAACAGCTAATGGGTATACATATGAACAAGATGGGGCAAAATGGTTTAAATGTAGTAGTATATTTGATGATAAAGATCATGTTTTAGTAAAAGATGATAATAGTTATACTTATTTAGTACCAGATATTGCTTATCATAAAGATAAGTATCTTCGTGGTTATGATAAGATGATTGATATTCTAGGAACTGATCATCATGGCTATGTTGCTCGTTTAAAAAGTAGTGTTAAAGCCTTAGGTAATGATCCAGAAAAACTAGAGGTAAAACTATTACAATTAGTCCGTTTAGTGGAAAATGGCGAAGTAGTAAAGATGAGTAAAAGAACTGGTAAATCAATTACATTAAATGATTTAATTGATGAAGTAGGTGTTAATGCTGCCAGATACTATTTTGCTAAATATAGCTTAGATACCCAAATGGACTTTGATTTAAACCTAGCGAAAAGTAAATCAAATGAAAATCCTGTTTACTACGTATGTTATGCTTACGCTAGAATATGTTCTATATTAAAAGAAGTAAAAAATGAAGAAATACCGGAAAAATTTGAAACATTAAATGATGAATGGACATATAATGTTTTAGAAAAGGTATATGCCTTTAAAGAAGTTGTAGAAAATGCCGCTTTAAAAGAATTACCCCATTTAATAGTAAATTATGTATATGAATTAGCAAGTTTATTTCATACTTATTATAGTAAAAATAAGATTATAACTGATGATGAAGTAAAAACAAAAGAAAATATATGTGTTATTAAATGTGTAAAATATACAATATATAATGCTCTAAATTTAATCGGAGTTATTCCACCAGAAAGGATGTAAAAAATATGAAAATTAGTGAAATACCAAGAGATGAATTAGAATTAATGAGTTATGATGACATAGCAGCATTAATTCTCCAAGAAAATGGTAAAAAAATGAAATTACAAGACATATTAAAGAAAATATGTCAAATACTAGAATTGCCAGATGGTAGTGCAGAAGCTTTATTAATGGAAGTATTTGAACAATTATCCATTAATAAAAAGTTTATAATGCTAAAAAATGGTTATTGGGATTTACAAAGCCGTCACAAATTAAATATCGTTATTGAAGATGATGAAGAAGAAACATTAGTATCAGAGGAAGATGATATGGATGATATTATTGATGAAGAAAATGAAGATGAAGAAGATATTTTCTATGATGGTGATGATGAAACTGATGATGTTGTAGATGATGAACTATCAGATTTTATGGTAGTTGATTCTGAAGAAGAGGAAAGTAATTTATAGCACAGCCCTTATATTTATTAGTTAGATTATAAGGAGGAAATATGTTTAATAGATTAGATGGAATTGTTGAAAAATACAATGAATTAAAAAATGAATTAGTAAAACCAGAAGTATTAAATGATTTTAATAAATTAAAAGAGTTAAGTAAGGAACAAAGTGATTTAGAAGAAACAGTTGTTACTTATGAAGCATATAAAAAAGTATTAAAAGATATTGATGAAGCAAATATCATGCTAGATGATCCAGAATTAAAGGAAATGGCAGAATTAGAATTGGCCGACTTAGAACAACAAAAGAATAATTTATATAATAAATTAGAAGTACTATTAGTTCCAAAAGATGAAAATGATGGTAAAGATGTTTTAATGGAAATAAGAGGAGCTGCTGGTGGCGATGAAGCCAATATTTTTGCTGGTGATTTGTTTCGTATGTATTCCCATTATGCGGAATCTAATGGTTGGAAAATAGAAGTTATTCATGAAGTTTTAGGAACGTCTGGTGGTTATGCTCAAATTGAATTTATGGTTAAAGGTAAAGATGTTTATTCCAAAATGAAATATGAAAGTGGATCACATAGAGTTCAAAGAGTGCCAGTTACAGAAACTCAAGGAAGAGTTCATACATCAACTGCTACAGTTCTTGTTATGCCAGAATATGAAACAGTTAATGTTGAAGTTAAAGAAAGCGATTTAAAAATAGATGTTTATCACTCAAGTGGAGCTGGAGGACAATCCGTAAATACCGCCAATTCAGCAGTTAGAATAACCCATGTCCCAACAGGTATTGTAGTAACTTGTCAAACTGAAAGAAGTCAATTAAGAAATAAAGAAAGAGCTATGGAATTATTAAAAATCAGGATAAATGATGAATTAATGCAAAAAGCTGAAAGTGAGCAAGGCGCTGAAAGAAAGAGTAAAATAGGTACTGGAGATCGTTCTGAAAAGATTAGAACCTATAATTATCCTCAAAATAGGGTAACAGATCATCGTATTAATTTTTCCACAATGACTTTGGACCGTGTTATGGATGGCGATTTAGGAGTTATTATTGATGCTTTAATAAATGAAGATTTAAGATTAAAATTAGCTGGTTTGTCTTTTGATAAATAAGACACTGGCTTTTTTTAAAAGGAGGAAACATGGATATAAGTTCTAAAGCTATGGAATTATTAAAAAAGAAATATCCTAATAATTTAGATGAAATATTAACAAAAATAAATAATGGTTATCCAATTCAATATTTAATAGGTAATGTAGAATTTTTAAATACAATAATAAATGTTGATAAAAGAGTATTAATCCCTCGCTTTGAGACAGAATTATTAGTAGATAAAACAATAAAGTATATTAATAAAATGTTTCATAAACAAGTTAATATTATTGATTTAGGAACAGGTAGTGGTTGTATAGCAATTGCTTTAAAGAAAAATACTAATACTCAAGTAACTGCATTAGATATATCAAAGGAAGCTATATCTTTAGCACAGGAAAATGCTAAATCTAATAATGTCAATATTAATTTTATAAAAGGTAATATGGAAGATGAATTAAACGATAATTATGATGTAATTATTTCTAACCCTCCATATATACCCTTAGATGGTTATGTAAGTGATAGTGTTAAAAATAATGAACCTAATATTGCTTTATATGCTCAAGATAAAGGAGTATATTATTATAAGCAAATAATTAATAAGCATTTAAAAAGATTAAATAAACCAGGAATAATGGCCTTTGAAATTGGGGACAATGAACGAGATTATTTAGAAGATTTTTTAAAAGGAAAAAATATAACTAATTATAAATTTGAGATTGATTTAACTAATAGAATTAGATATTTATTTATATTTAATGAATAAATATCTTTTTTTATTCCATTATTTAGATGGTGATAATATTGAAAAAGGTAATAATAGTTTTATTTATAGGAATAGTATTAATATTAAGTAATAAACAAGAAGAATATATATTAATCCCTAATAATGCAATAAGATTTAGAATAATTGCTAATAGCAATAATATTGAAGATCAAAGATTAAAATATCAAATAAAAGAAGAAATCACTCCCATACTAGCTCGTATAAACAATAATCATACCTATGAAGAATATAAAGAAGGAATAAAAGGGATAATACCGACTATTGATAAAATAATAAAAAGTAAAAATATTGATTATGATATTAACTATGGCAATAACTATTTTCCTGAGAAGACCTATAAAGGAGTAAAATATCCCGAAGGTAATTATGAGTCATTAGTTATAACTTTAGGTGATGGTTATGGAGATAACTGGTGGTGTGTTTTATTTCCCCCATTATGTCTTTTAGAAGCCCAAGAAAATAATCTTAATGATTATGAATATGCATTTTTTATTAAAGATATAATTAGTAAGTTTTAATCATATAATTTTGTGGTGATATATGTGCAAGAATTAGTATCCCTGATCCTAATTGGAGTATCTTTATCAATGGATACTTTTTCTTTATCATTAAGTCTAGGACCAATAATTCATAATTCCAAATACTCTTATATTCTTCCTATATTAGTAGGAATATTTCATTTTTTAATGCCTATTTTAGGTAATTATTTAGGTGTTAGAATTATGGTATTACTTCAAGTGGCAAGTAATATCTTATTAGGTATAGTATTAATAATTATTGGTATTAATTTAATAATTAATTATTTTAATGATGAAAAAAAGGATATAAACTTTAATCTTATTAATACAATTATCTTTGCCATTAGTGTTAGTATTGATTCATTTTCTGTAGGTTTAGGTATAAGTGATATAACAAATAACTATCTTATGGCTGCCACAGTATTTGCTATCTGCAGTTTTAGTTTTACATATATAGGTTTATTATTAGGTAAATATAGTCATAAATATATTGGTAATTATGCTACTTTAATAGGTATAATCCTTTTAATAGTATTAGGTATTTATCATTTATTAACATAATTTATAAGAACCTTGGCAGTATCAATAATTCGTGATATAATTTTTATGCACTATTGATAGAAGGTGAGTAGCAAATGAAACATAAAAAGCTTTACATGTTTATTATTTTTATTTTGACAATTTTTATGTTATGGTACTTACTTAAAGATCACTATTTTGAAATATTAGGTACTTTTGAAGATGCCAATTATTTATATATAGGTATAGCAGTTTTAATGTATGTTGTATACTTGTTCTTTGATGTTCTAGTGTATTACAATATTACAAAATTATATAAAGACGGAATATCTATATGGTATCAGATGTATATTGGCATTATAGGAAAGTTTTTTTCAGGTATAACACCACTTGCTAGTGGTGGACAACCTATGCAAGTTTATGAATTAAAGAAAAAAGGTGTAAGCGTTAGTAATGGTACAAATGTTGCCATTCAATCATATATGGTATTCCAAATATCATTAATGATATTAGCAACTATTGCAATAATTCTAAATAAAACAATTCATTTGTTTGAACCGGTTCATATTTTAGCGGAATTAACTACAATCGGTTTTATTATTAATTTTGGTATACTAATAATTCTTATTTGCATCAGTTTTTCTAAAAATTTTAATAGAGTAATAGTTAAATTATTTATAAATTTATTAACTAGAATAAGAATAGTAAAAAATAAAGAAGAATCATTAAAAAAATGGAATGAAAGATGTGATGAATACTATAAAAACGCTCAAGTACTTATTCATCATAAAAAAGTATTAATTAAAAGTATTATTTTTGAAATAATATCCCTTCTCATTTGTTATATGATTCCATTCGTTTTAGCATATGCCTTAGGTTTTGGCAATAATATAGCTTGGTATGCTTCACTTGCTGCCTCATCATATATATTTATTATGGGTTGTTATGTTCCTATTCCAGGTGCTACTGGTGGAATGGAATTTGCTTTTACAGGATTTTTTGGTAATTTCGTCTTTGGTTATCAACTAAATGCTTTTGTAGTTATATGGCGATTCTTCACTTATTATCTTCCAGTAATAGTTGGAGCAATTTTATTTAATATTAATCATAATAGAAAAAAAGCTCATATACAATAATTTTTTGTATTGAGTTTTTTTTATTTATGTCATATAATTCATAATAGAGGTGTTGTATAGTGGAAAAAAAGGATAATAATTTAGGAATTAGTTTAGCAATTATAGGTGTCTGTGTAATTGGTTTATTTGTATATTTTATATGTAGTAAAGCTTTTGATAAAAAGATACCACCTAAAAAGGGCCAACCCCCAGTAAATAATCCAGAACCAGAGAATCCTGAAGAAGAATGTAATACTTATGAGTGTTATTCAGGGAAAGAGATACTTAATAATCAAGAATTTTATGGTTTTATCAGTGATGACTTATATTTTGTTGTTATCTATGATGGTGAAAATGACAGATATGCTTTATTAGATAACAAAAATGAAAAAGTACTAGGTGAGTACAGTCTTGTTAATTATTTGTGTTTTGAAGGTAATATTTTATGTGATATGGCTGATGAGGCTAAGTATATTATTGCTCAATCAAGTGACACTGGAAAATTTGGAATACTTGATTTAAAGGGTAAAATAGTAAAAGATTTTACAATGGATTTACCAACTGAAGAAACAGAATTTTTTACATATTTCTCAGGAGTTTTAAGAGATGTGTACTCAATATCTAAAGATTTAATAGTAGCAAGAGAAAATGGTAAATATGGTATTTTAAAAATATCTAAAAATTCAAAAGTAGTTGATTATATTTATGACAATGTTCGACTATTGGGTGATTATTTTAAAGCGTTAATTGATGGTAAGTGGTATTTATATAATTACAATAATAAAAAATTAATTGATGAAGGATACGATTATATATTCCTTGCTAAAAATAATTTATTAATTGTTGAATTAGATAAAAAGATATATTTTAAAGATCTTGATGGCAATAATTTAACAGAAGATTACATAATTGATGAAACGCCAAATGGCCCAGTTGAATTTGCTTGTTGTTCAGGTAATCGCGGTGTTGATATTTGGACAGACGCTGATAATCCAAATGTTATTGTTATACAAGTTTCAAAAAGTTATGAAGAAGACGGTGAAGATAATAAATTATATAAATATTATATAGATGAAAAAACTATAACTATGGAATAATTTATAAAAGAATATACAATAATGTGTTGTATATTTTTTTTATATGATATAATTAAATTGTAAAGAATTGTGCATATAATTTTATAAAGGAGAGATATGAAACAAATTATTATTGAAGGAAACAAGCCATTAAGTGGCACAATCAAAATAGGAGGAGCTAAGAATAGTGTCGTAGCATTAATACCAGCAGCTATATTGTCGAGTGGTAAAGTAAAAATAACAAATGTTCCAAGTATTTCGGATTGTGATGCATTATTTGAAATATTACATTTATTAAATGTTAATGTTGAAATGCAAGAAAATGTAGTATTGATGGATTCAAAGGATTTAAAGAATGCCTTAATACCAGAAAATTTGAGTAATAAATTAAGAGCATCATACTATTTTATGGGAGCATTACTTGCTAAATTTAAAAAGGTTGAAATGTATTTTCCTGGAGGTTGCAATATTGGGTCAAGACCAATCGATCTGCATTTAAAAGGATTTGAAGCTTTAGGGGCTAAAATAAAGAAAACAAAAAGTAAATATACTATTACTGCTGAAGAATTAAAGGGTGCAGATATATATTTAGAGTTTGCATCAGTTGGGGCAACAATTAATATTATGATTGCGGCAACACTTGCTAAAGGAACAACAGTAATACATAACGCTGCAAGAGAAGCTGAAATTGTTAATATAGCAGAATTATTAAATAATATGGGTGCAAAGATTTCAGGTGCTGGTAGCGATGAAATAACTATCAAAGGAGTAAAAAAATTACATAATGCCGAAGTAAAAGTAATACCAGATCGTATTGAAGCTGGTACCTATATTATAATGGGAGCATTACTAGGTAATAATTTAGTAATTGAAGGTATGGTACCAGAACATAATATAGTATTACTTAATAAGTTGCAAGAAATGGGAGTAGATTTTAAACTTGATAATCAAAGAATAATTCTAAATAGAGCTAAAAAATTAAAACCAACAAATGTTAGAACGGTTACTTATCCAGGATTTCCAACTGATTTAGGTCAACCAATGTCAGTATTACTTACTCAAGCTGATGGTATATCTATGTTTGAAGAAACAATTTGGGAAAATAGAATGGGACATGTAAAATATCTTAATATGATGGGAGCTAATATTGTAGCAGAAAGACAACATGCTACCATAACTGGACCAACAAAATTACATGGAGAGGAAATAACTGCCACAGATTTAAGAGCTGGAGCAGCACTAGTAGCAGCAGGACTAATCGCAGATGGTACAACCATAATTCATGATGTAGAACACATTTTAAGAGGATATGAAAGAATAATAAATAAACTATCCGATGTCGGAGCAAATATTAAAATTGTTGATATATAATAAGTTATTAACAATATAATTAAGTAAAGAGTAATCTTTACTTTTTTTATGGGGGTAAGATGAAAAGAAGATATAAACTATTAGTAATTATTTTATTTGGTAGTATCCTAGCAATATTAATCAATAATAATAGAAAAAACGACAAGGTAACACTTGTTGCTATTGGAGATAGTCTTAGTGTAGCCCTAACTCCATACGGGGTAAATGGTACTAGTTTTACAGATTATTTATATGAGGAATTAAGTAAACAAAATAAAATTAAAAATTATAATTATGACTATTCATATAATCATTTGACAATTAAAGAATTAAATGAATTATTAGAACATAACAACATAAAAAAAGGTGTTCCAATAAAACAATTACTTTCCAAAGCAGATATCATAACTATTGCTATAGGTATAGATGAACTTGCTGATACATCATTAAAAAAAGATATAGAAAAAGAAGACATTAGTAATTATCTATCGGAATATGAAAAACTATTACAATCAATAAGGGATTTTTATTATAATAAAATATACATAATTGGTTTATATCCCGTATATAACATAACAAATAATAATATTATAGAATTAAATAAACGATTAAAAGCAATTAGTGGTAAGTATAATACCTACTTTATTGATATATTTCCATATACCCTAAATCAAGATTACTATTTTAGTAATGATAAATATTATTTAAATTATCGGATTCATAAGGTAATTAGTGAAATAATATTTAAATCACTTAATAATTAGATATTATAGTTGCCAAGATAAAAATATATGGTATAATAAGTAAGTCGAAGAAATACTATGCCATGGATATGGTATGGCGGAAGGAGAGAAATATGAAAGCAAATATTCATCCAGAATCAAAGGAAGCTACAGTTACTTGTGCTTGTGGAGCGTCATTTAAGACAAGATCAACTAAAGAAAATATTGAAGTTGAAATTTGTAGTGAATGTCATCCTTTCTATACAGGAAGCCAAGGAAAGGCCAAAAAGACTGGAAACATTGAAAAATTTAATAAAAAATTTGGTTTAGATAAAGAGCAAAAATAATTGGTTTTTGTTCTTTTTTTTGATAAACTATTATTGAGGAGAATATTATGAAGATTTATTTAGGATGTGACCATCAAGGTGCTAAGATTAAAGAAGATATTAAGAAGTATATAGAAAGTAATGGTTTTGAGGTTGAAGTATCTGGTTTAGAGAACTATGATACTGATGATTATCCCGATTTTGCATATGACGTATGTCAAAAAGTATTAGCTAATAACGGATTAGGAATATTAATTTGTGGTAGTGGGATAGGAATGTCTATTGCTGCGAATAAAATAAAAGGAATTCGTTGTGCGAGAGTGGTTAATGAAGATGATGCTTTTACATGCAAGAATCATAATGGAGCTAATGTTATAGCTTTAAGTGTTAATACTCCAATAAGTGATATTGAAAAAATAATTGATGCCTTTTTAGTAACAAAGATGCCAAATGAAGAAAGACATATTAGAAGAATTAATAAAGTAACTCAAATAGAACAAGGATTATATCATGCTTAAACCTGCTTTATATATTATTTGTTCTTTTATTGCAGCTTTTGCTATTTCTGGTATTAATTTTAATGGTTTATTTAAAAAAGATAAGGTATTAGAATCAAGAGTATTTGTTATAGTTATTAGTTTATCTCTAGGATATTTGTTAACAAATTTTTTAATGGATTTTATTAATTTAACTTCTATTATAAAATAATATGCATATCCTTAAATGAGGATAATATGAATAACAAATTATTATTATTGATTGTAATAATATTAAGTATAGTAGCATTAATAAGTAGTCAAAATAAGACTACTTTTTTTAATAATGATATTAGTATTAATGTTAAAGATGATAGTAAAAATGAAATTACTAATTTATTACTAGAAGAATATGTAATCGGGGTTGTCGCAGGTGAAATGCCAGCATCATTTAATGAAGAAGCTCTAAAAGCCCAAGCAATTGCTGCTAGGAGTTTTGCAGTAAATAAAATAAATACTACCAAAAGTGATTTTGATGTATTAAAAGATAAAAGAAGTCAGGTATATATTACTGAGGATGAAATGAGAAGTAAATGGCAAGATAGTTTTTCTAAATATTATGAAAAGATAAAGAACGCAGTATTAGATACTAAGGGACAAGTGATGAAATATAATGATGAGGTAATAAGTGCTTATTATTTTGCAATGAGTAATGGCATGACTGAAGATGTATCATTGGTATTTGGTAATTCTAAAGATTATTTAAAGAGTGTTAATTCGGAATGGGATAAGAATATTAAGAATTTTGAAGTAACAAAAAACTACAGCAAAGAAGAGTTTAAAAAACTATTAGGTATAAAAGATAAAGAGATCACAATTGGAAAAATAGAATACTCTAAAACTAATCGTGTTAATAACATTACAATTAATAACAAAAAATATAAAGGAACCGAAATTAGAAAATTATTAAACTTGCGTTCAACAGATTTTAAGATTGATATTAAAGATAAAATAACTATTACTACTAGAGGGTATGGACATGGTGTAGGAATGAGCCAATATGGTGCTAATGAAATGGCTAAAAGGGGTTATAAATACGATGAAATACTTAAATATTATTATCAAAATATAATAATTGAAAACATACTAGTATAAAAAAAGTATTTAAAGCCATACTTTAAGTAGGATGGTGAATATGAAGAAAAGAAAGTTAAAATCGTTTGTACTACCTACATTATACGTTCTAGTAATTGGAGTATTATTTTTAAGTATAGCTTATTTAGGAAAAACATTACAATATCAAATTAGTGGAGAAGTTCCAGTTATGAAAGTAATCGATGAAACAAATGATATACCAGTAATTAAGGAAGAGGAAGAACCAATTATTGATGATAAACCAATGAAGCCTTTTCTAAGCAATCAAGTAAGCGTTAGTAGATCATATTACAAAATAACAGATGATGCAAAAGAACAAGAGAAATCATTAATTTATTATGAAAAGACATATTTACAAAATACTGGGGTATTATATACTTGTGATGAAGAATTTGATGTAGTAAGTGTATTAGATGGAACAGTAACAAATATTGGTAATGATGAAATACTGGGTAATTATATTGAAATAACCCATAATACTAACTTAAAAACAGTTTATTATAGTTTAAATGATATAGTTGTTCATGAAGGAGATACAGTTAATGCAGGTACAATTATTGCTGTTAGTGGTGATAACATGTTAGAAAAAGAATCAGAACATTCTTTATTGTTTGAAGTATATTATAATGGCTATACAATGGATCCTGAAGAATTTTATGAAACGAATTTAACAAACTTAGACTAAAAATAACCCTTTAATAATATATATTATTAAGGGGTTATTTGGTATATGAATATAAGAAATAGAATTATTGAAGAAGCTAATTATATTATAGCTAATGATGCTACTATTAGAAAAACAGGTAAAATATTTAATATTAGTAAAAGTTTAGTTCATAAAGATATCCATTTAAAACTAAAAAATTATAGTTGTGATTTATATAATAAAGTAATTGAAGTACTTAATAAACACAATAATATAAAACATATACATGGTGGTTTAGCAACTAAAGAAAAATATCGAAAGGAACAATATGAAAAAGAAAAATATTCTTTATTTAACAGATAATAGTATTTATTATAAAACGGATAAAATAATTAAATACCCTATTAATAAAGGAATAGTTATTAATAGTAAGATAGGTAATATAAAGAAATTTAATAAAATATTGGAAGAATTATTAAAAAGTAATAAATTAAATAACTCTATATTGGGTAATAAAATAAAAGTAATAATAAATAATACCTGGACTAAGGCAGATATAGAATTATTAAAAAACATCTTAATAAATCTAAACTATCGAAAAATAGATTTTGAATATGATTATAAATATTATCACTTAAATAATAAAAATGCTTACTTAAATATTTTAGATAATTACATGTTATTAACTATTATTAATGAATATCAAAAGATTAAAACAATCTTAATAAACAATGATTTATTTGATAGTATTGATGATAAAATGGATTATATTGCTAAAGCAATTAGTAATAAAGAATTATATATATTGGGATATGGGGAAGATCTAATAAATATTTTTAATAACTTTGAAGATAAATATAAAAATACAACATATATGTTTACAAATAATGAAAGTTATATCTTAGATAATGCTTGAATGTATACAGCATGTATATTATAATGAAACCGATAAGGAGTTATAAAATATGAAGTGCTTAAAATGTGGATATTTAAATGAAAATGGAAAAGATTATTGTGAAAAGTGTGGTAATTCATTACAAACAACTATTGAAGAAATCGATATAGAGCCATATATAAGTCATAAATTAACAGAAGAAGACAAAGCTAAGGCTAAAGATATATTAAAAAAAGGTATAGTTTCTTTTGTAATTGGTATATTAATCATAATTATTATAATCAATTTTTATTTAAGTAATTATAACGATTTATCATTAGTAATACTAATTATTTCTTTAATTCCTGTTGTTGTTATATTAGCCTACGGAATTACAATGATTGTTAGAGGAATTAATAACTTATCCTCAGACGTTAGCGATAGTATAACTAATATTATTGAATCTCCAGAATCTTCTAAAATAGAGAATGTAGTAGTAAAATATTCAAAGTTATCAGCAATTATTGGAGGGGGTATTTTCTCAGTTATTTGGTTGATGTTTATGGTATTTATAACAAGAATATGTATAAGCGATTGGGAAGGAAAAGGTAAACCATTTTTATTTATATTAATAGTCTTTTGGGCAGTTTGGTTATTTATTACGATATATACTATTGTAGATATAAAAAAATATTTAGATAATTATAAAAAGTAATTATCTTTTTTTGTCGATTTTTGGCGAACACTTTTCCTTGATATTAAAAGGTTTTTTATGCTAAATTAAGTTTGAGGGAAGGAGTTGAGATTTATGATGCAAGGCAAGGTCAAATGGTTTAATAATGACAAAGGTTACGGATTTATTGAGTATAATGATTTATCTGATATTTTTGTTCATTATTCCGCAATTGTAAAAGATGGTTATAAGACGTTAAATGAAGGTGCCGTAGTAAATTTTAAGCTTATTGAAACATCTAAAGGTTTACAAGCCATTGATGTTCATGAGGAACAAAAAACTACAGTTGGGTAGTTTTTTTTGTTGCTTTGTGTTATATTAATTATAGGAAGGTGATAATTTGAAAACAACAATTCGTGGTGATAAAGTAACGATCACGAAATCAATTAAGGATTATATTCAAGAAAAATTAGGGAGACTAGATAAATACTTTGAAAACCCTAGTACTATTGAATGTAAGGTATTAGTAAAAGTAAAGAATTTAGAACAAACAATTGAAGTAACAGTACCTACCAGCAAATTTACTTTAAGGGCTGAGGAAAGTCATCAAGACTTATATGCTGCAGTTGATTTAGTAATAGATAAATTAGAAGGACAAATAAGAAAGAATAAAGCAAAATTAGATAAGAAATATCATGATGTTCCAAAATTTGAAATGAATTTTGACTTTGAAGACGATGAGGAAGAAGAAGTACAAGCAATAGTTAAAAGAAAAGATATTGATATGAAACCGATGGATGAAGAAGAAGCAATATTACAAATTAATTTAATAAATCATGACTTCTTTGTATTTAAAAATATTGATGAAGATTGTGTTTCAGTTCTTTATCGTCGTAAAGATGGTAAATTAGGAATAATTAATGTTAAATAAGTAACCAATGTTACTTATTTTTTTACAATATTTCTTTGGGTTTTGTATATAATTATGATATAATCAATAAGAGGTGAGTAAATTGGGTATATTTAGAAAATTATTCGATACTGAATATAAAGAATTAAAAAGATTTGAAAAATTAGCATTAGAAATTGAAAACCTAGAACCTGAAATGCAACAATTGAAAGATGCTGATTTTAAGAAGAAAACGGAAGAATTTAAGAGTGAAATAGAAAATGGTAAAGAACTAGATGAATTAATAGTTCCTGCTTTTGCATTAGCAAGAGAAGCAGCTTATAGAGCCATAGGTGAAAAGCCATTCCATGTTCAAATTTTAGGTGGTTTAGCTATTCATTTTGGTAATATAGCTGAAATGAAAACTGGTGAAGGTAAAACATTAACAACTATTTTACCAGCTTATTTGAATGCTTTATCAGGAAAAGGTGTTCATGTTGTAACAACTAATGAATACTTATCTCAAAGAAATGCCGAATGGATGGGTCCTATTTATGAGTTACTTGGTGTTTCAGTTGGAGTAAATCTTCGCGAGTTATCACCACAAGAAAAACAAAATGCCTATAATTGTGATATAACTTATTCAACAAATAATGAAGTAGGATTTGATTATCTAAGAGATAATATGGTAGTTCAAAAAGAAAATAGGGTTCAAAGAGGTCTTAATTTCTGTATTATCGATGAAGTAGACTCTATTTTGATTGATGAAGCTAGAACACCATTAATTATTAGTGGTGGAGTATTTAATTCTAATAATCTTTATATTGATGCTGATAGAGTAGCTAAAAGATTAAAAGAAGAGGAAGATTATACTATTGATTTAAAAACTAAAAGCGTATCTTTAACTGAAGAAGGAAGTAAAAAAGTAGAAAAAATGCTTAATATTCCTAATCTTTATGATTTAGATAATACTAGTTTAGTACATCATATTAATCAAGCATTAAAAGCTAATTATGGATTTAAAAAAGATATAGACTATGTAGTCGAAGGTGATGCCATAATAATTGTAGATCAATTTACTGGACGTTTAATGCATGGTAGACAATATAGTGATGGATTACATCAAGCAATTGAAGCTAAAGAAGGAGTTACAATTAATACTGAAACTAAAACTATGGCTACAATTACCTTCCAAAACTTATTTAGAATGTATAATAAACTAGCAGGTATGACAGGTACTGCTAAAACGGAAGAAGAAGAATTTAGAAATATTTATAACATGTACGTTATTTGTATTCCAACAAATAAGCCTGTTATTAGAGAAGATCTTGCTGATTTAGTCTATTCAAATGAAGCAGGAAAATATAAAGCATTAATAAAAGTAGTTAAAACTATTCATGAAGAAGGAAGACCAATTCTTATTGGTACTATATCTGTTGAATCAAATGAAAGATTAAGTAAATTACTTACTCAAAATAAATTAAAACATGAAGTTTTAAATGCTAAGAACCATGAAAGAGAAGCTGAAATAATCGCTCATGCTGGAGAAAAAGGTGCTATAACCCTTGCTACAAACATGGCTGGTCGTGGAACCGATATTAAACTTGGTGAAGGTGTTAGAGAACTTGGTGGTTTATATGTAATTGGCACTGAAAGACACGAATCAAGAAGAATTGATAACCAATTACGTGGTCGTGCTGGTCGTCAAGGAGATCCTGGTACGAGTCAATTCTTTGTCTCTTTTGAAGATGACTTAATGCGTCGTTTTGGTACTGATAAGATTAAGTCAATGTTAATGGCTATGGGAATTACTGATGATCAATCAATCCGTTCCAAAGCATTAACAAGAAGTATTGAAACTGCTCAAAAGAAAGTAGAAGGTAATAACTTTGATTATCGTAAGAGTTTACTAGACTATGATAATGTTTTAAATGAACAAAGAGAGATTATCTATGCTAGAAGAAATGAAATATTAGATCAAGATAGTATTCATGATAAAGTAATAGAAACATTTAAAAATACAATTGATAATATTGTAGAAAGTCATATTCCACCAGAGAATTATTTAACTGATAATGATTTAGAAGAAATAACAGAATATGTTAATACAAACTTTTTAAAGCATAATAATTTATCTGTGGATGAATTAAAAGGCAAAAAAGAAACTGAAGTAAGTGATTATATCTTTGACTTAGTAATTAGGGATTATGAAAAGAAAATGATAAATTCTCCACTTATGAATGACTTTGAAAAAGCCATTTCACTAAGAGTAATTGATACTGCTTGGGTTGATCATATGAGTGCTATGGAACACTTAAAAGAAGGAGTAGGACTTCGTGGATATGGTCAATCAAATCCTGTTCAAGTATATACTATGGAAGGATATGAAATGTTTGAAAATCTATTAAATAAAATAGATAACGATATAGCTCAATTCTTACTAAAAGCAGAAGTAAAGCAAAATATTGAAAGAAAACAAACACTACAAGGTAATGCTAATGATGGTAAAGAAAAAGTTAAAGCAAAACCAAAAAGAAATAGTGTAAAAATAGGTAGAAATGATCCATGTCCATGTGGCTCAGGGAAAAAATACAAACAATGCTGTGGTAAATAATGCTCGTAAGCCCAGTATTTATAAGGGGTTGCGAGTTTTTTCTTCGATACTAAAAATTAGTATTTTTAGGCCAAAAATCCACTTTAGATACCTTTTAGATACCTTTTTTTTCGGAATTTTAAAATAAAATTATTTCGAAACATGATATAATAATGTATGAAAGTAGAAAAACATTAATTTTAATTTAGGAGGTTAATATGATAGATTACTATATTCATCAAATTGGAAATATCCAAAATGAGAAGACTTATGAAAGATTGTTAAATATATTAAAAAGTCAAATGATATGTTCTAGAGATTTTCTTGAAAAACAAGGAATAAAATTTGAGTATGACAATAAATCTTTTAAATTAGATATACCAGATGATAAAAAATGGATGTATTATGAAGAAGATATTCATAAAGATAGGGTTTCATTATCTGATCCTCAAAATAGATTTATTAAAAAAGCAATTGAGAGAAAAGATCATCAAACTTTTACATGTTTTGACTATGATTATATTGCTTTTGCTGTTTCTAGAGATGTTCCATTAGTACCGCAAGAAGAAACTCACGGATTAGCATTAGGGGAAGTACAAGTAAAAGATAAAATTGATTCACAGTACATTGTTGGATTAGTATTACCAA